>Ga0181529_10004389_pt1 | contig 15296 bp, 8 predicted proteins | sample PEATcosm2014_Bin_36_FD_119763 | JGI IMG/M metagenome (GOLD analysis project Ga0181529, IMG submission 119763) | Peatland microbial communities from MTU Mesocosm Facility, Houghton, MI, USA - PEATcosm2014_Bin10_30_metaG | ecosystem: Environmental > Terrestrial > Soil > Wetlands > Peat | place...
CCGGCGAAGTCGCGCTCCACGTAGTCGCTGACGAAGGCCTGCATGAGCCAGGAGTGGCCGTCGAAGCTGATGGCGCCGCTGGTGAAGAAGTTGTCGAGCAGCACGTAGCGCTCGGCCAAGGCGTGGTGGTTGGGCGTGACGTCGCGGCCGTACATGCACAGCTTGGGGTCGCTGTTGCCCTTGCCGATGTCGCCGAGCACCTGGTCGTAGGCGCGGTTTTCCTTGACGATGAGAAACACGTGCTGGATGCCCAGCGAACTCAGGTTGGCGACGCCGCCCGAGGGTTCGAAGACAGGGGCGTTGGCGGCGCGCACCTCGCGGGTACCGGCCAATACCTGAAGCCCGGTAGGCGGCGGGATGCGTTCCAGCGAGCCTTCATACTGTTTGGAATTGAACCCGCCCTTATGGTTGTCGGTATTGCCGAGGCCCTTGATATTGAGCACGCGGAGGGAGCCCTCGCGGTCGATGGCGATGGCCGAAGGGAACCACGCGGTGGGAACGGCGCCCGAGACTTTCCAGGTCTTGCCGGTGGGTTGCAGCACGGCGATGGCGTTGTTGCCGCCACAGGCCGCGTAGAGCGTCTTGCCATCGGGCGCGAAGACGGTCGCGATGGGCTGGCTGCCGAGGGCGGCGTCGGGGTAGGTGGGAATCTTGACGTCGGCGCGCGCGAGAGTGGAGGTGTCGAGCAGGCTGATGGAATCGGAGTGGCCATTGGCGACGGCAAGGAGCTTGCTGTCGGGGCTGAGGCTCAACTGCGAGGGCGCGAGTCCCACGGGCACTTCGCGGACGGCTAGGGATTGCGGATCGATCACGCTGACGGAGCCGGTGGTAGAGGAGCCGGTTACGGGGTCGGACACGATTTTGGCGCCACTGGAGGGCGCCACAGTGTCGCCGGGGGCCGGACGGCGTCCACCGCGATTGGAGACGAAGATGCGGGCCGGCTGTGTGGACACGGCGACTCCGAAAGGCGCGATGCCGACTTCCACCTCTTTGCGGATCTCGTGCGTGGCGGCATCGACGACTGCCAGCGTGTTGTTGCGGCTGAAGGCCACGTAGGCGGTCCGGCCGTCGGGCGAGAAGGCGATGCCCACGGGAACGGGATGGCCCTTGAAGGCGATGCGGCTGGTTTCGCCGGGCATGCCGAGCTCGGAAATCTGAACGATGAGGATGCCGTCGGGACCGGAGCGCGAGGCTTCGCTGGCCCACAATTCGCGGTTGCCGGGGCGAAAGGCGATGCCGGCGTAGGAGGTGGAGCGCGACGGGATCTCGGGCGCCAGCGGCGCGCCGGTGGAGCTATCGAACAGCAGCACGCCCTTCCAGTTCAGTACCGCGAGGACGCGCTTCTGAGAATCGAAAGTCATGTCCACCGGGCGGCCGGCGATGACGGTCTGCTGGCCCCAGGGCCGCAGCAACTGGTTGGTGGGCACCAGGAATTCGCCTCCCGGCTGTTTGCCGAGAGAGGCGACGCTCTTGAGCGCGGGGAATAGCCGGGCCTGTTGGCCGATCAAGGCGGCGCCGGCAAGTGCGGCGATGAAGACGATGGCTTTACGCATACGGAGTAACCCCCAGGATAACGCCCCAATTCCGGTGGCAGGCTACATAACCTCGAAATACAGCGGCGTCAGGCGGGCCGGCGGTTTCGCGACAGTCCGGTGGCGACGGAATCGGCCGGTGAATTCGGGAGTTGAGTAGCCTGTCACCGTAATTCAGTACCATTGGAGAGTGAACCTGCGGGTTTCGGCGGGGCTGATTCTTCTGGTGTGCGCCGGCATGTTGCGAGCGCAGACTGCCGAAGATGCGGACGTGGTGCGCGCGCGGATGGAATTGTTGCGCATCGAGGAGCTGGCGGCCAGTGGCGCGCTTCCCGAGGCGCAAATCGAGAAGGCGCGGGCCGCGGTTCAGGACGCCGAGGACCGGGCTCTGCTGCGGAAGAATATTTACCAGCAGGACCTCACCGAGGAACAGGCCGACGCCATGGTCGCCGCGGCCAGCCGCCAAATGGATCGCCGCAAGCAGGCGTTCGACGAGGCGAAGCGGCTGGTGGAAATCGGCGCCGCCCCGCAGATTTCCTTGAGCACCGTGCTGATGGACCTGGATTTCGCGCGCAAGCAGTTGGACCTGGCGGAGACTCGCGCCCGGCTGGCCCGCGAGATGACGCAGATGGCGGAGATGGAAGTCACGCTGGAATCGCGCCTGAGCCAATCGCCTGCCGAGGCGCTGAAGATCGCCGAACGCTTTGACGGCGACGGCGTCTTCACCGCCGAGATGCTGGCGAAATTGGAAACGGCCTACGCGGCACGGTTTGGGCACGCGCTACCGATCACCGCCAACGGCCAGACGGCGGTACACCGCGCGCTGGGCTTCGACCATCGGGGACGCGTGGATGTGGGCGTCTATCCCGACCAGCCCGAAGGCGTGTGGCTGCGGCAGTACCTGACGGCCAACCGGATTCCGTTCTTCGCGTTCCGCCAAGCCGTGCCGGGGAAGGCGACCGGGGCGCACATTCATCTGGGGCCGATCAGCCCGCTGCTGGGGCGGTAGCCGTTCGGGCATAATGGTGGGTCAGGCTGATACCGAACCTATTACCGATCCAAAGCTGCAAGTGCTGCTCAGCTCCGCCGAGATCCAGAAGCGGATCCGCGAGCTGGGCGAGCAGATCTCGAGCGACTATCCGGAAGGCAACCTGCACTTCATCTGCATTTTGAAGGGCGCTTGCTTCTTCATGACGGACCTGGCGCGCGCCATGAAGCGCGACGTGTTCGTCGATTTCATGGGCATTTCGACCTATGGGAAAGGGAAGACCAGTTCGGGCGAAGTGAAAGTCACCAAGGACCTGGACATTTCGCTGGAAGGCGCCGACGTGTTGATCGTCGAGGATATCGTGGACAGCGGCGTGACGTTGAACTACCTGCTGCACGTGCTGGAGCAGCGCCGGCCGCGGTCGATCCGCATCGCCGCGCTGCTGGATAAGCCGGAGCGGCGTCTGCGTCCGGTGCACGTGAGCTATGTGGGCTTTCCGATTCCGGACAAGTTTGTGGTGGGTTATGGGCTGGACTACGCCGAGAGGTATCGCAACCTGGACGATATCTGCGTAATGGACGAAAGCGCGCTCTGAGACCGGACCGCCGCCGCTACTTCTGCTTGTGGAACTTCTTCTTGACGTCGGGCCAGAACTCTTTGAGCACGTTGGAGAAGGCGTCTGTGGCGCACTGGATCAGCAGTTTCTGCACGTTGTCGCTGACGTCGCGGGTGTCGGGGTAGTAGGCGTTGGAAATAGCCACAGCGGTCGAGTTACCGCCCCACTCCGCCATGTTGAAGGACTTGCGGCCGGAGTCCGTCTTGGTCCAGAAAATGGCCGAGAGGGCGTACAAGGTGCGATGGGTTTTGGTGCCTTCGCCCAGCCGGAAGTAGCGCGGATCTTCGTGCAGCAGGGCGGGCACGAAGCCTTCGGTCATCATATTGCCGATCATCTGGTCGCCGTAGGAAGTGGCGAAGCGTTTGGCGTAACCGGACATCCCCTGGCCGAACGACGGGTTCTGGTTTTCGAGCTGGTACAGCACGGCGAATAACCCGGAGGTGGGATAAACGGGGATATCGAAGGAATCCTTGAACGCGATGGTGATCTTTTGTTGGGCGGTGATGGGGTGAAACGGCGCGGAGTTCTCCGTCATGCGGTTGTTGGGGAGCACGCCGTAGATCCGTTTGTCCTCGACGGGCGGAGCGGGCGCAGGACTGGAGGGTTCGGGGGTGACGTCCTGGGCAAAGGCTGCGATGGTGCAAAACGCTACCAAAGAAAGCGCCAGTGGGAAGCGGAGCATTATGTTTGTTAAGATGCGTGGAGACCGCCTTCCGGTTACGTAAATCCTGGGGTAGACACATCCACGCGCGATTTGGTACACTACTTGCTGTCCCTTTTGAAAGTGCTCAGTGGGAGGTTCGTTTGCCTTTTTGACGAACCGCTTGCACCAATGAGGAAATATGTCGCAGAAACCAGGAAAACAGTATCAAGCTGCGCGGAAACAGGTTGAAGCTCGCGAGTATCCACTCGAAGAGGCCATTCCGCTGATCAAGAAAATCAAATATGCCAAGTTCGACGAGACGGTGGAAGTCCACATGCGTCTAGGCGTCGATCCGAAGCACGCGGACCAGATGGTGCGCGGCACGGTGGTGATGCCGAACGGGCTGGGCAAGAGCAAGAAAGTACTCGTCATCGCCAGCGGCGACAAGCAACGCGAAGCCACCGAAGCCGGCGCCGACATTGTGGGCGGCGACGAGATCGTGAACAAGATTCAGTCGGAAGGCTGGACCGATTTCGATGCGGTGATCGCCACGCCGGATATGATGCGGTCGGTCGGCAAACTCGGTAAGGTACTCGGTCCGCGCGGTCTCATGCCCAACCCCAAGACGGGCACGGTGACGGTGGATGTCGTCAAGGCCATCCGGGAAATCAAGGCCGGTAAAGTGGAATTCCGCGTCGATAAAACCGGGATCATTCACGCTCCGGTGGGCAAAACCAGTTTTGAAGCCACGAAGCTGGTGGAGAATGCCGCCAGTCTGATTTCGGCGGTGATCAAGGCGAAACCGGCGGTAGCCAAGGGAAAATATGTGAAGAGCGCCACCATCTGCTCCACCATGGGGCCGGGCGTGGCGGTCGATACAACCCCGTTCAGCACGAAGGCGGCAGCGGCATTAGCCTAGAGCCGTACAGGTGTTTCCATGAAAAAGAAGGAAGACAAGAAGAGAGATATCGAGTCTCTGCACGGCGACCTGGAGCAAGTGCGGAACCTGTTCGTCACGGGCTATGAGAAGTTGCGCGTGGGTCAGGATTTCGAGTTGCGCAAGGTGGTGCGGGGCGTCGGCGCGAAATATCGTGTGGTGAAGAACAACCTGGCGGACAAGGCATCCGAAGGGACGCCGGCCGAGCAGGTGCTGAAGGGGCTGCGCGGGATGACGTCGGTGGCGTATACCACCAACGATCCGGTGGCTCTGGCCAAGGCTCTCACGGCTTACGCGAAGGCCAATCCGGCTTTTACGTTCAAGGCGGGCCTGGTGGAAGGCCGGGCGATCGACGTGAAGTCGATTCAGGACCTGGCAACCATGCCACCGAAGGAACAGATCTTTGCCAAGCTGCTTTACCTGATCAACGCTCCGGCGCAGCGGCTGCTTGGAACCATCAACGCAGTGGGCCGCAACCTGGCCGTAGTTGTGGACCAGGGTGTGAAGGAAAACAAGTTCGGAGCATAGCGGTTTTGGTAGTTGCGGGGCTCGGTAGGCGGTCCCGAACCCGGTCGATTTTTTAGGATTGCCGATTTTTTGATTATTGAAGGAGTTTGAAGAGAAATGGCGGACATCAACGCAATTGCGGAACAGATTCAAGGGCTGACGTTGCTGGAGGCTTCTCAGCTCGTCAAGGTACTCGAAGAGAGGCTCGGCGTATCGGCGGCTGCGGCTGCCCCAGTGGCGGCGGCCGGTGCGGCTGCCGGCGCAGCGGCTGCTCCAGTGGTGGAAGAGAAGACCGAGTTCACCGTGGTTCTGACCGCGGTCGGCGCCAATAAGATCAACGTGATTAAGGCCGTCCGTGAAGTCACCAGCCTGGGCTTGAAGGAAGCCAAGGACCTGGTGGATGGCGCGCCCAAGCCGGTGAAGGAAGGCGTCAGCAAGGACGAAGCTGAGGCCATCAAGAAGAAGTTCGTGGACGCGGGCGCTTCTGTCGAAGTTAAATAAAGTGGATAGCGGAGGGTGGGGTCCGGAGACCTGTCTCCGCGGGCCTCGCCCGACGTGTGTTTGTAGGGGTTTGACGCGGGGCCTAAGTCCTGATAGTATTATTAGTTGGGCTTTCGATTCGGTCGGACTCGATCCCAATTGGTGACTGTGATTCTCAAATCCTGGTACTTCAATTGCAGGCCGGGCGGAACTGCACAGAGGGGATTTCTGTGCGTTTCCATGCCCATGGCGGTGGTACAGGATTGGTGTCTCCATAATTTCCCCAAGCCGGTTTTCACCCCCCGCAGTTCTCCGGCACCTGTTCGATTCCTGCCCTGGTTTCATCTTTCGGCGCACTGTGTGGTCCCCACTTCCGGTGCGCCGTTGGCATTGTGCTGTTGAGCGCAGTTTCTGCGCTGGCTGGTCCGCCGTCAGGAGTTATAACGAATGGATACGCAACTAAACGCCGCCGCACGTGAGCGAGTGGATTTCTCCAAGATTAAAACTTCCATTCCGATTCCCAACCTGATCGAAGTTCAAAAGACATCCTACGAACGCTTTCTGCAGATGGATCTTCTGCCGAACGAGCGCGAAGACATCGGCTTGCAAACGGTGTTCAATTCGGTGTTCCCCATCTCCGATTTTCGGGGCGTGAGCGAACTGGAGTTTGTGGACTATTCGATCGGCAATTGGGAGTGCAAGTGCGGCAATCTCAAAGGGTTGCACCACTTGCGGTCCACCTGCCGCAGTTGCGGCGCCACCATCCGGACCGATCCCTTCCACGCCGGCGATATCCTGTGCAACCACTGTGGCACCTTCAACAAGAACGTGGTGACGTTCTGCAACAAGTGCGGCGATCCGGTGGGCCTGCAACTGAAATACGACATGCAGGAGTGCCAGGAACGCGGCATGACGTATGCCGCCCCGCTGAAGGTCACCATCCGCCTGACGGTGTACTCCAAAGATCCGGAGACGCAGAAGAAGAGCGTTCGCGATATCAAGGAGCAGGAGGTCTTCTTCGGTGAAATTCCGCTGATGACCGACAATGGGACGTTCATCATCAACGGCACCGAGCGTGTGATCGTGTCCCAGTTGCACCGCTCCCCGGGGGTGTTTTTCGAACGCGTTCCGGCACAGGGATACTTCCTGGGCAAGATCATTCCGTACCGCGGAAGCTGGGTCGAGTTCGAGTACGACAACAAGAACATTCTGTATGTTCGTATCGACCGCAAGCGCAAATTCTACGGGTCGGTTTTCCTGCGCGCCCTGGGTCTCAAGACCGACGAGCAGATTCTGCGCGCCTTCTACCGCATCAGCAAGATCGGCGTCCGCGACAAGAAACTGTTGTGGAACGTGGACGAAGGGCTGATCGGGCTGAAGCTGTCCTATGCCATTATGGCCAAGGGCGGCGAGACCGTGGTGGCGCAGGGCAAGAAGATCACCTCCTCGCTATTCAAGGAAATTCAGAAGGCCAAGATCGCGCAGGCGGAAATCGCGGCCAACGATCTGGAAGGCGCCTATGCGGCGGCCGACGTGGTCGATATGTCTACCGGCGAAGTGCTGATCGACGCCAATAGCGAACTGACCACCACGGCGCTGGGCAAGCTGCTGGATGCGGGAATCGAAGAGTTCGACATCTTCTTCCCGGAGCGCGACGACGTGGGGACGGTGGTTTCGGCCACTATCCGCAAAGACGCGGTGAAGACCCAGAACGAAGGGCTCATCGAGATCTACCGCAAGTTGCGCCCCGGCGACCCGCCCACCCTGGACACCGCCACGCAACTGTTCCAGGGCATGTTCTTCGACGCGCGCAAGTACGACTTCTCGCGCGTGGGCCGCATGAAGTTCAACATCAAGCTGCACGACCGCGCCGACGCCACGTCGCTCGACAAGCGCACGCTCGATGGCGAGGATTTCAGGGCCACCATCAAGTACCTGCTGAAGCTGCGCAAGGGCATCGGGCAGGTGGACGATATCGATCACCTGGGCAACCGCCGCGTCCGCGCGGTGGGCGAGTTGCTGGAAAACCAGTTCCGCATCGGCCTGGTGCGCATGGAGCGCGCCATCAAGGAAAAGATGTCGGTGTACCAGGAAATGTCCACGGCCATGCCGCACGACCTGGTGAACGCCAAGCCGGTGATGGCGGCCATCCGCGAATTCTTCGGATCGAGCCAGCTTTCGCAGTTCATGGACCAGACCAACCCGCTGTCGGAAATCACCCACAAGCGGCGTCTGTCGGCGCTTGGACCGGGCGGTCTGAGCCGCGAGCGCGCCGGATTCGAAGTGCGCGACGTACACCCCACGCATTACGGCCGCATCTGCCCCATCGAGACGCCCGAAGGTCCCAACATCGGACTGATCTCGTCGCTGTCGTGCTTCGCGCGCATCAACGAATACGGCTTCATCGAGAGCCCCTACCGCAAGGTCATCAAGGGCGTGGTGATCGACGAAGTCAAGGTCCTGAATCCCGGCGACGTGGATTTCAAGGTCGGCGACATCGTGCCGCGGCAGCAGGTGGAGGACCTGAACCGCAAGCTCAGCTCCAAGAAGCAGCCGGCCGAGTACGAAGCCCACTGCGAGTACCTCTCGGCGTGGGAGGAAGACAAATGGACGGTAGCGCAGGCCAACGTTCCGCTGGATGAGAAGGGACGCATTGTCCCCGACTTGTCGAACGCCCGCCAGGCCGGCAACTTCGTGTTGAAGTCGCGCGATGAGATCGAGTACATCGACGTCAGCCCGAAGCAACTGGTCAGCGTGGCCGCCAGCCTGATTCCGTTCCTCGAGAACGACGACGCCAACCGCGCGTTGATGGGATCGAACATGCAACGCCAGGCCGTGCCGCTGCTGCGCGCCGACGCTCCTTATGTGGGTACCGGCATGGAGTACGTGACGGCCCGTGATTCCGGTGCGGTGGTCCTGTGCAAGCGCCCGGGCGTGGTGGATTCGGTGGACTCCGAGCGCATCATTGTGCGCGTGGAAGGCGCCAGCCACGAAGGCCAGCTCTCGCGCGAAGTGGGCGCGGACATCTACCAGCTCACCAAGTTCAAGCGCAGCAACCAGAACACCTGCATCAACCAGAAACCTATCGTCAAAGTGGGACAGCGCGTGCCCAAGGGTACCGTGCTGGCCGACGGTCCGTGTACCGACGAAGGCGAGCTGGCGCTGGGGCGCAACGTCCTGGTGGCCTTCATGCCGTGGCGCGGCTACAACTTCGAAGACGCCATCCTGGTCAGCGAGAAGCTGGTCAAGGAAGACTACTACACCTCGATCCACATCGAAGAATTCGAGATCGAGGCGCGCGATACCAAGCTGGGGCCGGAAGAAATCACCCGCGACATCCCCAATATCGCCGATTCGTTCCTGCGCAACCTGGACGAGAGCGGCATCATCCGCATCGGAGCCACGGTCAAGCCGGGCGACATCCTGGTGGGCAAAGTGACTCCCAAGGGCGAGACGCAGCTCACTCCCGAAGAGAAGCTGCTGCGCGCCATCTTCGGCGAAAAGGCGGGCGACGTGAAGGACGCGTCGCTGTACTGCCCGCCCGGTATCGAAGGCACCATCGTGGATTGCAAGATCTTCTCGCGCAAGGGCCAGGAGAAAGACGAACGGTCGAAGAACATCGAGGAGTTTCAGATCCAGCGCCTGCAGCGCAACCTGCAGGACGAAATCCGTATTCTGACCGACGAGCGCGCCAAGCGGCTGGGCAACCTGCTGGAAAATAAAAAGCTGCTGGCCGACCTGCACGACGAAAAGACCAACAAGCGCCTGCTCTCGAAAGACACGGAGCTGACGCGCGAGCTGATCGAGAAGATGAAGTCGCGCGATCTGAAGCGCATGCGGCTGGCGAATAAGGACCCGCGGCTGAACGAGCAGATCGACGAAATCGAAGAGATGACCTCGCGCCAGATCGCGGTGCTCGAAAAGATCACCGACGAGAAGGTGGGCAAACTGCGCAAGGGCGACGAACTTCCCCCGGGCGTGATCAAGCTGGTCAAGGTCTACATCGCCATGAAGCGCAAGCTTTCGGTGGGCGACAAGATGGCCGGCCGCCATGGCAATAAGGGCGTCATCGCGCGCATCCTTCCGGAAGAGGATATGCCGTACCTGCCGGACGGGACGCCTGTCGAAATCGTGCTCAACCCCCTGGGCGTGCCTTCGCGCATGAACGTGGGGCAGATTCTGGAAACCCACTTGGGGTGGGCCGCCAAGGCGCTGGGCGTGCAGTTCGCCACGCCGGTATTCGACGGCGCGACAGAGCGCGAAATCAAGAAGGCCCTGGCCGACGCCGGGCTTCCCAGCTCGGGCAAAACCAAGTTGTACGACGGCATGACGGGCACCGAGTTCGAACAGCCGGTGACGGTGGGCTACATCTACATGATGAAGCTCTCGCACCTGGTGGACGACAAGATCCACGCGCGGTCCATCGGGCCGTACTCGTTGATTACGCAGCAGCCTTTGGGCGGCAAGGCGCAGTTTGGCGGCCAGCGTTTCGGAGAGATGGAAGTGTGGGCGCTCGAGGCTTACGGCGCCGCTTACATTCTGCAGGAACTGCTGACGGCGAAATCGGACGACGTGTATGGCCGCGCCAAGATTTACGAGGCCATTGTGAAGGGCGAAGCGGCTATCGAGCCGGGCGTGCCCGAATCCTTCAACGTCCTGATTCGCGAGTTGCAGTCGCTGTGTCTGGATGTCGAGTTGATGAAGAAGCCGCGAGAATTGCCGGAACCGGCGCTGGCGGCGGACTAACACAATATGGCCGCCGATGAACGCAGATAAACGCGGATAAGAAACACTTTTAGTTTTGGTTTATCCGCGTTCATCGGCGTTCATAGGCGGCTATTAAGGCTTTTTTGAACTGGAGGCCATTTTGAGATCTTCACCATACGATCGAGCGAATTTGATCGCGGATTTCGATTCCATCCGCATCTCCCTGGCTTCTCCGGAAAAGATCCGGAGCTGGTCACATGGCGAAGTCACCAAGCCGGAGACCATCAACTACCGGACCTTCAAACCCGAGCGCGACGGTTTGTTTTGTGCCCGTATTTTCGGCCCCACGCAGGACTGGGAGTGCTTGTGCGGCAAGTACAAGCGCATGAAGCACCGCGGTGTGGTGTGCGATAAGTGCGGTGTGGAAGTCACCCTGGCGCGTGTGCGCCGCGAGCGCCTGGGCCACATTGAGCTGGCCAGCCCGTGCTCGCACGTTTGGTTCTTCAAAGGGTTGCCTTCCCGCATCGGCCACCTGCTGGACATCACTCTGCGCGAGCTGGAGCGGGTACTGTATTTCGAAGCCTACGTGGTGGTGGAGCCCGGCGATACCGAAGTTCTAAGCTCGGGCGAAGTCATCACCGACGAGCGCAAGCGCCAGCTCGACCAGGAATTCCCCGGCCGGTTCGTCGCCATGATGGGCGCCGAGGGAATCAAGGAACTGCTCAAGAAGGTCGATGTGGAGCAGCTCAGCGAAGAGATTCGCGAGCACATGAAGACCGAGCAATCGGTGCAGAAAAAGTTGAAGTACGCCAAGCGGCTGCGCGTGGTGGAATCCTTCCGCAAATCGGGCAATAAGCCCGAGTGGATGATCCTGGACGTGATCCCGGTGATTCCGCCGGAACTGCGCCCCTTAGTGCCGCTCGATGGCGGACGCTTCGCCACCTCCGATCTCAACGACCTGTACCGCCGCGTGATCAACCGCAACAACCGGTTGAAGAAGCTGATCGAACTGCATGCCCCCGACGTGATCGTGCGCAACGAAAAGCGCATGCTGCAGGAAGCCGTCGATGCGCTCTTCGATAACGGCCGCCGCGGCCGCGTGCTGCGCGGCGCCAACAACCGTCCGCTGAAATCCCTCTCCGACACCCTCAAGGGCAAGCAGGGCCGTTTCCGCCAGAACCTGCTAGGGAAGCGCGTGGACTACTCCGGCCGTTCCGTCATCGTGGTGGGCCCGGACCTGCGCCTGAACCAGTGCGGTCTGCCCAAGAAGATGGCGCTCGAACTGTTCAAGCCGTTCATCTATCATCGCCTGGAACAGCGCGGCCATTGCACCACCATTAAACAAGCCAAGGAATTAGTCGAGCAACAGGATCCGGTGGTTTGGGACATTCTGGAAGAGGTCATCAAGGACCATCCCATCATGTTGAACCGCGCGCCCACCTTGCACCGCCTGGGTATCCAGGCCTTCGAACCGGTGCTGGTGGAAGGCAAGGCCATCAAGATCCATCCGCTGGTTTGCACCGCGTTCAACGCCGATTTCGACGGCGACCAGATGGCCGTCCACATTCCGTTGTCGCCCGAGGCGCAGATTGAAGCATCCACCCTGATGCTTTCGTCCAATAACATTCTGTCGCCGGCGCACGGCGGCCCGATCGCCATTCCCACCCAGGACATGGTGCTGGGCTGCTACTACCTCACCAAGGCGCGTCCCGGCGCCAAGGGCGAGGGCCGCACCTTCGCTTCCACCGACGACGTGCTGATCGCGCTCGAAATGGGTGAAGTGGGAACGCTCACGCCTATCAAGCTGCGCTATACCGGCCGCGTGATCGACCTGGTGCACGCATTCGATAACCAGAACATCCTGCACACCGAGCCGATCGAGTTCACCAAGCAGTACATGGAAACCACGGTCGGGCGCGTGATTCTCAACGACAGCCTCCCTCAGGACATGCCGTTCATCAACGGCCTTCTGAAGAAGAAGGGCCTGGCGCAACTGGTGCAATATTGCTACCTCAAATTCGGCCTGCATGTCACCGTGCAGATGCTCGACGAGGTGAAGGCGCTGGGCTTCCTGTACGCCACGCGCGCGGGCATCTCCATCGGCATCGACGACATGGTGGTCCCCAGCGAGAAGGCAGCCCTGGTGGCCGAAGCCGACAAGGAAGTGGTGGCCGTCGAAAGCCAGTATCAGGACGGCGCCATCACCCACGGCGAACGCTACAACAAGATCATCGAAATCTGGTCGAAGGTCACCGAAAAGGTCTCGGACTCGATGTTCCAGGCCATGGAGGACGACGACCGGACGGGCCGCTACCTCAACCCGATTTACATCATGGCGGACTCCGGCGCGCGCGGATCGAAACAGCAGATCCGCCAGTTGTCCGGCATGCGCGGTCTGATGGCCAAGCCCTCGGGCGAGATCATCGAGACCCCCATCACGGCCAACTTCCGCGAAGGACTGAACGTTCTCGAGTACTTCATCTCCACGCACGGCGCCCGCAAGGGATTGGCGGATACGGCCCTGAAGACGGCCGATTCCGGCTACCTGACGCGCCGCCTGGTGGACGTGGCGCAGGACGTGATCGTGAGCGAAAACGATTGCGGCACTACCGAAGGCATCTACGTGGAGCCGATCATCGAATCCGGCGAAATCATCGAGCCGTTGCGCGACCGCATTGTGGGCCGCGTGGCGCTCGAAGACCAGAAGGATTACGAAGGCAACATCATCGTCGCCATTAATAACGAGATCACCGAAGACCTGGCGGCGGCCATTCAAGCGGCCGGTATCGAGCGTGTCAAGATCCGCTCGGTGCTGACCTGCGAATCGAAACGCGGCGTTTGCGTGGCGTGCTACGGCCGCAACCTGGCCACTGGCCGTCTGGTGGAGCGCGGCGAAGCGGTAGGCGTGATCGCGGCGCAATCCATCGGCGAGCCCGGAACGCAGTTGACCATGCGTACGTTCCACATCGGCGGTACCGCGTCGCGCATCAGCGAGCAGTCCACGCAGGAATCCAGGAGCGACGGCTTCGCGCGCTACATCGGCATTCAGACGGTCCGCAGCAAGACCGGCGAACTGATCGCCATGAACCGCAACGGCAAGATTGTGGTGGTGGACGACAAGGGCCGTGAGAAGGAGCGCTACGACGTGGTATACGGCGCGCGCATCACGGTGGACGACGGCGCCCCGGTGAAGAGCAACCAGATCCTGCTGTCGTGGGACCCGTACACCTTCTCGATTCTTACGGAAGTTTCCGGCGTGGTGCACTTCAAGGACCTGGTGGACGGGCTGACCATGACGGAGCAGGTGGACGAAGTCACCGGCATGTCGCAGCTCGTGGTGACGGATTCGGCCGAAGAGAAGCGGCAGCCGCAGATCATCGTGCGGCCGGAAGGCGCCGCCGGCTCGCGTTCGGAAGCCAAGAAATACCTGATGCCGACGCACGCTCACTTAATGGTCCACGACCTGGAAGAAGTGCATGCGGGCGACGTGCTGGCCAAGATTCCGCGTGAAACCACCAAGACCAAGGACATCACCGGCGGTCTGCCGCGCGTGGTGGAACTGTTCGAAGCGCGCAAGCCGCGCGAGACGGCCATCATCGCGGAGATCAACGGCATCGTGAAGTACGGCGAAGTTTCCAAGGGCCAGCGCAAGATCTACGTGGAAGGCGACGACGGCGAAAAGCGCGAGTATGCCTTGCCCCGCGGCGTACACATCAACGTGCAGGAAGGCGAGCGCGTGAAAGCCGGCGAGCCGCTCATGGACGGACCGCGCAACCCGCACGACATCCTGGACGTGCTGGGCGAAAAGGAACTGCAAAAGTACCTGGTCAACGAGATCCAGGAAGTCTACCGTTTGCAGGGCGTCAATATTAACGACAAGCACCTGGAGACCATTTCGCGGCAGATGATGCGCTGGGTAAAGGTCGAAGATATCGGCGACACCGAGTTCCTTCCGGAAGAGATTGTCGATAAATTCAAGTTCCGGTCGGAAAACCTGAAGGTGAGCGAGGCGGGCGGGCGTCCGGCTCAAGGCAAGGCCATGCTGCTGGGCATCACGAAAGCTTCTCTTTCGACCGATTCGTTCATCTCGGCGGCCTCCTTCCAGGAGACCACGCGCGTGCTCACCGAAGCCGCCATCAACGGCAAGGTGGACTACCTGCGAGGCCTGAAGGAAAACGTGATTATGGGCCGGCTGGTTCCGGCCGGCACCGGCATGGAGTATTACCGCCGCGTGAAGATCGCGGGCGAAGACGTGGTGGAGGAGCCTGCAGCCGAGGCGCCTCTCGACGTCATCCCCGGTTACGACGAAGAAACCCGGCTGCAATACGCCGGGGGCTTGCCCGAGGACACCGCCGCCGAGGATCCGCTAGCGGAGTAAGCGGCGGGGCTATTTCCGGCTGCCCACGGGGTCCTGCCGGGCTTGGTTTTTTCAGCCGCCGGCGCGGAAGGCTTCGATGCCATCCGCGCCGGCGGTTTTATTTTGCGATCCCGTGGCGCCCGGCAACTCACATCAGCGTCAACGGGTCCACGTCGATCGCCAGCGCCGTCGCGGACCATTTGCGGTCGAGGGCGAACCGGCGAACCTGCTGCATGGCTTCGTTCAGCGCCTTGCGGCTGGCGGCTTTCACCAGGAACTGGTAACGGTATTCGTTCTTGAGCCGCGGCACCGGGGCCTCCGCGGGACCCAGTATGCGTAACTTCTCCGGCGGCGGAGTGAGTAACATCCCCAGGTCCGCGGCCATCCGCATGGCGAGTTCCTTCTTTTCGCTGCGGACCAGGATGTTAGCCATGGCGCTGAACGGCGGGTAGGCCATCAGGCGGCGGAAGTTCAGCTCTTTCTCATAGAAGGCCTGGTAATCCTGCGCGGCGGCCATGCGGACGGCGTA
>Ga0181529_10004390_pt1 | contig 15291 bp, 14 predicted proteins | sample PEATcosm2014_Bin_36_FD_119763 | JGI IMG/M metagenome (GOLD analysis project Ga0181529, IMG submission 119763) | Peatland microbial communities from MTU Mesocosm Facility, Houghton, MI, USA - PEATcosm2014_Bin10_30_metaG | ecosystem: Environmental > Terrestrial > Soil > Wetlands > Peat | place...
GTTCGCCAGCATTGTGCGCGAGCCGGCGCCGCTGCGCTGACCACGGGCGCGGATCGCGCCGCACGGGAGACAAAGGCGCATGAAACGCAACATCTTCGTCCTGACCGGCGCCGGCGTTTCGGCAGAGAGCGGCCTCGGCACGTTCCGCGACAAGAGGGGCGAGGGGATTTGGACTCGTCTCGACCCGATGAAGCTTTCGAGCGTCGAAGCGTTCGAGAGCGATCCCGAGACCGTTCTCGGCTTCTATGATCTGCGGCGGCGCGACATGCGCGACGCAAAGCCCAACGCCGCGCATTTCGCGCTGGCGCGACTCGCCGCGTCGCTGGCGGAGCGCGGCGGAGCGCTGACGCTCGTGACGCAGAACATCGACAACCTCCACGAGCAGGCCGGCTCTCGCGGCGTCATCCATATGCACGGCGAGCTGTTGAAGGCGCGTTGCGAGCTTTGCGGCAAGCTCAGCGATTGGCTCGACGACCTCAACGTCGCCGACGTCTGTCCCCATTGCGGCCGCGGCGGCGGGATGCGGCCGCACGTCGTGTGGTTTGGCGAGATGCCGCTCTATATGGACGACATCGAGCGGGCGCTCCGGCGCGCCGACCTGTTCGTCGCCATCGGCACCTCCGGCGCCGTCTATCCAGCGGCCGGCTTTGTCCTCGAAGCGCGCGCCATGGGAATCGAAACCTGCGAGATCAATCTCGAGTCGGCCGACAACGCCAATCTCTTCGACGACTGTCGCTACGGACCGGCGAGCGAAACCGTGCCGGCGTGGGTCGAGGAAATCCTCAGCGGACGCGTTGGTCCGTCCGCCGGATGAATATCGCGCGGAGGCTGGCGGGCGCCGCTTTCGCGCCGCGCGCTAACGGCCTCAGGCGACTGGCGGCGCTGGGGGAAGAGGCGGGGCCGCCTTGCCGGCGGCCGCGGCCATCGTGCTCAGGCTGGCGATGGTGGCGCCGAGCTGCATCGTGTCGACCGCGGTGCTCGGCACGATGACGATCGTCGCGTTGTCGCGCTTCAGACCCTCGTAGAGCATGTTCATCGCGCGCAAATGGAAGGCGGTCGGGTTGTCGGCGTAGGTCTTTGCCGCCTCGCCGAACTTCTCCGCCACTTGGCGTTCGGAATCGCCCAGGATCACGCGCGCTTGGCGCTCGCGTTCGGCCTGCGCCTGCATCGACATCGCGTCCTGCAGCGCGGGCGGGATCAGCACGTCTTTCACCTCGACCGAGATGACGTTGACGCCCCACGGTTCGGTGCGCTCATCAATGATCTTCTGCAGGTCGGCGCTGATCTTGTCCCGCCCTTCCAGCATGTCGGCGAGCAGGGTCTTGCCGATGACGTCGCGCAGCGCCGTCTGCGCCGCCCAGTTGATCGCGCCGTTGTAGTCGGCGACGTCGAGCGCTGCCTTCTTCGGCTCGATGACCTTCCAGAACAGAACGGCGTCGACGTCGACCGGCACCGTGTCCTTGGTGAGGGTCTTCTCCGCCTTGAAGGCGCTGGCGAGCACGCGGGTGTCGATCCAGTAGGGGACGGTCTCGATGATCGGAATGATGAGGAACAGGCCGGGCCCTTCCAGTGAGCGGAAGCGTCCAAGCCGCAGCACGACGACGCGCTGCCACTGGTCGGCAACCCTGATCGAGGCGGCGATGATGGCGGCGACCGCCACGGCGGCGACGACGATCCAGTCGCTGGCGAAATAGAACGGCGGCGCCGCAACCATAAAGGCGACGCCTAAGCCGATCGCCAAGACGACGAAGAACGCGAGCGTCTGCAAACTGGAAGACTTCCGCATGACGGCATTCTCCTCCCTGCGTTGCGTTCGTTTTGCCGACGCGCCGCCGCCCATTGAGCCAGGCGACGGTACCAGATGCGCCGCTTCGGCGCCTTGCGCGCCGTCAATGGCCGGCGGCGCGGCGCCATTTGCAGCAGGGCGGCGGCGAGGGCATGATCGATCGCCTCGACGTCGGAGCTCAACCGTCGCCATGACCCTAGCCGTCCGCGAGACCGCCGAAGCCGTCCCCGCTCCGGGTCGTCTGCGCCGGTTCGCCGCTTCGCCGATCGCTCTGGCGCTTGCCGGCGTCGTGATCTTCCTCGGCGCGCTGGCGCTGTTTCGCTGGGGCCTCGACGCAGCGCGCGAAATCTATTTCGACGAGACCTGGTACGTGCCGGCGGCGCGCACATTGCTGAAGACCGGGGAGATGACGCGTCAGGAGCATCCGCCGCTCGCCAAGCTCCTGATCGCCGCAAGCATGGCGCTCTTCGGCGACAATCCGATCGGCTGGCGGGCGTTGAGCGCCGGGTTTGGCGCCGCGACGCTGGCGGCGATGTTCGCCTGGTCGCTGGCGCTGACGCGCGACGCCCGACAGGCGCTGTGGGCGACGGCGGCGACGCTGTGCGACGGCGTTCTCTACGTCCAGTCGCGCGCCGCCATGCTCGACATCTTTCTGATGGCGTTTGGCGTCATGGCGCTCGCCCTCGTCACCTTCTCGCTCAAGGAGCGCCAATCGCCGCGCCGCGCGATCGTTTTGGCGATCTTGAGCGGCGTCTGCCTCGGGCTGGCGAGCGCCTGCAAGCTGTCGGGCGTGTTCCTGTGGGCGGGAATTGTCGCCATTTACGCGCTGATCGGCTTGATGCGCCTGTGGCGCGTGCGTTTCGAGGAGCCGGGCGAACACGATTTCTACGCGTCCGCCGAATGGCCGGCGATGACATTGGGCTGGGCGGTGATCGCCTTCGCCGTCGCCCCGTTCGTCGCCTATTTCTTCGCCTATCTGCCGCAGATGATTCGCGCCGGAACGGTGGTGGAGTTCTTCGTCGGGCAGCGGCGGATGATCGACATCATGACCGGCTCTTCGGCCACTCACCCGTATTCGAGCCTCTGGTACTTGTGGCCGGCGATGACGCGCCCGGTGTGGTGCCTGTTCCAGGTGATCGGCGGGTCCGCAGCGGCTTGGAGCGCGCAGCACCCGGCGCAGACCATCGTCGGCCTCGCCAATCCGTTCGTGTTCTATCCGGGCGAAGCCGCGCTGCTCTATTGCGCCTGGCTGTGGATCCGCCGGCGCGACGTCGACGGCATGATCGTAACAGTCGCGTTCTTTTCCCAATACCTGCCGTGGGCTATCAATCCAAAGGGGCTCGAGTTCTTCTACTATTATTTTCCCTCGATCCTTTGCCTCGGTCCGGCGTTAGCGCTCGCCTTTTTCCGCGGCGGGCCGAGGCCGCGTTACGGACTTGCGGTCGCCTTCCTCGTCGTCGTTGCGCTCGCCTTCGCCTTCTTCCTACCAGTGCTGTCGGCGCAGTTCCCACTCGATCCCGACGAATTCAGCGCACGGATCTGGTTCGACAGCTGGCGGTGAAACGGGCTTTCCATACGCGGCGGCGGCGCATAGGAAGCTCGCATGTCATTCCCCGCCGAGTCCGCGCTGCCTGCTGAGCCCACGCTTCACGACGGCCAGCGTATCTCGCGCTCCGATCCGGCGTTCTGGCGGGTGACCGCGCCGCTTGCTTTCGGCGGATTCTCGACCTTTGCGCTGCTCTACAACGTGCAACCGCTGTTGCCGCTCTTCTCGCGCGCCTTCGCCATTTCGCCGGCCAGCGCCGCGCTGTCGGTGTCGCTGTCGACCATCGTCCTGTCGGTTTCGATGATCGGGGCAGGGACCGTCGCCGACCTATGGGGCCGCAAGACCGTCATGGCGGGATCGATCGCGCTATCGTCGCTGGCGATCCTGCTCGGCGCGGCGGCGCCGAATTGGACGAGCTTCCTGGCGCTGCGCGCGCTCGCCGGCGTGACGCTCGCCGGCCTGCCAGCGGTGGCGATGGCCTATCTCGTCGATGAACTCGATCTGCAGGCGATCGGCTTCGGCATGGGGCTCTATATTGCGGGCACCACGCTCGGCGGCATGTCGGGCCGGCTGCTCGCCGCGGCGATCAGCGAATATTGGGGATGGCGGCCGGCGGTGGCCGCCGCGGGGGCGCTGGGGTCGCTCGGCGCGTTGTGGATCGCTTTCGTACTGCCGCCCTCGCGCAACGCGCCGCGCGGCGCGTCGCTCGCCAAATTGTGGTCGGCGTTCGCCGGCGCGCTGGGGGATCCTGGGTTGCGACTGCTGTTCGCCGAAGGTTTCGTCGTGATGGGCGTGTTCGTCTGCTCGTACAATTACATCGGCTTTCGCCTTGCCGCGCCGCCGTTCTCGCTCAGCCAGACGGTCATCGGCTCGGTGTTCGTGCTGTACTTGATCGGCGCGGTCAGTTCGACGGTGATGGGCTATCTCGCCGGCCTCTACGGCCGCCGGAAGGTGTTGTGGATCGCCATCGCCTGCGAGCTCGTCGGCGTCGCGGCGACGCTGCCCGACAATCTCGCCGTGGTCATCGTCGGCGTCGCGCTCATCACCTGGGGTTTCTTCGGCGCCCACTCGATCGCCTCGAGCTGGGTCGGCTTGCGCGCGCCGGGCGCGCGCCCTCAGGCGGCGGCCCTCTACCTGTTCTTCTACTATATCGGCTCGAGTCTGATCGGCTGGGCGGGCGGGTTGTTTTTCGCCCGCGGCGGCTGGCCTGGCGTCGTCGCGTTGCTGGTCTGCATCGCCGCTGTCGGGCTCGTGATTGCATTGCGCCTTTCCAAGATCCCGCCGCCGCGCCACCTTGCCGGTCCTTAGGGAGCGGCGCGATGGAGTGGCGCGACGAGGGCATCGTCATCGGCGTGCGCCGCCACGGCGAGACCTCGGCGATTATCGAGACGATGACCCGCGGCCACGGCCGCCACCTTGGCCTCGTGCGCGGCGGGCGTTCGTCGCGTTTGCAGCCGGCGCTGCAGCCCGGCAACACGCTCGGCCTGGTTTGGCGCGCCAGGCTCGACGAACATCTCGGGGTCTACGCCGTCGAACCGCTGACATTGAGGGCGGGACGACTGATCGGCAGCGCGTTGGGTCTGGCCGGGATCGGCTGGCTCGGCGCGCTGATGCGTCTGCTGCCCGAACGCGAGGCCCACGAATCCCTCTATGAAGGCCTGACGCTGATCGCCGATCGGCTCGACGACGCCGCCTTGGCGCCGGCGCTTGTCGCCCGGATCGAGGCGCGCGTCCTCGCCGAATGCGGCTTTGCGCTCGATCTCGATAGCTGCGCGGCGACCGGCGCGCGCGAGGACCTGATCTATGTCTCGCCCAAAAGCGGTCGCGCCGTCAGCGCCGCCGCCGGCGCCGCGTGGCGCGACCGGCTGCTGCCGCTGCCCGCCTTCCTGCGCGGCGGCGAAACGCCGACGCCTGGCCCGACGGACATCGCCGACGCGTTTCGGCTGACGGGCTACTTTCTCGATCGCGACCTTTTCTCGCCACGCGGGCTGCCGCTGCCGGATTCGCGGCGCGCCTTCCTTGCGGCGGCGACGAAAGCGACGGGATAGGCGGCGAGGGCGGCTACGACCCGCCCGGCGTCGTCCGCTAGGCTATAGTCAAACGTAATAGTCGCGGACCGGTCCAAGAGAAGCCGTGGCTTCTCGGTTCATATTGTCGACACATTCGTAGATAGTATGCCGGCCGCTCGTATAAAACGAGCCTATTCGTGCGGCGTTGATCGTCGTTGAATCGAACGACTTTCAAGAGACGCAACCCAAACAACCGAACTGAGGGAAGATCATAGCCATACGCTGCGCATGGCGCGGCGACGCGTTTGTTTGTCTTTGGAATGGAGTGAGATGTTGAAAGCAAAATTGACCGCAATCGTCCTCGCGGCCACGTCGGTCGCGCCGAATCTGGCGTTGGCTCACGGCAACGCGCCCCCGTCGCCCAATCTCTTCGCCGCTTGGCGCGAAGCGGGATCGGACGACGGCGCGGCGCCGACGGCGCGGCGATTCGGCGCAGGCGGCGACGTCGTCGCCGAAGCGGCGCGGTGGATCGGCTCGGGCAAGTTCACTCGTCAGCCTGGCCCGTGGTGCGCCGACGCCGTGTCGGCGTGGCTCGCACGCTCCGGCCATCGGCCGCTCGAGAGCCGGATGGCGTCCTCGGCGCTTGCTTACGGTCCGCGGTTGGAGCGGCCGGAAGTTGGCGCGCTGGCGGTGCTGGGGAGTCGCCGCGGCTGGGCGTCGCACGTCGGCGTCGTCTCCAGCGTCGATCCGGACGGCTCGATCCATCTCATCTCCGGCAATTGGGGCCGCCGCGTCGCAGAGGCGGTCATCCCCCGCAATTCGGTCATCGCCTTCGTCGCGGTGCGCTAGCGGCTTGCGCGAGGGCGCAAAAGGCCATTCTCTGCAACCCAAGCGGCGCGGCGCCGGGCGACTGGCGTCGCGCCGATTGCATCGGGGCCATCATGCCGCAGTCAATCATCATCGACACGGATCCCTCGCCCGACGACGCCGTCGCCTTCCTGATGGCGCTCGGCTCGCCCGACGAACTCGACCTGCTGGCGATCACTACGGTCGGCGGCAACGCGCCGCTCGCCTTGACCACCAAGAACGCCCTGAAGGCGCTCGAGCTCGCCGGCCGCGGCGAAACGCCAGTCTTCGCGGGCGCGAGCGGCCCGCTGTGTCGCGTCCTGGAGACCGCTGAGTACGTTCACGGCGAAAACGGCTTCGAAGGCTACGACCTGCCTGATCCGACGCTGAAGCCGGCGGCGGGCTTCGCCGCCGACGCGATTGTCGATCTCGTCATGACGCGGCCCCAAGGCGCCGTGACGATGTGCTGCCTCGCGCCGTTGACCAATCTCGCCTTGGCGCTCGCCCGCGAGCCGCGGTTGGCGGGGCGGCTCGAGCGCATCGTGCTGATGGGGGGAGCGTTCTCCGAAGGCGGCAACGTCAGCCCGTGCGCCGAATACAATATTTATGTCGATCCGGAGGCGGCGCGGCGCGTCTTCGCCTGCGGCGCTCCAATCGTCATGATCCCGCTCGACTGCACCCATCAAGCGCTGACGACCAAGGCGCGGCTGCGGCGCCTGCGCGCGGTCGGCAAGCCGCATATGGAGGCGTTCTTCCATCTGCTGACGGCCAATAAGCGCTTCGACGAGAACAAGTACGGGACCGACGGCGGACCGCTGCACGACCCAACCGTCGTCGCCTATCTGCTCAAACCCGAGCTGTTCGGCGGGCGCGACGTGGCAGTTGAGATTAGTTGCGACGAGATGACGCGGGGGATGACGATCGTCGACTGGTGGGGCGTGACCGGCAGGCCGGCAAACGCCAAGGTTCTGCGCTCGATCGACGCCGAGGGCTATTTCGACCTGACGATTGAACGCCTGTCGCGCGCGGCGCGCAGCTAACCCGCGCGCCGATTTCGTTCGTTCATTGCGTCGTCAGCGCGCAGCGATCGGGACCAGCTTCGAGCACCGCCGAATCGACCCGCGACGCGTATTGGGCAAAATTGTCGCGGAACATGTAGACCAGACGTTCGGCCGTAGCGGCGAAGGCCGCCGGGTCGCGCCATGTCCGCACCGGATCGAGCAACGCCCGATCGACGCCGGGGACGAAAGTCGGCACAGCGAGGCCGAAGTAGCGATCGTGACGGAACTCCGTTTGCGACAGCGAACCGTCGAGCGCGGCGCTGAGCAAGCGACGCGAGACGCGGATCGGCATGCGCGCGCCGACGCCGCACGCGCCGCCGCTCCAGCCCGTGTTGACCAGCCAGCAATGAACGCCGCCGCTGTCGATCAACTCGCGCAGCAAGTTGCCGTAGACGATCGGATGGCGCGGCATGAACGGCGCGCCAAAACAAGTCGAGAAGGTCGCCTGCGGCTCGAAGACGCCGCGCTCCGTTCCGGCCACCTTCGCGGTGTAACCGGAGAGGAAATGATACATCGCCTGATTGGCGTCGAGCTTGGCGATCGGCGGCAGCACGCCGAAAGCGTCGCAGGCGAGCATGACGACGTTGCGCGGCGGGCCGGCGCGCCCCGACGTCGACGCGTTGGCGTTGAAGTCGATCGGATAGGCGATGCGCGTGTTCTCTGTGAGGGAATCGTCGTCGAAGTCGGGCGCGCGGGTGAGCGGATCGAGAACGACGTTCTCCATGACCGCGCCGAAGCGCTCGCTGGCGGCGTAGATTTCCGGCTCCGCTTCGCGCGATAGGCGGATCGCCTTGGCGTAGCAACCGCCTTCGAAGTTGAAGATGCCGTCGCGACTCCAGCCGTGCTCGTCGTCGCCGATCAGGGTTCGATTCGGGTCGGCCGACAGCGTCGTCTTGCCAGTGCCGGAGAGGCCGAAGAAGATCGCGACGTCGTCGGGTCCGCCGAAATTGGCGGAGCAGTGCATCGGCAGCACGTTGGAGTCGGGCAGGATGAAGTTGAGATAGCTGAACACCGACTTCTTCATCTCGCCGGCGTAGCGAGTGCCGCCGATCAATACGATGCGGCGCGTAAAGTCGCAGGCGATGACGGTCTGCGAGCGTGTCCCGTGGCGCGCCGGGTCGGCGCGAAAAGACGGCAGATTGACGATCGTCAGGTCGGGGACGAACGCGTCAAGCGCGCTCGCCTGCGGTCGGATCAGCAGATTACGGATGAACAGCGAATGCCATGCGTATTCGGTGAAGACCCGCACGCGCAGACGCGCTTCAGGATCGGCGCCGGCGTAGAGATCTTGTGCAAACAGCTCGCGTCCGCGCGCATGATCGATGAAGTCCGCGAGCAGCGTTTTGAAGTGCTCGGGCGTCATGGCGTTGTTGCCTTCCCACCAGACCGTGTCCTCGGTGGTGGCGTCGCGGACGATCGCCTTGTCTTTCGGGCTGCGGCCGGTATGCGGGGCCGTCTCGGCGACGAGCGCGCCTCCTTCGGCGATGACCGCCTCGTCTCGGCGGATCGCCTGGGCGTAAAGTTGCGGCGCCTGCAGATTCCAGTGGACGCCCGCGAGGCCGAGAAAGCCGAACGCCTCAGCGCCGTATCCGGCGTTAAAAATGCCAGTCTGCCTCATCTTCTCCTCACAATCGCTTGAAATCTAGACAGGCCGCTGGCGGACCGGTTTGTTTCAGCGCAATTGCGAGGGGGCGGGCTCAGGCTCCGAGGGCCGCGAGGCGAATGATCCGGCAAGTTTCGCCGGCCGCAGCAGGCGGCGCGTCGATCGCGCGGACGAGCAGCGCGTCGGCGCGCGCCAGCGCCTTGGCGAGCGAGGAATCCTGATTGTCGATCGGCGTCGCCAACGTCTCTCCGTCTGGACCCGCTGCGAGGGTCACGCGCAGATAGGTCGCGCGCTCCTCGTTGGCGGGCAGGGACGCCGCGAGGCGCGCCGGCTCGCTTGGGTCCGCGCCAGCGGCGGAATCGCCGAGCAACGCGCGGACCAGCGGACGCAGGAAGAGGATGGCGCAGACGGTCGCCGAGGTCGGATTGCCGGGCAGGCCGAGCACGCTCATCGCGTCGAGGCGGCCGTGGATCAGCGGCTTGCCCGGCCGCATCGCGATGCGCCAGAAGTCGAGCGACATGCCAGCGTCGGCAAGCGCCTTGCGGACGAGGTCGTGGTCGCCCACCGAGGCGCCGCCAATCGTCGTCAGGACGTCAGCCTTGGCGCGCCGAGCCGCGGCGAGGCGGTCGGCGAGCGCCGCGGGATCGTCGGGCGCGGCGCCGAGATCGAGCGGCTCGCCGCCGGCCGCCGCCACGACGCCGGCGATCGCGAAGGCGTTGGAAGCGACGATCTGCGCCGGCCCGCGCGTCTCGCCTGGCGCGGCGAGCTCGTCGCCGCTCGACAGGATGGCGACCCGCGGCCGGCGCCGCACGGCCAACGTCGGATGGTCGGCGGCGGCGGCGAGCGCGACGTCGCGGGCGGTCAGTCGTCGGCCGGCGGAGAGAAGGATTTCGCCTTCGGCGAAATCGCAGCCGCGCCGCCGCACGTGGTCCCCGGGCGCAACGAGCGCGGCAAAGGTCACCGCATCGCCGACGCGCTGCGCGATTTCCTGCATCGCCACCGAATCGGCGCCCTCGGGCAACGGCGCGCCGGTGAAGATGCGCGCCACCTCGCCGGGGCCAAGCCGGCCGGGGAAGGGGCGACCGGCCGCGGCTTCGCCGACGACGGTCAAACGCCCTTGCGCGATCGCAGCGTCAGCGGCGCGCAGCGCGTAGCCGTCCATCGCCGAAGTGGCGAAAGGCGGTTGGACGCGACGCGCGGCGACGTCGCTCGCCAAAGTGCGGCCGAAGGCCTCGGCGAGCGAAACGCGCTCTTCGTCGAGCGGGCCCGAAACGGAAGCGAGCACCCGCGCCAGCGCCGCCTCGACCGGCATCAACGGAGCGCCGGTCACGCTTGGTCCTCCGCCCGCCAATGCCCCGACTTGCCGCCGCGCTTGTCGATCAACCGCACCGCCTCGATGCGCATGCCGCGGTCGACCGCCTTAGCCATGTCGTAGACAGTGAGGCAAGCGACCGCGGCGGCGGTCAACGCCTCCATTTCGACGCCGGTCGGCCCGACCGTCTTGGCCTCGGCGCGCACGACGACGCCGGGCAGCGCGTCATCGAGCGTGAGATCGACGGTGACCTTGGTCAGAGCGATGGGGTGACAGAGCGGGATCAATTCGTGGGTGCGCTTGGCCGCCATGATGCCGGCGATCCGCGCGGTTCCGAGCACGTCGCCCTTCTTCGCGTCGCCAGAGCGAATGATCGCCAGCGTCTCGGGCCGCATGACGATGCGTCCCTCGGCGATCGCCGCGCGCTCGCTCGCCGTCTTTTCGGAGACGTCGACCATGCGAGCGTCGCCGGACGCGCCGATGTGGGTGAGTTTTGCCATGGGCGCGTTCAAGCAAGTTTTGCCCGGACTGGCAATGGCGGGGCGTCCGTTGCCCAGCTTCCCGCCTTCGGTTAAGCCAGAGGCATGGTCCAGATCGTCTCCCGGCCGGCCGCACCCGCTCGGCGCGAATGCGGCACGTGCGGCATGTGCTGCAAACTGTTCCACATTCCCGCGGTCGACAAGCGGGCGGGACAGTGGTGCCGGCATTGGGCCGCTGGGGCGGGCTGTTCGATCCATCCGGATCGGCCGGAGCAGTGCCGCGAGTTCTTCTGTCTGTGGATGGCCGACGCGAGCGTCGCCGATATCTGGAAGCCCGAGCGCTCGCGCATTGTCCTTTCAATCTTTCCCGGCAACGGATTCCTCTATGCGCAGGTCGATCCCAGCTCGCCGCAGGCGTGGCGCAAGCCGCCTTATTTCGACGACTTGCGTCGGATGGCGGCGAGCCTACAGGAGTTGAATCGCCGCGTGATCGTGTTCATTGGCGAGAACGCGACGCTGGTGACGCCGCAGGGCGCGACGCCGCTCGGCCGGATGAGCCGCGAGGAGAGCTTTGTCGTCGAGCCCGCCTTCGGTCCTGATGGTCCAACCTTTCGCGTGGCGCGAACGCAGGCCTCCGGCGCCTGAACGGCGGTCGGCGCCGCGCATCGCCCGATTGCGCTGCGCCGGCCTTGTGAAGACGGGCCAAGCCTGAGAACATCGCCCCGGTCCGCACTCTTCGGAGGCTTAAGCCGATGAACGACGTCGCCGCTTTCCTCGCCCGCGCCATCGCGCAGGGACGAGGCCGATTTCGCGCCGATCTTGTGCTGAAGGGCGGTCGAATCTTTGATCTCGTCACCGGCGAGCTCAAGACCGGCGACGTGGCGATCTGCGACGACCGCATCGTCGGCACGCAGGCTGAGTATCGCGGCTACACGGAAATCGACGTTTCCGGCAAGATCATTGTCCCTGGATTCATCGACACCCACTTGCACGTCGAGTCGTCGCTGATTACGCCGCTCGAGTTCGACCGCTGCGTGCTGCCGCGCGGCGTGACGACGGCGATTTGCGACCCGCACGAGATCGCCAATGTCCTCGGCGTTGACGGCTTGCAGTATTTCCTCGACGCCTCGTTGGCGACGGCGCTCGACCTGAGAGTGCAATTGTCGAGCTGCGTGCCGGCGACCCACCTCGAGACCTCCGGCGCGCAGCTCGAGGTCGACGAGCTGCTGCCGCTCGCTGGCCACCCGAAGGCGCTCGGCCTAGCTGAGTTCATGAATTTTCCCGGCCTGCTCGCCGGCGACCCCGCCTGTCTGCTGAAGCTCGCCTTCTTTCAAGACCGGCCGATCGACGGCCACGCTCCGTTGCTCAGGGGCCTCGACCTCAACGGCTATCTCGCCGCCGGCGTGCGCACCGACCACGAGACGACCAACCTGCCGGAAGCGCTGGAGAAGCTCTCCAAGGGCATGCAGATCCTGGTGCGCGAGGGCTCGGTGTCGAAGGATCTGCACGCGTTGGCGCCGATCATCACCGAGCGCAATTCGCCTTACATCGCTTTCTGCACTGACGACCGCAATCCGCTCGACATCGCCGAGGAGGGCCACCTCGACTATATGATTCGCACCGCGATCGCGCTCGGCGCGCCGCCGCTGGCGGCCTATCGCGCCGCCAGCATTTCCGCCGCGCGGATCTTCGGCTTGCGCGACCGCGGTCTGGTCGCGCCGGGCTGGCGCGCCGATCTGGCCGTGCTCGACGATCTCGAATCCTGTGCCGTGTCGCGGGTGATCTCGGCTGGCCGTCTGGTCGGCGACGATCTGTTCGCCAAGCGGCCGAAGGTCGCGCCGGTTGGGCGCGGCAGCGTCAAAGCGCGAAAGGTGACGGCGGCGGATTTCGCCGCGCGCGGGCAGGGCCCGTCGACCCAGGCGATCGGCGTCGTGCCCGGCAAGATCATCACCGAGCGCGTGCCCGCCGTGCTGCCGTTCGCCAACGGCTTGCGGGGGATCGATCTCGACCAGGATCTGGTCAAGGTGGCGGTCGTGGCCCGCCACGGCCTCAACGACAATCTCGCCGTCGCCTTCGTCACCGGTTTTGGCATGAAGCGCGGCGCGATCGCCTCGTCGGTTGGCCACGACAGCCACAACATCACCGTCGTCGGTGCCGATGAGGCCGACATGGCGATCGCCGTCAATCGACTGGTCGAGCTCGAAGGCGGCTTCGTCGTCGCCGAGGCCGGCAAGGTGCTGGCGGAGTTGGCGCTGCCGGTCGCTGGGTTGATGAGCCTGATGAGCTTCGAGGAAGTGCGCGAAGCGCTGATCCCGTTGCGCGCCGCCGCCAAGAGCCTCGGCGTGGTGTTGCAGGAGCCGTTTCTGCAGGTCGCGTTCCTGCCGCTGCCGGTGATCCCGCACTTGAAGATCACCGACAAGGGGTTGGTCGACGTCGACCGTTTCGAATTCGTGCGCGACTAACGCGCAGAGGCGCGCTGCGCCAGGCCGAAGGCCAACGCCAGCGCCAACCAGGCGAGGATCATCAGCGAGCCGCCGATCGGCGCCGCGTAGGGAAACAACCTCGCGCCGAAGAAGGCGCGCGTCGAGAGATCGGCGGAAAAGAGCGTCGCGCCCGCCGCCAGCGCGAGACCGGAGACGGTTGGCCATGGGTCGGCGCGATGAGCGCTGACGGCGACAAGCGCTGCGGCGTGCAAGATCAGGAACAGCGACGCGGTGCGCGCCAACTCGCCGCCGTCGATATGGGCGTCCGCCGCCGCCAGCGCGACGCCGGAAGCGCCCATCAGCGCCGCTAGGACAGCGAGGAATCGTTGGGCTGTCGCCATGGTCGGCCTCCGAGTTCGCAGACCCGGTCGTCATAGAGGAGGGCGCCCTCTGTCGCCAGAGCGACGACCCGATAGCCCCCGCCTTACGTCCGGCCGTTCGATACGCTACAGAATTTGACTCGACGACGAAGCCCGTCCACGAGCCCGCCGATGCCGTTCCTCCACCACATGCACGAATTCATTTCACACTACGGCTATTTCGCCGTGTTCTTCCTTGTTGCGCTGGAGAGCGCGGGCGTGCCGATGCCGGGCGAGACCGCGCTGGTCAGCGCCGCCGTTTTCGCCGCCACTGGCTCGCTGAATATCGTTCTCGTTGTTCTCTGTGCGACGGCGGCGGCGATCCTCGGCGACAACGCCGGCTATTGGGTCGGGCGCGAGTTCGGCTTCCCGCTGGTCTACCGCTATGGGCGCTACATTCGCGTCGACGAGGGGCGGCTGAAGGTGGCGCAATATCTGTTCCAGCGGCACGGCGGCAAGATCGTCTTCTTCGGCCGCTTCGTCGCCGTGCTGCGCGCCTTCGCCGCGTTCCTCGCCGGGGTCAATCATCTCGCCTGGCCGCGCTTCCTTGTCTTCAACGCGCTCGGCGGCTTGGTCTGGGCGACGATCTTCGGCGCCGGCGGTTACGCCCTCGGCCACGCCTTCGAGCACTACGCGCGTCCGGTCGGGATCGCGGCGCTGATCGCCGCGGTGATCGGCGCCGTGCTCGCCAGTCGGTTCATCGCCCACCACGAGGATCGCATTCGCGCTGAAGCGGAAGCGGCGATCCCGGGGCCGCTGGTCGCGCCGAAGCGACGCTGACGCGCGAGTCGTCCCCAGAGTTATCCCGCACCTATCCACAGCTTATCCACACGTTTTCCACAGGCGCCTGAAAGGGATTGTCCGGCGCCGGCGCCGGATCGAGTCCTTGGGTGGGCGCTTGTGGTCGCCCCTCAGCTCGCGCGCGCCAGCGGCGCCAGCGCGCGGTCTTGCGGGCCGATCCATAGCCGCAACCGCTCCGAGCGGCGGACGAAGTCGACGCTCACCGTGCGGGCGATTTTGTCGGCGTCGAGTAGGCGCATCAGTCCTCCGACGCTTGAAACCGGCTTATCGTCGAGCGCGATGATCAGATCGCCGGTCAGCAAACCCGCCTGCGCGGCGGGGCCGCTCTGGTCGACGCTGAGGAGCCGCGCGCCGCTCGCCTGTTCGAGCCCCAGGCGCAGGGCGACGCGGCGCGGGATTGGCGTCGTCGCGGCGCCGACGCCGATATAGGCGCGGCGCACCCGGCGGTGGCGCGCGATCTCGCCGGCGACGAAATGAGCGGTGTTGGAGGCGACGGCGAAGCAGATGCCCTGCGCGCCCATGATGATCGCGGTGTTGATGCCGATCACCTGGCCGGCCGAGGAGACAAGCGGCCCGCCGGAATTTCCAGGGTTGAGCGCCGCGTCGGTCTGCACGACGTCCTCGATCATCCGGCCGGTGCGCGATTGCAGCGACCGGCCGAGCGCCGAAACGACGCCGGCCGTCACCGTCGCGTCGAAGCCGAGCGGATTGCCGATCGCGATGGCGATCTGGCCGCGCTTGAGCCGCGAACTGTCGCCGAGCGTGGCCGCTGGCAGCGTCACGTCTTCGTCGACGCGCAGCAGCGCCAGGTCGGTGTCTGGGTCGTCGCCGAGCACGCGCGCCTGCAGCTCGCGCCCTTCGAGCGTCGTCAGCACGACGCTGCGCGCGCCCTGGACGACGTGGCTGTTGGTCAGCGCGAGGCCGTCGGGCGAAATGATCACGCCCGAGCCGGCGCCGGCGTTGCGGCCGCCACGCTTGACGTCGATCCGAACGACGCTCGGACCGA
>Ga0181529_10004391_pt1 | contig 15291 bp, 9 predicted proteins | sample PEATcosm2014_Bin_36_FD_119763 | JGI IMG/M metagenome (GOLD analysis project Ga0181529, IMG submission 119763) | Peatland microbial communities from MTU Mesocosm Facility, Houghton, MI, USA - PEATcosm2014_Bin10_30_metaG | ecosystem: Environmental > Terrestrial > Soil > Wetlands > Peat | place...
CGGAAAGCGAAACGCCGCTCGGATTGGCGCAGGTCGCCTCATCGCTGCAGTTGCACAAGAGCACCGCACACCGCTTCCTGATGGTGCTGGAGCGGCACCGCATGGTGGAACGCACCGGCAGCGGCAAGTTTCGCCTGGGGCTGCGCCTCTTCGACTTCGGCAATCGCGCCATTGAGCAATACGATCTGCGCGACCGCGCTCAGCCGCATCTGCGCAGGCTGGTGGCCGAAACCGAGGAGACCGCTCACTTGTGCATTCTGGAGCAGACGCGTGTCATCTATATCGACAAGATCGAGCCGGCGCGCTCGGTGCGCATGATTACCCGCATCGGATCGAGCAACCCGGTGCACTGCACCTCGGTAGGGAAGGCGATTCTGGCTTTTCTTCCCGAAGAGCGGATTGCCGATATTCTGCGCCGCACGCGCTTCGAGCGACTGACTCACAGGACGATCGCCACGCCCGAGGCTCTTCGCGTGGAGATCGAGAAGACGCGCCGCCGCGGTTACGCCGTGGACGACGAGGAGTTGGAAGAGGGCCTGCGCTGCATCGCGGTGCCGATTCTGGATGCGCAGCGCCTGCCGGTTGCGGCGGTGAGCGTGTCAGGGCCGTCGTTCCGGGTAACAGCGCAAAAGCTGCCTGCGATTGCCAACCAGTTGCTACAGTGCGTGCGCGGCATCTCCGTGGATATGGGGTTCGTCTCTGCCGGGCGGGGCAGCAGAGCGACCTGGTCGGCATAGGCAGACGGGGTGACGACAGAATAGCGACAGATTGAGGCTGCGATTGCGGGTAGTGGGGGATGGAGAGACGGGGAAAACCAAGCGTGGAGACGGACTCCCCAAACTCTCCATCTTTCTGATACACTCAATCATGTTGGACAAGCGAAACCTCTTCGCGCCCGCCCGAGGTTGGAAGCACCAAGGTCCGCTTGACAGAGGAACGGACGAAGGCCCGAAAAGGTGGGCTCAGTTTGTTTCGGTTAAGATAGAGATGTAACGAAGATAAGTTGGGGACGTAGCTCAGTTGGTTAGAGCGCTGCCCTGTCACGGCAGAGGTCGCGGGTTCGAGCCCCGTCGTCCCCGCCAGATTCTAAAGGACTTAAGTCCGATCTGGCATGTGACACGAAGGTCCAATAAGGGTCCATTAAGAGAATACACCTCTTAGGACTCGATTGAACCAGAGGATTCAGGAACAAGAAAGGCTCACGGTCTCGGGAGCCTTTTTTAGTTGGTGGGTATCGTAGGACCACCTGCTTCATCCCAGCGGCTACGACGCCTTGGCCTCCAGAACGAAAATCCCAGATACGCGGTCCAACGCGGACCGCTTTGCCGCAGTGTGCCCCTGCATATACACCTCGGCGGTGATCCGTGGCGAGGCATGACGCAGCAACTCCTGGATGACTTTGACGTCTTCGCCTTGCTGGCCCAGCAGGCTCGCAAGCGAGTGGCGGAACGTGTGCCAGCCGATGGTTTTCGTAATTCCGGCCGCTATCGCAGCCGGTTGCACGTGATCCTGCAAGGCAGAGTCAGGCCAGTAGGGACGCTTTCCAGAAGTGTACGGGCTGGCAAACACCCAGTCCGTGTCCTGGGGGTACTGCGTTAAGCCGCGCCAAACCAAGAGGGCCTCTGCCAGTGTCGGGTTCATCTCCACGCTCTTGCGAGAGGCCCGCGTCTTCATTTTCGTCTCCGACAACCCAACCAAGCCGCGACGGCAATGAAACCAGCACTTGTCGAGGTCGAGATCCTCCCACTTCAGCCCGCGGAATTCGCTGCGCCGAAGTGCGGAGGCGGCAGCCGTGGCTACCATGATTTTGATCGCCATCGGCTCAATATTGCTCATGATCGAGCGCATCTCGTCGAGGGTCAGGATCTCGGGATCATGTTGGCGGCCGGCCCCCTGACGCACGGAGGCGATTGGATTCAGTTTGCTGTAAAGCTCATGGCGGATGCAGTGTGAGAAAAGGGAACTCATGTGGTTGCGGATCTTTGCCTTGGATGCAGGGGCGAGAGGCTCCAAAACCAATTCAATTTCTGAGCTGGGCTTCGCCGCAATTGCGGTCTCTTTTGTAGGCGGCTTTGGAATCCTTCTGAGTCCCCGCAGCCACTTTTCTACGTCCTTGGCTTTGACCGCTTCGAGTGGCACATCTCCCCACTTCGGGATGATATGGACACGGAAGTAGTCCAAGTAGCTCTGGATCGTAGTCGGGGATCGATCGACTTCTGGATCACGCAACTCCTGGGCTTGGAAATGGCCCCATGCTTCTGCAACAGTCATGGGAGCGATCTTCTCCATGGAGGCGGCGTTCAACTCGGATCGGAAATTCTCCACGAGGCGTTTTGCCTCGGCCTTTGTAGGGTACTTCGTGAGGTCGCCGATGACTTTGCTGCGGCGAAGGCTGGTGCCGTCTGGGTTGAGCTGGCGCCAGCGATAGACCCATTGGTCGGGCCCTTTGGCGCGTGGGGTGCGGGTGATGCTCCCCTCTTGGTAACTCTTGCGATTGCTGGACATTATTCCTCCAAGCAGTCGCTGGGTTGGCTCACCGATTGTACCTGAGAATCGACGAAGGATGTCAAATCGCACTGCCGAAACCGCCAATGCTTGCCAAGCCTGATAGCAGGCAGGTTCTTCGCCCGAGCGAGGCGTAGTGCGGTCTTCGGGTGAATCCGGAGGAGTAAGGCCGCCTCGATTGGGGTGAGCAGGGGTTCCCAGGTCATTGGGTACCGCCACGGAAATAGGCCGACATGTCCGTTGGGACCTTCAGTGCTTCGAGTTGGAGGAAGATCGTGCTCATGTGAAAAACCCTTCGAGGTGTACCGCTGATCCGGGGATCAGGAGCCGGACTATTGCCGAGGTTTGTCGTCCGCAAATGTTCGGAATAAGTGGTTATTGATTGTGCCCGTCTCCGTTGCTTAAAGGCTCGTCGACCAACCGGGGTTACTCTTTGGCCTGCAACGCAACAGCGGCGCTGACTGAGTTTATGGTCACGAGGATTGCCAGTCCCGCAAGGCTGAGCCACCGCTGGGATGCGAAGGTCACGGTGCCCTCCAGTAATACGACGAACCCGAGGGCCTTCAACACGATGTGAAAGGCGCTCTCGGCCCACTTGAAGACGCTGATGGCACTGAAGGCCAGACCGCCCACGACCATCACCCAGAGCGCAGGTTGATCGGCCACTTCGAAGTGCACCAGAGCATACACTGCGATCGGGATAAAACCGCCTAAGATGACACCCATGAACGCGCTCAGGCGGTTCCCCGCGGCGAACGCACGCTTCATCTGTTCCACCGCTCCCATATTGGCTGCGCGGGCGCGGGTGAGGCGGTTGGGGCCGCGCATGCGCGACAGTGCTGGTGGTGGACTAACAAGGTTCAAGCTCAGGGTACTCATCTCTCCTCCATAGGGTGCGGTCGCCGCGACTTGCGCGAGTGTGGGCCGTGATTGGTTAGCGTTGAGCAAAGGAAGGCGTCCCTCCGCCGGGTGAAGATCAGGTGTGTCATTCACCGGCGTGTAGATCGCCATCCAGGCCATCACAGCTTCGGTGGATGCACTCAAGTTGTCCCGCTCAACGGAAAGGCCGAGCGGGGTTGCAGCGTTGGGATGCTTAAGGCTCGTTAGGTAGCACGAGGCAGAGGGCCACTGTACAGGGGCAGATAATCAGCAGAGGGTCCAGAGTACACCCGGACTTCACAATGCGAATAACCCAGTCTCGAAGCAGATTTCTGAATCATTCTGACCAAGGAATCACGCGTGGAAACGACTCATCGTTGGTGAAATACTCGATGAGGGGAGAGTGCTCTTCAGGGTGAGTGATGCACGCGCTGTCCCACACACATCCGGCCCACAAGTGATGGTCTACGCGCCTCAGGTTGTTGTCGCCACCGTCAAAGGGCCGGTGGCTCGTGAGCTTGATGGCGATAACGCAAGTGGAGGATTTGCGAAATCTAGTGCAGTAGTCGGACGAACCGTTCTTCGGACGAGAACGGTATGTCCCGCTGAGGGGGAACTGTTTGTCATCTTTGTCAGCAGCGATGATCTCTGCCTGCGTCAGGGGGAAGACCTCGTGATCATCCAACGGCGCGACGGATACGCAAGGGTTCCAGTTCGCGGCCTTCATCGTTTTCGCCGCCTCCACAACGGTTACGACTGTCCGCTGTGGAACTGACTTGTTTACGGTTCGAGGCAATGTGAGCCGGCTGCGGCGGATGCCTCCATTCTCTTTGTTCGCCGAGTCGGTGCTCCGGGGTTTAAGTCCCTTCGGCGCCATTACCGGCAGACTCGTACTCTTCTTGCTTTTCATTTTGTATTCCTTTCAATGTCGAGGCGTTCAGGCCCAGCCAACTAAGCAGAATCTTCCGGACTCTGTGCGCCCCTGTTATGTACTACTGGTCTGGGTGGAAATCCGTGGGGTTTCTGGATGAAATAGTCGAGATTTCGCTCGTATCGTCTTTGGTAGCTTCGAGGTGTATCTCGTTTGCTCGCACCCGCTGCTACTCAAACGCGGGAGAACGCGTGGGAGTTATTCTTGACTTCGTTTTCAGGCGTCGTATACTTCGCCCAGTCCTCCGCTTTGAACCTCTTGCCATGCTCGGTAAATGCCATAAGCGGCAAGCGTGTCGCCGGATATTGGCGGATAACCGGTACCGTTGCCGGATCTACTTCCCGCCCGTCGCGCTCCGCAAGGAACAGGCTCAGCGCATTGATTCCGCGCTCGGTGTGGATGTTGCTGGCCTGTTTGAACAGAAACGGAATCGCTCTCTCCTTGCAGACGTCGTGCAGTTCTGCCGCCCACGCCATCTTCATGCGGTGCTCGCGGTGAAGTTGCCCAGACATCCCGCCAGTGGCAACCCATCCGATACGGGTGTAGCGCTTATGGAGATCGCGTTGCTGCCGCTGTAACGGAGTCGCACCCAGAGCGCGCGCTTGAGATTTGCCGCCAGAGTGTGGAGGTCAACTTGCCAAGCGCGCACGTATCGGCGTGGGAGTGCCGACTTCATCGTTTGGACGCGCTGTTGCATTTAGTCTAGAAGGAGAATCGAACTCAAACCGCACACGAGAAACAGATGAGAGCTGGCACGCTAGGTCCATGGATGTTTACGGCAATACCGCTCTACCTGTTCGCCACTATCGCCATCGGTTGGAGGTTCCGGCACCTCCGGTCGACCTCTAACGACTACCTGAACGCTTCTCGATCGCTTCCCACTTGGGCAGCAGCGCTTTCGTTCTTGGCATACAATTGCGGCTCGCTTGAGGTGCTTGGGATGAGCGCGATGGCGGCCCAGTATGGCGTACAAGCGCTCCACTTCTATTGGATTGGCGGTATTCCAGGGCTGGTATTCATGGCAGTGATTGTGCTTCCCATTTATATGCGAACGGGCGCTCACAGTCTTCCCGAATATCTGGAGATGCGTTTCGGCCCCGATACTCGCATGACGAGTGCATATATATCAATGGCTAGCACGGCGGCACTCTCCGGAGCAGCACTTTACGCGCTTGCCCAGGTACTGCACGTAGTCGTGGGCATGAGCCTCCTTTCGGGCGCGCTCGCATCGGCGTCAGTCGTACTCATTTATGTTCTTATCGGTGGAATCCGGGCAACGATTTATGCATCCATCTTCCAGCTCTTCGTTATGATTGGAGGCTTGACGCCGCTGTTCTACATGACGGTCCGTTTCACAGCGGCCAGTTTCGCCGTTCGATCGGATCGATGGCATCTGTGGAAGCAACTGCCCCTGCTCTCTCCCAATGCGACTCTCGACCGAATTGGAGTTGCATTGGGGCTCGGCTTTGTCATCAGCTTCGCATATTGGTGTACCGACTTTGTGATGATTCAGCGCGCACTGACAGCCCGCACAATCGAAGCTGCCCGAAGAGTGCCGCTGTTGGCGGGCTTTGGCAAGCTGGGAATCGGCCTGCTGATCGTGTTGCCTGGGGTTGCCGCACCGGCTTTGCTGCACGAGCGCGTGTCTTCCTTTGATGAAACGATGCCGAATCTCATGTTGTTTGCCTTTGGACCAGGACTGTTGGCTTTAGGAACTGTTGCGCTGCTTGCCAGCCTGATGGTAGGTCTGGCCGGAAATGTGAACGGGTTCTCCGCCTTGTGGACCGAGGAGATCTACCGCAACAGGTTTGGGCGGAATCGCTCTGAACAGCACTATATCTTAGTGGGACGCGCAACTGTCGTCGCATGCTTCTTGCTTGCCCTTGTCGGGGCCTACGCGGCATTTCGCTTCCATGACCTGATGGAGTATCTGCAGCTCATTCTGGCGCTGTTTTATGCGCCGGTATTTGCGATCTTGCTGGCGGGCGTAGCCGGCAAGCGAGCGACAGAGCGTGGCGCACAGCGCGGGATTCTCGTCGGAGTTACCGCTGCGACAGCATTGCAGTTGGGGTATTGGGCGGGCTGGGTTCACTTCGGCAGTCAAATGGCAGCGAACTTCTATACCGCCATCATGAGCTTCTCAATTGCCACGCTCGGGTGCCTGCTTTTCATCTCGCGGAAGGAGGACAAGCCCAAATCTGAAAGGAAAGAACCTGTAATCAATGCGAGCGTACTTGAAGCAATCCGTCCCTCGCTAGCACTCGCGGTCATGAGCGTGCTGCTGCTGCTGTTCTGCTTGCTCTTGAATCTACTGTGGTGGTGATGACCGGGCATCGATAGCAATTCGCGAGGCCTTTCCACAGGGGAGTTGTTTCTCTACTCCCGTGCAGACGCGGCGGCGGCGGCTTTTCTTGTTCGTTGTCTGCTTCTCAGGGCCTCAATCGCCTTCTTGGGGGCCACCGTCGATTGCCGAACTACCAGGTTGGTTTCGATGCGAATGGGGGGGAGCGGTACTGGATTATCGTGTTCCGCAAGCGCCATCAGGCCCTTGAAGGCGGCGCGCGCCAAATCCTCTCGCGACATGCGAACGCTCGAGAGGGGAGGATTCGCAAACTCCGCCAAATGAATATCGTCGAAACCTACAACCGACATTGCTTGCGGAACCGCAATTCCCCTTTCCGCCAGGGTGCGCAAGACCCCTATCGCCATCAGATCGTTGGCGCAGACGATAGCGGTGGGGCGCTCTTTCAACTCCAGGAAAATCTGAGCCGCATGGGTTCCGCCTTCGAACGTGTGGTCTCCTGCCACAACTGGAGCCGCGCTCGACGACAGGCCGATCTTCCGCACAGCCTGAAGGAAGGCAGCTTCGCGTCTTTCGTTTGTCGGATGCGGCTTCGGACCGCTGATAAAGCCGATTCTTCGATGTCCGAGAAGAGCCAGATGTTGCACTGCCTGATTGATCCCCTGGGCATAATCGACCTCCAAAAAGAGCGAGCGCGAATTTCCGATGCCGACGTCAATCGTCACCAGTGGAATGTCGTTGGCGATCAACTCCTCCAGGTAGTCCCATTCGGAGCGGAACGTCATCACGGCGACACCTTCAACCCTGCGCTGAACGAGTCGCCGAATAAAGATCTTGGCGCGCTCACTGTTGTAGGTCGCTGAACCGACCATTACTTCAAAGTCGTTCTCGCCTGCGACATCTTCAAAGCATTGAATCAATTCGGGGTAAAAGGGGTTGGTCATCTCTGAAATCAGAAGCCCAAGCACGCGGCTGCGGCCTGAAACCAGGGCGCGCGCTTGCGGATTGGGCACGTATCCGAGTTCTTCGATGGCTTTCCAGACCTTTTTGGCCAACTTTTTGTCCACATTGGTCTGGCCATTGGTGACGCGGGATACCGTTGCGGGAGAAACCCCGGCGCGTTCGGCAACCTCGAGAATGCTCGTGCCGCCGCTCCGTTTCTTTTCTGCAGCCGGATCCTTCGTGCTCATATTGACCGCATCCTGACAATTCGTAATCGTTTTCGAGTTGAAACGATAGGTTGTGCCTTCGGCCGCTCTATGCGGAATCCCCGAAAGCGCAGCAGATTCCGAATACCGCCGCTGAATCCAATACAACTACCGGCTGAACACTGAGTATAAGCCTGAGCGCGGCGCGCTTCCTACGCCACCGAAGAATATCCTACGCCTTGTGAAAAGGATTTCACAAGTGCCGAGCCTTTGATCCAAGTTGAATGGAGTTTGGTTGAGGAGAGGAAAGATCCTGTTCGCGGGAAAAATACTCAAACTGCAAAAAACATCAATGAAAGTGCCAATAGTAAAGGACGAAAGTGAGGGCATGGTCTTGAATGGCCATTTCGAGCAGCCCGTCGTGCGGAGGAGTGTTGCGGCGCAAAGCCTGGCAAGCCGCTGATTGTAGGAATCATACCTAGAATGGAAGTCTCGGAGAACGTTTTTCCACAGAAATAGCCTTGACAATTCGGCAAGACCGGGGTTAGAGTCGTCTTCGATTGAGAAAACGATTTCTCAATACGGCGATGACACGGCTCCTCGAACCATCTCGGAGAAGCTTCTCGATTGAGGACTTGACTCGGTCCATGAGCTGACGGCCTCCCGGCATTTGGGCGGCAAAAGCGATCGGCGCAGCAGGTGCCTGAGAATCGTCGTACTCAAGCACGCGGACATTGAATTACGGTCAGAGATTTTGGAGGCAGGATGAGAATCAAAAACGCATTTCACATAGTGTTTTTTCTTCTGCTGGCGGCTGGATTCCTGGGCTCAAGCCAATTATTCGCTCAGGGGCTCTTCGGCACGATCAGCGGAGCCGTCACCGACGCGACGGGCGCCATCATTCCCGGCGCAACCGTGAAAGTGATCAATATCAACACCAATGTGACAAAGACAATTGTCACCAACGGAGCAGGAGAATACAGCGCTTCCAGCTTGAACCCCGGCACCTACAAGGTCGAGGCCTCTGCCAAGGGTTTCAAAGGCGCCCTCAGGAGCGGAATCGTGATTGAAGTGGATTCCAATCCCAAGGTCAGTATCAGACTCGAGATCGGCGCCGCCACTGAAACTGTGACTGTGACCGGACAGAGCGAGATGATTCAGACACAGGAATCCTCGATCAGCCAGACTGTTGACGAGCAACAGCTCGACCAACTGCCAGTTGCGGGCGGCGGCGGGGGCCGCGACACGTTTAGTCTTCTTGCCCTCTCAGCGGGCGTGAGCCAGCAAAAAGGCGAGGGCGCAGACGGCGCCTACGACAACACGCGCATGAATGGCGGGCGGAGCCGCTCCGACGACTACTTGATTGACGGAACCAGCAGCGAAGCGGCGGTTTGGGGCGGCCCGACCGTCAACCCCTCTCCGGATTCTGTGGAAGAACTCCGCGTTCAGACCAACGACTTTGCCGCCGAATATGGCAAGGCGAGCGGAGGCATTGTCTCCATCACCACCAAGAGCGGCACCAACGTCTTCCATGGATCGGCCTACGAGTACTACCAGACGAGCAAGTTGAATGCCAACAGTTTCTTCAGCAATTTGGCCGGCATTCCCATCGCTCCCTACCATTACGACGAATTCGGCGGAACGGTGGGCGGCCCGGTGGTAAAGAACAAGGTCTTCTTCTTCACCGACTATCAAGGAGTGCGGGCCACCTCAACCTGGACCCAGTCTGGCTCAATTGTTCCCAACGACAGTTGGAGGAGCGGCGATCTCTCCGCGCTTGGCAAGCAGTTGTACTATCCGGCGAATTATCCCACGGCGTCGTTGGCAGGGAAGCCGATTCTCAATAACCAGGTTCCCGTCGGCTCGATTGCCAAGGCAATTGAGGCTCTCTGGCCGGAGGGAAATGCCGGGCCCGCCAGCCAGCCGGGCGCCAACGTCTGGAACGGCATTGGGGATACGGGAACCAAGGTCAACCGTGTAAACCCGCGTGGGGACTGGTTCCTCAAGCAGAACGATCACATCTTCGGTGTCTTCCATTACCAAACCAGTCACACGACCAACAAAACGGTTGGCTGGCTTGACTCGGACAATTATGTCAATGGCCCCGGCACCAACTTGTCTGTAGGGTGGACACACACTTTCAGTGCGTCGCTACTGAACGACTTTCGCTTTGGCCTCAACTTCTCCAACACATTCCGTACCGATAATGGCTTTGGGCTCGCCGGCGATGGCGATTTCGGCATCGCCGGTATCCCCGCCTGCAACTATGCCGGATCGGATGGCACCAAGTGCGGCACGCCGGGCGTCGGCTTTTCAGGTGCCGGCTCGGGGTTCAGCGGCGTCGGGGGCGGCGGCGCCATGTTGATTCAGCCTCAACACACGGTTTTGTATAACGATTCGCTGACCTGGATCAGGGGACACCACAGCTTCAAATTTGGCGGTGAAATCCGCCTGATGAGCATTCAGAACATCCAGCCGAACGCCTTGACGGGCGGCTTCTCGTTCAATGGCGGCGGTACCGGAGATGCATGGGCGGACTTTCTCCTTGGTTACCTCAACAAGAGTTCGATTGAAGTGCAGACTGCGTACCTTACCGTCAAAGAAGCAGCCGACGGAGTCTTCGCCCAGGATGACTGGAAGGTCACTCCCAAGCTGACGCTCAATCTGGGGGTTCGCTGGCAATACGATCCCTCCGCGACTTCCGACCAGCACGATCTGGCCAGCTTCAATCCGTATAACCTTACCTGGACTCAGCCGGGCGTGAACGGTGCGCCGGCAGGCACGATCGCGACGCATTGGAAGGAATATGCTCCCCGCGTGGGCTTCTCTTACAATCCGCTCGCCGGGTTGGTGGTGCATGGAGGGTATGGCATTACCTACCCAGGCACGATGGGGCATGGTCGCGGCGGAGACGGCAATGTTTCGCCTAACATACTGCCATCGACCCAATTCAACCCCGGCACCTACATCTCGAACCTGCCGGCGATCAATTTGCCCGCTGCAAACGGCGATGCGCCGCTGGCGATGTGGCAAGGAGAGTACTTCAGCTACACGCCATACAAGCAGGGAACAACGTACTCGGAGATGTGGAACCTCACCATCCAAAAGGAGCTTGGCCAGCACGCCGCGATGAGTGTCTCCTATAGCGGAAGCCACGGAGTGCACCTGCCGGTCAACTATTCCTACAACCTGTGCCAGCAATCGGCCGCAAATATTGCGCAGTATGGCGCGGCGATCTATAACGGTATCGACAGCCCCTACTGCGCTTCGGGCAATGCCGCCGCACTGGGCGGATTCTACGGCGACTATGTCGATCCAGGCTGGTGGGGACTTTCGAGTTCGGTCTACCATTCCATGCAGGCGACCTTTCAGAAACGCGCCTCGCATGGCCTGACCGTTCTCTCCAACTTTACTTGGAGCAAGTTGATCGACGACTCCTCGTCCGATTGGGGCGGCTTTGGAGCACTGGACACGATCGGCCAGGATTTCTATCACCGCAAATCCGAACGCTCGGTCAGCGCCGGCGACATTCCGCTCTCCTTCATGTTGTCGCCGATCTACGAGTTGCCTCTTGGCTACGGGCAGAAGTGGCTCAACAAAGGTTTGGCAGGCCAGCTTCTGGGGGGCTTCAGAGTGAGTGCCATCTACACTGCCAGCAAGGGCGATCCGGTTGGAGTTACCGATGGCGGGTGGCAATACGGAAATCTGGGCGCCACGATCGGACAGCGTCCCAATCTGACAGGCAATCCGTCCTTGTCCAACCGCAGCCGCAACGAATGGTTCAATACAAATGCATTCGACTGGTCTGGAACCTGGGAAAACTACACAAAGACCGTCAACGGGCAAACTATTTCCGTTACTCCGCATCCAGAGGGCCAGTCAATCGCGTCGATGGCCTTCGGCAACGCGCCCCGCTTCCTAAGCAGCGTGCGCTCGCCTTCCATCAGCAATCTGGACGCTTCGATTCAGAAGGAGTTCAAGATCCCGTACGTCGGGGAGCAGGGCCGGATGCGTCTCCAACTCGACGCCTTCAACGCACTCAATCACACCGAGTTCGCTCCGCCTGTCAGCACTGCAAGTCCGCAGTTTGGCCAAATCCTATCCACTCGCAATAACGGGCGAGTCGTACAACTGGGTGTTCATGCCGCGTTCTAGGGCGTAGCTGTTCCACTCCTGGGGAGTATCGTCACGGCGGTGCTCCCCACTTTTCTCAGGTAAAGAGACCCCGCAGCGATCGGAGGTTTACTATGCAACGCATTGGCTGTCTAACCGTCATCTCGCTCACTCTGTTGGCCGGAGCCTGCTTTATGGCCAATTCCAAAGCCGAGGAAGATCCCTGGCAGGCGCCTAAGAGCACGGCTTCCATTCCCCATTTCCAAGGCGCCAACGGGCATAGGATTCTGTATGTTGCCAACCAGCCGTTCTCGATGCTGGCGGTGGAGATCCCTTGGTGGGACCTTCGGGCGGGCCATTACCGCGAAGACGAAACTGTGTATGACAAGCTATATGCCAAGGCTCGGGAACTTGGGGCAAATACCCTGAAGGTTCCCGTCAAATGGTCGATGATCGAGCCTGTCAAAGACCAGTACGATTACTCCTATATCGATCACGCCATCAAGATGGCGAGCCAGAACCATCTCCACTTGGTCCTGGACTGGTTCGGCCACTACGCGAGCGGAGACGGCAACATCTACCGCAACCTGAGCGGTGAACTGTTTGCGCCAATGTACATCGTGAAGGATGAAATAACCTATCCGCGCGCCGTTGACGGCGACGGAAAGATCCATCACAACGCCATCTCCTACGATTCTCCCGCCATCGTCGATCGCGAGGTCAAGGCTTTTCGCGGGTTCATGCTGCATCTGAAAAACTTCGATACCACACATGTGGTCGTAGGCGTTCAGCTGGAGAATGAAATATCCGTTTTCGGAGGCGATCGCCATAACGCGAAACTGTGGCGCGACCATTCGCCGGAGTCGAACCGCAAGTTCGCAGCCCATGGATTTGTTGACGACCTGAAGTACAGCGCCTGGGACATGAGCACAACCTGGATCAAGCCTTTGACCGAGGCCGCCAAGGCTGCCTATCCCATTCCAGTCTTTCACAATTACGTCGGCGGCTCGCTTGCCGAAGGCATGGTTGGCGGTTCCCCCGGAGAAGATGTACAGACGTATCTTGACGACTGCCCGGACCTCTCATTTATCGCAGTCAACGCATATCTTTGTGCAAAGTGGAATGAAGGCGGTTGCGAATCGCCCTCGCAGGCCCAAACCCAGGAACTCCGGGAGACATTGAAGCCCTACGCCATTTCAAGGAATGTGCCTGCGGTGACCGAAACCAATAGTGGGTCCTCCCTCGTGGCGCCGCGTTTCGCCTTTGTCGCCCTGGGTGAGTTCGGCGTGCCAATCTTCGCTCCCTGGTCGTTGACCATGTCCTATCCGGAATCGAGTGAGCCGTACGTCTTGCCGGATGGACGCCTTGCGAACGGGGCTTTCCAACTGCGCGATGCCTACCAGGCACTCAAGCTCGCTCTGCCGCAGGTTCTTCTCTACGCAGGGACTGACAAGCAAAAGGTATTTCAATCGCCCGCGATCGGAAAGAAGATGTCGGCAGACGAGACCGTCAATGGAATCGAATTTCAGGTCAGCGGGCCGGACGATGGGCAGGCAATCGTCACTCATCCCTCGGCTAACCAGATCCTCATTGTCGGCTATCGTGCCACTGTTTCTTTCAAGAGCCCAAAGTTCGAATTCCCGGAGATGCAACAGCTTCAAGTGCAACGGGTGCGCTGGACAGGGAATCAATGGGCCAACGAAGGCGAGACCTTCTACGGCGTCGACCAGAGCAGCCACAGCCTATGGATTGATTTGGAGTATCCGCAGGCAGTCTTGGTCGCGCTGCCCTAACGGATTCACTCTTCACCTCTTGCAACTTCCCTCATGGATAGGAAAGAACGATGCAAATCAGATCGCGCTTGCGACAAGGAGTTTCTCTGCTTCCTATGGCGGGCCTATTGGGACTTATTGTCAGTTGCGGAGGTGGACAGAGTGTGAGTGCGCCAACCCAACCGCCGGCTAGTACACAGGTGTCGATTTCGGTCTCCGCTGCGCCGTGGGGAAAGAGCACACAATACATCGGCGCCAACGAAGGAGACCAATACTTCAACGTGGCTGACTTGAAGGATCTTGGGATCAACACCTACAGAATCTACGGCTCAGTCGCGCGCTGGGAGCCGCAACCGGACTCGGGAACCGTTGGCTTGCCAACCCAAGCACAGATCAAGGCTAACCCAGATGCCATCAATTGGACGGTATGGGACAACGCAATGACCAACCCGGCTGGCGGCAGCGACTACGGCTCTTCTGGCGATAGCGGCGTGTGGCAGGGAAGTGCGAAAGCCATATTTCAGACCCTGCAGCAAAACGGCATCCGTCCCGTGGTGGTGTTGCGTCCGGTAAGTCCGGGGGGCGCGCCGTCGTGGGCCAATCGAGCAATGAACCCTCCAAGCACTGCTGAAGGCCAGAACGCTTGGTGGGAGCATGTCTTTGCACTCGTGTACTGGCTCAATGTGCGCAACAACTACATGGTGGACGATTGGGAGATTGAAAACGAGCCGGACAATCCCTCGCAGGGATGGAACGGAACGCTCAGCGATTATGAGTCCTTCGCTGGCCTCACTGCCGATGCTGTGCGTTATGTGTATTCGAACTATCTGCCCGGCCGCACGCCCCATATCTATGGACCCGTCACCACCGGTGGTAGCACCTGGCCCTTGAGCTTGATGCAGCAGAACCCTGGATCCTTCGATTCGGTAGATATTCACGACTACGACGCCAATATCGGCAGCTATGTCTCCACGGTTCATGGTTGGATGGACGCCAATGGGTTCTCCGGCGCGCCTCTATGGGTTTCGGAGTGGTCCACCTATACGGCGGGTCAATATAGGGATGCGAGCTTCGGTGTGAGCAATATTATTGCAAACCTGATTACCGGTTCCCAGCCGGGCAGCACTTACGTTTTCGGAAGCCACATCTTCAGCCTCTACGATTGGGGCAGCGGCGCCTACGGACTCATCGGTCCGGGAGACACGCCAAGAAGCGGCTATTACGCTCTGCGCATGGCAATTCGAGGGCTGCAGGGAGGCAGAACAACCTACCAGACGACTTGCACCAATTCGAGTCTCCTGGCCATTACCACCAAGGATTCATCGGGGCACTACTGGGTCTTGATTGCAAATACTTCTGCCGCCTCTATCTCAGCGTCGCTGAACCTATCTGAGCTGATCGCCAGCGGTACAGGAACGATGTGGCAGTTTGATGCGACACATAACGACATCGTAGTAGGGAATCCGGTCCTTGCAGCCGGGAGCGTGAACCTCACGATTGGCGGGAACTCTGCCGTATTGCTCGAGTATTAGAGCATTTTCCAAAATAGTGTAGACTTGCTTTGGCGAGACTCTGCGGCGGACAAAGACATGGGAAAACCCCTTGGCGATGATCTGCGCCGTAAATTTCTTTTCGCCTACG
>Ga0181529_10004393_pt1 | contig 15280 bp, 13 predicted proteins | sample PEATcosm2014_Bin_36_FD_119763 | JGI IMG/M metagenome (GOLD analysis project Ga0181529, IMG submission 119763) | Peatland microbial communities from MTU Mesocosm Facility, Houghton, MI, USA - PEATcosm2014_Bin10_30_metaG | ecosystem: Environmental > Terrestrial > Soil > Wetlands > Peat | place...
GAGCGAGTTCACCGTCCACTATGGTCTACTTCCGCGCGCCAATCGCGGAATTTTCGCGATTAACGAGCTGCCCGACCTCGCCGGCAAAATTCAGGTCGGCCTCTTCAACATCATGCAGGAAGGCGACGTGCAGATTAAGGGTTACCCGGTGCGCCTGCCGCTCGACCTGATGCTGGTGTTTACCGCCAACCCGGAGGATTACACCGCGCGCGGCAAGATCATCACGCCGCTCAAGGACCGAATCGGCAGCGAGATCCGCACGCATTATCCGTCGGCCATCGAGCAGGCCATCGCCATTACGTCGCAGGAAGCCTGGGTGGATCGCGAGTCGCCGGTCGAAGTCCGCGTCCCGGCGTACATTCAGGAAGTAGTGGAGCAACTGGCGTTTCTGGCCAGGGAAGACAAGCGCATTGACAAGCGGTCGGGCGTCTCGCAGCGGCTTCCCATTTCGGCCCTCGAAAACGTGGTGTCCAATGCCGAACGGCGCGCCCTGCGGGCCAAGGAGGACGTAGCCGTTCCGCGCATCGTCGACATCTATTCCGCGCTGCCCGCCATCACCGGCAAGCTGGAACTGGAATACGAAGGCGAACTCAAGGGCGGCGACACCGTGGCCCGCGAACTGATCCGCACCGCGGTTGGCAAAGTCTACGACCACTATTTCGACGGCTCCAACGTTTCCGGCATCATTCAGTGGTTCGACCTGGGCGGGTCGCTGCGGCTGGACGAAACCGTCGACTCGGCCACCATGGTGAAGCAGCTCGGCGGCATTCAAGGGTTGATGGAAAAGACCAAGGCCCTGGGGCTGACCGCCAACGAGCCGGATGCAGTGCGCGCTTCGGCGGCGGAATTCATCCTCGAGGGACTCCACGCGCATCGGCGCATCAGCCGCAGCGAGGAGCGCGGGTTCGCGGCCGAAGAGAAACGGCGCGAACCGCATGGCCGCGAGCGCGAGCGCGAAGAGGGTCGCGGCGAACGACCCAATTTCCGCAAGCAGTTCAACTGAGGGCCGCGCCATGAAGTGGATCCACTACTCCCGCTATACGGGTGAAGACCTCGGCATCGACGCCGACAAGCTGCTGCAAGCGCTCGCCGATTTCCTGTTGCAGAGCGGTTTCGAATCGCAATCCATGGGCTTCAGCGAATGGGACGAGCACACCCTCGAGAACCTCAAGGATGCCATCCGCCAGGCGCTGGAGCACGGCCATCTGTTCGACGACGATGCACTGCAGGAGATGATGGAGCAATTGGCCAGCATGTCTCCCGAACAGGTGGAGCAGCTCGTCGACCGGCTGATTCAGAAGATGGTGGACGAAGGGCAGATCACCATCGAGGAACCGGGTAAACCACAAGCTCCTGGCGGCGCGGGCAATGCGCCGGAAACCAAAGTCCGCTTCGAAGTTACCGACAAATCGCTGGACTTCCTGGGCTTTAAGACGCTGAAAGACCTGCTCGGCTCGCTCGGCAAGAGCAGCTTCGGCCGGCATGATACGCGCGACCTGGCGACCGGCATCGAAGCGTCGGGGTCCTCGAAGCTCTACGAATTCGGCGATACGCTGAATCTCGACATCAGCGCGACGCTATTTTCCGCCATCCGGCGGGAGGGCGCCAAAGTGCCGATCGAGATGGGGTACGAGGACCTGCATGTCCACCAGTGCGAATACCAGAGCTCCTGCGCCACGGTGCTGATGCTGGACTGCAGCCACAGCATGATCCTGTACGGCGAAGATCGGTTTACGCCGGCGAAGAAAGTGGCCATGGCGCTGGCCCACCTGATCCGCACGCAATACCCCGGCGACAGCCTGCGCTGCGTGCTGTTCCACGACACCGCCGAGGAGCTGGCGATCAGCCAGTTGGCGCGCGTGCAGGTGGGTCCGTACTATACCAACACGCGCGACGGGCTGATTCTGGCGCAGCGGCTGCTGCAACGGGAGCGCAAGGACATGCGCCAGATCGTGATGATCACCGACGGCAAGCCGAGTTGTCTGACGCTGGACGATGGCCGGCTCTACAAGAATGCGTTCGGCCTGGACCCGCTGGTGATCAGCAAGACGCTGGAGGAAGTGAGCCGCTGCAAGAAGCAGGGCATCCTGATCAACACCTTCATGCTCGCCACCGATTACGGCTTGGTCAACTTCGTCCAGAAAGTGACCGAGATGTGCCGCGGCAAGGCGTATTTCACCACGCCGTACACGCTGGGCCAGTATCTACTGATGGACTACATGAATCGCAAGACGCGCACGGTGCATTAAGGCAAGCAGATTAAGACTGTTCCATTGAAGTAAATATCCCGATGCCGCTTGAGGATTTGGACGCAGCAACTCGGTGTCGGCCAACAGGATTCCGCTGGCGGGCGTTCAACATTGGAGGCACCTTTGTAAGCAGTTGTCGGTGTGGCCGTGAAATCCCCGGCTATCTCGCGTGGTCAGCGACTGTAAGAGTGCGCTGACCAGTGGTGCGGTCATCATCGTCGAGGAGCAGGGATATCGTGCCCGGCGATTGCCGATTCTACGCTGAGGGGCTCGGCCGAGCGCTCAGGGGAGGACCGCCGCGTAGCTCAACTCAGCTCAGTTCGCTCGTCGGCGGCTCCTGCGAAGCGTCGCGCCCTTGGATTCATCCGACGCCCCGGGATGGCGTCGCCGATTCTGGCAGAATCCAGCAACGCCATTCGAAGTTCCTCGGCGTCCGCTGCCGTGATTCCCAACGCCGCTAGAGTGGCGGGGCCTCAGGGGAGGATCGCCGCTGCTATGTACTACAGAAACGAGGGAACGTGCTGGATCTCGAACTCCTTTCCGTTGTCACTTTGATGCGTAACATGCCCGAAGCCGGGTTGGTCCGCCGACAGGTGGGCACGGTTGTCGAGGTTCTCAGTCCCGAGGTTTTCGAAGGCGCAGGACTTCCAGAGGCTGCATCACGAACCCTCCATGGGGCGGCTTAACTTAACCAAGGACTCCGCTCGCTATGGATCCGATTGACGCATAACGCCTCTGCACCTGCGGCGGCGGCGAAACCAATAGGTGATCGGCAGTTTCGGATGCGGAGCGCGGTGCAACGGGGCGCGCGTTATTTGCCGGACGCGGAGGGATCGACACCGAAACAGTAGCCGTCGTTCGAGGTGGAGGGACTGAAGGAGTATTCGCCGGTGGGCAGGTCCCTGACGGTAAAGGAGTAGGCGATGTAGCTGCTGGACTCCTCAGTCTTCTCGATATCGACCGGCCATGTAACAAGGCCGCCCCGACGGCCGGGCTGGGGCCGCGTCCGCCGGGTGCCTTTGACAGTCACCAAAGGGAACAGGCTATAGCTGCCGGGTTCGACTCCTTTGGGCAGGCGGACGACGAACACGAGACTGGAGGCCTCTTTGAGTCGAACACGCGATTGGGGGGCCGGCATCTCAAAATATTGGGAGGCGCCGCTTCCGTGCTCGACGGCTTGATTGCGTTCGAGCGCGGTGAGATCTCTGCCGTTCGAAAAATAGACCGCTCCGATCTCCTCCGGTTGCGAGAGTCCGCCAGAGGGCACCGGCGGCGGAGCGCCGGCAGGTCTCGCCGACGGGGGAGGCTGCGGGGGAGCGCTATCCGACGATCGCGCCAACGTCGGAGCGCGAGCCGGCTGGGCGGCGATGGCTGGTGGTTGCGGCGATATTGCCGGCGGCGGCGGCGAACGCGCAGGCGGCACAGGCAGGGTTGCGTTGCCGAATGTCACCCCCGACACGCCGGGCCGGGGATAATGTTGGAGCTGATGGTTCACCAGGAAGTGCATGTCGGTGGCGTCGAGGGACCACCACCTGCCAGCGATGTGCGTGCCGTCCTTGAGAACCAGGCTGTTGGGTTGCGCCGGCGCAGGTTCGGGCGCCGCTTTGGGGTTTGCAGGCGGCGTAATTGCCGGCGCACCCGAGGAGCCACCGAACCAGATGGCCTGAACCTGATGGATATCGAGGGTCTGCGACTGATCGCCAACCTTGATGTGAAGCTCCTGGGTGTTGCCGGATTCCACGAGCCCGGAGATCTGGCGGCCATCCTTCAAGGTGACGACATCGGCGAAGAGCCGGATGCCCGCCAGCAAGCCGAACTGCCAGAAGATGAGCAGGAGGATTCTTCTCATATCCACATCCTAAACGTTGCTTCGGAGAAAGATCCTGAAATCGGAGCTGCGTCCCATATGCCATGATACTCAGAATCCGAGGTGGTCCGCCGGCCAAACCAGGGACCGGCGTTCGCCCTGGATCCGTCGTTGCAAAATCCGCTTAGGACTGGACTGGGGGAACTTCTCGTGTTTGGTTGTGGGGCAAAGCCGCCGCTGAATTAGCCTGAATCGGGTTGCAGCGGCCGACACGGTCGGCACTAATCCCTCATGCAGACGCCGGCAGCGCCGGTTGCGGCAGAGCGCCACTGGGAAGTGGTCAGTTGGCCACCGGCGTCTTATCGACCTTGTCCACCACCAACGTGTCTCCCGGCGTCCTGGCGGCTTCCAGTTTCAGGCCGAGCTGCTTCTCGAACGCCGCAAAAATCGATTGGCCGCCAGTGGGGGTGGACGGTTCCGGCGTAGAGCCGGCTGCGTTCGCCGCCGCCGGCTGCACCGAGGACACGATGGCGGCCGCGGGCGAGGGGGGCCCTCCGCCGGTGGAGCCGTACTCGACGATGAAATTCCATTCGCCGGCAAGACCCGTGCGATCCACCACGGGACAGCCGAAGGTTCGTGTCAGCCAGGGCATCAGGTCGGCCATCGTCGCGCGCCGGCCGGCCGCTCTTGTGAGACCGTTTACCGAGGACGTCCAAATGTGCGAGGGAGGAGGGGCGGCAACACGGGTTGCGCGGCCCGCCGCCGCCGTCATTTGCTCCCGCCGGCTGCGGAGTTCGTCCCTCAGCGCCGCTTCTTCCGGAGACAAGCCGTCGATGGTTTTGGCTTTCCCGTCGCCATTGGCATTTTTGTTGAGCGCGTCGCGCGGCGATTCGGTGTCGCCCGGCGGAGGGACCTGCAGCTTGTGGCCGCCCTTGGCGATCGTCAGCGCGTAGCACTGCTGCTCGCGCGTATCGTGGTGCACCGCCAGATGGAAGCGATCGATGAGCAGCTTTTGCAGCATCTGCCGGAACTGATCTTCGGTGGCGCCGGCCGGCACCTTGGCTTCGATGTCGAAGGTTGGGCCATCGAGGGTGTCGGGACCGGTGATCCGGTAGGTTGGAAGGTGCCAGGCTTCCTGAATGAGCCCCCGCAGGGTAGCGTTGGTGCAGGTGTAGCGGCCGGGATCGGTCGTCCCTGGACCGCCGGTGCAGCCCCAGTAAATGGAAAGCATCCTCCCGCCTCGCGGGCCGATGCCGCTGTAAGTCGGCTCGGCGTGCTCGCTGGGTTTTACCGACGCGGCGTCGAATTCGGGTAGGGCGGTCTCCTGGGCACACAATCCGGCTGCCAGGAGCGGAAGGAAGAAGGCGGTGGTTGTGGATCGCGTCATGGTGAGATCTCCTTTCCGGCGGTTGTCCACTAATTCATTAGTATACCCGCCGGCGCCCTGCCGTCAACCATTGAACTATTCACGTCGACATTCTCGATTCGGCACAGCACGAGGACTTCACGGCTGTGCACCCGGAAATTGTCAATGGCCAATATCCGGAACAGGCCTAGACTCGGGTGCCAAGGAAACAGCGGCCGGTTTAGTGCCGCACCGCGCGTAATCGGTCCACTATTTGTTGCAATTGGGTGTCGGGCCTGATCCGCAGAGCCGCTTCATACTCGGCAATGGCATCGGACAGGCGGCCGGGTGTCCGCGCCAGGGTGTTGCCTAGATTCACGTGGGCTTCCACGAAATCGGGGGCGCCTCGCAGTACGGCTTGATACTCGGTTATTGCCTCCGGCACGCCACCGGGCAGTTGCACTAGCGCGTTTGCCAGGCCGAAGTGAACTTCCGCGCGATCCGGCTGCAGGCGCAGCGCGGCGCGGTATTCGGCAATCGCCTCCGGCAGGCGGCCGGGAATGCGCGCCAGAGTGGTCCCGAAATTGGCGTGCGCTTCGGCGAGATCGGGTTGGATCCGCAGGGCCGCCTGGTACTCCGGAATCGCCTCGGGCAACCGGCCGGTGGATGCCAGGGCGTTGGCCAGATTGTAGTGCGCGGCGGCGAGCTGGGGTTGAAGGCGCAGCGCCGCCTGGTACTCCGGAATGGCCTCCGGCAGCCGGCCGGAGTAGGCAAGGGCGTTGGCCAGGTTATTGTGCGCTTCCGCGAAATCGGGCTGGATCCGCAGCGCCACCTGGTACTCGCCGATCGCCTCCAGCAGCCCTTCCGGCGTACGCTGTAATTCCAGACCCAGGTTGTAGTGCGGCCGGGCGCTTTCCGGAGATGCCGCCACCGTACTGGTCCAAAGACTGCGGTCATCCTGCCAGTCGACGTTGCGAGCGTAGGTTCGCGCGGTGAACGCCAGGCAGACAAGTGCGAGCGCGGCCCAGGCAACCGGCGCGGCGGCGGGCCGCTTCAGGAAGCCGCTCCGGCCCAGCGCGAGGGTGGCCGCAACCACGCAGCCGGCCAGGCCCACCGACGGAAGATACAGAAACCGCTCGGCCATGATGCTCCCGATGAGGATGACCAGGTTCGAAGTGGGCGATACCGCGACGAAAAAGAACAGCAGGAAGAATAGCAGCGGCCTCCCCGTGTGGCGCCAGCGGACGGCCAGCAGGACGGCAAGAAGCGCGGCGCCCAGGCAAACCGCCGACGCGATCAGCGCCTGGGCATCCTCCCAATACGAGATCCGCCAGCCGAACAGCGGGATCGCATTGAAGGAATAATCCGCCGACAAGCGGGCCGGCCAGAGAAACAGCCCCAGGCACATCCCAAGCACTTTGACGGCGGTAAGCCGGGCTGTCCAGAAACCGGCGCTCACCAGGGGATTCTCGGCGAATTCGACCAGCATATGGATCCGCAACGCGCCGCGCGCGCAGAAGAACAAGGTGATCGGCACGGCCACAATGGCATAGGCGGCCACGCGGCGGCGCCACGTAGCGCGCGTGGACCATGTCAGGTCGAAGAGCAGCATGATGCCCGGCAGGACCGCGGCGTTCTCCTTGGAAAAGATTCCGACCGCTTGAGCGGCGGCCAGGCCGGCCAGCCACGCCACCCTGCGCCGTCCCAGGGCGGTGGCGGCTTGGACGGAACACAACAAGCCGGCCAACACGCCCAGCGCTGCGAGCAGGTCGGCACGTCCCACGATATTGGTAACGGATTCGGTGAGCAGCGGATGCAATCCCCAAATCGCGGCCAGCGCCCAGGCGGGCGCGATCTCCCCGAAAATCACCATGCCCAGCGCATACACCAGCGCGACGTTGAGCAGGTGCAGCAGCAGATTCACGGCGTGATAGCCCGCCGGGCGCGAGCCATTGCCGAGAACCGCATAGTTCAGCAGGTAGGAGAGAGTGGTAAACGGCCGATAGAGTCCCGAGGTGAGGGAACGCCCGCTGGCGCCATACCAATACTTTTCCGTCAGGATGGACTCGATGTTTTGCGGTGTGGCCTGGCGGATACGGGGATCCTCGCCAATCACCGAGGCATTGTCGAATACCAGAGCCGCGTGGAAGGAATTGGAATAGGCAACCAGGACGAGACCCGAAATCGCCAGCAGGCGCCACCCGTGCCGCCACATCCGGCCGGACCCGGCGGCCAACGAGTCTTGTCTGGCGGCCTGCCGCGACGGCTTACCCGAGCTGCGCCGCTTCTCGATCTTGCCCACTGAATTCGACAGTATAGCTGGTATCGTCAGTCCTCCGACGGCCGCTCCACGCGATTGATCACCAGGACTTCCACCGGCCTCTTCACCGCTCCGGTTTCAATCCGAGTTGTTGCTGCGGCGCCGCCGGGACCGATGGATTGCCCGCACCAATTGCCGCGCGCGGATCCATCGCGGCCGCCGCTCTCTCACGCTCACGGTTCAGCGCCGCCGGCCATCTCGCGCAGTTCCTCGAGAGTCGCCTCGCGATCCGTCACCTGGGCCTGCGATACCAGAAAGCCGATCAGCGCGTCCTCGCGTTCGCCGCCGCGGCCTTCAATCTTGTACCGCCGCGCTATCTCGGCCACCACCGCGCCCAGGCGCACGCGCCGTTCCGCGATCTCGCCGAACTCCGCCTCGATGGCCGCGCGTTCGGCGGAGGTTGCCGCATCCGACTCCATGGCCTCCTCCGCGGCGCGGCGAATCCCCGCCAGTTCCCGCGCCACCAGTTGCGACGCCACCGGAAACCGGTACTGCGCGTGCAGATGGTCGAGCACTTGTTGACGCAGCCGCGTGTCCAGCAGTTCATTCGCCGCTTCCGAAGTCAACCCCAGCGCGTCCAGCGCCGATTGCGGAGCCGATAGCCGCTCGAGCTGCATCGCGGCCGGGTCCGGAGCCGGCAGTTCGGGAAGGTAGGTCGCCGCCAGCCGGAACTCCACCGCGTCGCCCGCATCCGCGACCAGGTCGAGCGACGCCGCCAGCGCCCCGCGCGCCACCACCGCATCGGCCGCTTCCGCGGCCAGTCCGCGAATGGCTTCCTGGCGAGCCTTGGCCCCGTACCGCTGCTGCAGCACCGCCGCCGGAATCTTGCCTGGACGGAAGCCTGGCAGCCGCACCGTCGCGCCAATTTTCCCCAACCGCTCCGCCACGCGAACGGCCAGAGCCTCGCCCGACAGCCGAATGCGATACACGCGGCGCCCGGCCGAACTCTCCACTTCTTCGATAGCGCTGTGAGTTTCCGAAGGATTCGAGGACGGCACGGCGCTCCTGCTTCCAGTCGATAGCATTATAAGTCGAGGGCCAGCCGCAGCAGATTGTTATAGCTCTTGTGCAGCAGCGTTCGCAGTTCCGGATCGCCCGCCGAATCGGCTTTGGCGACCGCGTTCCGCAAATCGAAGAGGATCCCCCGCAGCCGTTCATCCGGCACGCTGCTCTGGATCCAGGTGATCGCCGCCAGCCGCACGCCGCGCGTCACCGGCGTTACGCGGTGGACCGTGGTCGACGGATACACCACGGCTTCGCCGGCATCCAGCTTGATTTCGTCCTCGCCCAGCGGTGTTTCGAGCGCCAGCTCGCCGCCCTCGTAACTGGCCGGGTCGCTGAGGAAGATCGTCATGGAAAGATCCGTGCGGATCTGTTCGGCGCCTTTTCCCATGACGGCGGAATCGACGTGCGGCCCGTATTCCATCCCCACTTCGTACCGATTGAACACCGGCAGCAGAATCCGCTTGGCGAACGAGAACGCCTGAAACAACGGGTTGCGCCGCACCGCCGCCAGAAGGATCTGGTCGAGTTCCGTCAGCTCCGGCCCCGACCGTTCCACTTGTAGGTTGTTCTTCACCTCCCGCGCAGGACCGCTGGCGGTCAGCTTGCCGTCGACGAATTTGCCGGCGGCCAGTCGCGGGAGAATCTGTGCGAGTTCCTCCGGCTCGAGAATGCGGACGATTTGATAATTCATCTGGCTCCGCCCCGCGAGTGGGAGCCACGGAGCGCTCCGCGACTTAGCGGGTGACCTTCCAGGTTAGCTCTTCCGCTCGCGGCGCCGCCGCCCGAAAACGGCCAATCCGGTCAGGCTCAGCGCGAGGGTCGCCAACGTGGCCGGCTCGGGAGTGCTCGAACCGTTCAGGCTCACCGTATAGTTGCTCGGCGACTCGTTGGTCGGGCTGATCTCGACAAACAAATTCCCGTCCAGCGGCACATTTGCCGAGAAAGAGGAAACGCTGGCGCCGATGGCGAGATCGCCGGCCGTCGGCGCGCCACCGGCAATGAGCGTCTCCGGGGAGGGCGTATCGGAATACAGGCTCCAGATGAGCGGCTCGCCGCTGATATCCTGGATTGTCAAACCCGTCGAGTTCAGGCTGGCCCCGCCCGTCAATCCGGTCAATTCGAAGAAGTCATTGCCGAAATTCAGGGATACCTCGCCGTTCACGGTTTGCACGGTGGTGATCGAGAAAGACGGTCCAGGGTAGGTGGTTTGGCCCCCTTCGGTCAAGTTGATCGTTCCCGCCAGTGCCGAAACGCCGCCGGCCGCTGTCAGGCACGTAGTAGCCAGTAAACGAGTTGCAAATCGTCTTAGTTTGGAATTTTTGGGCATTCCCATCCCTCCGATTTCAGTACTAGAAACAAGCTACAACGAGGATGAAAATGCGGTCAACGCGAAATGTTCGCGTTCGTCGAATACTTCGCGCTACTCGACGAGAATCTGTCCGAAACCACGCAATTGGCATTCACAAAAGGTAACTTAAGAACGCTACCAGGGCGCCCCGTCATTGGGGTCCGGCGACTCGGGTTGCCGGAGTATACTGCGAATGGTTAGTGGAGGAACACCGTGCCAACATTGATTACACGGGATACGCCGATCACCGGCGAGGCTCTCAATGCCATCGCCCACATGCCGACAAGGAGTCTGCCCGCGCTGGTGGAGGAGGCCTTCTTCGAGAAACTGACCGATGCCGACTTCATGCGGATCGCCGTCTGTCTCGCGCGGAAAAGTTACGACGAAGGCGGCTGTCCCATCGGCGGCGTCATCATCGAGAACCGGACGAGGCGAATCATCGGGAAAGGTCACAACACGCTCGTACAGGAGGGCCATCCTTACAATCATGGAGAAACATCCGCAATGCGCGACGCGGGGCGACAGGATTTCAGCTTGGCGACCCTCTTCACCACGCTCAGTCCGTGCGATGTGTGCGCAACGCTCATCTCCATGCGAGCCTTCTCCCGCGTAGTGGTCGGGGACATCACGAACGCTCATGGCAGCGAAGAGATACTGCGGGGAAAAGGCATCCGGGTGGATGTTGTAGAAGACCCTGTGGGAATCGAACTCTACGCGAAGTACCGCACCGAGAAGCCCGCGCAGGATCTGGAGGACTGGAAGGGCCTCGCCGCGGTACGGGTACAATCGAGGTAGCGGGGCTGGTGTATTGCGCTCCGCCGCGGCTGCGTAGATGGAGCGCGGGCGGACCCAAGATCAGGAAATGTGCGGCATGCGAAGTTCCGGCGCCCTCACTACCCCGCCCTCAACGAAGATGAGATCGATATCGGCCGCGCCTTCGCGATACTTCTTGACCGTCTGATAGCCGGGGCCGCCATACCATCTTTCGGCCGTCTCCATGTCGGGGAATTCGATGACGACCATGGCTTGAACCGGGCCCTCACCCTCGATCTGCTTGAACGGCGTATCGACTGCCAAGGGGTTTGCTCCGGTACCCTCGAACGTGGGAGCGACATGCGCCCAATACGCCTCCAATGCTTTTCGATTCTGCACACGGCGAATCGTGGCGACTACGTAAGCGGACATAGACGAACTCCCGTATCGATGGTAACGCAAACCCGAAAAGCCTCAGGCTTCGGCCCGTGCGCTACCATGCAAGGAAAGGAGGGATGATGCCCACGGGAACCGATCTGCTGGGGGAATTTGAGGAGCACTCACCGGCAGGCATACGAGCGCTGCTTTCCGCGGGAGTCAGCCCGACCGCGCCGATTCAAGGCAAACGCCCCATCGATGTGTTGATCGAGATGTACCTTCGATCCACGCGATTCGCCGAGTGCCTGCGGATCCTGCTGGATGCGGGTGCCACTCTCGGCGATCCCCTGCTCCAGGCGCTCCTTCTTGACGAGGACGCGGCGCTGCGCGGACTCCTTTCCGGATCGGGCGAAACTCTGCGGCGAAAACTGAATCCCTTGTGCGCCTTCACTTCCTGCCGCGGCGTAACGCCTTTGCACATTTGCGCGGAGTTCAACTCCACGCGCTGCGCTCACGTCCTGTTGGACGCCGGAGCCGACGTGAACGCCCGCGCGGATCGCGACGAGAGCGGCCTTGGAGGACAGACACCGATCTTTCATGCGGTGAATAGCATTTTCAATTACTGCCGGCCAGTCATGGAGATTCTCGTGAACGCGGGGGCGGACTTAGACACGCGAGTGCCGTCGCTTCTGTGGGGAGAATCGATGAGCTGGGAAACCGTGGTGTACGACGTTACTCCGATCTCCTACGCACAGTGCGGCCTCTACCGTCAGTTTCACCGGCGCGAGGAGGATGTTTACAGCAACATCGCTTACTTACATCGCAAGCGATTCGATAGAGAGCCGCTGATTCGGAACGTGCCTAACAAGTACCTCGTCGTTGGGCATTGACGCAGTCCCTCACAGCCCACCCCGACAGGGAGAGCGAAGAGTATCCACACTTCGCCATCGTTTCCGCGCCAGAGTAACATGGAAGATGCCGTAGTGAAGCGGTATCCTCTCATCCTATCGGGACCCGGGTGCGGAGCCGCCGCCTTCGGTCAATCCGATATTCGTGGCTGCGCGGCCGCGCCCGAAGCGCAGCAGATCTATGCCAAATGCTAAGCGGTCGGGCGATCGGGTGAAGACGCTAAGGCCAGGATTATCGAGCCAAACTGGATGCCCGTCCGGGGGAGCCGCTGTTCCTCTGATATGGCCAGGCCCTCATCGGCAAACATACGCCGCGGGCCATCGACTATCTGGGACAGGCGCTCTGCAAGGATCCCGAGCTGGCGCGGGTGCACTGGGCCTTGCTCGACATCCATGGCGCGCCGCCGTTTCGCGATGAGGCGAAGCCGGCGCACGCCATTCGCGCGGTGGCCTTGCATTGCCCACTGGATGTGGACGTCTTCCATTTCACGCGATATATCGAAGATCCGGGTACGCTTCGAAAGTTGACCGCCCTGCACCGGCAAACCGTGGAGACGCGGAACACTATCGGAGGGACCGGGGCGTATTCCGCCCCTTTGGGATGCGGAGTTCCGCCTCGCCGATCCCAAAGACTTCGAGCAGTTGCGCCTGCACATGGACCGGATCCACCAGCAGAAGAAGTCGCTGGTGCGGGGGCACGGGCTGATCGCCGCGGCCACGGCGGAGACACTGGAGCACACGGCCCAAGGCCGCGCCCGCGCGGACGTACTGTTCGGACTTCGAAGCGTGGCATAAGGGCCGTCAGGACCTGGCGGCGGCGAGATCGTCGGGAGAGCTCCAGACTGCGTCCGCACGCCGGGTGAAGGATTGGCCCGAGGAAGTGAATGCCTGGTACCGGCGCCTGGCGGCGATAGGCTGGAAGAAGGATACACCAGCGGCGGACCTCGAAAAGGCGGCGAAGACATGCTGGCGGTGGACGCGCGCGATTCTCCGGAATGGACGCCCAATCCGTACTATCTGCACGTGGCGGAAGTCTGGCTGGATCGCGATCTACGGTTGCGCGGCTGCTTGACAAACTGTCGTGGCCTGTTTTATCTTTAACCTCTCGGTTATTTAATCGATTGGTTTATAGAAGATGCACGATCGACTCGGCTCTACCTTCGCCGCACTCGCAGACCCCACGCGCCGCGCCATCCTCGCCCGGTTGGCGCTCGGGGAGACGTCGGTTACCGAACTCGCCAGGCCCTTCGAGATGTCCATGCCCGCGGTGTCGAAACATCTCAAGGTGCTGGAGCGCGCCGGCCTGATCGCTCGCGGCCGCGAGGCGCAGTCGCGTCCCTGCCGCCTGCAGCCGGGCCCGCTCAAGGAAGCTGCCGGCTGGATCGAAGAGTATCGCCAGTTCTGGGAGGCGAGCCTCGACCGGCTCGAGGACTATCTGCGCAAGATAAAGCCGGCAAAGACGAAGGACCCCCGGGCGAACCGATCGAAGACCAAATCCAAGGAGTGACGTCGTGGCCCAATCAGCCAATGCACCTAACGCAGGAACCTCGGATCTCTTTGGCGCCATTCAGGTCCGGGGCGCCCGCGAGAACAACCTCCGGAACATCTCCGTCGACATTCCTCGACGGAGAATCACCGTATTCACGGGCGTCTCGGGTTCGGGGAAATCTTCGTTGGTGTTCGACACCATCGCCGCCGAATCGCAGCGCCTGCTCAACGAAACGTTTCCGACGTTTGTGCAGACTTTTCTGCCACGGTATGGTCAGCCCGACGTCGACAGTCTCGCCAATCTCTCGACAGCCATCATCGTCGATCAGCAACGCATCGGCGGGAATCCGCGCTCCACGTTGGGAACGGTGACCGACATCTACACGTTGCTGCGCGTCTTGTTTTCCCGTCTTGGAAAGCCCGCGGTTCCGCACGCCCTGGCGCTCTCATTCAACGATCCCATGGGTATGTGTCCGGAGTGCGAGGGACTGGGGCGCGGGTCCCGGATCGATATCGATCGACTGGTGGATAGGAGCAAGTCGCTTCAAGAAGGCCCAGTCCGTTTTCCAACGTTCAACCTGGGTGGTTACAATCTGCTCACCTTCGTCAAATCGGGTTACTTCGACGTCAGGAAGCCGCTCAAGAAGTATACGAAAGAGGAATGGCACGACTTTCTTCACCGCGACGACACGAAGGTCAAAGTCAACAAGCAAGGGCAAAAATTCAGCTCGGGTTATGACGGCCTGATTCCGAAATTCACGCGCCTCTACCTGAGCAAGGACGCGGAGAAGATGCCGGCGCATCTTCGTGAGGCGTTTGAGGAGATTGTGACGCAGGGACCGTGCGGCGCGTGCGGCGGAACGCGTTTGTCGGAGGCCGCGCGCGCCTGCCGCGTCAACGGGAAGAACATTGCGGAATGCGCGGCCATGCAGGTCAGCGAGTTCGCTCGGCTCATTCACTCGTTGCGCGCGCCGAATGTCGCTCCGCTGATAGCCCGTCTGGCGGAAAGGCTCGATCATCTCGTCGAGATCGGACTTGGTTATCTCAGTTTGAGCCGCGAGACGACTACACTTTCCGGTGGAGAATCGCAACGGGTTAAGATGGTGCGCCATCTGTCGTCGAGCCTGACGGAGGCGCTCTATATCTTCGATGAGCCGACGATCGGTTTGCACCCCCACGACATACAAAGACTGAATAGTACAATGACCAGGCTTCGCGATGCCGGAAACACCGTTCTCGTGGTCGAACATGAGCCCGAAGTGATGGCGATTGCCGATCACATTGTCGATATGGGGCCGGGCGCCGGAACGGCCGGTGGGACGGTTGTGTTCGAAGGTCCGTTCCAGGAGCTCAAGAAGAGCGGCACGCTGACGGGAAAACACCTCTCCAGGCGTCAGGCGTTGAAAGAGAAACCGCGAGCCGGAAAAGGACACCTTCTGGTTGAGAACGCGACGCTCAACAATCTCCGCAACATCACGGTGAAGATTCCCAAGGCCGTGCTTACCGTCGTCTCCGGCGTCGCGGGCAGCGGAAAGAGCTCGCTGATTCACGGCTGTCTTCCCAAACATTACACGGGTGCCGTCTGCGTCGATCAATCGCTGGCGGCGGGATCGCGACGATCGAACCTGGCCACGTACTCAGGAATGGCGGACGCAATTCGGAAAGCGTTTGCGACGGCC
>Ga0181529_10004394_pt1 | contig 15277 bp, 12 predicted proteins | sample PEATcosm2014_Bin_36_FD_119763 | JGI IMG/M metagenome (GOLD analysis project Ga0181529, IMG submission 119763) | Peatland microbial communities from MTU Mesocosm Facility, Houghton, MI, USA - PEATcosm2014_Bin10_30_metaG | ecosystem: Environmental > Terrestrial > Soil > Wetlands > Peat | place...
AAGCTGGTCATCGTGGAGTATTACAAGCGCGAATCGGCCATGCCCAACGGCGCCGCCCTCACGCATATTCGGTTGGACATGCCGGATCTGATCAAGGAGCTGGAAGCTAACCACTTCCACCTGGTTTTGGAACGGGAACGGATCAAGGACGTCGAGTACATGCTGATCCTCGAGAAAAGTTAGGTAAACCATGAATTTCTTTTTGCGATTCGCCGGAACCGTGGCATTGCCGCTGGCGCTTATGCTGCCGGCCGGTGCACAGGACGCCAATAGCTCCAAAACGAAACCCGGTAACGAACCGGGCATTACGCGCGAACAAGGCGACGAGATTTTGCAGGAGTTGCGGCAGATCCGCCAATTGCTGGAACGCCAACAGAAGCCCCAGGGGCCGCCCGAGGCGGCGCGCGCGAAGCTCGACCTGGAGGGCGCGGAAATGCTGGGCTCGAAGAGCGCGCCCATAACCGTCGTGGAATTTACGGACTATCAATGTCCCTACTGCCAGCGCTTCCACGTCTCCGTGTTCGCCGATATGAAGAAGAGCTACATCGACACCGGCAAGATACGGTTCTACAGCCGCGACCTGCCGCTCGATGCCATCCATCCCAACGCCATGCGCGCCGCCATGAGCGCCCGCTGCGCGGCCGAGCAGGGGCAGTTTTGGAAGCTCCGCGACATCATGGGCGCCAATCCCGACAAGCTGGAATTGGCCAGCCTGGTGGATGACGCCGCATCGCTGCACATGAATACGGACGCCTTCCGCGCTTGCGTGGAGAGCGGAAAGTACCGCGAGGCCGTACAGGCGAACGTGCTGGAGGCGCTGAAGTTCGGCATTTCCGGTACGCCCTCGTTTGTCATCGGAAAAAGCACTTCCGAGGGCGTGGATGGCGAGGTGGTGGAAGGCGCGCTGCCCCTCTCGGAGTTCGCCAAGGTATTCGCCAGACTGGACGCGAAGTAAGAAACTGCGCCTACCGTGCCGCCAGATCTTCCAGGAAGATCCGGCGCGCTTCGGTGTACTCCTCGGGAAGCATCGGCCCCAGTTCGGCCATCTGTGCGGCGGCGGCGCGCTCCTGTTGGAAGATGCCGTTCACGGACTGGAAAGCGAGGAGCACGGTCTCCACCAGTTCGGCGGTGTAGGCGTTTCCGGAATCGACCAATTGGTTGACCGGGCCCAGTAACTTCTCGGCGGCGCCTACCCGGCTGGAGGCCTGCTCCACGATTTCCGGCCAGCGGGACAACTGCACGTGCGGCCCGAAAGCGCGCACCATCGACGCCCAACGGTCGAGCACGATCAGCGCTCCGTAGCGGTGCGCGTCGAGATCCATTTCGTAGGCGAAGGCAGTCCCCTTCACACGGCCTTCCAGGCGCCGCAAAGCCATACCGGTGGCGTGGAGTTCGCCGGTGAGCGAATCCACAAAAGCGGCGTTGCAGCCCAGGAACTGCCGCTCGGAGAGGGACGTGTAACGAGTGATGCGCACGCTTCGGTCTCAGGCCATGTGATCGCCGAGGGCGCGTTCCACTTCTTGCGGATCGAAGCGCTCGCCGTTGTTCAGGCGGCTCAACAGGGACTGGATGATTTGCTTGGCCTCGTCCTTCCCGAAGTTCTTGATAAAGCCGTCGAAAAAGTGTTCCCCGGCCATGGCGTGGTTGATCTCGGACTCTTTGTTGTGATCCTGCAGTTCGGTAAAGTAGACCACCCGGTATTTGCCGGTGTACTCGGTCTCCCGGTAAATCTCGAACATTACTTTATCGGACTCGAAAAGCATAGAATCGAGCGTATCACAGGCGGGTTAGTGCATCGTGACCGCCACGATCCAGGCCATGCCCAGCACCACGGACGCGGCCAGGATAGCGGCCGCCAGGTTTCGTTCCTGGACGATTTCCTTGCGCCAATCGAAGGGCAGAAGTCTCCCGGCCAGCGCCAAAGCCGTCAGAAACACCAGCAAGCCGAGGCCGGCGAAAACCAGCGCGTTGACCATGGGAAACTCGCTCATACTTGGACGCATGGTAACACGGTCTTTTCCCCCGGAACGGCGACGCGTCAACGAGCGGCCCGAATGCGGCGCGCATGAGTGCGCACGCCACGAACTGCAGTCTCAACTTTGTGCGGGGATTCTGTCACGGCTTCTGACACGCGCAGTTCAGGGGAAGACCGGCGAACCGCGCCCAACCAGGCCCATTTGCGCCTCCCGGCCGCTGTGCTACTATTTGATGGAGAACACACCTTGGGCGGGGTTGGCCTAGCGGTCGGGCGTCAGCCTTCCAAGCTGATTTAGACGGGTCCGACTCCCGTACCCCGCTCCATTCATTACTGCCTGCCGATCTGGGCGCCTTACCGGAACCCGCACTCCGGTGCCCGAAGCCTCCAACGTGCTAACGTGATTCCTTGGCATGAATATTTTGTTTGTCGGCGACATTTTCGCTTCCGCCGGGCGGCGCATCCTGGCCGATCATCTACAAGACATCGTAACGGCAAATCGCATCGACCTGGCGATCGCCAATGCGGAGAATTCGGCCGGGGGATTCGGCGTGACTCCCGCCATCGCCGAGGAGTTGTTCGCCCTGGGGCTTGATGTTCTGACCTCCGGTAACCACGTGTGGGACAAGCGGGATATTTACGATTATCTCAATCGCCAACCGCGCCTGCTGCGCCCGGCTAACTATCCCGACGCTCCGGGACAGGGTGTGATCGCGTACCAGGCGCGCAACGGAGTGAGGTGCGCCGTCCTGAACCTTCAGGGACGCACGTATATGCCGCCCAGCGATTGCCCGTTTCGCAAGGCCGACCAGATTCTGGCCGCGCTCGATCCGGCGGTCAAGGTGAAGTTTGTGGATTTTCACGCCGAAGTCACCAGCGAAAAAATGGCGATGGGTTGGTATCTGGACGGGCGGGTTTCGGCCGTGGTCGGTACCCATACCCACATTCCCACCGCCGACACACGGATACTTCCCGGGGGCACGGCTTACCAGACGGATTGCGGCATGACCGGCCCGTATGGATCGGTCATTGGCGTCGAGACCGGTCTGATCGTGCAGCGTTTTCTTACGGGGCTGCCGGTCCGCATGGAAGCATCGAAGCAGACCCCCGAACTGCACGCGGTCATTCTGGACGTGGACGAAAACACCGGCAAGGCGCGCGCGATGCGGCGTCACGCCATCGGGGGAGATTGAGCGGAGACCGATCGAATGCCTCCTTTCAGCCCAGCCGCCGATCCCGCGGGACTCTACATTCAGGAAGTCGGTGCGCTGCTGTTCGGAATGGTCTTCCTGTTCCTGTACCGGCAGTCCAGGGTGGTCTACTTCGGGCTGTGGGCCATCGCCTGGGTTTTGCGAATCCTGGCTGCGGTATTCGGATATGAACTCCTGCAGACGGGTCACCCGGGGTGGTTGGCGCCGTATGCCACATTCGAATTTGCCTTTGTGATTGTGCTGATTGCGGCGGCCCGCGCGGGCCTCGGTTCGTCCATGGGCGACTGGCGCACGGTGCTCCGGCTGATCGCAATCCTGCCTATCTTCGTGGCGCTGGTGTGGGCCTTCGGCCGGATGGCGGGAATCCAGGCTTACCACACATCGCACGCGGTATTGCTGGCGTTCGTTTACATCTATAACTTTGTGGCGCTTCCGAAAAGCAAAGGAATGGGCGCGCGCGCGTTCCGGTTTTCACTGCTGCTGCTGGCGGTGGCCTTTCTGGAACACGCCACCGTGTTCCTGATCCTGTACGGCCGCGGTCCGGGCTGGATGCAATATCTGCAGCGGGAGACGTTTTCCGATTTTGCGTTGCACTGCGTGCTGGCCTTTTCCGCCATGGCGATGTGGAGCGAAGGCCAGATCGACCGCATTCGGGAGGTAGCGGCGGAGTTGGACCACCTGCGCCGCGAGGCCCGGCAGACCCGCGATCTGGATCGTCTCACGGGCTTGTTGAACCAGGCGGCCCTGGAAGGGCGCGTGGAACAACCGGGCGAGTTTCCGGGCGTAGTGGCCGTTTGCGACATGGACAATTTCAAGGACGTGAACGACCGCCACGGCCACCTGGTGGGAGACGAGATTCTGCGCCGCATCGGCAGCCTGCTGCAAGCTTCCATCCGCCACGAAGACGAGGCCTTCCGCTGGGGCGGCGACGAATTCGTGATCCTGTTCCGCAATCAGCGGACCGATGTGGCGGAGAAACGCATGGCCGAACTGGAAGCCCGTTTACGCGAGTTCCGCGTGCGCGGTTACGGCGGAGTGCTGCCCATCAGTTTCAGTTGGGGCACCGCCGACGCCCACGGCCGTCCGCTGCGCGAAGCGCTGGACGAGGCCGACCGGAATATGTACGTTTTCAAACGGCTGCGCGCCGGCGAGCAACCGTATCAGGGTGGTCCACCGGCGCGCTGATTCGAGACGCTACTTCACGTAGATAACGGTTTGGTATGCCGGCGACGGGTCGGTACTGGCCGTGCCGTTCAAAACCACCTTGACAACCGCCGCGCCGGGCACAACCGCCATGGGAATCTGCGCGTTGATCTGCCACAGGCCCGCGTAGCCCGGGATCAGGCCGGTGAAGGGAATCCAATTGGAGCTGACGCTTCCCGAGGTCCCCACGTCGCCGGGTTGATTGGCGCAACCGGCGGGAGCCCCGGTTCCCTCGCTCAGCAGGCAGGTGCCGATGAGCACCCCCGTCAAAGTCTTCGGGATGGCGACAATGCTTGCCGGAGGTACTCCGTCGGCGGGCAGTCCGGGTATGATGCCCTGGCCCGTGGCATAAATCTGGATCAGTTGACCGCGCACGGCCGGGTTCGTCGAGCTATTGATGGTGTTGTCCTGGTTCAGGACGGCGGCTTGGCGCGCTGTCCCGGTATACTGCAGCATGAAGATCCCTGGCGATGCTCCACTCATGGCGGCCATCCCCGCGGCCAACACCTGGCCGGTGGATTTCTGAACCACTTCGATGTTGGCGAACCCGCTGGTAGAGGTATTCGACGGAACATAGAAGTTGATTTGCGCCGGTGAAACGTAGAACAGGGGAGCCGGCGTGGTAACGGCGCCGTTGACGAAGTTCACTTCGGTGTCGCCCAAAACCGTCGGCACTGGAAATCCGCTGTAGGTCGCGGTCTGGCTGCCGAAAGCCGCTGCACCGCTGGTGCAGTTGCTGCCGATAGCGCAGAGCGAAGCGATCATAGCCGGTGCAAGAGCGCGATCCGCCATGAAGTTGGCGCCATTCATTGCCTGCAGGGCGGGGTAGTAGATGGCCACGCGGTTGGACGCGTCGGCCACATACAGCGCACCGTTTTGGTCCGTTGCCAGCGCCAGGGTGCTGGTCACTGCGGGAACTGAGAGATCGGGTGTGATGCCGGCATAGAGCGACGAGTATGCCGGGTATCGAAGGCAATTCGAGCTGTTGGTGTTGGCAATCCAGATTGCATCGGTACTAGGATCGATCCACACGCCTCGCGCCGCACCCGTTCCGGTGATGGGGAGAGATGCCTGTTGCCCGAGGGTCGTATACGGGCTATTGGGATCCGGGAAAATCAAGATCCGGCTATTGCCCGCATCCGCCACATAGACGCGGCCTTCGCCGTCGGAAGCGACGTGAAGGGGGGAATTGAGATTGGCCAATCCCGTTCCCGAGGCCTTGGAGACGAAATTGGACTGTCCGAAGACCTTCGTCGCCGCTTTGCCGTTATCGGTAAACGCGGTAAAGGTGCCGTTGGAACTGAACGGGAAGTACAGCACGCGGTTCAGGGCCGGGTCGGAAACCAGCAGCCCATTCGAGCCGGAGAATGCCAACCCGTACGGCGAGTACATGGTCTGACTGCCGGCTTGCCGGATCTGGGAGGTGAATCCCGCCTGGCCCAGCACCAGATCCGCCGCTTCCAGTGTGGCCACCTTCGGGTAACTGGCGAACGGCGCCGGGAAGCGCAGCACTCGCCCGTTCTGGCTATCCGCCACGTAGAGATTTCCGGCTTTGTCCACGGCCAGCCCGATCGGTATGCAGAGGCTGGATTGGGACGGCGTGTTGACGTCGCCGCCGATGCCATTGGACGCCGCGGGATTGTAGTTGCAAAGGGCCGTCTGAAAATCGGGCTGCCCGATTACCAGGTCCGCCTTCTTGCCCGCGGCCACCAGGCGTGCGTCATAGTAGCCAAGTACGCGATGGTTGTACGGATCGGAAACATAGAGGTGCGGCGTCGATCCGGTGGTATCGAGGGCGATGCCCGCATCGGCCGATGAACCGGATGAAGTCGCCACTATAAACCGGTACTCGCGGCCCTCGATGAGGTTGGGTGAATTGGTGTTGGTGCGGTCCTGGCCCAGCACCCGGGTGGCGCTCTGAAAAGAGCCTCCGGAATACGGCATCGCCACGACGCGGTTATTGCCGGAATCGGCCACGAACAATTCGCTTGTCGATGTTAGAAAAGCGGTCGCGACAGGATTCGCAAATGTACTCCCGGATGCCGGAGGCGTTCCACTTGCGATGGTGGTGGTTTGCGCATTGTTTACCGAAACAGTCAGGAAGCTGCCGGCCTGCCCGACCACCGAAGAGGCCGTGGGGGAGTAGTTCGTGCTTTCCGCCGGCCACTGGTTGTAAGGCGGGAAGATCAGGATACGATTGTCGCCTGTGTCCGCGATGCCCACGCTGCTGTCGGGGAGGAAGAAAATTCCTTCCGGCGAATACAGGAATGTCTTCAACTCGAACGCCGTGGCGCTGGTGCCCGTCAAATTCAGGGTGGTGAGCTCGCCACTGGGAACGACGCCCATCACGCGGTCGGCGCTACCGCCGCCGGATGGCAGCGAAGCGGGCGTCGCGAACACCAGCACTCGCCCTAACGAGGTGGAGCTGTCGCCGTAGTCGTCCAACACGAAGAGCCGCCCCGCCGGGTCGAAACCAAGCGTTGCCAGCGACCCAAACTGGTTCTTGATGAGCATCGGACTGGTCTGGGCGCTGAGGGCTGTCGAGAAGGTGGTGGTCAGACTCGGCTGGCCAATTACCAGGTCGGCTTTGATGCCCGCCGTGGTGCTGCCCACGCTGGCGGCTGGAATGTTGGCGGCCGGAAAACGCAGCACGCGGGCATTGCCCGGGTCGGTGATCCACAGGTTGCCGCTCCCATCGAAAGCCAAGCCCGCCTGGAGTACCGTACTGAAGCTACTCGTGGCAGTGTAGATTCCCTGTTCGTTGAGCGCCTGACTGAGCGTAGCGGCGTAGTTCGGCGCATGGCTGGTCAAATTGGGTTGTCCGATGATCAAATCGGGAACCACCGGCTTCTGCGTCTGCGAAAACGGCTTGGGAAACCGCAAGATGCGGTTGTTGCCGCTATCCACCACGTAGAGGTCGCCTTTATACACGGCCAGCCCGCTGGGTTCGTAGAAACCGGTGGTCAAGGTCGAACCGGCGGGACCTTGGGGCAACGTGGAGTATGCGTCGTTTTGTCCGATTACCATATCGGCGAATGCGCCGTTGGAGAAGGAAGTAGCGTTCTTCCACGCCAATACGCGATTGTTGTAGGTATCGCTGACGTAGACGATTGGAGGGGTGACCGAAGTGTCCAAAGCCAGTCCCTGCGGTTGATACATCTCGCGGCCCTCAACCAGGTTGGGCGAGACACTCACAACGTTGGAGATCTGCTCGGCATTGGGATGCCCTAGCACCCGCGAAGGGAGGCTGTTCAGGGTTTGAGAGAAAGACGAAGTGGCGCCAATGAGTGCCACGCTGATGGTGAATAGATACTTATGTTTCATTGAAAATTCCCAGTGGGCGCGACGCGGTAGAGCGCTCACCTGAGGATACCAGACAGCGGGCTCCGTGCGAATACCGGCCGGTACTCGGAAAGTACCGTGGCAGTAATAGATAGCTTACCGGGAGGCGCCAGGTGTTACCCGATTTCGGCAGTTTCCGCCGCTGGATATCGTCCCGGGCCGCCTGTCAGCCGTCTGTTACACTAAACGATTGCTCCCGGCCTTTTCTCCGAAACTGCGCGTCTGCGCCGTCAGTTTTCTCAATACCACCCCCCTGGTGTGGGGCATGCTCCATGGACGCCAAAGCGGCCTCTTCGACCTGGAGTTTCGCATTCCCGCGGAGTGCGCCGATCAGGTGGCCTCAGGCGCGGCCGACATCGGCATCGTACCCTCCTTTGAATTGACCCGGCAGAACTTGGATATCATTCCAGGAGCTGGGATTGCGTGCCATGGCGCGGTACGCAGCATTCTGCTGATTTCCAAGTGCCCGGCCGCGGATATCCGGACGCTGGCCGCCGATTCCAGTTCGCGCACTTCAGTGCAACTGGCGCGCGTGGTGCTATCGCGGAAGTACGGCGCCACCGTGGATACCATCTCCCATCTCCCCGACCTGGACGCCATGCTGCGGATTGCCGACGCCGCCCTGGTGATTGGCGATCCGGCCCTGCGAATCGACCCCGCGCACCTGCCCTACCAGGTATACGACCTGGGAGCCGAGTGGGTGGAAATGACCGGGCTTCCGATGGTCTTCGCCGTTTGGGCCGGCCGCCGGGGCGTGGCCACAGCCGAAGTGGAGGAGGCGTTCCGAAGCTCCTGGCGCTACGGCCAGACGCACATGGAGGAAATCGTCGCCGCCGAATCTACCGGCCGCGGTTTTTCGCCGGAGATGGTGCGCGCGTACCTGACCCGGTCGATCGTCCACGAACTGGGCCCGCGGGAGTATGCGGGGATGAAGTTGTTCCTGGAATATGGGCGCGAGGCTGCCGGCAGGTCGTAGACTGCCACCCTGCGTGCCGCGTCCCGACTCCTTGGGACGCCTCTGGATCGACAGCCCGCGCGCCCGTGTGGCGAAATGGGTCTGGGGACGCCAGGCATCCCGATGAGTCGGGATGCGGCGCGTAAGAGTACGTGCGCCACAACGTCGAGCGATTACTTCGTCCGATAGGCGAAGGTCACGGTGGTTTCCTCGTCGATCACCAGCGGTTTGACGAAGCGGTAGGATGTGCCCGTGCGCGGCACATCGATGGCGATCGGCAGCACGCCCGCGACCTTCTGTTTCAGGTCGAGGACGGCGGAGGAAGGCCCGGCCGAGGGAGGAGGGGGTGGTAGTGCCTTCGAAGCGGATGCAGTCCTCATCTCCAAAGTGTTGGCATTCCGGCCGCTAAGTGGCAGGTTTTCGATCATGGGGCTCTCCCCCGTCACCGTGACGGTCTCCGTGGCCGAACCGACCTGTAACATCATATTGAGCTGCCTGGGCTGCGCCGCGTTGTAATCGAATACCCGGAGTTCACGTTTGAACCCGCTGGCGTCGGCAGTCACTCTCACTCTTCCCGACGAGAACCCCCCGACGGACCAACGTCCGCTTCGGTCGGTCTCGGCTGACCTGGTAAACCCGGTGGCTTCCTCAACCACGACCACACGTACACCCGCCACAGCGCCGCCGGATGGGTCGGTGACCACTCCCCCGATCAGCCCGGGTTCCGAGAAAACGATCTGCGCTGTCTGACTCGCGAACTGGTCCAACCGGGCGAACTCATTTAGCGCCGTCGCACCTTCGCCCGCCGCCACATCCGGTCCCGCGCTGGCTACCAGCGCCGCGGGGATCGCATTGCCGCCGAAGTCCGCTACCTTGAAGCGCTCCGGTAAAAAGACCTCCCAGTTCACCAGGCCGACCGGCATGTCCATCTTCGGCAGAGCTAGTTCCGATCCACCCTTCTTGGCGAACGGAGCGCCGGCGTGCAGGAAAACGAACGACACGGTGTACTCGCCATTGGGCCGGAACCCTGGGCGCAACAGCGGCACTCGCTGGCCATCGGGGCCCTCGGCCGGCTTCACCTTCTCGCCCGCCACATCGGCCGAGAGAATGCTCGACCCGGCCGGCAGGGCTACCTTGAGGAAGGGCTGCGACTGGTTCTTCACCACCAGTTTGATCTCGGTCAGCGAACGGCCTTCGGTGGTCACGACGGTGGTGACGGTGGCCGATTGCGCGATGGCCGATGGTAACGCGGAGTCGGGGAAACGCACCCATTCAAGGGCCAGACCGGGCGCCTCGGCCGCCTGCCGGTGGTAGCGGAACGCGGCGGTGAGCGAATCGTGCGCCAGCGTTCGCAGGTAAGGGCTGGTCTCTTTGAGGTCCATGCGCTTCAGCGCGCCGCTCTCTTTGGCAGCCAATTCCAGGCTACCCGACCCCTCCACCAACACCTCGCCGGTCTCGCGTTGGGTGGCCTTCACGGCGACGAAGGGGATGTCGGCTTTCGGCCCGGCGCTTTCGGCGCCAATGGCCTTCTCCATAGAGATTAGAAACTGGTGGCTGCGAATGGTGGCGTTGCGGACTTTGACGGTCAGCACGCCGGATTGCAGGTCGCTCGAATCCAGCGACGGTCCGGTCACGCCGGTCAGTCCGTAGCCGGCGGGGATCTCGATTTCGAACCTCTCCGGGTCGCCCTGCACCACGGTGATATCGATCAACGCCACCAGGTTGAGCGAGGCTTCGCTCACCGAGACCAGCGTTTTGACGTCGGAGAGGAAGCGCACTTCGCGCGGGACCACGGGCGTTACGGCTTCGCGCGCCGCCCACCAGATGGACGCGGTACGGCCCGGCGCCAGGGTGGCTTCGATAGTGGTCTGTCCAGCGTTCGACGTGCGGCTGGTGATCAGGCCGGGGTTGAGGTAGACGTTAGTGCGATCCCCTGGAATCGTCAGCGTGAGTTGGACTGCGCCGGCCGCCGGGACTGGCAGGCTGAATGCGGCGCGGCCGGCTTCGATTCGCAGCGGCAGTCCGGCTCGCAGCGCGACCGAGAACTCGCCCGGCCCTAGCACCGCTTGCGTGGTTGAAGCTGCCTGTTCAACCGGCAGATCCTTGCCCTGGCGCCGCGCGTCGAAAATGGTCATGTCGGAGACCAGCGGTACGGCCGTTTCGACCTTGGCGAGGACCTCGCCATCCAGGTCGATTGTCCCGGCGACCGAATCGTTGCTTGCCTGGAGTTTCATCACGGCGCTCTTCAGAACGAAGGGCGCCGGCGGCGCATCGGGCTTCTTGACGGTTTTACCCGCCAGATCCACCAGGCGGTTGTACTCGTCCAGCGGGAGAGCGACGTTTCCTGAGGCCGGCAAGGGTCCGGCTCCGTTCTGGGCTAAGGCGATGGCCGGCAAGACGAACGCAGCAAGCACAAGCAGCAGATGGGATCTCATTTCACACCTCCCTTTTTCTCGTTCTGGTAGCTCAATTCGATTTGTGTGGAGCGGTTCTCGCCGGTCAGTTCCGACGCCAGGAAAATGGAAGCACCCAAGACCGGGAACGACAGCCCTGCTGGCAGCGCTTTCGCTCCGGTGCGGGCCTCGGACTTAGCCTTGTACTTGTCCACCAGCGCCTGGCTGGCGGATTGCGCCGCGTTGGAATTGAACTGCTGCAGAATGTCCGCCTGCTGGACCGGCGTATTCTGCTGCGTGGCGTTGGCTCTGGCCGGCGTGGCGAGGTAAACGGCGCTGAATGCAGCGGATGCCGGCTTCTCGTACGTCTGCATTCGGAACGGTCCAGGTTCGGCGGTCAACCGGAAGCCCGGCGGCACGTACAACACCACGCCAGTTTTCGAAACGGGCAGGTCGAGCGCCGGCAGGGCGACGGCGGCGCGTCCCCGGTCGGCGAATGCCGGACCCCGCACCAGGTAGACCAACGTGACGGCGAATGGTGCAGCTTCCTCCCCGGCTTGCGTCTTCACCAGGGGCAATAGCAGGTTGCCATCCGGAGCCTTGGCCGGCCGCACCGGCTTGCCAGCCAGCGCCGCGCTCCACACGACGGCGCCCGAGGGCAGCGCCACCTTGAGGAAGTCCCGCTGGCTGTTGCGCACGGCGAAGCGGGCTTCGAGCAACGTCTTTCCGTCCTTGGTCATGAGGACGCGGTAGCGCGCCTCTTCGATATTGGCCGTCAGCACGGCCTGCTGCGTGTAGCGCGCCACCTGGATGTTGAGAGAACGGTCCGCGGCCGGCGCACCCGGCAGAAAGCGGAAGGCGGCGAGAGATGGCGATTGGCGGGTGGAGACGAGTGGTCCCAGTTCGGACGCGTCGGCGCTCTCCAGTCCGCGGGATTTCGCGTCCTTGATTTCTCCGGCGCCTTGCACTTCCACCGCCACGCCACCGGATTCGCGCTCGGCGTCGAGCAGACGCAGCAGCGGAACCTCCACTTCGCCCTCGCGCGGCAGCCGGCTCTCACCCGAGATCAGGAAGCGGGTGGTCTTCTCGACAGGCTCCAGGAAGCGGACCGTCAGGACGCCGTCCTTGACTTCCCAATCGCCCACCGCCGCGCCCAGCACCTGGTTGATGGTGACCGTCGGCGAATCCATCCGCTGTGGTGGCAGGGCCCCATTGACCGAGACGAAGCTCTGCTGCGGAATCTGAATGCGCAATTGCGCCGCGGCGCCCTGGAGGACTTCCGCGTCCACCTCCGCGTAGACCGAGGTCGCGTCCTCGCCCAGGCCGACCAGTTCAGTCAGCGATCCACGAAAGCGTAGCGGCTCGGTGGCACGGTGCTCTTCCATCTTCCGGCGCCAGGCAAAAGTCAGCGACTCGTTGGCGCGCCCGTAGGCCACCCAGCGTGAGCCCTCGGCGGACTCGGACTTGTCGGCCAGCACCCCGCCCGAGACGGTCAACTCCATGCCTTGTCGCGGAAGCGTCACCGTGGCGCTGGTAATGCCGGAAGAACTGGAAGGCAGCACCAGTTTCTCTTCACCGGAGGCCCCCGACACGGGCAAGACTACATCCAGCCCCAGCACCGCCCGGCCGGGCCGCGACAGCACGGCGGACAACTGGCCGCTGGCGGCGGAACCCGAAGGAATGAGGGAGAGCGGCTTGCCATCCAGCCGCGCCTGGCGAACCAGCAACCCGGTGGGGATAGGCACGCGCACCCAGCCTTCCTTGAGAACATCCACAGTGAGATTGGCATGTCCGGAGGCGAATTCGCCCACCACCTTCAGGTCATACTCGACGTGTGTCAGCGTCTTTTCGATGCGCGCCGGGGGCGCCTCCGGCGCGGTTGGAAACGCCCGGGCCCGCAGCGCGGTGTAGTCGTTGGTGGGGATGACGATCCATCCCGAAGAGTGCGAATCCTGCCCCAAAAGCGCGGTCAGAAGAAAAAGCGCGGCGAGATACAGCCAGGCGCCGGATCTTAGCATGACTGACTCCTTTCTAGCGTTGGAACTATCTGGAACATTCCACGGGACAGGAGATCCTTTCACCGCGTGAAAGAAGTTGCCGGAACTTCACAGGGGCCTGCTGCGGCACAGGTTGGCAAGCAGCCTGGCCGGCGAAACCGCCCGGCCCTTACCTATATTCCAGCGCGGCCTCGCGCATGGCCAGGAAGTTACGGACGGGCACGGCGTCGTGCAACTCGGTGGTGGAACCGATCATGATGAGTCCCTCCGCGGCGTCGATGGTGCGATGAACCTGGTCGCGGATCTGCTCCTCGGTTCCGAAGACCAGCAGTTGCGACACATCGATGCCGCCCACCTGCAGCAACCGCGGATGGCGTCGGTGAATCTCGCCCACATCCATGCCGGCCAGGACCTCGATGGGGTTGAGCGCGTCGATCCCGGCGGCTATCAGGGCGTCGAGGATACGGTACAAATTGCCGTCGGAGTGGTACAAAACCTTGATTCCCCTGCGGTGATACGCCTCGACAATGCGCCCCAGACGCGGAATGTAGACGCGTTCCATCCATTTTGGATTCAAGAGCGTACCCGAATGGAAAGCGATGTCGTCGGCGATGAAGACCGCCTCGGCATCCAGATTCTCAGGTAAGTGGCCGGCCCACGAAACCGCCTCCACGGTAGCGGCTTCCAGCAACTCTTCGATCAGTTCGGGATAGTCGGCCAGATGATATACGAACTGTTCCAAGCCCACCTCGTGATACAGGTTGGTGAGCCACTCACAGGGCGGCGAGAGGAACAGGTAGACGTCGCCGAGCCGGCGCTGCTGGTCGATGTGGCGGGCCACGTGGTCGTCGAGCGCCTGCTGCCGGGTGGCATTCCAGGACGGGTCGAAAGCCGCCAGCCACTTGCGCTTCTCCGCGGCGTACTCCTCGCCGGAGGCGAACTCGCGGTGGCCGGTCCACTCGGTCCAGCGAAAATGGCGCCGCGGCCGGCCGTCGGGCAGGGTCTCGGAGTATTCCGAATCGGGCACGCGGATGCGCGGCCGGGTGGCGTCCAGCGCCGGGCCATAGGCTTCAAACACCACACGGTATCCATTTTCGACGGTGGCCGGCTCGCCGGCGAAGTGCTCGACGATGGCATCGTTGCGCAGCAGATCGTAGAGCGCGATACGGTCGGCCTTGCCGGTTGCGAGGATGCTGCGGACGCGTTGCCGGGAATCTTGCATGGGCGGATATCCAACGAAGCTAAAACTCAGGCTCTCAGATCGGGAGAGGCGATGCAAGAGGCGAGAGCCCTACGGCGCGGCAGAGGCCGAGTAAGGGGAGCTCGGGCACAAAGGCATCGAAGAGCCGCTCCTCCTCGAAGAGCCGTCCGAAACCGCCGGTGCCGAGCACCACGGGCTTGTCCCCCGAGAAGTGCCGTTCGGTGACGGAAGCGATCAGCGAGCGCACCGTCGCGAGAGTGCCATAGTACAGGCCCGACTGGATGCTTTCGACCGTGGAGCGGCCCAGGATCTCGGGCGGCCGGACGATCTCCACCACCGGCAGCCGCGCGGTATTCGACTCCAGCGCCGCCATCGACGTGTGGATGCCTGGCGTGATAATGCCGCCGAGATACTCCTTCTCCCGGGTGACGGCGCAGAGCGTGGTTGCGGTGCCGAAATCGACGATCAACAGGTTCCGCCCGGGAAACCGGCTCACGGCGCCGATAGCGTTGGCGATCTTGTCGGCGCCCACCTCGAGCGGATTGCGATAGCGGATTTTCAAACCGGTCTTCGAGCCCGGCTGGAGCAGGAACGGCTCGAATCCGAAGTACTTGCGGAAGCAATTCCGAAGGGAGTGGACCACATCGGGCACTACCGAACAGATGGCGGCCATGGCCACCTTGCCCGGATCGACGCCATTCTCGCGCAATACGGCCCGGAAGAAAGTTCCGTACTCATCGGAGGAAGCGCGGATGTTCGAGGTCCTTCGAAACGTGATTTCGAGGGCGTCGCCTTCGTAAACTCCGCCGTAGATCTGGGTGTTGCCGATGTCGAGACAAAGAAGCATAAAGACCACTCAACCGGCGTCTGGCGCCGGGACATTATCGATCAGCCGCACGCCCTCCAGGCACGCCGCGGCGAACCGCCTGCCCCAGTGCTCTTCCACATAGTCTACGGTGAATCCTTCCGCCTGGAGAATCGCGCTGGCTTCGGCGGGGCT
>Ga0181529_10004402_pt1 | contig 15268 bp, 14 predicted proteins | sample PEATcosm2014_Bin_36_FD_119763 | JGI IMG/M metagenome (GOLD analysis project Ga0181529, IMG submission 119763) | Peatland microbial communities from MTU Mesocosm Facility, Houghton, MI, USA - PEATcosm2014_Bin10_30_metaG | ecosystem: Environmental > Terrestrial > Soil > Wetlands > Peat | place...
CGGACGATGGGGGAATGGCACGGGCATCTATAACTACCGCGCCGAGGCGGACAAGCTGCTGGACGCCATGAAGAACCGCGAAGTGATCACCGGCCCAACCGTGCGAGCGCCTGAGACCGACGGAGCGGAGTTCAACGCGGAACACAAGATGGTGCGCTTCACGCCCAACAATCGCCGGCCCGACCATACCGATCCGTCGTACCACCTGCCGGCGTTCTATGAGCTGTGGGGGCGCTGGGGTCCGGCCGCCGACCGGCCGTTCTGGACCCAGGCCGCCAGCGCCAGCCGCGAGTTCTTCCAGAAAGTCACCAATCCCTCCACCGGCCTGGCGCCCAACTACGCCAATTTCGATGCCACCCCGGTCGCCGGTTTCGGAAGAAACGCCAACTTCGCCGCCGATGCCTGGCGTACCGCGGCCAACTGGTCCGTGGACTGGTCGTGGTGGGCCGCCGATGCCCGTGAGCGGCAGCTGAGCGACCGCATTCAGGCGTTCTTCGAATCGAAAGGGCTGGACACATATGGGAACCAGTTCACGCTCGACGGTAACCAGGTGGCGGCTCCGCACTCGACAGCGCTGGTCGCGACCAATGCGGTGGCCAGCCTGGCGGCGACGGACCCGCGCGCCGCGAAATTTGTGGAGGCGCTCTGGAATTCCGCGATCCCCTCGGGGCAGTTCCGATACTACGACGGCATGTGGTACCTAATGGGCCTGCTGCATTGCAGCGGCGAGTTCCGCATCTGGACGCCCAAGTAAGCAAGAGTTGCCGCACTTGTGCATAAGCCCACAGACGGGCGGTTTCCCGAGCTTGTATGATTGGGCCGTGACTACCAAACTCTCCGAGCCCGAGATCCTCGCCGCTTTGCCGGACTTGCCTGGATGGGCGCTCGCCGGCGGGAAGCTCCATCGCGAATATCAGTTCGCCGATTTCGTGCAGGCTTTCGGTTTCATGAGCAGCGCGGCACTGGTGGCCGAATCTATGGGCCATCATCCGGAATGGTGCAACGTCTACAATCGGCTGACCATCGACCTGACCACGCACGACGCCGGCGGCATCAGCGCCAAGGACGTCGAACTGGCCGGAAAACTGGAGGCGCTGTACCCCAAAGCCGCGGCTGGGTCACGGTAGTCTGCCTCCGGCATCGCAACCCGGTCTTGCTACTCTGAAGAAGCTATGCCCGCCGCCGCGCCCAAGTCCCAGGTGTCGAAACCCAAGAAGATCCTGGTGCTCGATATCGGAGGCACGCACGTCAAGGTACGCGTCACCGGCAGTACCGAGGAGATCAAGATCGACTCCGGCCCGTCGATGACTGCGCGGGCCATGGTTCGCGCGGTGAAACGCGCCGTGAAGGATTGGAAGTACGACGCCATCTCCATCGGATATCCGGGACAGGTGGTGCACGGAGTTCCCGTACACGAGCCGTTCAATCTGGGCGGCGGCTGGGTGGGATTCGATTTCGCCAAAGCCTTCGGCCACCCCGTGAGGATGATCAACGACGCCGCCATGCAGGCGCTGGGAAGTTATCGGGGCGGTCGCATGCTGTTCCTGGGGCTGGGCACGGGTCTGGGATCCGCCATGATCGCCGACGGCGTGCTGCAGCCCATGGAACTGGCCCATCTGCCCTATAAGAACGGCAAGACGTACGAGGATTATGTCGGCCTCCGCGGCCTCAAGCGTCTCGGAAAAAAGAGCTGGCGACGCCATGTGGCCGATATCGTGACTCGTCTGAAAGACGCCCTGGAGGCCGATACCGTAGTGCTGGGCGGCGGCAACGTCCACAATCTCAAGAAACTGCCCGCCGGCGCGGTGATGGGCGACAACGAAAATGCATTTGTGGGAGGTGAGCGCCTGTGGAAGCCATGAGACGGCGAACTTTTCTGGCAGGCATGGGAGCGGCCGCCGTGGCGCGTGCCGCGGAGGCCAGTGGCATGCGTTTCGGGTATACCGCGATGACCTGGGGGACGGCCGAGCGCCAGGCTGTCGACGACATTGCCGCCGCAGGCTATGAAGGCATCCAGTTCCGCATCGACGCCACCACCGAATTTCAGCCCGACGAGGTGCGAACGCTCCTGGATCGGCAGCACCTCACCTTCGTCGCGCTGTCCAGCGGCGAGGTCTCGATCGACGCGCCGGCCGAGGGCGCCGGCCTCTCCAAACACGTCGCCAACGCTGGATTCGTGCACGACGCCGGCGGACTCTACTTGCAGGTGCTCGACCAGTTGAAGCCGTATCGGCGCACGGTGACGCTTCCGGAATGCCGCCAGTTGGGCAAGCTATTGACGGAACTCGGGAAGCAAACAGCCGACCTGGGCGTGCCGCTGGTGTACCACAACCATATGAACACCATCGGCGAGCACCCCGCCCAGCTCGACGCCCTGCTGGAAGCTTCCGACGCCCGATATGTGCACCTGCTTCTGGACACCGCGCATTCCGTTGCCGGCGGGGGCGACCCGGCCGCGGCCGTCCTGAAGTATCGCGACCGTCTCCAATTGGTGCACTTGAAGGATGTCGTGGACATTCCGTTGAACACGCCGAAAGCCAAGTATCCGTTCCAGTTTGTGGAACTCGGCCGCGGACGGGTGAATTTTCCCGCCGTGTTCGCCGCGCTCCGGAAAATCGACTATCGCGGCTGGGCGGTGGTGGAGCTGGACCGCGTCCCCGACCAGTCGCGAACGCCGCTCGAATCCGCCCGGATCAGCCGGAAGTATCTGCAGGATTCCAAGCTGTAACCGTCCCAAGCGCTGGCTCGCTAACCTTTCCTGGCGCCGGTCGTCTATTTCAGGTAACCGATATATGATGGTTATCTGAGGAGCTACCGTGAGCAAACCGACCGCCCTGGTGCAAGGCACTCTCTATCTCTTGATTCTCAAAATCCTCGACCTCGAACCGCGCACCGGCTGGGCCATCTCCCAGCGCCTCCGCCAGATGTCGAACGAGACCCTGCAGGCCAGCCATGGATCGCTCTATCCGGCGCTCCACAAACTGGAACACGAAGGCTGGATCTCGGGGGTCTGGCGGGAATCGCCGGGCGGCCGTCCCCTCAAGGTCTATTCGCTCACGAGTGCAGGCCGCTGCCAGTTACAGGTGGAGGCGGCTAACTGGACGAAATTGTCATCCGCGATCAACGGTATTTTGGAATCGGCATAACTGGTGAAACAGTCCTATGCGCTACCTCCGCAAACTCCGCTTGATGTTGCGCGCCGCCGTGCGCCGTCCCCAAGTCGAATGCGAGATGCAGGCCGAGCTTGCGGCCCATCTCGATAGCGAAACGCGCGATCTGATGGCCCGCGGGGTTCCCGCCGTAGATGCCCGCCGGCGCGCCGCCGCCACTATGGGCCGCTTGGACCTCATCCAGGAAGAATGCCGCGACGCGCGCGGCGTGGCCGCCTGGGAACACCTCAAACAGGATATGGTCTTCGGCGTGCGCCTGCTGCTGAAGTACCGCACTTACTCCTCCATGGCGCTGCTCACCATGGCCCTGGGCATCGGCTCCACCACCGCCGTGTTCAGCGTGGTAGATGGGGTGCTCATCCGCCCGCTGCCGTTCGCCGATCCCGATCGTCTGTTCCACGCCACCGATCTCAATTTGCGCGGGCACTTCGATTCGGTGCGCGACTGGAGCCGCCTGGCCGACTATGCCGGGCACCTGGGTGTGCGCGCCTTCAACACCCGCGGCCGCGACTGGCCGGAGCGCATCCAGGGCAGCGAAGTTTCCGCCAACTTCTTCCGCGTCCTGGGCATCGCTCCCATGATCGGCCGCGACTTCGCTCCAAGCGCCGAGCGGCCAGGGGCGCAGCACACCGTGATCCTCAGCCATGCCTTCTGGGAGCAGCGTTACGCCGCGGGGCGCGACGTTCTGGGACGCCAGTTACTCCTTGATGATGTGCCCTTCGAGATCATCGGCGTGATGCCGGCCGGCTTCGGATACCCCGCGCCGGAAGCGAATTTCTGGATTCCCATGCGGCTCGACGCGCGCGCCATCGGCGACTACTGGGGCGCCAGCGCGGTCTCAACCTTCGCCCGCCTGCGCGCTGGCGTCACGCCCCAAGCCGCCCGCGCCGAACTCCGCGCCTTCACGCCGCGGGTCCACGCGATGTTCCCGTGGCGCATGCCGGACTCCTGGGGGCTCGACCTCACACTCACAGGCATGCACGAGGACCTGGTGCACGACGCCCGCGTGAGGAGTCTGCTGCTGCTCGGCGTGGTCGCCCTGGTGCTGCTCATCGCCATCGTCAACGTGGCGAATCTGATGATCGGACAAACCGCCGCGCGGCAGAGCGAACTGACGCTACGCGTCTGGTTGGGGGCTACGCCCGGCCGCCTGGCGCGGCAGTTGCTCACGGAGTCACTGCTGCTGGCGCTCTGCGGCGGCCTGCTGGGAGTTCTGCTGGCATTCGGACAACTGGAACTGCTCAAACACTGGCTGCCGGCGGACACGCCGCGGCTGGCCGAGGTAACTATCGACCTCCGCATCCTGGCTTTCGCCGCCGTCCTGTCTCTGGGCAGCGGCCTGCTATTCGGGTTGCTGCCTGCGTGGCGCGCGCGATTCCGCCAGTCTTCGCACGGGACCGAGGATCTCCGCGCCACCATGGGGCGCTCCGGCCGCCGGACCGGTGCGGCGTTGGTGATGTCGGAATCCGCCTTCGCCACCATCCTGCTGGTGGGCGCCGGCCTGCTGCTGCACAGTTTCTGGACGCTGCTGCATGTCGACGTGGGGTTCCGCGTGGAAAGCGTGATCACCGCCGAATTGAGTCCGAGCCGAGCGGTCGCCGCGTCGCTCGACAAGACCGTCGCCCTCTTCGAACAGATCCGCTCCAAGCTGGCCGCCTATCCCGGCGTGCAGAATGTGGCCGCCATGAACCGCCTGCCGCTGGGTCCGGATATTTCCGCCACCACCATGGCCATTGAAGACCACCCTCTTCCGCCGCAGGCCGGGCAGTTCGTCCTCTGGACTACTGCGGTGACACCCGAGTCTCTGGATACCCTCGCCATCCGCGTGTTGCAGGGCCGCGGCTTTACCGCCGCCGACCGCAAGGGCGCTGCGCCTGTCGTCCTCATCAGTCGATCCACGGCGAATCGATTCTGGCCGGCGACCAGTCCTCTGGGTAAGCGAATCCGGCCCGTGTGGCAAGGCGAATGGAGCACCGTCGTCGGTGTGGTGGACGACGTCAAGAGCTACAGCATCACCGGACCTCCCGATTGGGTGGATGGCGAGTTCTACGTCCCACTGGCCCAGGCTGCGTTTTCCCCCTCGACTCTGGCCCTGGTGGCGCGCGTGGGAGGAGTGCCCGGCGAGTTCCAAAAAAGTTTGCCGCGCCTGGTGCGGGACGTTTGCGGCACCTGCGCCGTCAATAAAGTGGAACTTATGAAAACGGAAGTTTCGCAGGCGGTAGCCACGCCACGCTCCCTTGCCTGGCTGGTGGGCGGATTCGCGCTCCTGGCCTTGGGACTGGCTGCCGCCGGCATCTACGGCGTAGTCAGCCACGGCGTGTTGCGGCGCACCCGGGAACTGGGAGTGCGTCTCGCGCTGGGAGCGAGTCCGGGCAGCGTCGCATGGCTGGTGGCTGGGACGAGCCTGCGATATCTGCTAGCGGGCGCGCTGGGCGGCCTGGCGGTTTCCTGGGTGCTGGTGCGCTTCATCCGCTCGTTGCTTTTCGGAGTCGGTGGTCACGATTGGATCAGCTTCGCTCTGCCGCCGCTGGTGCTGATGGTCGTGGCGCTGCTGGCGAGCCTGCTTCCCATGCTCCGCGCCTCCCGAATTGACCCGGCTCGCTCTCTGCGGGAAGGCTAGAGTAAGTGTGACGATTTTCACGGTCATTCAGTACGAAACTTTTCTAACTGATTTGGGTTCCAATCGAAAGGATGCGTTTAGAAGTTACCGTACCCGTGGTGCATGCCCGATATGTGGTGGTTCACTACCATATATTCAAAAATGGCGGCACAACTTTGGAACTAATTCTGGAACGCGAGTTTTCCGAGCGTTTTGCGACACTCCACGGACAAGGTCGCGATGCCGTTCTCGATGCCGGAGACTTGTTGGAGTTCCTGGAGCAGCATCCGGGCATCACCGCCGTATCCAGCCATCACCTGCGGTATCCGAAACCCGAGAGCCGCCGTATGGTGCTTTTCGATTGTTGCTTCCTGCGCAATCCTTTGAGCCGGTTACGTTCCTGTTACGAACATTTCCGCCGGAGTAACTCGAGCGACCTGTATTCCCGTTGGGCGCGCTCTTACACGCCGCGGGAATTCGTCAAGCGTCTCATCCAGGAAGCGCCTCATCAGGTGAGCGACGTGCAAGTCACTCAGTTAGCCCACGGCGGAGTCTTCACCCGTCCGGCCGATGAGCAGGACCTGAAGTGCGCACGCGCGGTAATCCGCGACATGGCCCTTCCCGGGATCGTAGAGATGTTCGACGAAAGCTTGCTGGTAGCCGAATACTTTCTGCGTCCCACGTTTCCGTCCGTTCGGCTGGAGTATGTTCCGCAGAACGTCAGCCATCCGGGGCGCCCGTCGCCAGTGGAGTCTCCCGAATATTGGGAGGACTTTTGGGGCCGGGATTTGTATGACCAGTTGCTGCGGTTGAACCGGATGGATCTGGAACTGCTGGCACAGACGAATCAGGAACTGCTGCGCCGGCTGGATCGCGTTCCACGCGCGGCGGAAGGCCTGGCCGATTTCCGATGGCGTTGCGCGCGCCTGGCCGCCGTATCCGCCGCCTCGGAGGGCCCCTCTATCGCGGCCACCGAACCGGTCAGGCCCCTCCGCGTCGCGGCCGGCGGATAGCCCGGCGGCTTACAGTTTCTCCGCGCCTTCGGCTTTTCCCAGCGCCCGGTCGAAGGTTCCCAGCGGCAGATGTCCGGCCCGCCGCGCAGTTTCCAGCATGAGACAGTCGGAGAAGCCCAGCGCCGGCCGCAACCGGAAGATCGCGAGGGCGGCGGCGACCACGTCGCAATCCTGCAAGGTCAGGTTGCGGTGCTGCAGAAGCAGGTCTATCGCCCTGGCCACTTGTGCGGCGTTCTGATCGTATACCGACCCAAGCACCCAAACTGCTTCCGCCAGTGCCAGTATTGATACCCAGGCGCCCCTCTCCACGAAGCGGTCCGCCTGTTCGGCCTGCGCACGGTCGTCGCGCACAATCAGCCGCAGCAAGACGTTGGTGTCAACGGCGCGCATGCCGCTCTCGCACGTGCCGCCGCAATCCCTCTTTGAGGTCCTCGATGGATCGGGCCGCCGGCGGTCCGTCGGGGAACAACGCCTCATGGATCTCCTGAGAGGTGAACCTCCCGGCCCGCCGTACCACGACATCTCCGCCGCTGTTCTCGTCCCATTCCAGGACGGAGCCCGGTCCGATACCGAGTTTGCGGCGAATGTCCGCCGGCACTGAAATCTGTCCCTGAGCCGTGAGTTTTGAGCGTGCTAGTGGCATAGTTCAAATTACCACGGTAATGCACGGAGGCATAAATATGACTTGACTAGTGTATTAGAGTAATAGTACAATAAAAATGACAGGAGGGATTATGACCCGCCGGGATTTCCTCTGGGTGACGTCAGCCGCCGCGGTAGCACCCGCACCCGCATCGGCATCCCCGCAGACGCCGCTCCTCATCCCCGTCAACCTGGTGATCGACGAGCACGCGAAACTGGGACCGAAATCGCAGCGCAAGTTCTGGTCGCGGATCTGGCCGGAAGCCCACCGCGAGTTCGAACGGAGCGGCATCTGGTTCCGGTGCACCCGCAGTTCCGGCGGTGTGGAGCGGCCGGAGAACTGTGAGCCCATCGTCAGCGGACTCCGCACCGACGCTCTCAATCTGGTGGTTACCGGCAGCATTCCCATGGAATGGGATCGCGGACTGGCGCTCAGCGGAGTCGCCACGCGGTACCGCGGGCGCCACCTGTGTATGATCGCGTTGCAGCACGCGCATGGCAACCAGATTCCGCTCCTGTCCCTCAATACCTGCGTCCACGAAATCTTACACGCGCTCCTGCACGACATCTTCGAGAATCGGCCGGCCGGAGTGAGCGGCCAGATGCGCGAACTGCGCGTCGACTGGTACGCCACCCGTCTCTGGCTATTCCACGATGGCGCCGCCATCCGGCAATCGGCCCAACAGTATGTCGAACGCGCCGCGTTTCCCAAGCTGTCATGAGTTTCCGCCGCAGCGAGTTCGCCATGAACCAGCGGCTATAATCAAAGCATGGTCGCCGCGCTGGCGCTGTTCTTGTTCTTCCAGGCACCCGACTTCACCGCCGATGGGCTGAAGGCGCTGGACGATCACCGCTATGAAGCGGCCGCCGATGCTTTCCGGAAAGCCATTCAGGCCGATCCCAAAGACTATAGCGCGCACTTCAACCTGGCGCTCGCCGACAGCTTCCTGCACCGCGATGCCGATGGCGTCGCCGAATATCGCAAGACGCTCGATCTCAAGCCGGGGCTCTTTCAGGCCGAACTGAATTGCGGCATCCTGCTGCTTCGCCAGAAGAACCCCGTGGACGCTCTGCCGCTTTTCGAAGACGCCGCCCGCCAGAAGCCGGGCGAGTACCGTCCGCTCTTCTACCTGGCGGAGTCGCAGTTGCAGACCGGGGACGCCGCCCGCGCCGAGGAGACGTACCTGCAGGCGCTCGCCGCCAATGCGAAGTCGGCGGCCGCGGAACTGGGGCTGGCGCACGCCCTGGTGAGCCTCGGCCGGGTGGCCGACGCGGCGCCGCATTTCCGCCAGGCGGCCGCGCTCGATCCCGCCTACCGCGACGCCCTGCTCGATCTGGCCGCCCTCTACGAAAAGAACCAGCAGACCGCCGACGCGCTGGAACTGTATCGCCAGTTCCCCGACAACCCCGCCGTGCAGGAGCATGCCAGCCGCCTGCTGCTGGAACAGCAGAAGTACGCCGACGCCATCCCCGGTCTCGAACAGGCTTATCGCAAGGACCCCACGCAGGCCAACCGCGTGGCGCTGGCGCTGGCCTACCTGTTCAATGGCGACCGGTCCAAAGCCCTGCCGCTCTTCCAGCAGGCCGCCGCCGCGGAACCGGCCAATTACGATGTCCGCATGGCCTACGGCCGCGCCCTGCGCGATGCCCGCCAGTTTCCCGCCGCCGCCGTCGAGTTCCGCGAGGCCGCCAAACTGAAGCCCACCGACCCGGCGGCCTGGCGCGACTACGCCGACATGGCTTATATGGGCGGCGACCTGCCCTCCGCTCTGCAGGCTTTCGAAAAGGCCCGCGACCTGGGCGAGGACACCGCCGGGAACTGCTTCCTTCGTGCGATCATTCTAGACAAGCTGAAGCAATTGAAGCCGGCGCTGGAAGCCTACCGGAAATTTCTGGCCATGAGCCAGGGGAAGAACCCCGACCAGGAATGGCAGGCGCGGCAGAGGGTGAAACTGCTGGAGCGGGAGTTGGAGAAGCGTTAATGCGAATACGCCATTCGTCGACGGCGGTATGGAGCGTGGCTGGGGTGCTGCAATGCGCTCTCGCCGGTGTCCTGTTGTGCGTCACGGCCATGCCGGTCGTGGCCTCCGACCTGCGGGCCGCGCTGGCGGAAAAGGATCTGGAAAAGCGCTCCAAGCTGGCGCTCGACAATGCGCTGGTCGCGCTGAAGGCCGCCCGATTCTCGTACCTGGACGGCGACCTGGAAAAGACCCAGTCCGGGGTCAACGAAGTCGCCCAATCGGTGGAACTGGCCTACCGGTCGCTCGAAGATACCCACAAGAATCCGCGCAAGAGTCCAAAGTGGTTTAAGAATGCCGAACTGGCTACCCGCGACATTCTGCGGCGGCTGGACACGTTCGACCATGACATGACTTTCGATGACCGTCCCATGCTGAAACCGATCAAGGATAGGGTGCAGAAGGTGCACGACGACCTGCTCCTGGGACTGATGGAGGGCAAACCGAAATGAGGTATCTGTTATACGGTTTGCTGCTGGCCGCGGCGGCGGTATGTTATCCGCTATCCGCGCAGCAGCGCGATTTCCTGACGGCCGATGAGACCGATCAGATCAAGGAAGCCCAGGAGCCCAACCTGCGGCTTTCGCTGTATGCCAAATTCGCGCGGCAGCGCGTCGACCTGGTCAAATCGCTGCTGGCCAAGGACCGCGCCGGCCGCTCCCTGATGATCCACGATACGCTCGACGATTACAGCAAAATCATCGATGCCATCGACATGGTGGCCGACGACGCCATCCAGCGCAAACTCGACGTCAAACAGGGCCTGGGGCTGGTGGCGGCGGCCGAAAAGGACATGCTGCCGCTGCTGCAGAAGATTCACGACAATCCCCCCAAGGATTCCGACCGCTACGAGTTCGCTCTGAAGACCGCCATCGACACCACCTCCGACAGCCTGGAAGGCGCCGAAGAGGATCTCGGCAAGCGCATCAAGGCCGTCACCGAACGCGCCGACGAGGAAAAGAAGACCATGCGCGAGGCCATGGCGCCCGCCGAGCGCGAAGCCAAAGAGGCTGCGGACAAGAAGGCCGCGGCCGACGACGCCAAGGAAAAAGAGAAGGAGAAAAAGGCGCCCACGCTGCTGCGTCCCGGCGAGAAACCTCCCGACGGGACTCTCGGCAGCAAACCCGGCGGCGGCGGGAACTAGCCGGAGGCGCCCTATGCTGCGCCTGCGCGCGTGCCAATCCCTGGCGGCCGTCGCCCTCTTCGCTGGGCTCCGCATCGCCGCTCAACCGCGTCCCTCCGCCGAGGAGCAGGCGCACATGCTCGAAGTGGCCCGCGACACGGCTCTGCATTACGCCCAGAGCCTGCCGGATTTCGTCTGCAACGAGATGGTCCGGCGGTCTTCCGCGCAGAACGCCGCGCAGATCGCCGACACCCTCACCATTCAGCTCACCTACTTCGGGCAGCAGGAGAAGTATAAGCTGCTGGCGGTCAACGGAACTCCCACCAGCCAGTCGCTCGAATCCATCAGCGGTTTCGTAACCGGCGGCGAATTCGGCAGCGTCCTGTTTCGCATTTTCGACCCCATGTCGGCCGCCGAGTTTCACTGGAAGGGCTGGACTACCATCGCCAAGCGGAGTGCCGCGGTCTTCACGTACCGCGTAGAACAGGCCAATTCCCACAACATCCTCGGCTATCTGACGGAAACCGGAGCGCTGCGCACCGCTACCGTGGCGCATGAAGGCATCGTGGCGTTGGACAGCGAGACTTCTGCGGTGCTGCGCCTGACGGTGGTCTCTGTCGGCATACCCAAGGGCTTCCTGGTGCTCAGTTCCACCATGAGTGTCGATTACGGTTTCACCGACGTGGCCGGCCGTGAATACCTGCTGCCGATGCGCGCCGAATCGGAAATGCGGCGTCCTCCCGATACCGTTATGGGCCGGCCGTACAACGTATCCGCGGCGGACGCTCAGCGCGTGAGCCGCAACCTGGTGACCTTTGTGAATTACCGCAAGTTCACCGCCGACTCGAATATTGTCTTCGACACCGACAGCAAGAAGAAATAGCCGCCTTCGCCTGAGCGTGAGCTACTTTTTCGGCGGGCGCAGCGATTTCTCGAGCGTCGCGCGCTCGCCGGCCGTCATCGCCGGCGCCGCTTTCGAAAGCATCGTCAGAAACCAGTCCACTTCGTGATCCGCGTCCGGAAACCCGATGTTCGCGGCCTTGCGTCCATCGCGCGGAGGTTCAATGGAATTCACCACCATCACGCCCTTACTGTCCAGGAAGGCAAAGAAGGGCAGTCCACTATCGTTCCCGCCCCATTGGTTCAGGAATTCGTCGGCGCCGGGCGTGTTGAGGTCCTTCTTATCGCCGTGCTCCTGCACCGTGAAGTACACCTGGACGAAGTATTTGTCGATCACCGGCTGTATTTCCGGCGACCCGAGAAACGCATCCAGCCGCTTGCACCACGAGCACCAGGACGCGTGGAAGATGGCGAAGATCGCCCGCTCTCCCGAGGTCTGTATCTTGGCGCTGTCCAGCCGGCCGTTCGCCGGAAGATTGACCTGCGCGCTGGCCAGCGTCGCAGTCAGCAATAACAGGGTTCGAGCGATAGCGCGCATGCGTGGCTCCAGTCGGCTCCATGATACTGCATGGCAGTCGTCGTCGCACGGCGGCCGAAGTCGCGGGCGCCGCGCGGAGCAGGCGATCGGGGTATGATCAAGCATGAAGCTGCCTCCCTTCCTGCTGGACCAGTGGCTGGAACAGAAGTTCTCGGCCGATCCGCCGATCGAGTTCGACCTGGGATCGAGCACCGGCCCGGTCTGGACTTTGCGGGAACTGCTCTCGCTCGGCGGCGATCTCGAAAGCCTTCTGGAAACCCGCCTCTTCTACACTCCGCCGGCCGGATCGCCCGAACTGCGCGACGAACTGGCGCACATGGCGGGCGTTCCCGCGGAGACCGTTCTCGTCACGACCGGCGCCGCCGAGGCGCTCTTTCTGCTGTTTCATCTGGCTGCCGAACCGGGCGCCAACGTCGTGCTTCCCAATCCCGGTTTCCCCGCCAATCAAGCCATGGCGCAATCCCTGGGACTGGAAATCCGCCACTATACGCTGCGCGCGAAGGACCAGTTTCGAGTTGACCCGGAGGAAATCCGCAAGCTGGTCGATCGCTCCACCCGGCTGGTTCTGGTGAATTCACCGCACAATCCCACCGGAAGCGTCCTCAGCGAAGCCGACATGGAGTCGCTGCACGATTTCTGCGCGGAGCGCGGCGTGCAGTTCGTCTCCGATGAGGTCTACCATCCCATCTATCACGGTTCCGAAACCGCGCCGTCGCCGCGATCGGCTGCGCGCCTGCCACATGCCACGGTGCTCGGCGATTGTTCCAAGGCGCTCTGCCTGAGCGGCCTGCGCATCGGCTGGATGCTGGAGCCTGATCCGCGCCGCCGCGAACAGTACCTCAATGCGCGCAGCTATTTCACCGTATCCGGCACAGTGCTGGGGGAACGTCTGGCTACGCTGGCCTTGCGGCATCGGGACGCGATCTACCATCGCACGCGCCGCGCCGCCGCCCTCAATCTTCCCTTGCTCGACCGGTTGTTTGCGGAGCATTCGGAGGTGTTGCGCTGGGTGCGCCCAGCGGGCGGCATGACCGCCTTCCCGTGGCTCGCCGACGGCAGCGACTCGCGCGAATTCTGCCGGGACATGGCGCGATGCGGCATTTTGCTGGCGCCGGGCGATTGCTTCGGCATGCCCGCCCACTTCCGTCTGGGTTTCGCCGCCAGCGGGGATGGCTTCGTACACGCCATGGAGCGGTTCGCCGAAGCCCTGCCGAAGATCGCCCCGCGACTGGTGGCGGGTTCCTAGCAGCCTGCAGTGCAACCTGCGATTTGGGTAAATCGCCCAAATTCAGCACTGAAACAAAGGGGAGTTTTTTGGGTAAGTTACCCAAAACCGGTCTCTTGCCACAGGCTGTTAGGCATCGGCATCGCCCGTTCGCCATGCGCCGTTCTATGCTACAACTCAGTGGATGAAGCCCGCCCGCATCGCCCTGCTCTGCCTGGCCGCCCAGATGGCCTTCGCCCAGTCCCCCGACGCGCGCCAGCAGCTCAACGCCTGGCTCAACGAGATCGGTTTCGCCCAACTCAAGACGCGCGCCGAAACCGTCGCCGCCATCCGGACGCGCGAGCAGGCCGAGCGCCGCAAACAGGCCGTCCGCGACAAGATCCTCAAGCTCATCGGCGGACTTCCTGACCGCCGCGGTCCCGTTCCCGTCCGCCAGTTCGGCTCGCTCCCCGGCGACGGGTTCCGCGTCGAGAAGATCGCCTACGAGAGTCTCCCCGGGTTCTTCGTGACCGCCGATGTCTATATCCCTGCCGGCCCCGGACCGTTTCCCGCTGTGCTTCTCACGCCCGGCCATGAGCCCACCGCCAAGCAGAGCCAATACAACTGGGGCGCCAACCTCGCCCGCGCCGGCATCCTCTCGCTGGCTGTCGACCCCATGGGCCAGGGCGAACGGCTGCAGAACTACAACCTCGAGAAGAAGCAGTCGGAAGCCGGGCAGGGCACCGGCGAGCACGGCGTCGCAGCTTATTCCACCATGCTGATCGGCGATCATGTGTCGCGCTATTTCATCAACGACGGCATGCGCGGCGTCGATTACCTCACCGCCCGCAAGGACGTGGACGCCGCCCACATCGGCGCTTTCGGCTGCTCCGGTGGCGGCACCGCGACCGCGTACCTGGCTGCCATGGACGACCGCATCAAGGTCGCCGCTACCGCCTGCTACATCACTTCGTTCCAGGAACTGCTTCCGGCCGGCGGTCCGCAGGAAGCCGAGCAGTCCATCCCCGGTTTTCTCGCCGAAGGTCTGGATTTCGGCGACTGGGTCGAGCTGGCCGCGCCCAAGCCGTACGCCGTGGTCTCCACCACCGAGGACATGTTTCCCATCGCCGGCGCCAATTGGACCTTCGACGAGGCGCAGCGCATCTACGGACTCTACGGCGCCGGGGATCGCATCCAGCACATCGTCGGACCCGGCCGTCACGGCAATCTGGGACCCATCGGAGGGCAGATTGTGGCGTTCCTCGTGCGTTGGTTAAAGAAGGACGCCGCAACGCCCGAGTTCCAGCAGTTCCACATCGAGAATCCCGCGTCGCTCAACGTCACCGAAACCGGCCAGATCGCCACCTCGCTTCACGGCGAGACCATCGAAGAGATCAACCGCAAGCGAGCGCTGCCGCTGCTGGCGCCGGCCGGTGCGAAGCCGCTGGCGCGCCTCCGCGACGACATCCGCGCGCTCACCCACGCCGCCGCCCAGCCCGGCGCCGATGCGGCCAGCGCCAGCGTCGTCAAGACCGAGCAGCATGACGGCTACCGCGTCGATACCTTGTTGATCCGCAGCGAGCCGGGCGCCGAAATTCCCGCACTCCTCGCCGCGCCCAAGCAGCCGGGCCCGCACCCAGCCACCCTGATCCTCGATGAAGCGGCCAAGGAAACTACCGTGCAAGGTCCCATTTTCGCCGCGGCGGCTGCCGCCGGCCGGGTGGTGTTGATCCTGCAGCCGCGCGGCACTCCCGGTCCCAACAACGGCGGCTACCTCGGCCCCTTCAACCTCATCTCTCTCCGCGCCCTGCTGGTGGGTCGCAACCTGGTCGGACTGCGAATCGACGACACCTTGCGCGCCGTGAACTGGTTATGTAATCGCCCCGACGTCGACCGCGCCCACGTCAGCGCCTGGGCCACCGGACCCATGGGCGTGGTGCTGCTGCATACCGCCGTGCTCGATCCGCGCATCTCCGAGATCACCGTCGACCACACCCTCCGCTCCTATCGCTTAGCCCTGGACGCCCCTATCCACCGCAACCTGCCGGCCATCGCCATTCC
>Ga0181529_10004404_pt1 | contig 15266 bp, 12 predicted proteins | sample PEATcosm2014_Bin_36_FD_119763 | JGI IMG/M metagenome (GOLD analysis project Ga0181529, IMG submission 119763) | Peatland microbial communities from MTU Mesocosm Facility, Houghton, MI, USA - PEATcosm2014_Bin10_30_metaG | ecosystem: Environmental > Terrestrial > Soil > Wetlands > Peat | place...
GCCATCGCGCCACACCTCCGGCTCCGGGAAGTGCTCCGCCAGTGGAACCAAATCACAGCGGCCCTCGCCGAACCGTACCGAAAGCGAAGACCAAGGATCGACTCGTTATCTTAGCGCTTATGGGGGGGGGAGGGGTATTGCGGACCGGGGGGGTACAGACCGGCCACGCCCCTGACATTTTGCACCGGGGACCTGCCTGACCCCGCACAGCCGCAAGAGCGTTTTGCCAGCAACACCGAGCTGGTCGTATCGTCGCCAATTCGTAAGCGGCCATATGGCCATCCGCGCAAGGCGGCGAGGTCGAGAACGCCAACAGTCCAAGGATTGCCCGGCGGCTCTCCAGCCTGCCCAATATCGAAGTTCTTGACTAAGGCGCTAACGGGGTCGCGGGGCACACTTCCGCGGCGGGAACATCGAGCGGCAGGCGCACGGTGAAGCGCGTTCTTCCCGGCTGCGACTCGACTTCGATCGTGCCGCCGAACTTCTCGGTCACGATGCGGTGCACGATCTCCAGGCCGAGGCCGGTGCCCGCGCCCTGCGGCTTGGTGGTAAAGAACGGCTCGAAGATGCGGGGCAGCACCTCGGACGGAATGCCCGCGCCATGATCCTCAATGGAGACGGCTAGCCGCGCGGGTGCGGTAGGCGTGGCGGGCTCGGTCCAGGAGGCGATCTCAATCTGGCCGTTTTCCGGAGAAGCGTCCACGGCGTTGTCGATCAGGTTGGTCCACACCTGGCTGAGCGCGGAGCCGCGGGTATGGATCGTGGACGGAGCGGCCGCAAAGCGCTTCACCACCGAGATTTGTTTGATGCGCAGCTTGTGTCCCAGCAGGGTGAGGGTGCTTTGCAGGCTGTCGTGCACGTCCAGTTCGCCGGCCGGGGAGCGCTCGTCGTAGGCGAACTTTTTCACCGCCATGACCAGTTCGGAGATGCGCCCGATGCTGTCTTCCACGGCGCAGACCAGCGAGACGCTCGACACCAGGGCATAGAGCCAGTTCAGCGTGTCGGAGAAAGCGCTGGCCGCGAAGTATTCCTGGGCGCAGCTCAGTTCCTGCCGCTCGAAGCCGATGCCCACCAGCGCCGGGGCGATGGAGTAGGCGTTTTCGACGCCCGCCGACTTGAGCCACTCGGCCATGGCCTCCTCGGCGTCGGATTGTTCGATAGTGCTGAGCGCGGGGGCGTGGCAGCCGCGCAACGCGTGCTCCAGCAGGCGCCTCATGCAGTCGAGCTGGTTTTGCGTTTTGGGCTGGTTGCTGAAGCGCAGGCTCAACTGCTGCAAGCGCAGCATATTCTCGCGCAACTGCGAGGCCGCGCGCTTGGCCGCCGAACCGGGGTTGTGCAACTCGTGCATCAGGCCGGCGGCCATGGTGCCCAGGGAGATGAGCTTTTCGCGGTGCAGCGCTTCCACCTGGAAGGCTTCAATCCGCTGGGCCAGGTTGGCCAGCACCACCTGACGCATCGCCGGGCAGCTGGCCATCAGCGTCCAGAACTGCTGCTCGGTGAAGCGCACCAGGGTCGAATCCCGCACCGCCTCGATCACTAGCGGCGAATGCATCTTGCCGGTCAGCAGCGGCGCTTCGCCAAAGCCGTCGCCCGCACGCGCAAAGCCCACCGTGGTGCGCGTACCGTTGGGCTCGGGGCGATCGGCGCGAATCTCTCCGTCGAGCACCACCCAGTAGGAACGGACGGTCTGCCAGGGCTCGACCAGCACCGAACCCGCTGGCGCGGCGACGCGCTCGATGCGGTCGATGCCGCCGAGGGATTCGAGATCGGCCTCGGCAAAGGGGAGCGTCTGGCGCAGGGCCGCGGCTACTTCCCGCAAAGGAAGGGATTCGAACGCCACGGGCCGCCTGTTTTCGCTCATGGTTCCTTTCCGCGAAATCCAATGTTGCCGGGGGACGATAGAAACCCCGCTTTGTAACAGGGCACAACTGAAGTCGTGCCCTGTTACAGAACTTAGCCCACGGGGTTCATTCCGCAGCCTCTAAAGCCTTCTGCACCTTCCGAAACCCCTGCTTCTTCCGATAACTCCGATTCCGCGGCGCCAAAACTAGAACCCGGCCAGATACTGGTGGGCGAACTGCACGGCGATCGATCCCTCGCCCACCGCCGAGGCCACCCGCTTGACCGATCCGTGCCGCAAGTCCCCGGCCACAAAGATGCCCGGAACGCTGGTTTCCAGCAGAAACGGCTCGCGCTTTTCCCGCCATCCCTCGGGCAGTTTTCCTTCCGTGCGCAAATCCGGCCCAGCCAGCACAAAGCCGTACTGATCCCGCAAGATGCTTGGCGGCAGCCACTCGGTGCCCGGCGCCGCGCCGATAAACACAAACAGCGAACTGGCCGGCTGCAGCCAATCTCCCTGCGGCCCGCTCAACCGCAAGGTCTCCAACCGTTCCTCGCCTTGGACCTCGACTACCTGGGTGTGAGGCGCCAACACAATATTGGATGTGTTCTCGATCTCATCGATTAAGTATTTCGACATGGTGGCGGAAAGCCCGTCGCCACGCAGCAGCATGGTGACCTTGCAGGCGAATTTGGCAAAGTGCAGGGCGGCCTGCCCGGCGGAGTTGGCGCCTCCCACCACGAACACCTCTTCGTCCTTGCAGGAGGCAGCTTCGACCAGCGCGGCCCCGTAGTAGATGCCGCGTCCGGTCAGCTTGTCCGCACCCGGAATCTCCAGCCTGCGGTAGTGGACGCCGGTGGCCAGCAGCACGATGTGGCTGGAGACCTCGCGGCCATCCGCCAGTTGGGTGAAGCGGTATTGCCCGTCGATGCGCAGGCCGGTGGCCCGCTGGGTAATGAACTCGGCTCCCAGGCGCGCCGCCTGGGTGTGGGCGCGGCGGCCCAGCTCCGCTCCGGTGATGCCGGAGGGGAATCCCAGGTAGTTTTCGATTCTGGACGTGGAGCCGGCCTGTCCGCCGGGCGCTTCGGGCTCGATGACCAGCGTCCGCAGCCCTTCGCTGGCGGCATAGACGGCAGCCGCCAGCCCCGCGGGACCCGCACCCACCACCACCATGTCATAGAATTCCTGGGTTGCCTGGACGCTGAGGCCCACCTTTTCCGCCAGGGTCTCGGGTTCCGGGTCGGGCAGAACGCTGCCGTCGGGAAACAACACGACCGGCAACTGGCCCACCGTCAGGTTGCGCTCCTTGAGCAGCTTCAAGGCGTCTTCGCTGCCGTCGATGTCCAGCCAGCGATAGGGCACATGGTTGCGGGAGAGGAAACTGCGCACCTTGTGGTCCCGCAGGGACCAGCGGTGGCCGACGACCCGCAGCCCCTCGAAGGGCGGCAGGTAGGCGGCCTGCCAGTCCTCCAGCAGGTCGGTCAGCACGGGATAGAGCTTTTCCTCGGGCGGGTCCCAGGGTTTGTTGAGGTAGTAGTGGATGCGGGCGGCGTTGATGGCCCGGACGGCGGCTTCGGTGTCGGCGTAGGCGGTCAACAGGACGCGCTTGGCGTCGGGGTAGAAGGCGCGCGACTGTTCGAGGAAGTCTACGCCGCTCATGCCCGGCATGCGCTGGTCGCTGAGCAGCAGGGCCACCGGCTCCTGGCGAGTCTTGAGCTCGGCCAGGGTGTCCAGCGCGGCTTGGCCATTGGCGGCGCGCAGGATGCGGTAATTCTCACCGTAGTGGCGGCGCAGGTCCTGCACCACGGCTTCCAGAACATTGACGTCGTCGTCCACTGCCAGCAGAATCGCTCTTGCCATATGTCCCAGTTTAGAGCCGCACAGTCCGGAGATGCGGCGGATTCAACAATCCAAGTCCTGCGAAATCTGGTGACTGCCGGGGAGGGCACGCTGTAATCTTTTTCCTGTGGACGTTACGAAAGTGTAGCGATGTCGTTTTTTTGTCCATTACCAAAGGAATTCTGACAGCTTTCTGTGTTGCGAAAGCAGACAGTGCCAACATTTTCCCCCGATCTGCCGATAGTACCCCAAGGAGCAGGGATAGATGCCTGAACTCATACCACATTCTCCGGTTCTCGCTGGGGTGAAGGGCGAGCCGGCTTCAATTCGTTTGACCGGAGTATCGCGGCGGATGGAACGCACATCATGAACAAAGTTATTCTTGCCGATTCCCAGGCAATCTTCCGCGCCGGCACCGCCAAGGTGCTGGCCATGGACGAAGATTTGCGCATCATTGCCCAGTGCAACGATGTCGATCGCCTGCAGCACGCCATCACCACCTTTCCAAGCTCCATCGTGGTGTTTGCGGCGTCCATGCGGGCTGACCTGACCCGCTTGCGCACCTTACTGGAGAGCGTGGGCAGCCGGGGCATCGTGATCGCCGAAAACAGCGACAACGCCGCCAACTACCTGCAGCACGGCTTTCGCGGAGTGGTTTTCCGCAGCGTGACCGGACCGGCGCTGGTGGAGTGCGTGCGCCGCGTGGCCGCCGGCGAAATCTGGCTGCCTCCACAGGTGATGCAACCCGATTCTCCCGAAGAGGATATGGTGGGCACGCGCGTCCGCGACCGCCTCACTCCAAAAGAGATGCGCATCGTGGCCCTCATTGTGCAGGGGTGCAAGAACCGCGAGATCGCCTTCCGGCTCAAGACCACCGAACAGGTCATCAAGAACTACCTGCGCTCGATTTACGACAAAACCGGGGTCAGCGACCGGCTGGAACTGGCTCTCTTCACCATCCACCACCGGGTGCTGGCGCAGGCTGCCGCCGAGGTGGGCAACAAGCTGGAAGCCGAGGAGGCCGCAGTGCCAGTGGCCGTGGCGTAGATGGGTTCTCCGCCGTGGCGCCTTGGAAGCCAAGCGAAGGGGAAAGGCTCTGGCCTTTCCCCTTTTTGCGCGTCCAGCGCATGGCGCCTCAGTCCAGAGCCGCGAATCTCACCTGAGCACTGCCCGAAGATCGGCTAGGGTCACCATCAAGGTCATCGGTTCAAGCGGACTGGGGTCGAAGCCCAGCGCCAGGTAGAAGTCCCCCGCTTGCTCTGAGATAGCGTGCACCACGATGCCCCGGATGCCGATGGCATCGGCCGCCTGCGCCACGCGCAGGGCAGCATCGCGAAAGAGGGCGCGCCCCAGCCCACGGTTCTGCCAGTCCTCATGGACCGCAAGGCGAGCCAGTACGGCCACCGGAATCGGGTTGGGCATGTTTCGCCGGAAACGGCCGGGGGTGGCCTCCAAGCTGATCGAGCCGGAAGCCAGCGCATAATAGGCAATCACGCGCTGGCCCTGGCAAACCACAAAGGTGCGCGACGCGCCGCTTGCCTGGTTGGCGCGCGCACGGCGCTTCAGCCAATCGTCGAGCGAAGCCTCCCCGGAGCGGAACTCTGCGAGGTCGTGGCCGTCGGCCAGCGGCGCAGGCGGCAGCAACTGGCCTACTTCTCCCATGGGGCGGGCGTTTCAAGGGAACGTACCAGCCGTGGATTCGGTGCTGGCGGCGCATCGAGGCGGGCCAGAAACTCCGCATAGGCCTTGGGACTGACCGCAAAGACGGTGCGGTCCATGAGCGCATCCTCGGCGGCCTGTCGGGCAGCGCCAAGCACAAAGTCGGTCCGGTTCTTGCCCGTCAGTTCCGCCGCGCGGTCGATCAAGCCCCGCAGTTCCGGCTTGATGCGGAGATTCAGGGTATCGCGGCTGACCTTGACGGGTGAAGGTGTCGGCATGGGATTTCCTCCTGATAGACGATCATAGCATTGCGTAATGACCTTGTCATTACGCAACGCTAGATTATTTGTCCAATGCATTTGCAGGTTCGGAGAAGAGTCCGGAACGGATTCGAGGGCTTGACCCCGGTGGAGATGCGAAACGGTCATGCACGGAGATAAACTGCACGTTCAGTCAATTGGCGGGGCGCGCTCAATCAGTTTCTGGGCGATCACAAGACCAATCAAACCGTAGAAGATTGCATTGCTTGGCCCAAACAGGCCGAGCACCACGGTCCAATCGGGATCGACGGGAGCTAACATAGTCACATTCGCAATCGGAACCAGGGTCCGCCACAAACCGGACGGGATTGCGAAGGAGCTATCAATAGGAATCAAGAACGCCAGGACAGGCAGCAAATACCCCAGCGCGCCAAGCGAGCCAACCCATAGCCAGCGAATGCCTTTCTCTGTCATGCTTGCCGGCCCCCATTGCCGTGTGCCCCAGGTCTCGCGTTCTAGACCTGGGGAAACGTTAAGGTTGGTTATGCCGTTACTGTCGTATGAAGCCCTTGCGAGCGGCTAGCGAGCGGCTGCCGCACGCAGTGCTTCTCCCACGCTCTTGGCCTGGGTAAACAGCAGCAGGTAATCCGGTCCGCCGGCCTTGGAGTCGGTTCCGCTCATGTTGAAGCCGCCGAAGGGGTGCGCGCCCACCATGGCCCCGGTACATTTGCGGTTGAAGTAGAGATTCCCCACATGGAATTCGCGCCGGGCGTGGTCGAGCTTGGCGCGGTCGGTGGAGTAGATCGAGCCGGTCAGGCCGTACTCGGTGTTGTTGGCCACGCGCAGGCCTTCCTCGAAGTCCGCTACCTTGATCAGGGCCAGCACCGGGCCGAAGACCTCTTCCTGGGCCAGCACCGCGTCCGGTGCGATATCGGCAAAGACGGTGGGCTCGAGGAAGTAGCCGCCGTCCGCGGTCTGGGGCGCATGACCGCCGCAAATCAAGCGGCCTTCCTTCTTGCCGGTCTCGATGTAGGCCAGCATGGAATCGAGCGCGCCCTTGTTCACCACCGGGCCGAGGTTGTGGTTGGCCGCCGGATCGCCCACGGTGAGCTTGGCCACCCGCTCCAGCAGGCGCTCGATGAATACGTCATACACCGGGGCTTCCACGATGGCGCGGGAACAGGCGGAGCACTTCTGTCCGCTGAAACCGAAGGCCGAGGCCACGACGCCATCGACGGCCAGGTCCAGGTCGGCATCGGCGCAGACCAGGATCGAGTCCTTGCCGCCCATTTCCAGGATGGTCCGCTTGATCCAGATTTGGCCGGGCTGGGTGTGGGCGGCTTTTTCGTGGATCTCCAAGCCGACAGCCTTCGAGCCGGTGAAGGAAACGAAGCGGGTCTTGGGATGCTCGACCACGGCGTTACCAAATGTCGCGCCGGAGCCGGGACAGAAGTTGACCACGCCGGGGGGCAGACCTGCTTCCTCCAGCACTTCCATAAACTTGGCGGCGATGGTGGGAGCGTCGCTGGATGGCTTGAGAATGACGGTGTTGCCGGTGACGATGGAAGCGGCCGTCATGCCGGCCATGATGGCGAAAGGAAAGTTCCAGGGCGGGATAACCGCGCCCACGCCGAGGGGGATGTAGTGCAGTTCGTTGCGCTCGCCGGGAAACTGGATCGGGGTCTTGGCGTCGGCCAGGCGCAGAGCCTCGCGGGCGTAAAACTCGAGGAAATCGATGGTCTCGCCCACGTCGGCGTCGGCCTCGGCCCAGTTCTTGCCCGCCTCGAAGGTGAGCCAGGCGCAGAACTCGAAGGTGCGTTTGCGGATCGTGTCGGCCGCGGCCAGCAGCAGGGAAACGCGTGTTTCCACCGGCGTCCGGCTCCAGGACGCGAAGGCATCGAGCGCCGCGCTCATGGCGATCTCTACGTGTTCCGCGCCGGCTTTCTGGTGAACGCCCACCAGTTGGGCAGGGCGAGCGGGGTTGAGGGAGCGGATCTTGTCCGCGGTTTTGATACGCTTGCCTCCGACGATCAGGTCGTATTCGCGGCCCAACTGCCCGCCGACCGAATCCAGTGCTTCCTGCATCTTGCGAGCGTTTTCCGGGGCTTTGAAGTCGATGAACGGTTCGTTCGAAAACTCGCCCTGAGGCGAGTGCGGCTGAATCTGAGTAGTGAGAGTCATGGGGTCCATAGCCCAACCAGTGTAGTCCAGCTCCGGGCGGAAAGTCAGGGGACGGGGAAAGAAAACTCACCGTTTGGGACGACAGATGACCTCTTGACAAAGGCGCCGGGAAGCCGTGTTGAAGGGCCGTTACAGCGGTTCCACAATTGCCGTACCCCGAAACCACCGCTCTCAAGGGTCATTTTTCTCAAGAAAATGGCCCCTTGCACGACGTCGGAAAGGGCACGTGGATTGCGGCTCTAGAAATCCGGAAACCCCAGGAGACCGATTGCTGCCAGTGGAACTGCTCCTGAGCGGGCGGCTTGGTTTGTCCCCTCCCGCCCTTGGCGCAAGAACAACGACGCGCCAAGGATGGGCACCCGGCATCTGTGCGGAGCAGCGAGTTATCGCGTCAGCGGCGGCGGATTTGTTGCCCAGGCGTGGATGCCCAGGCTCTGGCAGGAGAGGGTGGCGATAGCGGCTGCCTGGCGGAGGGCTGCCTCAAAATCTGTGCTGCGGGCGAAGTGATAGCAGAAGGCTCCGTGGAGGACATCGCCCGCGCCGAGCGTGTCGGTAGCGGCGATGGAGGCGACCTCGATCTCGAAGCGGCGGCCGCGCTCGCAGCCGAGGATGGGCTTTGCCCCGCGAGTAACAGCGACGCAAGGTACGCCTTTGTCGGCGAACCACGCGAAGAGGGCTTCGGGGCCGGACGCGAGTCCGGGGATTTCGAAGCGCTCGCTGCAGATGGCCACGGTGAGCAGCGGGGCCATCTCGGCGGTGCCGGGCTTCCAACTGCCGCCGTCGAGGCAGAGCGCAGCGCCCGCCGCGCAGCAGGCCGTCAGAAGGGGCAACGTCTCCGCCAGAAAGAAGCCGTCGCTGAGGACGACGGGCGGAACCGGACCCCAGGAGGCTGGAACGGCAGCTTCCCATGAGTGCGCCAGGGCTGGCAGGCTGAGGGCAGATAAAGGCGGATTGACGATGGTGCGGCTGCTGTTGGCGGCACTGACCAGCACCGTGGTGAGGGGCGTCTCGTAGGCCGTGCCTTGGGCCAGATCGAGCAGGCGAATGCCGCGTCGAGCTAGCTCCGCGCGGACAGGCGCGGCCCAGGGGCTGGCGCCGACGGCGCTGATCAGCATGGCTTGTCCGCCGAGCAGGGCGTGGGTAATGGCGGCGTTGACCGCGGGGCCGCCGGGCGCGGCCTGGTACTGACGGGCGTAGACCTTGGTGTCCTCCTCCGGCAAACAATCGAGCCGGTAGAGGATGTCGAGGGTGGTTCGGCCGAGGAAGAGGGCGCGGGGAGGATTCATGAATCAGGCTGCGGCTTCTTTGCTTGCGTGGACTTCGAGGACCGTGCCGTCGATCTTCTGTAAGTGAGCAACCATTTCGAAAAGGTTGCGCGCCTGGGGATTGCCCTCAGGGCTCAACATCCGCATCAGGCTCTTGGGGGACTTGGAGAGCGCTTCTCCCAGGGCGATAAAGCCTATGGTGCCGTTGATATATTCACGCAGGACCGCCTTGGCAGTCTCCAGATCGCCGGCCACCATGTTGCCCACCGCCTCGCGCAGGAATTCGCAGCGAAAATCGGCGCTCGCAAGCTGTTCCTTGATCGTTTCTCTGAAGCTGCGTGTCAGGGGCAACTATTCCTCCCGCTTTCGTCTCTTGTACTCCGCCCAGAGTCTTTTCGCGGCATCGATGTCTGCTTGCTGCCGTTTCTTCGTACCGCCGGCAAGCAGAATTACCAAACGCTCGCCATCCCTGCCGAAATAAACCCTATACCCCGGCCCAAAGTCCAGCCTCAACTCGGAGACCCCCGCTCCTACTGGCTTGGCCGCTGAAAAGTTGCCGCTTTGCACCCGCAACACGGCTGCAATGATCCGCGCAATCGTCGCTGCGTCGCGCTTGACCAGCCAGTCCCGGTAGAGACTATGGCCATTCGCATCGACGTATTCTCGGACTTCTATCATCAACGATGGTAACCCGCGCGTTACCAAAAGGCAAATGCGGCTGTGCGTTCAGGGGCGATTACTGCCTGTTGGTCACGGCGTCTCCATCAGCGCATCGGTCTCTTTGCTCATTTTGGCGGTGCGTTCCAGTTTCTCCCAGTTGAAGGGCTTGCCGTCGATGGCGCGTTTGAGGGTCTTGAAGAGGACGATGGAGAAGACCTGGCGATAGGCGAAGCGTTGCAGCCAGATGTGGAAGAGCAGCCATCCATCGCCCTTGTTGGCGGGGTGGCGGCGTTCCAGGCTGAAGGCCAGCGACGAGGTAATGAAGTCGATCAGCAGGAAGGCGCCAAAGTAGGCCAGCAGTTTCTCCAGGCTGGCGGCAGAGGCGGCTTCGGGATGGAAGTGGCGATCGACGAAGAAGTGGACGATGCCGGCCAGGAACATCATGTCGATGAACGGCGAAACCAGGGGAAGAAACATCTGGAAGATCAGGATGTTGGGCAGGGCGAAGAGTCCCATGGCCTTGTTGCGGACGAAAGCCGCGCGATGCTTCCAGATGGCCTGCAAGGTTCCAAAGGACCAGCGGAAGCGCTGGCGCATCAGGCCCTTGGCGTCGATGGGGGCCTCGGTGAAGGCCAGGGAGCGATCTTCGTAGACCACTTTGAAGCCCATTTCCAGCAGCCCCATGGTGAGGTCGGCGTCTTCGGCCACGGTGTTGATGGGATAGCCGCCGGCCTGTTTGACGGGAGCGGTGCGCCAGGCGCCGATGGCGCCGGGCACCACGGTGACGACGTTGAACAGGTCCAGGGCGCGGCGCTCGAAGTTCTGGCTGGTGATGTATTCCAGTGCCTGCCAGCGGGTCCAGAGGTTCACCCGGTTGCCCACCTTGGCGTTGCCGGCCACGGCTCCGATGAGCGGGTCTTCGAAGTGGGGGATGAGCTTGCTGATGGCGTCGGCGGCGATGACGGTATCGGCGTCGATGCCCACATAGATCTCTTCGCTAAGCCGCTCCAGGGCGTAGTTGAGTGCCGCGGCCTTGCCGCCGTTTTCCTTGCTGAGCACCTGCACGTGCCCGGCGGCGATTTCGGCGGCGTAGGCCTGACGCGCCACTTCGCAGGTCTTGTCGCTCGATCCATCGTCGATGACGATGACGTGCAGATTTGGGTAATCGGAGTTGAGCACTGAGCGGATGGTGCGAACAATGACCTTCTCTTCGTTGAAAGCGGGAACCAGCACAGCCACGCGGGGGTTGAAGCCCGGAGATGCCTCGCGGTGGGGACGGCGCATGCGGTCGATGAAGGCCAGAATGCCCACCAGAATCAGGCGCGCGCTCATCAGGATGTCGCCCAGGAAGAAGACCAGCACGATAAACTTGCCGATAAAGGCCAAGCCGGAGAAGGCGATGGAGTCGGGCAGCGCGCGCAGATACTGATATGTAGTGAGCGTGGGCATCACCTCGGCGGTGGTCTTGCCCATCAGCGCGGAGACAGGAACAATTTTGTAGCCCTTGGCGCGCAGGCTATCGATGAGCAACGGCAGGGCATCCACGGTGGCAGAGCGGTCACCCCCGCCATCGTGAAGCAGGATGATGGAGCCGCGGAACTGCGGCTTGGCTTTCATCAGGTCGAGCCAGTGGAAGACGGTTCCCGTAACCTCCTGCGGGCTCCTGCGGGGATGCTCGTCCCAGTCGCTGGTGTCGATTTTGTTGCCGATGATGGTGAAGCCGTCCTGCTGGATGCGCACCACGGGCGCGGCCTCGTCGTCGGTATCCGGCTCTTCGTCGATGTCGTAGGGGGGGCGGAAGTAGAGCGGCTGGATGCCCAGCTTGCTGGCAAAGAGACGCTCGGTGAGCTTTAGTTCCAAGTCCAGTTGCTGCTGCGAGATTTCGCTGATGTCGGGATGGCTCCAGGTGTGGTTGCCGATCTCGTGGCCTTCGCGCACCACCCGTTTCATCAGGCCTACATTCTGTGCGGCTTCGTCGCCGATCATCATGAAGGTGCCCTTGACGCCCTTCTGTTTCAGGATGTCGAGGATTTTGGGCGTCCACTTGGGGTCGGGGCCGTCGTCGAAGGAGAGCGCAACCTCATTGGCATGGTAGCCGTACTGCTCGATGGTGTAGGTGCGCGGATACACATCCATGTGCTCGTCGATGATGAGTTTTTTGCGCGGGTCCAACTCGTCTGTATCCACTGAGACGGTGCGTTTGCCAGGCTGGGGCAGGGCGGTAATGCGCAGGATGTCGCCGTCGCCCTCGGTATCCACGTCGTGGCCGGGTTGCACGGAGCCGAGTTCCTGGAGCGAGCCGGGGTTGGTTGGCTTGTCCCAGACATTCCACAGAGAACTGTCTTCCGAGCCGAGGCGCCACAAGGCGAAGGTCTGCAAGCCGAGACCGCGCGCGGCGCGCAGTTCGTTCAGCAGAGTCACGCCATCCAGAAACCAGACCACATGGCGCTGGTTCAAGTCTTCGTCGATGTACTCGTAATGGGGATTGAGCGAGGTGTAATCGAGATCGAGATCGGCGTCGGCGTCGGAAGCGCGCTGCCAGGCATCGGAAACCGGCAGCACATCGGTACTGAGGACGCGCGGCTTGGGGTGCTTGCGGTCTTTGGGATCGGGAATGGAGAGCGCCCAGTCGTAGCCGTAGTTGCCGAGAGCGCAGATCAGCTTCTCCTTGGGAACTACCTTCATCACCCTCTGCAGGTTGGCGACAAACCACTCTTGGCTGGCGATGGGGCCCGGCATGCTGTCGATCTCGTGTTCATCGTAGTTCATCAGCAGAATGCCGTCGGAGTTGGCGGCAATCAGCTTGAGGTCGTCGTCTTCGGCGGAGATCGCCGTGTTGACGTACAGGCGCAGATTGAGCGGATGCAGGTCCCCGTAGAGCTCCTTGATGAAGCTCAGGTAGCCCTCGTCGGCGTTATCGGGCAGGTTTTCGATGTCCAGCGAGAGGCCGGGATAGACCCACTCGCCCTTGGAGCCTTTGAAGGCGGAGAGAAAGCGAACAATCTGGTGGCAAAGCGCGGTGCGCTTCTTCGCATCGGTCATCACGCTGCCGATGCTTTCGTCGAAGGTTTGGGTACGGGGATTGAAGCTGGTGAGGTGGGGGAAGATTTCGGTGTCTTCCTTGGCCCGCTGGATGACCCGCTTGATCTTGTTCATCTCGTCGGGGTCGCGCACCGTGGGGCCATCGACTACCGCGTACTCGCGGTTCTCGCTGCTCATGCCCATCAACGTTCCCGAGGGGGCGGTCACATGCAGCCACTCGGGAAAGAGCATGTCGATCTGGTGGACGTGCTCTTTGAATGAGGAGTAGCTGGCCGCGTCGTCCGGGGCATAATAGGCGGCACGCAGACCTTCACCCGTGTTGAAGGTAATCTCCGACGCCTTGCGGTCGGTATGGCGGCGGGCCGGACGCGCGCCTTTGCCGCGGAGCAGCGGGGCATGATCGCGCAGAGCCTTGTAGTTGTGCTTGGGCGTGGGCAGCAACAATTCGGGCAGGTGCTGATTCTTCAGCACATTGAAGATGAAACCGGCCAGAACCAGAGTGAAAATCACCGCCGTTACGTCGAAGACGCGGCGCAGCCGCTTCCATCGCTTTCGTTGCGGGTCGAAGAATATCTGTTTGTCCGGCATGGTTTCTCTCGTTTCCAAGTCGGCGAAAACCGCGGAAACGGTCTACGCTATACAGTACGAATCGTATGGAAGCTGCCTCTGAGAGTCAATTGAAGGTTTGGCGACAAAGGTCCGCCCAGGCGCGGGCGGTGTTGTCCGTGGCGCTGGCCCTGGCGGCCGGCCTGGCCCTGCGCCTATGGATGATGTGGAAGTTCTTCGAAGTCAGCGGCGATTCGCTGATCTATGGCGGCTTGGCCAAGAACCTGCTCCTGCATCGAGGCTTTGCCCTGACCACGCAGGTCGGCAAAACCTATCCTACCCTGATCCGGCTGCCCGGCTATCCACTGTTTCTGGCAGCGTGCTTTCGCGTCTTCGGGATGGAAAACTACGCATCGGCAGCCTGGGTGCAGATTGCACTGGAGTTGCTGGGCTGTTTGCTGCTGGCGGACTTTGTGCGCCGCATCGCCTCGCCTGGGGCCGCGCATGCCACGCTTTGGCTGGCGGCGCTCTGCCCCTTTACGGCGATCTATTCCGCCGAGCCCCTTTCCGAGGCGCCCACGCTGTTCCTTCTGGCGCTGGCGCTGTGGGCGGCGGGGCGCTTTGAGTCCAAGCCAGGATGGCCGAGCGCGCTCGGCTTTACATTTGCCGTCAGTTACGCGGCCCTGCTGCGGCCGGATGGCGCTTTGGCTGCCGTGGCGCTGGCGCCGGCGCTGCTGATGGGCTTGCTGCGGGACCGGATGCGGGAGGCAAGAAACGAACTGGGCTCGCAAGGGAATGCCACCGCTTTGAAAGGGCACGACTTTCGTCGTGCCGTAAACGCAACAAGCAAGACGGGGGCTTTGGCCCCTGAGGGACGTCCTTCGGATTCTTCCCTGACAAACATCCGTTTCCCCGCTGCCCCTTCCACCGCCAAGGGAAGGCGAATCGCCGAGGACCCATCCCCGCAGGGGCCAAAGCCAGCCTTTTATTATCAGCGATTTATGGCACGACTGAAGTCGTGCTCTGACGCTTCTTGCCGCGCAGAAGGAGTTTTTCCGCAGCCTGTTAAGTCGCGCCCTGACGCAGGTCCGAGTTCCTCCACGGCCTGCAAAACACCCAAGCTGGCGCGGATGGCCGTAGTCTGCGTGCTGTTGGCGCTGATTCCCTTTGCCGCGTGGAGCTGGCGCAACTGGCGGGTCTTCCACGTTTTCGAGCCGCTGGCCCCGCGCCTCGCGATGGACCCCGGCGAGGACCAGCACCTCGGCTGGGAGCGGTGGGTGAAGACCTGGTGCCTGGATTTTGTTTCCACCTACGACGTTTACTGGAATGTTCCCGGCGACCGGTTGGATATGACCAAACTGCCGGGCCGGGCCTTCGACTCGCCTGCCGAGTATGCCGAAACCGCTGCTCTGGCCGCCGATTACAACCGGAGCGAACTCCTTACGCCCCGCATCGACGAACGATTTGCCCGGCTGGCCGCCGCGCGCATCGCCGCGCATCCGCTTCGTTTCTACCTCTGGTTGCCGCTCGGCCGGGTGGCCGACATGTGGCTGCGGCCAAGGATCGAAAATCTGCCCATCGACCTGGACTGGTGGGTCTACTCGCATCACAACGTGGAGACGCGGATCAGTTGGGCGTATGCCGGTCTCAACGCGCTGTATCTGCTCCTGGGCATTGCCGGGCTCTGCCTGCGTCCGCGTTTCTGGCCCTGGATGCTGGCCTACATGGCGCTGCGCAGCGCCATGCTGCTGAGCGTAGCTGCGCCCGAGGCGCGCTACACCCTGGAGTGCTTCCCCATGCTGTTTGTGCTGGGTGGGATGGCGCTTGGGGCGGGGTGGCGAAGGTTGGCGCGCCTGAAGAAGAAAGGATGATTGGGGCTCTTGCTCTCCCACCCATCGCAAGATGCGCGATGGATGGGGCACGGAACCTGTTTGTGCCGGGGTGGCGCCCTGAACGGCTTTAGAGCGTTTTCCC
>Ga0181529_10004406_pt1 | contig 15259 bp, 9 predicted proteins | sample PEATcosm2014_Bin_36_FD_119763 | JGI IMG/M metagenome (GOLD analysis project Ga0181529, IMG submission 119763) | Peatland microbial communities from MTU Mesocosm Facility, Houghton, MI, USA - PEATcosm2014_Bin10_30_metaG | ecosystem: Environmental > Terrestrial > Soil > Wetlands > Peat | place...
CTTCATATCCGGCAGCGTGATCTCAGCGTCGAACGAACCCATCTGGCCGGTCTGGTTTTCGCGCACCACAAATTTCAATTGGTACTTGCCCGGCGGCAGATTGAAGCTGGTGGTGTACTGAATATTTTTCTGTCGCGCCTGCAAACTCGGATCGAGATTCAGCTTCACCGTCTCCCGCGCGTGCCCGATGGGGTGCTTCGCATCGTCGATCACTTCTCCAATAATGTCCAACGTAGCCTTATCCTTGTCCCCGCCTTTCACAAAAGGAATCTGCGAGCCGGGCACAATCAGCGAAACAGGAACAAAGTAGCTGTTCTCGCTCATACGGAAGTACATCGCGTCGAGATAAACGGCCATATCAGTAGCCGGCAGGTCGCTGGCCAGTTGCTCTTCAAGATCGCGCTCGCGGTCCTCGTGGCCGGCATGCTGAAAGTCCGCCGGCGCATAGTAGCCGGGCCGGTATTCCAGTTTCACTTCCGGCCGGTCAACCTTGATGGTCAGCTTGCGATATTTCCCGTCGCGCGCGGGATTCGAACTGTGAAATCCGATTGCGTAGTAAGCCGACGTATCGCGCTCCACCTGCGCAAAGGCCGGTGCAAAATCGTTGGAATCTAAGAACGCCTTGCCGCCTGTATCGGTGGAGAGCGTCGTCATCACCTCCTGCGTGGCTAAGTTGTTGTTCATGTTGTTCAGCAGCGCGCCGCCGTTGAAGGCTCCTGTCCCGCGCAAGCTCCCGGTGGAGGCGTCGCCCACAGCAGAAATAGCCTGCAAGCCGCGCGTATCCACGCTGTAGATGGCCAGGTTAGCGCGCACCGCTGCGTTGACCGCCGAGCGTAATGAAGCCTGGTTCTCAATTCCATCGCGCTGGATGCCGCCGGAAAAGTAGAGCAGCGACTTCTTCTCCGTTATTTTTTCTAGAGATTTTGCCACGGCCCGCAGTGCGAAGAGTTCGCGGTCGGTATTGATGTCGTTGTACTCGCTCTCGTCGGCCGTGTAGCCGGTGGTATCCTCCACCTGGTTTGGATTCGCAGTTGCGCCCAGGGCAAAGCCCTGTCCTTCAGTACCGTTGTAAACGCCCACTTCATTCGTCAGCGCGTCCTTGTCGGTAGTAAAGTCCTGGTCCACCTTGAGCGTATTGCCGAGAGAAACCAGAGCCACCAGGTCCGCGGGCTGCATTTTATTTTTGAGAAAATCCTTTGCCGCCGCCACGCTGCGGTCAAGGTCTTCAGGCTGCATCGAGGTCAGGTCAAAGAACATTACGATCAGCCTGTGATTCCGCAGGTCCTCGGGCATCGCCGCCACTACGGCATTGTCTCCTTTGCCGCTGATTCCGCTGGCGAGTCCGCTGACCGTGGCTTCGTTGAGCGGCGCTGCTTTGTCCATGCTCTGAAAGTCGAAGGAATCGATTTGCTGCTTCTTGCCGTTCTCGTAGATGCTGAAGTCGCCCTCTTTGAGTCCCTGCACAATCTCGCCGGTTTTTGCGTCGCGTACAACCACGTTGGTCAGCACCAGTTCGGCATTCATCTTCAGCACAAAGCCGCCAGGCGGTATACCCGAGTCCTGCGAGCTTGATGTGCCGCCCGCATTCTGCGCAAGCGCGGGCTGCATCCCCGGCAAAACCAGCGCCAGCGCCGCAATCCCCGCCCCGAACCTTTGTGCCCAACCCGCCATGAATTCCCTTCAGTACATCTCGTGGGTGCCCCAGGTCTCGCGTTTGAGACCTGGGATCGCTAATACCTGAATCTCGCCGTAAATTGAAACGCTCGCATGGTTGTGGTCGATGTTACCTGCCCGAAGGAAGGCGAAACTACATTCGTATCCACGCCCGAGTACTGCACAGTATTGAAGACGTTGCTGGCTGTGGCGCGCATCTCCATGCTGCGCGTTCCACCCAATTGCATCGTCTTCGAAAGCGACATATTGTTTGTGATTGTTCCTGGACCAGCAATCGAATTACGCGATGCATTGCCGAAGACAGCGCAAGGATAGCTGGAATTGACAGGCGTAGGAGCCGTGAATGCCGCGGGGTTGAACCACTCTTTCAGCGTGCCTGCGCCCGCCGTGATCGAAGTGCCCGGCTTGAGATCGGGACGCAGGGAACCGGCCGTGCCGCAAGCGACGCTCGATGGTGCCGCCTGGTAACTCGGATTTAGAGGCGTACCGGTGGCGATAATATAACTTCCAGAGACGGACAATCCTTCCAGAACGTGCGAAGCCGTTCCCGTAGCTACCCAACGTTTATCCTTGCCAAAGGGTAACTCGAAAAGATAAGTCCCGCTAACACTATGGCGGATGTCGAAACTTGAGTTCCCTTCATCATGGCTAAGGTGCTGCCAATCTTGCGCCACTATAGTCGACGTTCCGCCCACCGAACCCGCGTCGTCGATGGAATGCGAATACTGATAGTTGGCTCCCAGCGAAATTCCCTTGCTCAGCCGCTTGTTTACCCTGATCGTCCCCGCATTGAACTTTGAAAACGACTCCGCCTGCTCATAGTTGAAGATCAGACCAGTGGGATCGGTGCCGGGACTGGTTGCGCTCGGGCGCGGCGCGATGGTGTCGTCCAGGTGGTTGCCCTTCGATCCGTTGTAACCGATGTTGAGCACCACGTTCCAGGGCAAAGTCTTCTGAACGTCCAGATTCCACACCTGCACATAGGGCAGGTGATAACGCGGATCGAGCGCGTAATTGCCTATGGTGTCCGGCGCGGGAAATCCATTCTGCAACGTAAGGCAATCGGCGGGCGCGGATGCGCAGGCGCTCGCTTCGTTAATCTGTTCGTTGGCCCAGGGCGGCTGATGCGCCATCGTCGGAGCGAGAGTCGCGTACTGGCCTACTGTGTAGTTGATGCCATACCCGGCCCGCAGCACAAATTGTTTGGGCAGCCGCAGAGCCAAACCAAGCCGCGGCGCAACTGCCGTGCGGTACGGATAGACCAGCGCATCCGGCAGCTTGCCATTAAAAATTCCCGTGCCTCCAGCCTCCACTTCGTCGACTTCATCAAACTGAGCGGGGTTAGTCGAATTCATTATCGGGTTAGTGTCCACCATGGCCATGTGGCCATACTTCTCCGTATACGGTGCATAAAACTCGTAGCGAACTCCATAGTTCAGCGTGAGAATCGGCAGCACGCGCCAGTCGTCCAGAGCATAGAGGTCCATCACGTTATCGCGCAGGTAGCTCTTCGAAATTGCGGAATCGATGCTGGTCTCCTCCGGCTCTCCCAGCAGAAAATCGCCCAGCGCGGTGCCGGTGAAAGCCCCTGTGAAATAGAAAGTCCCGGTGGTATTCGAACCGCCCTGAAAATCGCGATGCACGCGGCGATAGTCGCTCCCGAAACGCATATTGTGCTTGCCGTAAATCCAGCTCAGCGTCTCGGAAAGCGAGATGGTTTGCGCGATGGAAAGATTCGGCTGTTGCTCGCTAAGCCCGGTCAAATTGCTGAGGACCACATCAGGCAGTCCGTTATCGAACGGGCTGGAATTCAGCGGCGGTGTACAGACAGATCCCGTGCAGCCAATAGGTGGCGGTCCGTAGATCTGAAGTTGACTCGCAATATCATCCACATTAGTAAAAAAGTTGATCGCCCGGCTGGCGCTGCGATTCCAATTGGCGTTGAAGATGCTGGTTATCTTGTGATAGCCCACCGTGTACCCGGCTTGCAAGGAGTTGGAGTTCGTCGCAGTCTTGCCGCCCAATTGCGGGAAGATGTTCACGTTGTCCGCGGCCGTGCCGATCCAGTTGTAGTTGAAGTTGATGGTCTGCCGCAGCCCCTGATTCTGCGATCTGCGCCCGCCGCCGCGCCCTCCAGGCAGTGTCGCGTTTTTGCCCAGGCTGCGAAGATAGCGCACGCCGGCCTGTGTAGTGTTTGTCTGCGCGGTAGTCAGCAGGTGATAGTTTTGCGTGTCTCCAGGCAGGTTCGGCGCGGGAAAGAATTCAGGAAGAGAGTTCGTTCCATTCAACAAGGTGTACGCAGGAGACGGATCAATACAACCAAGTGGAATCATGTTCCCTGGAAAAGGTTGACCTGGTGTTGGCGGCGGTTGCCCCGGTGCATGGAAATTGACGCAAGTAGTGTCAGCGGCCGGATCGATGATGGTAGGCTGGCCGGTGAAGTCGCCCGTCCGCTCATCGTATGTTCCAGGGAAGGTGCCATCCGTTGGCACGGTCGCATATTGATCTGACGGCGTAGAAGCGCGCGTGCCAGAGAGCGTAAGAAAAATCGTATCCTTGCCGCTCGGCTTAGTCAGATGCGGAAGGTAAGGCTCGCTCATGAAGGTGATGCCGAAGCGGTTGCTCCCTGAGGGCGGCTGCTCCTGCGGCTGGCCCCGCAGCGCAAACGGCTCCGCGTTGAGCGCCGAGTTGCTCCCAATCCAAAAGACGGCGCCGTGCGGTTGTCTGGGATCGAAGCCGCGGAAGTTTCCCCGTCCGCCGCCGAACCCCCCGCCTCCAAATCCTCCACCACCTCCGCCGCCGAAGCCGCCTCCGCCTTGCCCCCCGCCAAATCCCCCGCCCCCCTGGCCGCCATTCTGCCCCCGCGCCGAATCGATCGCGTCCCTGGTTCGGTCTGTATCCCCGCCGGCTTGCGGGCTTACCGTTCCCGACTGCCCGCTGATGGCCACCGAATCTGCGCCAAAGTCAGAGTTGCCGGCGATGGAGGGCAATTCAGCACCACCGGCGCCTGCCTGGCCGGACAAATCTCCCTGGGTTTCCGTATCAGCTTCCAGAGCCCTCTGCAAGCTCAGGTTTTGCGCACCCCTACTGTACTGTTGCCGTGTTGCAGGCTTGCTGGCTTGCTGACTCGCTGACTCGCTGTGCTGCTGCTCCGCCGCCCGCGAAGCCAATATCAATGCAAATGTCACGGTCTGATCATTCTTCGCGGCGTTGAGCTCAGCCTCCTGCGTCCCGGGAGCAAAACCCGCAAACTCTGAGCGAATGACGTAGTGGCCATCCGGCGGAACGTTCAGCGACCAAGCTCCGTTAATGCCGGTGGTAGTGGAATAGCGTTTGCCGGTGACCGTGTTTTGCGCGGTCACAGTTACGCCGGGGAGTGGAATGTTGCCGCACTGCACCATGCCGTGCAGCCTGCCCCCGGCCTGAGTTTGAGCAGAAGGAGTTTGAGCCCGCGCGGTCTGATCCGGCTGCACCTGAGTGTTTGGAGCCTGCGAGGTTGTCGAATCAGCCGGCGCAGAGTTAGCCTCACCGGGAGCAACGCCCGGAGTTTGGACCGGAGCTTGCGCCCATGCCGCAAAGCAGCCTGCCGCGACGATCCCCATCCAAGCTGCCCACAACCCTGACCGTCGCATTCAAACTCCTGGGCATTTCGTGCCGTATGCTTGTCTGACGGACCACGCGCCACGAAGGTTTACTTGTCTTTGGCGTTCATGCACCGCGCATCATTAATTTACAGTCCCGTGGAAGAACTCGTGCATCAATAAAACAAGTGGTCGCTATGAGAGAAATTTTTGACTCCGGCGGCCATCTCTCAAAGACAATCGACTCAGAACCGAGGTTTCCCCATGAAGTTTCTGCGCACGCTCCTCTTCGCACTGCCTGTGCTGCTTGCCTTCCTCGTATTCGATTCGAGCGCCCAGCAGGCGGTCACATTCCCCAGCGGCGACGCGACGGCCCACGGACTGCTCTACCTGCCCCACGGCGCCGGCCCGCATCCAGCACTGATCGTGATCCACGAGTGGTGGGGCCTGAACGACTGGATCAAGCAGGAGGCGGCCGGCTATGCGGCCAAAGGCTATGTGACGCTGGCCGTCGATCTCTATCGCGGCAAAATTGCCACCACCCCCGACATGGCTCATGAACTGATGCGAGGCCTGCCCCAGGACCAGGGTGTGCGCGATCTCACTTCTGCCGTCACGTATCTTGAGAGCCGCAAAAACGTCAAGCGCAATCGCATTGGCGCCGTCGGCTGGTGCATGGGAGGCGGCTACGCATTGCAACTGGCCATCGCCGCGCCCTCGCTTAAAGCCGTGGCCATCAATTACGGCGCGCTGGCCACGGACAAATCGGACCTGGCCAAGATTCACGCCGCCGTGCTCGGCAACTTCGGCGGTCAGGATCACGGCATCACGCCCGACTCTGTTCATGCATTTGAAGCCACGATGAAGTCGCTGGGCAAACCCGTAGATGTCAAAATTTATCCCCAGGCCGGTCACGCCTTTGAGAATCCCAACAACGCCGCCGGCTACCGCGCTGACGACGCCGCAGATGCCCTAGCCCGCGTCGACAGCTTCTTCGCCGAGAAGCTGAACCACTAAAGAATTTTCACTGAAAGCAAAAGTGCGGGTGCCCCACCCTCGCGGCGTCTTTGTTCTTGCCGCTAGGGTGGGAAATCATCAAACAGAAATCCATTAACAATTGCGCTTGCATTCTCCATTCGAGCATGTTAACTATTAAGTCATTAATCTTTTGGTTGCTGCCATTGGAGTAAACTTCGGCAGACAGCGGAGAGGGACCCATCCCACCATGAAGATCGGCACCACGATTCGTACTTACAGGCTGCAGAAAGGCCTGTCTCAAGGGGATATCGAAAAGAAAACCGGCTTACTGCGCTGCTATCTCTCGCGCGTGGAAAACGGTCACACCGTGCCCTCGCTTGACACGCTGTCAAAGATTGCCCTGGCGCTCGACATTCCCATCGCCCAGTTCTTTGCCGACGACACGCTGGGCCACGAGTTCAACCCGCAAAAGCTCTCAGACGAGGAACTCCGCTTCCTCACCCAGATCCGCCGCTACAGCACAAACCTGAACGAGAGCGACCGCAAGCTTCTGCTGGCCATGGTCAAGAAATTCGCCGCCACGGCGATCCGCTAGCTACCTGTGCCTTGAATCGGAATATTGGAATAATTGACCGTCGGCTTGACTGGACGCGCCGTAATGGTCACGTCCAGAGAAGGAAGCATTTCGACTTTGGGATTCGTTGAGGCTTCTATTTCTTCGCCAGAAATTTTATAAGTAAACGTCACTGTAAACGCGCCGTTTACACCATCGTCAAAGCGCCAGGTCTTCAGATTTGCAATCGTAGGTATCTGCAGCTCAGTTCTACCCGACTTAACATCGGTTCCAACGATTCGCCCATCTTTGACGGTCAAAAATACGACCACCTTACCGGTGATATGTGCAGTTCGCCAGATTGGAGGATAGATCGGCATGGCAGCCTCCAGCAGAATCGGAACTTCTGGAGCCTTCGCTGCTTGAGTAGTTTGTCCAAAACACGGAATACCCAAGAGAAAGACCAACGCTAATTGATTCCATTTCCCCATATTTATTCCTCGTCAAGCATTACAAAATTGCCAAGCCAGCCCTAAACGTCGTTACCCAGGTGGAAGATCGGTTCCACTGCGTGGGCGCCGCTCAGTAACGCCTGCTCCTCGTGCGCTTCCAGCGGTTTGAAGTTTTGCGCCACGTCCATCGCCAGGCGGAAATACTGCTCGTCTCCAGGCGGGATGGCTGCGGTAATGGGATGGCCAAGCGTCCAACGCAACCCGAGCGATGCTTCGTCGGGAAAACCGGCAGGCTTATACCAGCAATTCGGCTGCGGATGATGCGGCTTCTCGGCAGTGGGCCAAACCGTCTTGGCCATACCCTTGATGGCCAGAATGCCCATCTTCTTTTCCTGCGCTCGCCTCAGAATCTGCGGGCCAAAGTTAGCCTGGGAAAACAGAACCCAATTCACAGGGAAAAGAACAGTATCGAAGTTGTATCGATCCATCGCCGCAAGCGCGGTCTCAACCGAATGAACTGAAAATCCAATAAACCGAATCTTGCCTTCCTTCTTCGCGGCCTCCATCGTTTCCATCGCGCCGCCCGGCCCCAGAACCTTGTCCAGGTCGGTCATTTTGGTCAGTGCGTGGAACTGGTAGAGATCGAAGTGATCGGTCTTGAGCAGCTTGAGGGATTGCTCGAGTTGTGCGCGTGAATCGTCTTTCATGCGCCCTTCAGTCTTGCAGGCCAGAAAGCTTTTGTTCCTGTAAGGAGCCAGCGCCGGACCCAGCCGCTCCTGCGCATTGCCGTAGCTTGGCGCTATGTCGAAATAGTTGACGCCGCGATCCACCGCCTCGGCCACCAGGTTCGCGGCCATGCCGGGGTCGCCATTCATCAACATGATCCCGCCAAAGCCGATGATGGAGAGCTGTTCGCCCGTCTGGCCCAGTGGCCGGCGCGCGATGGGGGCGGAATGCAACGGAACGCTCGCGTTCAGTCTGCTGGTAGTTGCAACGGCTGCGGCGGTAATGCCGGCTTGCTTCAAAAACTCGCGGCGATTCATAATCTGTCTCCGGGGTTAGGAATGAGTCGGGCTGCGTACGGAATTATTCTTGCACATGCAGTGAATCGACGGCGGCCAGGAGCCAGCCGCTCATCGGCAATCAACCCGCCAACTTGGACAGGTAAAACCCAAACAGCACCAGTAAACCCACCACCATGACGGTAGCAACGCGCAGGCGGGTCTCGAACAGTCTGCGCGGTGAACCGATCCGCGGCACCATGGGAGCAGCAAAGAGCAACCCGCAGGCGCAGCCACCCAGGTGGGCCATATTGTCGATATTTAGCCCGGAGTGCGCCACCAAATTACCAAAACTGATGGAGAGGCCCAGCACCAGGTTGAGCGCGGCAAAGTAAATCACCGACCGGCGCAGCTTTTTCAGCTCGACAGGCGGCACTGGCAACCGGTGCGATTTGAGCAGCACGATCAGCGCGCCGGCAATCCCAAAAACGGCTCCCGAGGCTCCTGCGCCAGGAGGAAATATTTGAGTGGGATCAACTGCCCCCGCCGCATGATACGTTTCCCAAACATGGTGAAACAAATACCAGCCTCTAAATGTTGAAAGCAAATTGCCCGCCGCGCCGGTAAGAATGTAAACCGCCAGCACTCCCGCCGACCCCATCACCGGCTCCGCCAGAAGGCCGAGATTCCACAGACACCACATATTCGTAGCCAGGTGAAGAATGCCCACGTGCACAAACATGGCAGTCACAATTCGCCACCACTGATCATTAATCAGCACCGAGCCAGCGTTATTCGCACCCCAGAACATCAGTTGACTCGGCGTGGGGTTCCAGATGCTCAGCCCGCGAGCCACCATGGCCACAAACACCGCGCAGTTAATCCCCACCAGCAGGTAAGTCGCGGGCGCAACCGCCCACATCGGCCGCGGCTTGCGAACCGGAGGCGGCGGAGGCGATACATATCCGGTTCCGGGAGGAATATAAACCGGCTCGCTGCCGAATCCTTCTTTGCGGGATGGAGGAGGTGGGGAATAACTTCCCATAACTCCACTCTAAAGCATTTTCAAAGACTATGTGGAATGAGACATAAATCCCCAATGAATCGCAGACCCCCTCCACGCGCGATTTTTTCGCCGCCAAAAATCCATACCCGATACCACGTTGTAATCTGGTCTTTGGTATTTGGCCCGCTCAAAGGGGAAAACTGCCACGAATCTTCCAAGAACGAGGAGTGCAACCGTGAGCTCGGAAAAGCGAATCCGCAGAGCGTTGTTAAGCGTCACCGACAAGAACGGCCTGGTGGATTTTGCCCAGGCACTGGTCGGCTTTGGCGTAGAACTGGTCTCCACCGGCGGAACGGCGCGTGCTCTGCGCGAGGCCGGCCTGGTGGTCAGAGACATCAGCGACCTGACCGGCTTTCCGGAGATGCTCGACGGCCGCGTCAAGACCCTGCACCCCAAGGTCCACGGCGGCCTGCTCTATATTCGCGGTAACAAGGAGCACGAAGCCGCCGTCGCCGCCCACGGCATCGAGCCCATTGATATGGTGGTGGTCAACCTCTATGCCTTTGAGAAAACCGCCGCCCAACCCGGCGTAGCATTTGGCCATCTGATTGAAAACATCGATATCGGCGGGCCCTCGATGGTCCGCTCCGCCGCCAAAAACTTTGAAGACGTAGCCATCGTCACCCGCGCCGCGGACTACCCCGCTCTCATCGAAGAACTGAAAAGCGCCGGAGGAGCCCTCAGCCGCGAAACCCGCTGGCGGCTGGCAAAGCAGGCCTTTTCTACCACCTCCGCATACGATACGGCCATTGCCAACACTCTCGACCAGATCGCCGAGGCTCCCCCACCCGATCAGGCTCTGCCGGAGGCGTCTGCCACGTCGCAGTTGCCCACGCTGCGCATCAACCTGCCGCTGGCCCAATCTCTCCGCTACGGCGAAAACCCCCACCAGCGCGCCGCGCTTTATTCTGACGGCAGCGGCACGGGCGTTGCGGGGGCAACCCAACTCCAGGGCAAGGAACTCAGCTTCAACAACCTGGTCGATCTCGACGCCTGCTGGGAGCTGGTCCAGGAGTTCACTGAGCCCGCGGTAATCATCGTCAAGCACACCAACCCCTGCGGAGCGGCCACCGGCGCAATCGTCCTCGAAGCCTACCAGAAAGCCCTGGCCAGCGATCCGGTCTCAGCCTTCGGCAGCGTCATCGGCATCAACCGCACCGTGGACGCCGATGCCGCGGCTGAGATTGCCAAGCTCTTCGTCGAGGCCATCGTCGCTCCTGCCTTCACGCCAGACGCCCGCGAGCGCTTCGCCGCCAAAAGGAATCTCCGCCTGGTTCAGGTTCACTCCGCCCCGCCGCGCCCCATCGTCAAGCAGGTCTCCGGCGGCATGCTCATGCAGGACGCCGATACCGCCCGCGTCGCCGAATCGGAGCTCAAAGTCGTCACCTGGCGTCCGCCCACCGCCGAGGAGCTGCGCAGCCTGCTCTTCGCCTGGCGCGTCTGCAAACACGTAAAATCGAATGCCATTGTCTACGCCCGCTCCGGCCAGACCCTCGGCATAGGCGCCGGCCAAATGAGCCGCGTAGATGCCGCCCGCTTCGGCGCCATGAAAGCCGTCCTACCGCTCCAGGGTTGCGTAGCCGCCTCCGATGCCTTTTTCCCTTTCCCTGACGGCCTTGAAACCGTAGCCCAGGCCGGCGCAACCGCCGTAATTCAGCCCGGCGGCTCCGTCAAAGATCAAGACGTAATCGCCGCAGCCGACAAGTTAGGCGTAGCCATGGTCTTCACCGGCATCCGCCACTTCCGGCATTGATACTCAAGAACCTCCGAGCAGATACCGGGCGTTCCACCTGCGCGCCGGGGTACCCTCTGGGTCGGGGCACGACGCTTTTGTTTTTGTCGCCAGGGCGGGATTCCACTCATCCGTTGAGGAATGAACTGTTTCACCCCTCTCCTTAGCCCGCCCTTACCCAAAAATCCCCTGAATCGACGTGCCTTTGCGACCAATCCCGCGTAGAATCGTCTTTAGTAGTAGGCAGAGTTGCTCCTACCGGCTGCCTGTGCTGCCTTGTGGTGCTCCGGCGCGATTTTTTCCCCATTCGCCCCGGCCCCAAAAGGCGCGGAACCTCCAGGATGATGAAACCAAAGACCTTCGTATTGCCACTCTGCTTCGAATTTGCCGTTGCACTTCTTTTCATGCTGCCGGCAACGAACTTCCGCGCCCAAACCACCACTGACCAGATGCCGCCGGAAACAACCGCGCCGGGCAAATCAGGCCCAGCTTCCGTCAAGCCCGCCCTTGCCGAGCCTGCCGCTTCCGAGACCCCCGCGACCGCCGCAACTCCTGCTGACCGCGCCGTGGCCTACTATCATCTGGCGCTGGCCTCCACCTACGAAGACGAGGCTCTCGAAACAGACCGCCCGGAGTATGTAACCCGCGCTATCGACGAGTACAAGACGGCCCTGAATGCCGACCCCACCTCTCCGCAGTTGAATGACGGGCTGGCCGATCTATACCTCCGCACCGGCCGTACCCACGACGCGGAAATTACGGCGCGCGCCTTGCTCAAGAACTCACCCAATGACGTTGACGCCCACAAGCTGCTGGGCAAGATTTATCTGCGCCGGTTGAGCGATGCCTCCAACTCCGTCTCCTCCACCTCGCCCTCCGGCAACACTCTTGACCAGGCCATCGCCGAGTACGAAAGGATCGTCGCCCTCGAGCCCAGGAGCGTCGAGGACCGCATGGTTCTGGGCCAGCTCTACACCGTCAAGCACGATTCCAAGAAAGCCGAAGAAGAGTTCAAGACCGCGCAGGCCATCGAGCCCGAGTCGGAAGAAGTGGTGCTCAACCTGGCCCGCCTCTATGCCGAAAGCGGCGACCTGCGGCATGCCGCCAAGGTGATTGAAGACGTGCCGGAAGACGACCGCACACCCAAGATGGAGCTGGCCTTGGGCGCATCTTATGACCAGCTGAAGCAGCCCAAAGAAGCCATCACCGCCTATAAGCGCGCCAACGACATGGAGCCCGGAGACCCGCGCACCCTTGACGCGCTGGCCGAAGCTCTGCTCAACGATAACCAGTTCGACGAGGCGCAAAAGCAGTTCAAGCTGCTCGCCGACGCCGATCCTGAGAACGCTGAGACCTACGTTCATATCGCCGAGATCCAGCGCCGCCAGGGAAAGTACGAGGATGCGCTGGCCAACGTCCACACCGCGCTCAAAAAGGACCCAACTTCACTTGAAGCCGGCTTCAACGAGGGACTGCTGCTTGACGTGCTGGGCCGCCTGGACGAGGCCGCGCAGACTTACGAGAACCTGCTGCAACAGCCGACGCTCTACCATGCCAACGGCGCCTATACCTCCGAAGAGAAGAACAACCGCGGCATCTTCCTTGAGCGCCTGGGCTCCGTCTATCACGAGCAGAACAAGGTCGATAAGGCCATCGCCACCTACCAGAAAATGATCGATCTCGGCGGCGATATGGCTCTGCGCGGCTACCAGGGCCAGGTGGACATCTACCGTGACGCCAGACAGTTTGACAAGTGCATTGAGGTCTCGCGCAAAGCCGTCGCATCCGACCCCAAAAATCGCGACCTCAAGCTGATGCTGGCCGGCGAACTGGCGGACCAGGGCAAAGCCGATGAAGGCCTCGCGATGGCCAAAGGGCTCCTCGATAACTCCGACAACGATCGCACCGTGTGGCTTGCGCTGAGCCAGATGAATATTCGCCTGCGCCGCTGGAAGGACGCCGAGGATGCCATCGACAAGGCCGCCACGCTGACCACCAAGAAGGAAGATAAAACCTACCTGGTCTTCCTCAGGGGCGAACTGGCCGAGCGGCAAAAGCACTATGAACCGGCCGTGCAATTGTTCCAACAGGTCCTTGACCTGGACCCCAGCAACGCCATGACGCTCAACTACCTCGGCTACATGATGGCCGACAAAGGCACCCGTTTGCCTGAGGCGCTGAAGATGATCCGCAAGGCCGTGGAGTTGGAGCCGATGAACGGCGCCTATCTCGATTCCCTCGGCTGGGTCTACTTCAAGATGGGGGAATACGAGCTCGCCGAGGAGAATTTGCGCCAGGCCGTCTCCCGCGACCAGTCCGACCCCACGGTCCACGACCACCTTGGCGACCTCTACGAGAAGACCGGACGCATCCGTCTGGCCGCCGCACAGTGGGAACTCTCGCTGGCAGAGTACGCAAAGTCAGCGCCCGCCGACGTGGAACCCGGCGACGTGGCCAAAGTGCAGAAAAAGCTGGAGAGCGCCCACGTCAGGCTCGCCAAACAGGAAAACGCCATCGGCACGCCCAAACCGGAGTAGAAACCGGCGCTACTGTTTGGTATCCAACGGGTGCTGTGAATCCTCGAAAAATTGATTCTGCAGCTTGAGGCTTGCCTGGTCGGCTTTGATCGTCTTCAGCGCCTCGGCAATCTCACGCGACCATTCTTTCTGGTCAAACTCGCCAAGCTCTTTGGTCGCTGCCGCGCCCTCGCCCGAATAATGATTAGGGAAACGCGCATACCACCAGATCCCGGTATAAACATTCTCCGGCAACGACTGCCGGTTCAGATCAGTGCCTGATTCCTCCGTTGCGCGATTCATGTGGACCAGGTCTGGCCGCGCAATCAGCATCAACGACGTCTCCGTTTCGCCCGCGTGCTGGTCGACTTTGGTTTTCAACGCCGGGCGTCCCGGCGCATTCTTGTTCGGCAATCCCAAAACGTAAACCACGTAGTCGCGCGGGCTGGCAAGTTGCGCCTCCGCGAACAGCGGCAGCAGGTAATTGTTTCCGCCGTGGCCGTTCACAATGAGAATCTTCTTGCAGCCGTTGCGCGCCATCTCCTTCACCGTTTCCTGGAGCAACGTGAGCTGTGTCTCCAGGCTGTAGGCCACCGTTCCGGGCTGCTGTTGAGCCTCAAAGATCTGGCCGAAATAATACTCGGGAAACACGACTGCATACTCCTGCCGCACCGCGTTGAAAACCGCGAATCGAACATCGAGCAGGTCGGTTCCCAGCGGCAGGTGCGCTCCGTGCTTCTCGAGGATCCCGAAGGGCAGCACACAAACCCCTTGCGACTGATGAATCGCCTGGATAAAGTCGGGCCCGGTAAGCTCCTCCCATTTTGCTGAAAGGTTCGCCTGGGAATAGCAAACCTCCACTGAGAACAGAAGCAAAGACAGAGCGAGAACAATGCCGCGTCTTGTTTTCATCTGCAAACTCCTTTGGCCTGCCAGCCGCCGTTCATGCTACTCTTGCGGGCGGCGCACTGACAAACATCGGTAGGAATGGCATACTAGTGCGCATCGACGATGACGAACTCCGAATCCAACTCTCTCAAAAAACTTCACCCGGAAATTGCCGTCCGCGGGGATGGCGAACTTGCCGCACGCGCGCACGCTGAATCGCCTCATCCCTATCGCAGTCCCTTTGCCCGCGATGCCGCCCGCATCCTGCACGCGCGCGCCTTTCGCCGCCTGGCCGGAAAAACCCAGGTCTTCCCCCGCCTGCCCGCCGAATCTCATTCTGACCACTTCCGCAGCCGGCTCACCCACACCCTTGAAGTAACCCAGATCTCCCGCACTCTCGCCGGAGCTTTGGGGCTGAACATCGAACTGACTGAAGCTCTGGCGCTAGCCCACGATATCGGCCACCCGCCTTTCGGCCACGCAGGAGAAAAGGCCCTCGACCACTGCCTGCGCGGCGCTGGCCTCACCTTTGACCACAACCTTCACGCCCTGCGCATCGTCACCTGGTTTGAGGAGCGCTACGCCGCCTTTCGCGGTCTCAACCTCACGCTGGCCGTCCGCGAAGGCATCGTCAAACACTCCCACGACTACTCCGCCGCAACCCACCCCGATCTGGCTGAATATTTCCTCGATCAATTCCCGCCGCTTGAAGCGCAACTCATCGACCTCACCGACGAGATTGCCTACCTCACAGCCGATCTCGACGACGGCCTCGACTCAGGCATTCTCACTCTTGAACAGGTCCGCGAAGGCGTGCC
>Ga0181529_10004407_pt1 | contig 15259 bp, 12 predicted proteins | sample PEATcosm2014_Bin_36_FD_119763 | JGI IMG/M metagenome (GOLD analysis project Ga0181529, IMG submission 119763) | Peatland microbial communities from MTU Mesocosm Facility, Houghton, MI, USA - PEATcosm2014_Bin10_30_metaG | ecosystem: Environmental > Terrestrial > Soil > Wetlands > Peat | place...
AGTCGCGCAGCGCGTCCACCACGGCGTTGATCACCGCCGGCGGCGAGCCGATCGCGCCGACCTCGCCGCACCCCTTGGAGCCCAGGGGATTGTGCGTGCACATGGTGTTCTCGGTGGCCACCGTGATGTTCGGCAGGTCCTGCGCGCGCGGCATCGTGTAGTCCATGAACGACGCCGACAGCAGTTGTCCGTTGCTGTCATAGGCTGCGTTTTCCTGCAGCGCCTGGCCGATGCCCTGGGCGATGCCGCCCTGCACCTGGCCTTCCACGATCATCGGATTGACCACCCGGCCGACGTCGTCCACGGCGGTGAAATTCACCACGCTGACGACCCCGGTGTCGCGGTCGATCTCCACCTCGCAGACATGGCAGCCGCCCGGGAAGGTGAAGTTGGCCGGGTCGTAGAACGCGGTTTCGTCAAGCCCGGGCTCGATCTCCTCGATCGGGTAGTTGTGCGGCACGTAGGCGGTCAGCGCGATTTCGCCGAGCGTCTTGCCGCGGTCGGTGCCGGCGACGGTGAATTTTCCGTCCTTGAACTCGATGTCGTCGACCGCGGCTTCCAGCAGATGGGCGGCGATTTTCTTGCCCTTCGCGATCACCTTGTCCATCGCCTTCACCATGGCGCTGCCGCCAACCGCGAGCGAGCGGCTGCCATAGGTGCCCATGCCGAACGGGATCTTCGCCGTATCGCCGTGGACGATATCGACGTCAGCGAAGGGCACGCCGAGCTGATCGGTGACAAGCTGCGCCAGGGTGGTTTCGTGCCCCTGGCCATGGCTGTGCGTGCCGGTGAACACCGTGACGCTGCCGGTCGGATGCACCCGCACATTGGCAACTTCGTAGAGCCCCGCGCGGGCGCCGAGCGAACCCACGACCTTCGACGGAGCGATGCCGCAGGCCTCGAGATAGGTGGAAACGCCGATGCCGCGCAGTTTTCCTCGCTGCGCCGCCTCGGCGCGGCGCTTTTCGAAACCGGCCCAATCGGCCACTTTCAACGCCGCATTCAGCGTCGCCTCGTAGTCACCGCTGTCGTATTGCAGCGCCACTGGCGTCTGATAGGGAAAAGCATCGCGCGGAATGAAATTCCGCCGCCGCACCGCGATCCGATCGAGCCCGGTGTCGTGGCACACAGCGTCCACCAGGCGCTCGAGCAGAAAAGCCGCCTCTGGCCGCCCGGCGCCGCGATAGGCGTCCACCGGCACGGTGTTGGTGAACACCGCCTTCACCTCGGCGTAGATCGCGGGCGTTTTGTAAACGCCAGCCAGCAGCGTGGCGTACAGATACGTCGGCACCGCCGGGGCAAAAGTGGAGAGATAGCCGCCCATGTTGGCGAGCGTCCTGACCTTCAGCGCGAGGAACGTGCCGTCCTTGTCGAGCGCCACCTCGGCGGTCGAGACATGGTCGCGCCCATGCGCGTCCGACAGGAAACTTTCGCTGCGCTCGGCGGTCCACTTCACCGGCCGCCGTAACTTGCCGGCCGCCCAGGTGACGATCGCCTCCTCGGCATAGTGATAGATCTTGCTACCGAACCCGCCGCCGACATCGGGCGCCACCACGCGCAGCCGGTGCTCGGGCAGCCCAAGAACGAAAGCACCCATCAGCAGGCGGATGACATGCGGATTCTGGCTGGTGGTGTAGAGCGTGTAATCGCCGCTGGAGGGATCGTAATCGCCAACCGCGGCGCGCGGCTCCATGGCGTTGGGGATCAGCCGGTTGTTGGTGAGGTCGAGCGATACCACCCGATCGGCCCTGGCGAAGGCGGCGGCCACCGCGTCGGCGTCGCCGAGGTGCCAGTCGTAGCAGACGTTGCCCGGCGCACTGTCGTGCACCAGCGCGGCATCCGGCCGCACGGCGTCGTGCAGGGAAGCGACCACGGGCAGGTCTTCCAGTTCGATCGCCAGCAGTTCGACTCCGTCGCGCGCCTGCTGTTTGGTTTCGGCGATCACCACCGCGATCGGGTCGCCGACATGGCGGACCTTGCCCTCTGCCAGCACCGGGTGTTTCGGCTCGGCCATCGGCGAGCCGTCCTTGTTGTGGATCTGCCAGCCGCAGGGCAGCCCGCCGATCGGCGCGCCCGCGGCGTTGAGCAGGTCGGCGCCGGTGAACACCGCGACCACGCCCGGCGCGGCCTTCGCCGCCGCGGTATTGATGGCAACGATGCGCGCGTGCGGCCGGTCGCTGCGCGCGATGACGGCGTGAAGCTGGTGCGGCCGGTTGATGTCGTCGACATAGTGGCCGCGGCCAGTGAGGAAGCGCAAATCCTCCTTGCGACGGACACTGGCGCCGATGCCCTCGAACGGTACGTTCATGATCCCCCCTTGGAAGCCTGATTTTTATTCAGCCGCGGCGGCCGCCTGGCTGTGCATCAGCGGCCAGGCGGCCGCCACGGCCTTCACGATATTGTGGTAGCCCGTGCACCGGCAGAGGTTGCCCTCCAGCCCGTGCCGGATCGCCTCCTCGGTCAGCCCTTCGGGGTGGCTCTGCACCAGGTCGATGGCGCTCATCACCATGCCCGGCGTGCAGAAGCCGCATTGCAGCGCGTGGTGTTCGCGGAACATCGCCTGCATCGGGTGCAGCGTGCCGTCGGCCGCCGCCAGTCCCTCGATGGTGGTGACGCTGGCGCCTTCGGCCTGCACGGCCAGCATGGTGCACGACTTCACCGAGATGTCATCGACCTGTACCACGCAGGCGCCGCACTGGCTGGTGTCGCAGCCCACGTGGGTGCCGGTCAGCCCAAGTTTTTCGCGCAGCAATTCGACCAGCAGCGTGCGTCCCTCGACCTCGACCGTCGCACGCTTGCCGTTCACCGTCAGGCTCACCTGCGGCATGGATTTTTCCCCTCGATTTCCCGTGCCGCGTCCATCCGGCGGCACTTGGCCAGAGTGTTGTCAATTCCTCCGGATGTCGTCAAGCCGCCTTGGGCAGCGGGGCGGCGTCCGGCACGGTATCGAGGTGGCAGGCCGTAACATGTCCGTGTTCCGGCGCGTTCGGCGCCGGCCGCAGCACCGGTTCCTCGATGCGGCAGCGGTCGAAGGCGAACGGGCAGCGGGTGTGGAAGCGGCACCCGCTTGGCGGGTTGATCGGGCTCGGCACGTCGCCATACAGAATGATGCGGCTCCGCTTCACCGTCGGGTCCGGCACCGGCACGGCCGACAGCAGGGCGCGCGTGTACGGGTGGTGCGGGGTGGCGAACAGGGTGCGCCGGTCCGCCAGTTCGACGATCTTGCCGAGGTACATCACCGCCACGCGATGCGTCAGGTGTTCGACGATCGCCAGATCGTGGCTGATGAACAGCAGCGCCAAGCCGAGTTCGTCCTGCAGGTCGGACAGCAGGTTGACGATCTGCGCCTTCACCGAAACGTCAAGCGCCGAGACCGCCTCATCGCAGATGATGAGGTCGGATCCCGGGGCGAGCGCGCGGGCGATGCCGATGCGCTGACGCTGGCCACCCGAGAACTCGTGCGGGAAGCGGCGCATCGCGTCGCGCGGCAACTGCACTTTGTCCATCAGCCCGGCGACGCGGTCGTCCAGCTCGCTGCCGCTGGCCAGGCCGAAGTTGAGAATCGGTTCGGCGATGATATCGAACACGCGCTGGCGCGGGTTGAGGCTGGAGAACGGGTCCTGGAACACCACCTGCACCCGCCGGCGCATCGGCCGCAGCAGGCGGGCCGGCAGGTTGTCGATGCGCTGCCCGTCCAGGTAGACCTCGCCCGCGGTGATCGGATACAGCCGCAGGATCGCCTTTCCCACCGTCGACTTGCCGCAGCCGCTCTCGCCCACCAGAGACAGCGTCTCGCCCTTGGCGATGTCGAAGGTCACGCCGTCCACCGCGTAGACGTTGGCGGTGACCTGGCCGAGCAGTCCGCCATGCAGTGGGAAATGCTTCTTCAGCACATTCACTTCGAGCAGCTTCGGCGTGTTCATGCGGCCAGCTCCGCGGTGCGCTCAGCGTAGTGGCAGGCGGCGAAATGATGGGGAATCTTCTCCTCCACCGCCGGCGCCACCTGACGGCAGAGATCGCTCGCCAGCGGGCAACGCGCGGCGAACACGCAGCCCACCATTTTCTCGCGCAGGCTGGGCACCTGACCGCCGATTTCCGTCAGTTTGGTGCGCCCGGCATGCGCCAGCGACGAGCCGAGCTTCGGCACCGCCCCGATCAGGCCGCGCGTGTAGGGGTGCATCGGGCGGAGGTAGATCGCTTCCACCGCGCCCTCCTCCACCTTGCGGCCCGCGTACATCACGACGACGCGCTGCGCCATCTCGGCGACCACGCCGAGGTCGTGGGTGATCAGCATGATCGCCGATCCCAGCCGCGTCTTCAGGTCGCGCATGAGGTCGAGAATCTGCGCCTGGATGGTGACGTCGAGCGCCGTCGTCGGCTCGTCGGCGATCAGCAGTTTCGGATTGCAGGCCAGCGCCATGGCGATCATGACGCGCTGGCGCATGCCGCCGGAAAGCTGGTGCGGATATTCGCGAACCCGCCGCTCCGGTGCCGGAATGCCCACCAGCGTCAGCATCTCGACCGCCCGCCGCTCCGCGTCGCGCTGCGAAAGTCCCTCATGCAGCCGCAGGGTTTCGCCGATCTGCCGGCCGACGTTCAGGACCGGATTGAGGCTGGTCATCGGCTCCTGGAAAATCATACTGATATCCTTGCCCCGGATCCGGCGCATCTCGGGCTCGGACAGTTCCAGCAGGTCGCGGTCCTGGAACAGGATGCGGCCCGCGACTTTTCCAGGCGGCTCGGCGATCAGCCGCAGGATGGACATCGAGGTGACCGACTTGCCGCAACCGCTTTCGCCCACCACCGCCACGGTTTCGCCGGCATCGATATGGAACGAAAGACCCTCGACCGCGCGGACCACGCCATCCAGCGTGCCGAAATGCGTCTGCAGGTTCTCGACCTTCAGCAGGGGCGTCGCCATGGCCCTCAGATCCTCTTCGCCAGCCGCGGATCGAGCGCGTCGCGCAGCCCGTCGCCCAGCAGATTTACCGCCAGCACCGTAATGGACAGGAAAACCGCGGGGAAGAACACGATGTACGGCTTCACCTGCCAGAGTGCCCGCCCCTCGGCCATGATGTTGCCCCAAGACGGAATGATCGGCGGCGTGCCGGCGCCGATGAAGCTCAGGATGGCCTCGGTGATCATGGCGGAGGCGCAGATGAACGTCGCCTGCACCGTGATCGGCGCCAGCGTGTTGGGCAGGATGTGCTTGAGAATGATCTTCGGCATCTGCGTGCCGGAGGCCACCGCCGCCTCCACATACGGTTGCTCGCGCAGGGTCAGCACCACGCCGCGCACCAGCCGGCTCACGCGCGGCACCTCGGCGACGGTGATGGCGATGATGACGTTCTGCACCGATCCGCGGGTCAGCGCCATCAGCGCGATCGCCAGCAGGATCGAGGGAATCGACATGATGCCGTCCATGATCCGCATCACCACGGCATCCATCCAGCGGACAAAACCAGAGACCAGGCCAATGAACATGCCGAGGACGGCGGAGCAGGCGGCGACCGCGAAGCCGACGATGAGCGACACCCGCGCGCCGTACAGCACGCGCGAATAGACGTCGCGCCCCAGCATGTCGGTGCCGAACCAGTATTGTGCGTTCGGTGGCCGCGTGCGGCGCGCCGGCGCCAGTGCGGTCGGGTCCACCGTGCCGAGCAACGGCGCGAATATGGCGATCGCCACGATGATCGCCAGCAGCAGGCCGCCGGCGGCGATGGTGGGATGGCGATAGACGAACATGGCCACCCGGCCGCGTCGTTTGCGCGGCGGCAACACATCCGCCAACTCCGGCGCGGCGGCGTGCTGCCCCGGATCGAACGCGGTGGTGCTCAATAGCGGATCCTCGGGTCGAACACGGTATAAAGCAGGTCCACGCACAGATTGACGAGCACGTAGACGAAACTGAACATCAGCACGACGCCCTGGATGACCGGGTAGTCGCGCCGCAGGATGGCGTCCACCACCAGCCGGCCGACACCGGGAATGGCGAACACGCTCTCGGTCACGACCGCCCCGCCGATCAGCCCGGCGACTCCGAGCCCGATGATGGTGACGATCGGCACCGCGGCGTTCTTGAGCGCGTGCACGAACAGGATGGCGTGCTGATCGACACCTTTCGACTTCGCCGTGCGCACGTAGTCCTGGTTCAGGACCTCCAGCATGGTGGCGCGGGTGATGCGCGCGATCAGCGCGATAAAGGCGCTGCCCAGGGTTACCGCCGGCAGCACCAGGTTGCGCAGCCATGGCCCGATGCCGTTGGCGATCGGCGTGTAGCCCTGGACCGGCAGCACGTCGAGCTGCAACGCGAAAGTGTAGGCCAGCACATAGCCAACCACGAACACCGGCACCGAAAACCCGGCCACCGCCATGATCATCACCAGCCGGTCGATCCAGGTGCCGTGCTTCCACGCCGCCAGCACGCCCGCGGGCACGGCGATGGCGATCGACAGGATCAGCGTCAACACCATCAGCGACAGCGTCGGCTCGATGCGTTGCGCGATCATGTGGGTGACCGGCAGGTTGGTGAAGATCGACTGGCCGAGGTCGCCGTTCAGAACGTGCCAGACCCACTCGCCAAAGCGGACGAGGAACGGCCGGTCGAGGCCGAGCGAGGCGCGGATTCGATCGACATCCGCCGGCGTCGCCTGATCGCCGGCGATGATCGCCGCCGGGTCGCCCGGGGCGATGTAGAGCAGGCTGAATACGAACAACGCCACCACCGCCATGACGGGAATGGTGGAGAGGATTCGCCGCGCCGCGTAGGCGTACATGCCGATCGTCTCTTCCTTGTTGTCCCGGTCGCCCCGGCCGCCACCGCGACCGGGGAAAGTCTAGGCTCGGTCAGGATTTCTGCACACCCCAGAACACCGGGAACGGCGCTTTCACCACCCCCGTGACGTTTTTGCGCCAGGCCTGGTACATCTGAAAGAAGCCGGTCGGCGCGTAGGTCACGACCTCGAACGAGGCGCGGTTGATCGCCGCGATGGCCTGCTTTTCCGCTGCCAGGTCCGGGGCCGCGTACCAGTCGGCAATGCGCGCCTCCACCTCGGGCGAATTCGGCCAGCCGAACCACGCCTTGTCGCCGCCGCAATCGAGCGCCGTGTAGGGTGCCGGGTTCACGCAATCGGCGCCGGCATGCCAGGTGTGGAAGATGTTCCAGCCGCCCTGGCTCGGCGGATCCTTCTTGGCCCGCCGCGCGCCCACCGTGCCCCAGTCCGTCGCCACGTAGTCCACCTCAAAGCCCAGCTTGGTCAGCAGGTCCTGGGTCACCTCGCCTTCCGCCTTGGTGATCGGAACGTCGGTGGCGACCAGCAGCGTGACCTTGGAACCAAGCACGCCGGCCTCGCTCAGCAGCTTCTTGGCCGCGTCGTAGTTGCGCGGCCCTTTCAGGATGTCGCCGCCGTCCTCGCTGTAGACCGCCGTGCCGGGGGTGAAGAAGCTCGGCAGCGGCCGCCACAGGTCGGGGTTCTCGCCCACCACGGCCTGCATGTAGTCCTGCTGCGACAGCCCCATCAGCAGCGCCCGGCGCGCCCGCACGTCGTTGAACGGCGGTTGCAGATGGTTCATGCGCAGACTGCCGATATTGCCGAGTGGGTCGGCGATGTCGACCGCGATGTTGGCGTTGCGCTTGAGCAGCGGCACCAGGTCGGGCAGCGGCGTTTCCCACCAGTCCACCTCGCCGTTCTGCAGCGCTCCCCCGGCGGTGGCGGGGTCCATGATGACCCACTCGATACGATCCAGCATCATGCGCTTGCCGCCGGCGAGCCATTCGCCCGGCTCCGGGCGCACCGGGTAGTCGGCGAACTTCTCGAACACGGCGGTGGCGCCGGGCACCCATTCGCTCTTGTTGAACTTCATCGGCCCGGAGCCGACGTATTCGCTGATCAACTGGAAGGGATCGGTCCTGGCGATTCGCTCGGGCATCATCAACGCCGTCGGCGCGTTGTTCTTGCCGAGCGCGAACAGCAGTTTAGGAAACGGCTTGTTCAGCCGGAAGCGGAAGCTGCGGTCGTCGAGCGCCTCCAGCGCGTCGATTCTCGCCGCGATCAACTGGCCCATGGTGTCGCGCACCATCCAGCGCTTCAGGCTGGCGATGCAGTCGCGGCTGAGCACCGGCTCCCCGTCGTGGAACTTCAGGCCGGGGCGCAGGCGGAAGGTCCAGGTCTTGAACGCCGCGTCGACCTCGTGGCCCTCGCACATCTGCGGTTGCGGCTCAAGTTGGGCGTTCACGCCGTACAGCATGTCCCACACCATCAGCGCCGCATTGCGCACGACATATTGCGTGCCGGCCACCGCATCCATGCTGGACAGGTTGGCCTGCGGCACGAAACGCAGCACCTTACTGCCCTGTGCACGGGCCAAATTCGGCGCGGCCAGCATGCCGGCGGCGGCAACGGCCCCAAACAGTTCACGACGCTTCATGCGCACGCATCCCCTTGTCATGTCGTTGCGTGACCGCGACGGTATGCCGCAGCCCCCGCCCTCCTGAACATGGGACCGGCTGTTTCCCTGCACCTTCAATGTTTTATCTCCCCGGCGGCGGTGCGGGCCGCGGGGTAGGCCGCCATCTTGTAACGTCTGCCCCCCGCCGCGCAAGCGCCGGGGAGAAGGTCGGGCTGTGGTGGCGCGCGGCCCGTCGCTCTGCCATAGCGGCGTCGGTGGCAACACGCAAGGCAGCCATGCGGCGGGCCAGCGTTTCGCACAGGACGGCGGCGGTGGTGCGCATCGGCACCCGGAGCGGCTAAGCGCCGATGGACATGTTGCATACGCGCGTGGCCCGTACGCCGGTCGCCGCCGTGCGCGCCGCGGCTTTGAGCGCCGAGGCCGACACCATCCGGGCTGGCACGCCGGCGTTCCGACGCACCAATCTGGCGATGCTCTGTGCCGGATTCTCCACCTTCGCGCTGCTCTATTGCGTGCAGCCGCTACTGCCGGTGTTCTCGCGGCAGTTCCATGTCGCGCCGGCCGAGGCCAGCATGGCGCTGTCGGTGACGACGGTCCTGCTGGCGGTGTCGCTGCTGGCGGCGGGGTCGCTTTCCGAGGCGTGGGGGCGCAAGCCGATGATGGTAGCGGCGATGATCGCCGCCGCCCTGCTCAACGTGCTGACCGCGGTCATGCCGGCCTGGCACGGAATTTTGATGGTCCGCGCGCTGGAGGGGATCGCGCTGAGCGGCCTGCCGGCGATCGCCATGGCCTATCTCAGCGAGGAGATGCATCCCCGTTCGGTCAGCCTCGCCATGGGCCTCTACGTCAGCGGCAGCGGCCTCGGCGGCCTGGCGGGACGGCTGCTGACGGCGGTGCTCAGCGATCTGACCAACTGGCGGGTCGCCGTCGCCATCCTCGGGGGGCTGGGTCTCGTCTCCGCCGCCATCTTCGCCTGGAGCCTGCCGCCCTCGCGCCATTTCCGGTCGCGCTCGCTGTCGCCGTGGACGCTGGCGAGCGGCTTCGCCGGGCATTTCCGCGACCGCGGCCTGCGCCTGCTGTTCGTCGAGGGCTTCCTGCTGATGGGCAGCTTCGTGACCGTCTACAACTACATCGGCTATCGGCTGCTGGCGCCGCCATACAGCCTGAGCCAGTCTGTCGTGGGCACCGTGTTCTCGGTCTACCTGGTGGGCATCCTCAGTTCGACCTGGTGCGGCGGGCTGGCGGGGAAGTTCGGGCGGCACCGGGTGTTCTGGGTCACCGTCGCGGTGATGCTGGCCGGCGCGCTGCTGACGCTTGCGCACGACCTGGCGCCGATGATCGCCGCCATTGCCCTGGTGACCTTCGGTTTCTTCGGCGCGCACGCGGTGGCGAGCGGCTGGATCGGGGCGCGCGCACGCCAGGCCAGGGCGCAGGCGGCGGCGCTCTATTTGTTCTTCTACTATCTCGGTTCCGCCACCATCGGCTCGATCGGCGGGCTGTTCTTCAGCCATGCCGGTTGGCCCGGGGTGGTCGGGCTGATCGCCTGCCTGTTGCTGGCGGCACTGGCCATCGGACTCAAGCTGGCGCGGTTGCCCCCGCTGCCGGCGCCGGGCCAGACTGGAACGGCGCCGTCCCCCCTCGCCCGATAACTGCCGAGGCACGCATGACCATGAGGCACTTGCGCATTGCCATCTTCGTTGCCGCCGTCGCGTTGGCCGCCGCCGGCCCCGCCCGCGCCCAGGACGCCACCGCCGGGGCCGCGGTCTTCGCGTCCCAATGTGCCATTTGCCACGCCGTGTCGGAGGGCCGGAACATGGTCGGCCCCAGCTTGTTCGGGCTTCTCGGCCGGCCGGCCGCGGCGATTCCGGGGTATCGTTACTCGGCCGCGATGCGCGCCTGCGGGCTTGCCTGGGACGCGGCGACGCTCGACCGCTACCTCACGGGGCCAGAGGCCGTCGTTCCTCACACGACCATGACCTATGGCGGCCTGCGAGACGCCCAGACGCGCGCCGATCTGATCGCCTACCTGTCCACCTTGCATTGACACGGCGATCCTTTCGGCTTGGTGATTGCGTTCTTGACTTCCCATCCGGTTCCGGCATCGGTAAGCGGGAGGCCATGGAAGCCATCTTGCTCCGTTTCACCCCGCGCGCTCTGCATGCGAAACTGCCCGTGGTGGCGCAATTCCTGCGCTTCGGCACCGTCGGGGTGGCCGGGTTCGTGGTCGATACCGCGACCGTCTATGCGACCAAGGGCACCCTTGGCCTGTACGGCGCCGGCGCCGTCGCCTACCTCACAGCGGCCTCCGCCACCTGGCTGTTCAACCGGCTGTGGACCTTCCGCGGCAGCGGCAGCGGGCCGGCACACCGGCAATGGCTGGCCTTCCTGGGGACGAACCTGCTCGGCTTCACGCTCAACCGCGGCACCTATTTTGTCCTCGTCACAATCAGCGTAACCTGTGCCGCCCAGCCGGTGTGGGCGGTCGCCGCCGGTGCGATCGCCGGCATGTTCGTCAATTTTCACCTGTCGCGAACGGTAGTGTTCCGCTGATGCCCAACCCGCGCGTCGCCGTCATCGTGCCGTGCTACAACGAAGCGGTGGCGATCCCGCGCGTGGTCGAGGATTTCCGCGCCGCCCTGCCGGACGCCACCGTCATCGTCTACGACAACAACTCCGGCGACGGCACCGCCGAGACCGCGCGCGCCGCCGGGGCGATGGTCCGACGCGAGATCCGGCAGGGCAAGGGCCATGTCGTTCGCCGTGCCTTCGCCGACATCGAGGCCGACATCTACGTGCTGGTGGACGGCGACGGCACCTATGACGCCACCTGCGCGCCGGCCATGGTGGCCCTGCTGATCGAGGAACGGCTGGACATGGTGACCGGCACGCGGATCAGCGACGCCGCCGGCGCCTACCGTCCCGGCCATCGTCTCGGCAACCGCGTGCTCACCGGCCTGGTGCAGTCCGTGTTCGGCGCGGGCGTCAGCGACATGCTGTCGGGCTACCGCGTGTTCAGCCGCCGCTTCGTGAAATCCTTTCCCGCGCTGGCCGCCGGGTTCGAGACCGAGACCGAGTTCACCGTGCACGCGCTGGAGTTGCGCCTGCCCGTGGGCGAACTGCCGACCCCCTACCGCGAGCGGCCCCAGGGGTCGGCCAGCAAGCTGCACACGATTCGCGACGGTATCCGCATCCTGCGCACCATTGTCGTGCTGGTGAAGGAGGAGCGGCCGCTGGCGTTCTTCTGCACCGCCGCCGCCGCGTTGTTGTTGGCGGGCATCGCGCTCGTCGTGCCGGTGGTGGTGGAGTTTTTCGCCAGCGGCCTGGTGCCGCGGCTGCCCACCGCCGTGCTGGCGATGGGCATGGTGCTGCTGTCATTCCTGTCGTTCGCCTGTGGGCTGATTCTGGATTCGGTAGCGCGCGGGCGGAAGGAAATGAAGCGGCTGGCCTACCTGCGCACGGCGGCGGTCGAGGCCGGAGACGGTTGACGGTGGTGGCGTCACGTAGTGCCTGGGCTGCTTCGTGAACTGGCGGCCGGACCGGCGCAGTTTCGGGGTTGCCGTGGGGGGGTTCGCGACTTTCCTCAGCCTCTACCCCCCGCAGGCCATTCTGCCCGACATCGCCCGCGAGTTCGGCGTCGGCGTGCTGCAGGCCGGGCTGACCATCACGGCGCCGCTGCTCGCGGTGGCTTGCGTGGCGCCATTCGTCGGCACCATCTCCGACCGGCTCGGCCGCAAGACCCTGATCGTCACCGCTTCCTTCCTGCAGGTGCTGCCGATGGTGCTGGTGGCCACCGCGCCGGGGCTCGGCACCATGGTGCTGTGGCGGTTCCTGCAAGGGTTGATGCTGCCCTTCATTTTCCCGGTTTGCATCGCCTACATCGGCGACGAATGCCAGGGTGCGTACGGCATCCGCGCCGCCGGCGCCTACTCCGTCGGCACCATCCTCGGCGGCTTCAGTGGCCGCATGCTCGCCGGCGTGGTGGCCGAGTACGCGGGCTGGCGCATGGGCTTCGTGGCCGTCGCCTTGTGCGCGCTGGCGGCGGCCACCATCGTCGCCTTCGTGCTGCCGCGCGAGCAGCGCTTCGTGCCGATGCGGGGCGGTCTGCACTCGGCGCTCGACACCTACATCGAGCACCTGCACACGCCGCGGCTGCTCGCCACCTGCGCGATCGGCTTCGGCATGCTGTTCAGCAACGTGGGCTGCTACACGTATATCAATTTCTACCTGGCCGCCCCGCCGTTCCTGCTCACCCCGTCGCAACTCGGCCTGGTCTTCGGCGTCTATGTGCTCGGCGCGATAACGACAGGGTTGGCCACCCGGCTCGCCATGCGCATCGGCCGCCAACGGACGCTTGAGCTGGCGGTCGGGCTGGCGGCAACCGGCCTGTTGCTGACCTTGCGGGCAAATCTGGCGGTGGTGATCGCCGGGCTGGCCTGCCTGAGCGGCGGGCTGTTCGTGGTGCAGGCCATGTCGCTCGGCTTCATCGCCGCCACCACGCGACGGGCGAAGTCGACGGCGGTGGGGCTGTACATGACGGTGTTCTACATCGGCGGCGCGCTCGGCGGATTCTTGCCCGGCATCCTGTGGAGCCGCGTCGGCTGGTTCGGAGTGGTGGTATTGCTGATGGCGATGCTGGCCGCCATGGGCGCGATCGGAGCACGGTACTGGCGGGAACGATCGGTTGCGGAAGAGTGACGCAAGACCGGGAACCGCTACCACCCCGGTCCGCGCAGCCGCGTCTGGTTGCCGTAGCCTGGCGCACGGCCGGCTGAACGGCGTCGATACCAGGGCGGCGCTGGCGGGGGCGCCGGTGCTGCGCGCAGCGGCACGGCGGGAGGCTTGACCCAGGTCAAGGCGGCCGCGGTTCGTCGCGCGCTAGGCAGGACCAGGAGGCGCAGCATGCGTGGAGCCACGCGGTGGGTGTTCGTGGGCGTGGCGGCGGTGCTTGGCCTGTTCGGTCTCGCGGCCCAGGCACAGGTGATGCCCGACAAGGTCGGCGACGAACTGTCGGCACTGGCCGCGGCCACGCACCCCAGGGCAGGCATGCACCTCGTCGTCCTCGCGCACCGCCCGGTGTTCCGCAACGCCACCGGCGCCGATGCCATCGGCACGCTGCTGCCGGGCGCGGAGGTCGTGGTGCTGGCGACCGCCGGCAAGCGGCTGCGGGTGCACCTCGATGGCTGGCAACAGGACCCCGGGGCGCGCGCCGTCTATGCGCGGCGCGGCTTGCGGATTCTCTCCCTGGCCCTGACGCCGGAGGCGGCGCAGCAGGTGCGGCCCGGCGCGGGCGCCGCCGATCCCGCGACCGGGATGGTCTGGCGGTCCATCCGGGTGACCGGCTGGCTCGATCCCGGCGGACTGGTGGGGGCAGCCGGCCGGCTGTCTGGGTTGATGACGGAACTGGACGCCGAGGCTTGCGGCTCCTGCCACGCCCTCAAGCCGCCGGGGGCGCTGACCGCCTATCAATGGGCCGGCGGGATGAGCAGCAGCCGTCACCGGAACCTGCTGGAGGCGGACCAGTTGGGGCTGTTGCTGCACTGGTTGCAGATGGGCGCAAGTGATAAAGGTTTCTGAGGCCGAAAAACCGAACAGACTGGGAGTGACAGGAATGCAACCGCACGGTTCCGGGCAAGCACAATTGGCGCTGACGCGCCGCCGGCTGTTGGGCGCCACCACCGCCGGCGGGCTGGCCGGCCTGCTGGGGTTGCAAGCCGCCCTGCCCACGGTGGCCCGCGCGGCGATGCCGGACGGCGAGGTGCTGAATGCCTCGCACTGGGGCGTCTACTGGGGTCGCGTGCAGGGCGGCAAGTTCGTCAGCCTGCGCCCCTGGGAGAAGGACCCCCGCCCCAACGCCATGCTGCCGGCGGTGCAGGACATCGTCTATTCGCCGAGCCGCATCATGTACCCGATGGTCCGCCGGGCCTGGCTGGAGAAGGGCCCCGGCGCGGCGCCGGAAACCCGCGGCAAGGGCGACTTCGTGCGGGTGAGCTGGGATCAGGCGCTCGACCTGGTCGCCAAGGAAATCCGCCGCGTGCAGACCGATTTCGGACCCTGGGCGGTGTTCGCCGGCACCTATGGCTGGCGCAGCGTCGGCCGGGTGCACAACTGCCAGCCCTGGCTGCGCCGGATGATGAATCTGGCCGGCGGCTTCGTCGCCGCCACCGGCGACTATTCCACCGGCGCCACCCAGGCGATCCTGCCCTACGTCACCGGCACGCTGGAGGTCTACGAGCAGCAGACCGCGCATCCGGTGGTGATGGCCAACACCGAGTTGCTGGTGTTCTGGGGCGCCGACCCGATGCTGACCAACCAGATCGGCTCCAACGTCCCCGACCACGCCGGGTTCGCCTGGGCAGACGAGTTGAAGCGCGCGGGCAAGAAGGTGATCGTCATCGACCCGCTGCGCACCGACACGTGCAAGGCCCTCGACGCGGAATGGATCGCGGTGCGGCCGCAGACCGATGTCGCGATGATGCTCGGCATCGCCCACACGCTGGTGGCCGAGAAGCTGCACGATACGAAGTTCCTGCACGACTACACGGTGGGCTTCGACCAGTTCCTGCCCTACCTGATGGGAGAGGCCGACAAAACGCCGAAGACCGCGGACTGGGCGAGCGGTATTTGCGGGGTTCCGGCCGACACCATCCGCGACCTGGCGCGGCGGTTCGCCAAGAACCGCACCATGCTGGCCAGCGGCTGGTCAATGCAGCGCCAGCACCGCGGCGAACAGGTGCACTGGATGCTGGTGACGCTGGCCGCGATGCTCGGCCAGATCGGCCTGCCCGGCGGCGGGTTCGGGCTGAGCTACCACTATTGCTCGGGCGGAGCGCCGACCGCCAATGCCGCCATC
>Ga0181529_10004410_pt1 | contig 15247 bp, 11 predicted proteins | sample PEATcosm2014_Bin_36_FD_119763 | JGI IMG/M metagenome (GOLD analysis project Ga0181529, IMG submission 119763) | Peatland microbial communities from MTU Mesocosm Facility, Houghton, MI, USA - PEATcosm2014_Bin10_30_metaG | ecosystem: Environmental > Terrestrial > Soil > Wetlands > Peat | place...
ACATATCAGATGGCTTCGTAGTTTTCTTATTTATAGGCGAACAGAGCAGACCTGCAGAGGTGAATGGATAGGTTAATTCGTCCGGGGTGCCTCTCGTCTCGGCGAAGCGGAAGGCATGAAAAGCCCTCGCGCGCCCTTCATCGTCTGGCTTGAAGTTAGGCCCATTATCGCTGACGGACAATCTCGAATCGCGACGCATATAGGACATGATTGTGGCTGCTGGTTTAACCAGTACAAGTCCACCGCCATCGCCTGTTATCCAGCGAAAGGGTAGTTTCACCTCGGTGCGATTCTCATAGCGAAAGTGAGAGTTCCCCATCCAGATTATGGATGAAGACAAGAATGGATAGAAATAGATCATCCCGGCACAGCATAGTGTCACCGACAGGATAAGCCCGAGCTTCTTTATAAAGACTGTATGCATTCCGTGACCCTTTCAGTGCCGGAAACGGTTCGCCGAGAAGTTTACATCTCCTCATCTCTGAAGCAAGACCTGGGGTCCGGGGCTGAAGCCCCTCATGTTGGCTGCTCGGGTTCAGGGGCCTGAAGGCCCCTGCTCCCTCCGGAAAGGCAAGAACAGACAACCACAGATCCTTCGACTCGCTGCTTCACCCCAGCGAACAAGTTCGCTGAGGACCCCGATTGCGCTCGCTCAGGATGACATTTCTATTGGTTGGTGGAAAAGTCAGTCGAGCTGCGCTCAATATCCACTCATGCGATAAGACCGCATGAATGGGGCACCCCGGTGGGAGGGTGCAATTATTTAGCGGGAAAAATAGAAGTACCAAGCGTGGTTCATTTGGGCAGAAGCGCGTTCCAACCTCTGCCTCGTAGTGTCAGACTAGGTTCCACGGGCGGGGTCGAGGCACGAGAGTTCGATCCTGATGAATGCGCAAGAGCACGCGATGCAGGGAGCATCCGAGCTTTTTGTATCCCACCCTTCGCGCAAGACGCGAAGGATGGGGCACCCAATCAATTTGAGGGAGTAGAAGCCAATGTCCGAACACACAGACGATCTCCGCATCCACTATCAGGACGACGCACCGCGCGGCGCGCGCATCAAGGTAATCGGCGTGGGCGGCGGGGGCAACAACGCGGTGAACCGCATGATCGCGGCAGGACTGGAGGGGGTGGAGTTTATCACCGCCAACACGGACATGCAGGCGCTGCAACTGTCCAATGCGCCGGTGAAGCTGCAACTGGGTGTGAAGCTGACCAGCGGACTGGGCGCGGGCGCCAACCCCGACATTGGACGGCGCGCTGCGCTGGAAGACTCCGACAAGATCATCGAGGCGCTGGAGGGCGCGGACATGGTGTTCGTCACCGCCGGACTGGGCGGAGGCACGGGCACGGGTGCGGCCCCGGTGATTGCCAGCCTGGCCAGCGAGATGGGCGCGTTGACGGTGGCCGTGGTCACCCGGCCGTTCGCCTTCGAGGGCAAGCGGCGCATGATGCAGGCCGAACGCGGGATGCAGGAGCTGATCGATTCGGTGGACACGCTGATCGTGATTCCCAACGAAAAACTGCTTGCCGTGGCCAAGGACGCAGGCTTCTTTGAGAGCTTCCGCATTGCCGACGACGTGCTGCGCCAGGGCGTGCAGGGCATCTCCGACATCATCACCATTCCCGGCATCATCAACCGCGACTTTGCCGATGTGAAGACCACGATGGCGGGCATGGGCTATGCGGTGATGGGTACGGCGATCGGCTCGGGACAGAACCGCGCGATGGAAGCCGCGATGGCAGCCATGGCTTCGCCGCTGCTGGAGGCAGGTGCAATCGATGGTGCGCGCGGCATCCTGATCAACATCACAGGGTCGAGCAATTTGAGGTTGACCGAGGTCAACGAGGCCTCCACGATTATCCAGAACGCCGCGCACGAGGACTGCAACATCATCTTTGGCGCGGTGCAGGACGAGCGCATGGGCGACGAGGTGAAGATCACCGTGATCGCCACCGGCTTCCGCCACGAGATGCCGGAGCGGCGCGCGCGCATGCTGGCCGAATCGACCCTGATGACTTCCGACGAAGAGGTGCCAATCCGAGGCCGCGGGCACAGCGGGCGCGATGCTACGCCGCGCTTTGCCAGCGAGATTCAGGAGGCGCAGCCGGCACACGCGCACCACTCGGCCGAAGTCGAGCAGCGGACATCGCAGCCGGTTGAAACAGCGGAGTGCATCTCCGAGTTTGCAGTGACGGCAGCAGCCGGCAGTTCATCCTATTCCTCCTTCGACTCCGAGCCGGAGTTAGTTCCAGTGGCGGCTTCGGTCTTCGACGACGAATTCTTCCGCACGCCGAATGCACGCCTGCGGCCCGCGGTCGAGCCCGATCCATCCGATCCGAATCTGGCCGAATACGACCTGTGCGACGACTGCTGCGTCGACGGACCCATCCAGCACACCCGGCCCTCCTTGACGGAGCATGATCCCGAGGAACCTGCGCATGAGGCCCGCCTGTTTGCCGGCGCAAGCGCCTCCCATGCGGAGCCTCCCGAGACCGATGAACTCGACATCCCGGCGTTTCTGCGCCGAACCCAATAAGCAGCATGGAGGAGATTTGCCGGCGCTCAAGCTGAACTTCTCAGGGTGGTTGCCTCCGGCGAGTCAGAAATACCGTAGAATTGAGGGAGCAGGTTCGAGTACCGGGGGACAGCTCCTGCAAGCCCGGGATAGCACCTCCGAGCTATAGCCGGGTGGTCGAGTAAGGCGTGGAATGTGTCATGAGGGTCTGCTCCGGAGCGGTGGTTTGAAAGCCACCAGGTGAACTTATATCATCGCGACGGGTTTGAAGAACTAGCAGGAGAATTGTAAGAATCGTGGAAAGAACACACTAGAATTGCCGTGTAAGTAAGCACGGACCGACGCACCAAGCAGACGCAGTAATCAACTTCGGAGAAGCTTCCTGATGGCCCTGAACTACCATCGCAACACTTCAATCACGGCCATCCTCGCACTCGCGATGTTGAGCGTTCCGCTTGAACGCGTGGCTTTCTCGCAAGCAAATCCCACGCCGACGAGCCCATCCATGGCAACAAAAGCCAGGACAGCAAAGACCGCTGCGTCGAAGAAGACGGCGACCCATAAGACTACCGCGACCAAGATTGCTGCCCATAAACCTGCGAGTTCCAGAACCTCCGCGTCCAGAACGGCTTCCAAGACGAACGCGTCAAGCTCGCGCTCGACGAAGCGCCCCTCCGCCAGAGTCTTGACTACAGTTTCGCGTACCCACACCGCAACCGTCGCCGTGAAGGCAGCAACGTCTGCGCGCAAAGGCGTGACCAGCAGCGTACGGACGCTTCATGCTGTCAGTCGCCGCGGGCGTCGCTTTGCAGAGCGCTTTACCGCCAGCTCCTTCACCGACGACGTGACCTTCGGCGACACGACATCCGGTGAAGATCCGGTCGTCCGCGCCGCGGCCACCCAGGCGCTGGGCAATCTGAACGGTACGGCACTGGCGATCGATCCGTCGAATGGGCGGATTCTGGCGATGGTCAACCAGAAGCTTGCGCTCTCCAGCGGGGCCGAGCCCTGCTCTACCATCAAACTCGCGGTTACCCTGGCTGCGCTCGACGAAGGTCTCATCACGCGTGACACTCCGGTCAACCTGGGAGGCCACTACTCCCTCACCCTGACTCCAGCACTGGCGCATTCCGTCAATCCGTACTTCGAGACGCTGGGCCGCAAAATGGGCTTCGAGCGAGTAAAGTACTACGCCAACCAGTTCGGCCTTGGCGAGCTCGCCGGCTATAACATCCCCGGCGAACAGCTCGGGGTCTATCCCGACACCGAACTGCCTGCCGCGCAGGGTGGTGTGGGCCGTATGTGCTCGTTTGGCGAGAGTATCTCGATGACTCCGCTGCAACTTGGAGCGCTGGTCTCGGCCATTGCCAATGGCGGTACGCTCTACTACCTGCAACATCCGCAGTCGCCCGCCGAGATTGCCTCCTTTGTGCCCAAAGTGAAACGCACCCTCGACATCGCATCGCTCATCCCGGAGATGCGTGATGGCCTGGAGGGCGCTGTCAAATACGGTACAGCCCGCTCCCTGCGCGCCAGTTTCCGCGAGTTCCCTGTTCTCGGCAAGACGGGCACTTGCTCCAACAACGGCACACGACTGGGATGGTTCGCCTCCTACGCCGATACACCCACGGGTCGCATTGTCACGGTTGTCTTTCTGGAGGGCGGTCGACCCACCTTCGGTCCCAAAGCTGCCGAGGTCACGGGCCAGCTCTATCGCGCGCTGTGGGACAGCAGCTACTTCGCCCCCAAATCCCCGCAACTCGCCACCACCAGCAGTTCCGCCCACGCTAACCCCTGAAGAAACTGATGGTTGCCAGGTTGCAGAAGCCAGTACCTGCCGATGTAGTCTAGACTGCGCAGATCAGTCCCTCATGGGTTAGAAGAGGGAACCCACCACTGCCCTATAACAGGACACCCTCCAGCCGCATCTCACAATATAGCATTGGTTTTCTTGCTTTTATATGTGCTATAAAGAAAGATGGAGGACTAGTCCGTGAAGTACTACCGCCAACTTTTGGCGGTGCTGGTAATCACTTTGATTGCCACGCATACCGCATACGCCGGCATCCCTGATGGCGGCGGCGGAAGTGCGCCCGAAATTGACCCTGCAATGGGGATGGGAGCTCTGGCGTTTATAAGCGGCGCTATTCTGGTAATACGGGGCCGCATCAGGCGCTGATCAGAGTCCACTGTTTTGTCCAGGAACATCAAATTTTTGCCTGATAAGGATTCCATCATCGCGAGGGGTGGGTGGTCGAGGGTCCTCGGCAACACGATCTACGCGCGATGCTGGTGGACGGCCTGCATTCTGATGATTGAATGCATCCTGGTCACTGCCCTGCCCCATCCCTGGTTACAGGGGCATAGCGGATTCACGGACCTGGGGCAGCCCGTCACCCTCAACCCGCTTCCTTTTCGCTGGCTACAGGCGCGGACTGTCACCGTCTCGACTATTTTCTTCTGTGTGGCGTTGCTGTTTTTTGGGCGGGAAAAACTGAAGGCCTTGCAATGGAGTGTTTCTCCGCTGCACAGGGGCTGGGCCGTGCTACACGCATGCGTTTTGGCGCTATTCGTCAAGACCGATTATTTCCTTATGAACTCTGTACCGCCGGGGACAGCCCTGCAACATGGAGTGCTGTGTGTCTGGTACGGTTTGCTTGTGATTTTACCCATCACGATGGGCGGGGCACTTATTCATCTGCCCAAGCCGTTGCATCTACTCCGTAGTCTGGGCAATGCATGGGGCCTTGCGGCAGTATGCGATTTGCTGATGATGTCCGTGCGCAGTCTGCTGATTATTGCATGGGACCGTCCGCATTCATGGCTCGGACATCGGATGCAGGTGGCAACCTTTCACGGCGTGACCTTGTTGCTGGGTATCTTCTACCCCAACGTGTTCCGGGACCCCGGTCATTTTATGGTGGGCACCGACATCTTTTCCGTCGTGGTTGCGGACCAATGTTCAGGGGTCGAAGGATTAGCCCTGATGTTGAGCCTGACGGTGGGTTGGCTGCTATTCACACGGAACGAGTTGCGGCTTCGCCGGGCGTTGCTGTTGGTGCCGATCGCGCTTTACCTCAGTTGGCTGCTGAACATGATACGAATTGCCGCGCTCATCGCCATTGGAAGTTCGGGACATTCGGCGGTGGCGCTGGGAGGCTTCCACACCCAGGCGGGATGGATTCTATTCTGTTGCGTCGGGCTGGCCTTCCTTATCACGGTCCACAACGTCTCCTGGTTTCGACGCTCTCCCCCTGCCGCTGCGAACCAGTCGAAGCATATCCCGCAAGCGGACAGCACCGGCATCAATGTTGCCGCAGTCTATCTGCTGCCATGGCTTGCAATCCTTGCCGCGGGACTTCTGGCCCAGGCGGCATCGGACGGCTTTGAATGGCTCTATCCGCTGCGTCTGCTTGCGGCACTTGCGGTTTTTTTCGCCTATCGCCGCCAGTACCTGCAAATGGATTGGCGGTTTAGCTGGCTGGGGCCAGCAGCCGGCGTTGTGGTGTTTGTGTTCTGGATTGCTATCGACCACTGGATTGGCGAGGACATGACGGGCAGGGATACAGCCGGCAGCGGCGTGATCCTGACCAGCGTAGCTATGGGCCTTACGCGACTGAGCGCCGGTCAGCGCGGAGTATGGATCGCGTTTCGGACATTGGCTGCCGTGGTCACGGTCCCGCTTGCCGAAGAGCTGGCCTTTCGCGGATATATCGCTCGCCGGTTTATGTCGGCCGATGTGGAGAGCATCTCCTTCGCCAGCATGAGCCTGTTTGCGGTGGTTGCCAGTTCCCTGGCATTCGGCATCCTGCACGGCAGAATGTGGTTGGCCGGGGTGCTGGCCGGGGTGGTCTTCGCTGTGGTTGCGAAGCTACGCGGCAGGTTGGGCGATGCTGTGGCAGCGCATGCAACGGCCAACCTCCTGCTCGCACTGTGGGTCATCACGCGCGGCGACTATGCGCTCTGGTAAGCTTCGACCCGCTTCGAGTAAATGTGCGGGTGGCCCAAATCACCTCGTAGAGATGCATCGCTACCTACGGCTCCCCACTCACAACCGGACGACTTAAGGCTTGATCAACCACATTGCCCAGCTTGCCGCCACCGTTCCGACGACGAACAGCGCAAAGCAGAACGCCCCGAAGCGCACCATCTTCTTCGGCTCCGCGCGCTGCGTGATGCCGAAGACAATGGAGGTGAAGAGGGAAAACAGCAGAACGGCGCTGAAGTGCGAAAGGTTCATGACTGCTTCCTCCCGCTGGCCAGCGAGTGGGCATCCACGGCTGCGACGATGTTCAGCAATCCGGCCACTACGATGAACTTTGTCCCATAATCCGCCACCGCAACCAGCACGGGTGCCTGTCCCCAGCCAAGCGCGCGTGCTAGCAGATACAGCAAGCCGGCGCCAAGGTCGCCCGCAAAGCCCAGCATGTCGAGCGGTTCGCCCGTGTTGGGCGTGTAAACCTTGCCTGCGAGCGCGATTCCGATGGCAAACATGCCGACGATGGAAATCATCAGCAGTAACGCGCGGACCCATTTACCCAACAGCAGGTGTCCCGCCCCAGGAACCAGCCAGCCAGCCAGCAAAACCAACGCCGGTGATGCGCCGCTTGCGACCGCGTCTCCGCTCCCCATCTTGTCACCGGCCGCCGCAGGCGCCTGTACCTTGGTCGTCATCCAAACCCATCATATCAGCCAGTCGCTGCTGCGTCAGGTGACTGCCTAATTTGCAAGCGCGTAATGTCCGACTTGGCAATCTGGCCGCGGGCGTAGAGAATCATCTAGCTAGAAAAAATCCGCCAAACCAGTACCGAGAGGAACGGAAGATGACCCAACCGAAACTAATAATCGCATGCACCGCACTCCAGCGCATCGCACTTGTCGCCCTTGCCGCAGGACTGACGACTTGCGCGGCGGCCCAGACGACCCCTGCAACAGCACCTGCCGTATCCACCGCAGCCGCCCCAACCCAAACGCCACCGATGAATGGCATCGCACACATCGCCATCCGGGTGCAGAGTATCGCCGACTCGCTGGCCTTCTACAACAAGCTGGGCTACCAACAGGCCTTCGCATGGACGCGCGGCGATGTGACGACGCAGTCCTTTCTGAAGCTGAACGACACGCAGTACATTGAGCTATACCCGGTTGGGCCGTCGGGCCCCCCGCGAACTCCCGCGCCAGGCACCGCGCAGGCTGGCGCGCCGAGCACAGCGCCGGCTGCCGCAGCGGGTCCAGCGCGTCCGCCCACGCCGAGCACCTCCGCCTTCATGCATCTTTGCTTCGAGGGCGCCGATCTTCATGCACTGCACGATTTTTATGTTGCCGAGGGTCTGACCCCCAGCCCTGTGAATACGGCTGCCGCCGGAAATCTACTCTTCACCCTTAGGGGGCCGCAACAGGCTACCTCGCCGCAGAACATCGAATACACCCAGTACATGCCGGGCTCGAAGCACACACTGGACTTCGGGCAGCACCTAAGCCCCGACCGAGTGGCCGATAAGATGACCGTCGTCGTGCTGGCTATGCAGGACCCAGCCGCCGCGCGCGACCTCTACCTTACCAAGCTGGGTTTTACCGCATCGAAGAGCAATCCGATGCTGCTGACCCTCCCCGGCAAATCGGGCCAGCAGGTCGAGATCGTCCCGGTTGACACACTGGGCGCGAATGGCAGTATCATCCTCAGCACTCCCAATCTGGACAAGTCTGCCGCGCAGCTGACCAGGCAACAGGTTCCATTCAAGCGAGCAAGTTCCTCCACAACCGACGCCAATGGAAGGACGCGCAACCAAGAGATGATCACCGTCACCGATCCCGATGGCAACATCCTGCGCATCGTCCAGGCCAACTAGCACAGCGCTGTATTTATGACCCTACGCGAAGCTCTGACACGCGCCACGCAACATCTCGACGCGTACCCCGACCTGCGCGCCGATGCCGTCCGCGATGCCGCGTCTCTGCTGCGCCATGCGCTGGGAATCTCCCAAGCTGCGCTGCTTGCCGATCCAGGTCGCGAGCTGACGCAAGATCAGCAGACCGCCTACGACGCGCTGGTTCAGCGTCGCACGGCCAACGAGCCGATCCAGTACATCACCGGCGAGCAGGAGTTCTACGGGCTTGTGCTGCGGGTTACGCGTGCCGTGCTGATCCCACGCCCGGAGACTGAAATCCTGGTTGAGGCGGTACTGGGGGAAGTGAAACGGGCGGGGATGCAATCCGTAATACGTATTTTGGATGTGGGAACAGGATCGGGCGCGATTGCGATCGCTCTCGCCCACACTCTACGCGGTGCGCGCATCACCGCCGTTGATCTAAGCGATGCCGCGCTTGAGGTGGCAGCCTCGAATGCTGCGCGCTATGGACTTGCTAACCGCATTCAATTTATCGAGTCCGATCTGCTGGAAGGGCTTCCGGACGGCGAAGACTCGTACGATGTTATTGTTTCCAACCCGCCTTATGTGTGTGCCGGAGACCGCCCGAGCCTGCATCCTCAGGTGCGCGAGTACGAACCTGATGTTGCGCTGTTTGCCGGTGCGGACGGGTTTGACATCTACCGCCGCATCATCCCCCAGGCCCGCGCTGCGCTGCTGCCCAATGGGCTGCTTGCGATGGAGATTGGCCACGGGCAACGCGAGGCTGTGGCGTCTTTGTTGAGAGGGTGGAATGAACTTCGGTTTGTCGATGATTTGCAGGGGATTCCGCGTGTTGTTCTTGCGCGCAGGCCATAAGCTCTACGCGGGCCAGAGCCAGGCGGCACCGCGAACTCCACTGGCGTCGCCGTGTCTTGCCTTCAGCACTGGAGTTGCCAACGCTCCCCCACCGAAGAGATGGCGTGCGATGAGCGGGGGCAGATGCGTGTAGAGGCGGTCGAGTTTGGATAGCCCGCCTCCGATCACAATCACGTCGGGGTCGAGCAGGTTGACCACGGAAGCCAGCGCGCGACCAATGCGATCTTCCAGGCGCATCATGCTGGCCTCTGCGTCTGCGTTACCGGCCTCTGCCGCGGCAACAATCTCCGGCCCGGTGAGCTGCTTGCCTGTGACTCGTTGATGGTCGTGGGCAAGCCCGGTGCCGGAGATCCATGTCTCGAGGCAGCCGTGCTGACCGCAGAAGCAGAGTGGGCCGGGCATTTCGTCAGGCGTGGCCCAGGGCAGGGGATTATGTCCCCACTCGCCGGAGACGCCGTTGGGCCCGACATGGACCTGCCCGTTTACCGCGATGCCGCCTCCGCAGCCTGTGCCAAGAATCACCGCGAAGACGAATTCTGTGCCAGCGGCCGCACCGTCGGTGGCCTCCGAGACGGCCAGGCAGTTGGCGTCGTTGGCGCAACGCACGGGCCGCGCCAGAGCAGCCGTGAGGTCGCCCTCCAGCGGCTGTCCGTTGAGCCATGTCGAGTTGGCGTTTTTCACCAGACCAGTGGTGCGTACAACGGTGCCTGGAATCCCCACGCCCACCGAGGCATGATCGCGGCCGCCGATGCGCTGCTCCAACTGCTGCACCACCTCTACAATCGCCTGTACCGTGGCCGCATAGTCATGCTGCGGCGTTGCAATGCGCAGGCGAGCCATCTCAACGCCATGCCCGTCCAGCGCGAGTCCCTCGATCTTGGTGCCGCCCAGGTCGATTCCGATACGTATCCGTTCTGTCATGAGTCTCCCTGAAGACTGTACCGCATTCGCGATGTTGCGGCCTCGTGCTGGGAGGGGATTTGTGAATATGTTTAGCAGTTATTGGCCGAGCGTAGCCAAGAAAATGTAAACTGTCGCAGCGTTCCTCAGCCGGTCCGCCGTTGTGGCGAAACTCCTATCAGTGTTTGATGCGAAAGGCATATCACCCCATGAAAACCCTCCGCCGAATCTCTGTTGTATGCTCCACTGCTCTGGTCTACTCGTCCTTGTCGCTGATGGCTGCTGCGCAGGCCGCGCCAGCCGCAGCTCCGCCAGCAGGACCACGACCTGCGCCACGGACGCCGTCGCTGATGCAGCCACTATCTGCGCCCATCGATCTGAAGTTTGATTTCAGTGCAGGCCCCGCCAAGCCTGGGTACACGCGGGTCGCGCCAATGGCGATGTACGCGGATGATCCAGGTTATGGCTACGAGCCCGGCGCGCAGGTTTCCATCGGCGACAAGGGCAATACCACCACCAGTGACAAGCCATTTCTGTTTTCAGCTAAAGTTGCCGAGGGCAACTACAACGTGATTGTGACCTTTGGCGATTCCAGCGTGGCGACCACGACCACGCTGAAGGCTGAGTCGGGCCGGCTGATGGACATGCGGGTCCAGGTTCCCGCTGGACAGGTGGTTGAGCGCACCTTCACCACCAACGTGCGCACGCCTCATCTGCCCAAGCTGCCACAGAATGCCACTGGGCGCGAAGAGGTGTCGCTGGACCAGTTCGACCCCAGCAGCTCGCGTGACTGGGACAACAAGCTGACGGTTGAAGTGGTGAGTCCACATGCCGCGCTGCGGACGATTGAGATCGTCTCCGCGCCGACTGCACCGACGGTCTTTCTGGCCGGTGACTCCACCATTACCGACCGCGATGGCGGCAGCGGTATCAGTTGGGGACAGATGCTCTCCGTCTTCTTCAAGCCCGGCGTCGCAGTTGCCAACAATGGACAGTCCGGCGAGACGATGAAGTCGTTTATGAATGCGCTGCGTCTGGACAAAATTCTGAGCCAGATGAAGAAGGGTGATTACCTCTTCATTCAGTTCATCCACAACGACTCCAAGGCAAGCTGGCCTCAGACTTATGTTGAGCCGGAGACCACATACAAAGCGTATCTGAAGGTGTATATCGCCGAGACCCGCCTGCGCGGCGCAACACCGGTACTGGTGACAGCGATGGACCGCGGCGCGCGCGGCACAGGAGCGCCGACCCATGGCCATGACGGCTATCCGCAGGCCATGAAGGAGGTGGCGGAGGAAGAGCATGTGCCGTTCATCGACCTGTACAGCATAAGCGACACGTTCTATGAATCGGCCGGCGCAGACGCGCCGAAGATCCTGGCCGATGGCACCCACTCTACGGCGTACGGCGGATACGAGTTTGCCAAGGCCATCGCGACGGGCATCAAGCAGAACAAGCTCGACCTAGCCAACTATATTGTGGATGGATTCAAGGACTTCGACCCGACCCACCCAGACACTGCCGATTCGCTGAATCTGGGCGAACTATTTACCAGCGGCAGCGGACGCGGGCCTCGACCAGGTGGACCAGGTGGCCCAGGAGCGCCAGGCGCGGCCCCAGGAGCGAATCCACCAAGTGCACCCAGAGACCCAGGCCTTGGACCGCTATAAGGAGTTCACATTGCGAATGGTCCTCCGTGGTGAGCGCTCAAGATAATCGGCTATGGATCGCTCACCACGAGGAATTATGCATTCTCAACAGAAAACCGCGCCGACGTGCATTCCCAACTCCACTTTGTTTGCCAGCCATTCTTAAATCGGAATAAAGTTGCCTACTATGAAGCCAAAAGCCCTTTTCCTCCTCGCTGCTGTTGCCCTTCTCGCGTCTACTCTTCCGCTTTGGTCGGCGGATGCAAAGTACACGCCGCCCACGTCGCCGCGCGTGACCTACAACTTCAATGCCGACTGGAAGTTTATCCGCCAGGACGTGCCCGGGGCCGAGGTGCCATCGTTCGACGACTCGCAATGGCAGACGGTCAGCACGCCGCATACCTTTAATGACGTCGACTCGTTCCGCGAGATCATCGACCACAGCGGAGGTGATCGCGGCAAGTACACGGGCGTGGTCTGGTACCGCAAGCACTTCAAGCTGCCAGCTTCGGACTTCGGGACCAGCAGAATTCTGATCGAGTTCGAGGGCATGCGCCAGGCCGGCGATATCTATCTGAATGGCCTGCCATTCGGTCTGTATGAGAACGGAGTCACCGCATACGGCCTCGACATCACCTCAGGCATACACTTTGGCGGTCAGGACAACGTGATTGCCGTGCGGATCGACAACCGCGAGTCGCAGAAGTACCAGAGCGGCCCGGCAGCGCAAAATTTGAGCTACAAGGAACGCGCCACGGGCGTTGCCTTCCGATGGAACGCCAACGACTTCAACCCTGACTTCGGCGGTCTCAACCGTCGCGTATGGCTGCACGTTACGGGCCTGATCTACCAGACCCTGCCGCTGTACTACGGCCTGGGCACCACGGGCACCTACATCTACTGCACCGATTACAACATTCCCGGCCATAGCTGCACGGTCAACATCGAATCGCAAGTCCACAACGCTACGACCAATCGGCAGGTCCTCAGCACAAACGTCACCCTGTCGGCTACGGTGGTGGACAAGGACGGCGTGGTGAGGGCCACATACACAGGCAAAGGCGTCGATATGCTGGCCGGAGCGAAGACCGTTCTGACGACCGGCGGCCCGTTGACCGGTGTCCGGTTCTGGAGCCCGGACGACCCGTATTTGTACGACGTCTACACCACGCTGACCGTCGACGGGAAGGTGGTGGACGCCACCATGATCACTACCGGTTTCCGCAAGGTGGAGTTCAAGGGTGGCGCTGGCACGGGCGGTGTATATATCAACGACAAGTTCACATACCTGAAGGGATTTGCGGAGCGTTCAGCAGATGAATGGGCCGCCGTAGGTGTTGGCTATCCCGAGTGGATGCACGACTTCACCGCGCAGATGATCCGAGACGACCACGCTAACTACATGCGCTGGATGCACGTCACCCCGCAGAAGGAAGACGTGGAATCCTATGACCGCTTCGGAATCGTCGAAATCGCACCTGCCGCCGACAAGGAGGAAGATGCCCAGGGTCGCCAGTGGGAGCAGCGCGTGGAGGTGATGCGCGACAGCATCATCTATCTGCGCAACAGCCCCAGCATCCTGATGTGGGAGGCGGGCAACACCGGCGTTACCGGACCACAGATGCAGGAGATGGTGGCGCTGCGCAAGCAATACGACCCCAACGGCGGGCGGTTCATGGGATGCCGCTCCCTGTCGCAGCCGGAAGCTGTGGCCGCGGCGGAGTGGTCCGGCACCATGCTGGGCGGACCGTATAACGACAATGTGCGCAACCGCGAGCCGTTGATCGAGACAGAAGACTTCCGCGATGAAGGCGCGCGCCGCTTCTGGGACGACTTTTCGCCTCCCTACTACGGATTCAAGAAGGGGCCGAATGACACCTGGAACTACAACTCCGAGACCTTCGCTGTTGCACAGGTGAAACGATACTGGAACTTCTACTCCAACCGCATCTCCAACACAGATCCGGCGCATGCCAAATTCTCCGCGTATGCCTCCATCTACTTCACCGACGAGGACGCAGACGGACGGCAGGATTCCAGCGAGGTTTCGCGCGTGAGCGGCAAGGTGGATGCAGTGCGCCTGCCCAAGGAAGCCTACTTTGTGGAGCAGGTGATGCAGAACGAGAAGCCCGACATCCACATTATCGGGCACTGGTCGTATCCACTCACACAGCCCAACGGCAGCCCCACGGTTAAGACGATGTATGTGGTCGCGAACAACGTGGACAGTGTAGAGCTATTTGTGAACGGAAAATCCAAGGGAAAACTCACCACACCCGACAGCGGCTACCTGTACACCTTCCCCAACATTGCCTTTGAGCCTGGGACCATCAAGGCCGTCGGCTACAACGGAAAATCCGTGGCTGCAACCTACCAGTTGACCACTGCAGGGCCACCGGCGGCGATCAAGCTGACCCTGCACACCGCACCCGGCGGCATGCGCGCCGATGGCGAGGACATCGCGCTGATCGACTTTGAAGTGGTGGACGCCAAGGGCAATCGTTGCCCGACCGACGACGCCCGTGTCGATTTCTCCTGGAGTTCGCCGGGCGCGACTGCCACGGCCACTGTCCCCGCCATCTGGTTAGGAGGCTATAACTCAGGCAAGATCAACACCACCTACAACCTCTATCTCAACACCGAGGATGGCATTAACCGCGTGGCCATGCGCTCTACCCTCACCGCCGGAACCATCAAGGTCACAGCCACGCGCGACGGTCTCAAGCCCGCGACCGTCACCTTCGACACCAAACCAATCACAATTACAGACGGCCTGTCGCAGGAAGAGGAGGTCACACTGTCGCCGGCCGTAGCGAAGTAAAGCTTCCTGCGTACATGTTTTAAGTAGATTTCGTATCATAATTCTCATGCATAAGAAACTGCGATGGGGAGTTCTCAGCACCGCCAACATTGGCCTCAAGAAAGTCCTTCCAGCGATGCAGAAGGGCGAATACACCACTGTATCCGCGATCGCATCGCGCGATCTTGCCAAGGCCCGGGAGGCGGCGAAAGCATTGGGCATTCCGACGGCCTACGGGTCGTATGAGCAACTTCTGGCCGATCCCAATGTCGACGCCATCTACAATCCGCTTCCCAATCATCTTCACGTTCCCTGGACCATCCAGGCCGCCGAAGCCGGGAAGCACGTTCTCTGCGAGAAGCCTCTCAGTCTGACCGTCGCAGAGGCCAAGACTCTTCTTGCCGTTCGCGCACGCACAGGAGTCAAGATCGGCGAGGCCTTCATGGTCGATTGCCATCCCCAATGGATTCGCCTGCGCCAACTGCTAGGTGAAGGCCGCATCGGAGAGCTTCGATCCATCTCCGGCTTTTTCAGTTACTTCAACATTAATCCGGCCAACATCCGCAACCAGATAGAATGCGGCGGCGGCGCCCTCATGGACATCGGCTGCTACCTTGTCCACGCCTCCCGCTATGCCTTTGCAGAGGAGCC
>Ga0181529_10004412_pt1 | contig 15244 bp, 11 predicted proteins | sample PEATcosm2014_Bin_36_FD_119763 | JGI IMG/M metagenome (GOLD analysis project Ga0181529, IMG submission 119763) | Peatland microbial communities from MTU Mesocosm Facility, Houghton, MI, USA - PEATcosm2014_Bin10_30_metaG | ecosystem: Environmental > Terrestrial > Soil > Wetlands > Peat | place...
AAGATCGAGCGCGGCGAGTTCGTCTCGTTCATCGGCCCGTCGGGCTGCGGCAAGACGACGTTGCTGCGCGCGATCGCCGATCTCGAGACGCCGACCAGCGGCGCGCTGCGGGTCAACGGCATGAGCGCGCAGGAGGCGCGGGCGAACCGCGCCTACGGCTACGTGTTCCAGGCGCCGGCGCTCTATCCGTGGCGGACGGTGGCGGACAACATCGCCCTGCCGCTCGAGATCATGGGCTATCCCAAGTTCGAGCGCGACCAACGCGTCGCCGAGGGGCTCGATCTCGTCAACCTCGCCGGTTTCGGCAAGAAATACCCGTGGCAATTGTCGGGCGGCATGCAGCAGCGCGCCTCGATTGCGCGCGCCCTGTCGTTCGATCCCGAGCTGCTGTTGATGGACGAGCCGTTCGGCGCGCTCGACGAAATCGTCCGCGACATGCTCAACCAGCAATTGCTGCGGCTGTGGGACAAGACGCGCAAGACCGTGCTGTTCGTCACCCATTCGATTCCCGAGGCGGTGTTCCTGTCGACGCGGATCGTGGTGATGTCGCCGCGGCCGGGACGGGTCCAGGACATCATCGAGACCGGCTTTCCGCGTCAGCGGCCGCTCGACATCCGCGAGACCCCGGAATTCCTCGAGGTCGCCAATCGCGTGCGGCATGGGCTACGGGCGGGCCATTCCTATGACGACTGAGGCGAACGAACGGGCCGGGCCTCGTTTGGCCGTATGGCGGGCGCGGCGATGAAAAATGTCCTGCCTGTGACGATCGTCCTCGTAGCGCTGTTCGCGCTATGGTACGCCGCGGCGGCGTTGATGAACGCGTCGCTGCAAGAAGACATGTTCGCCAACGCCGGCGAGACGAACTACACCACCGGCGAGCTCATCGCCGCCACGCTGGAAATGGAGCGGCCGAAGCTGCCGGCGCCGCACCAGATCGCCGCCGAACTCTACAAGCTGGTGATCGAGACGGCGCCGACGTCGAAGCGCGGCCTCGTCTATCACGCGACGATCACCCTTGAGGAAACCCTGATCGGCTTCGTGTTCGGCGCCGCGTTCGGCATCGGCCTGGCGGTGATGATCCAGTCGATGCGCGCGCTCGAGCGCTCGATGATGCCGTGGATCGTCGCCTCGCAAACCGTGCCGATCATCGCCCTGGCGCCGATGATCGTCGTCATCCTCAACCAGTTCGACATCACCGGGCTCGCGCCCAAGGCGGTGATCGCCGCCTACCTGTCGTTCTTCCCGATCACGGTCGGCATGGTCAAGGGCTTACGCTCGCCCGACCCGCTGCAGATCGACCTGATGCGCACCTATTCGGCGACGCAGGGCCAGACCTTCGCCAAGCTGCGCGCGCCGGCGAGCGCGCCGTACTTCTTCGCCTCGATGCAGATCGGCGCCGCGGCGGCGCTGGTCGGCGCGGTGGTCGCCGAAGTGACCAAGAGCGAGGACGGCGGCCTCGGCGCGCGGCTGCTCGCCGGCTCCTATTATGGCCAGACGGTGCAGATCTGGGCGACGCTGTTCGCCGCCACCGCGTTGTCGGCGGCGCTGGTCGGCCTGATCGCGCTCACCGGCCGCATCGTCCTGCGTCGCATGGCGTTCAGCCGATGAACGCGCGCGCCGCCGACTTCGCCCCGCCGCTGCTCTTCGGCCTCGCCGTGCTGGCGGTCTGGCAGGTCGGCGTCAAGCTGCTCGGCGTGCCGGCGATCATCCTGCCGGCGCCCTCGGCGATCGCGCTGCGGTTCGTTTCGTCGATGCCGACGCTGGCGGCCGACTTCTTGCAGACGATCCGCGGCGTGCTCGCCGGCTACGCGATCGGCTCGGGCGCGGGGCTGCTGGTCGCGATCCTCGTCGACCGCTCGCCGTTCCTGCAGCGCGGCCTGCTGCCGCTCGGCAATTTCGTCTCGGCGCTGCCGATCGTCGGCGTCGCGCCGATCATGGTGATGTGGTTCGGCTTCGACTGGCCGTCGAAGGCGGCGGTGGTCGTGGTGATGACGTTCTTTCCGATGCTGGTCAACGCCACCGTCGGCCTCGCCGGCGCCGGGCTGATGGAGCGCGACCTGATGAAGACCTACGCCGCGGACTATTCGCAGACGCTGCGCATGCTGCGTCTGCCCGCCGCCGCCCCTTTCGTCTTCAACGCGCTGAAGATCAATACGACGCTGGCGATGATCGGCGCGATCGTCGCCGAGTTTTTCGGCACGCCGACGGTCGGAATGGGCTTTCGCATCTCGACCGAGGTCGGGCACCTGAGCATCGACATGGTGTGGGCGACGATCGTCGTCGCCGCGCTGACCGGGTCGGCGTTCTACGCCCTGGTGGCGCTGATCGAACGGCGCGTGACCTTCTGGCACGCGTCCTACCGCATTCGCGAGAATTGAGCGGTTCGGCTCAAGGCGCCGTCCGGCCTCACCGGCGGCGCGCAGGCAGGAGTGGAGGTGAAGCGATGAAGAAGTCTCTGTTCACAATCGTCAGCGCCGCGGCGATCGTCGCGGCAGGCGCAGCGCATTCCGCGGACAAGGTGACGCTGCAGCTCAAATGGGTCACCCAGGCGCAGTTCGCCGGCTATTACGTCGCTAAGGACAAGGGCTACTACAAGGACGAGAACCTCGACGTGACGATCAAGCCCGGCGGGCCGGACGTCGCGCCGGAGCAGGTGATCGCCGGCGGCGGCGCCGACGTGGTGGTCGACTGGATGCCGGCGGCGCTCGCCGCGCGCGAGAAAGGCGCGGCGATGGTCAACATCGCCCAGCCGTTCAAGCATTCCGGTCTCGAGCTGACCTGCCGCGCCGACACCGGCATCAAGAGCCCGGCCGACCTCAAGGACCGCACGCTCGGCGTTTGGTTCTACGGCAACGAGTATCCGTTCCTCAACTGGATGGGCAAGCTCGGCTACAAGACCGACGGCTCGCCGGGCGGGGTGAAGGTGCTCAAGCAGGGCTTCAACGTCGACCCGCTGCTGCAGAAGCAGGCCGACTGCATCTCGACCATGACCTACAACGAGTACTGGCAGGTCATCGACGCCGGCTACAAGCCCGCGCAGCTCGTCGTCTTCAAGTACGAGGACCAGGGCGTCGCGACGCTCGAGGACGGCCTCTACGCCATGGAGGACAAGCTCAAGGACCCGGCCTTCGTCGACAAGATGGCGCGCTTCGTCAAGGCGTCGATGAAGGGTTGGGCGTGGGCGCGCGAGAACTCCGACGCGGCGGCCAAGATCGTGCTCGACAACGATGCGACCGGCGCCCAGACCGAGCATCACCAGAAGCAGATGATGAGCGAGATCAACAAGCTCACCGCCGGCTCGGACGGCAAGCTCGACAAGGCCGATTACGAGCGCACGGTCAAGACGCTGCTGACCGGCGGCTCCGATCCGGTCATCACCAAGGAGCCGGTCGGCGCCTACACCACGGCCGTCACCGACAAGGCGCTCGGCAAGTAAGGCCGTCGTCTAGAATTCGACGAAAATGCGCGGCGCCCCCTCGCGGGCGCCGCGTCACATTCACGGTCCGCGCACGCTCGCCGCGCCGCCGCCTCATCTTCGTCGCGATCGACCCGTAAGAGTCGGTCTCGGGGGAACGACAGGAGGCGCCCGTGGCCGCTTTGCGAGAAATCGTCCGCACCTGCTCCAACGTCCATGTCGCGCGCGCCGCGCTGGCGTCGATCGGCGGCGAGTTCGCCGAGCGATTCACCGCCGACGCCTCGCGCCGCGATCTGCCGAGTGGCGTGCTCGCCGCGCGCATGGTGCGCGCCTTCGCGAAACATGCCGCCGACGACGAACGACAGTCGGTCGAGGCGGCTGCGCGCGGCGCCGATCAGCCGGTCCTCGCCGGCCTGCGTCACATTCTCGCCAGGGGCCTCGCCGCCGGGCGGACCGCAGCCGCCGGCGCGGCCGAAGACACGCCGCCCGCCTGGGCGATTTGCGCCGCCCGCGACTCGATTCGCTGCGACTAGAGCGAGTTGTCTTTAGATTGACGCGGTTCCGGCCGTCATCGCGAGCAAAGCGAAGCGATCCAGACTAGGGGATTGCGGCAGCGGCTTAGTCTGGATCGCTTCGCTGTCGCTCGCGACGGCGGAGATGATGCGACTTGAATGCATCATGCTCGAGGCTCGTCCTATTTCGCCGCGTTGGCCATGTTGCTCGCGGCGCCTTGGTCGACGGCCATGCTTGATCTGGTTTATCCCCAGACAACAGAGCCGCGTCCAACAGACTTCGAGGGCAGGCTGAAGTTTGGAGCGGGTCTTGTTCGGCTCGCAGCGCGGGACGCGGACATCCATAAGCTGTTCTATGAGGTCGACAATCTCGTCGAACCGCCGAGCGTTTATCGCGACCCGGAGTCACAGCGGCGCGTGACGGCGACGATGGCCCCTATAGCCGCCGCGCGCGCAGGTCCGGCAGGAAGTAGGTCAGCAGGCCGATCGCCGGCAGGAAGCCGCAGACGGAATAGACGAAGCTGAGGCTCGTCTTGTCGGCGAGGAAGCCGAGCGCCGCCGCCCCGATGCCGCCGAGGCCAAACGACAGGCCGAAGAACAGGCCCGCCACCGCGCCGACGTTGCCGGGCGTCAGCTCCTGCGCGTAGACGACGATCGCCGAGAACGCCGACGACAGCACCAGGCCGATGCAGACGCTGTCGATCGCCGTGCCGATCAGCCCGAGGTGGGGCAGCAGCAGGGTGAAGGGCAGCACGCCGAGGATCGAGGCCCAGATGACGAACTTGCGGCCGTAGCGATCGCCGATCGGCCCGCCGGCGTAGGTGCCCGCCGCCACCGCGGCGAGGAAGACGAACAGCAGCACCTGCGAGGTCTGCACCGACACGCCGAAGGTCTGGATCAGATAGAACGTGTAGTAGCTCTGCAGGCTGGCGAGATAGAACACCTTCGAGAACACCAGCACGACCAGGATCGCCATCGTCCGCCTGACGACCGTCGGCGAAGCGGGCGCCGGCCGCGCCGCCGCCGCGCCCGCCGCCTTGCGTTGGGCGCGATGGTTGGCGTGCCAGCGGGCGATGTGGGTCAGCAGCACGATCGCGATAAAGGCGAGGACGGTGAAGGCGAGCACCGAACGCTGGCCGAACGGAACGACGATGAAGGCCGCCATCAGCGGCCCGAGCGACTGACCGAAATTGCCGCCGACCTGGAACAGGCTCTGCGCCAGGCCGTAGCGCCCGCCCGAGGCGGCGCGGGCGGCGCGCGAGGCTTCGGGATGAAAGACCGCGCTGCCGATTCCGATCAGCGCGACGGAGGCGAGCAGAGCCGGATAGCTGTCGGCATAGGCGAGCGCCGCAAGGCCGATCAGCGAGAAGCCCATCGCCGTCGGCAGCGCGTAGGGCGCGGGCCGGCGGTCGAGCGCGGCCCCGATCATCGGCTGCAACAGCGAAGCCGTGAGCTGGAAAGTGAAAGTGATGATGCCGGTCTGGAAGAAGCTCAGCGACAGCTGACTGCGGAACACCGGATAGAGCGCCGGGGCGAGCGACTGCATCATGTCGTTGAGCATGTGCGAGCCGCTGGCGGCGAACAGCACGCCGAACGCCGTCGCGCGCGCCGCGGCGGCGGAGCGCGACGACGCGTCCTCGGTGCCCAGGCGGGCGGTATTTTCGGCGGCGGTCATGGCGCTTCTCGTCGCAGCGGGCGCCGAACGCGCCGGGAGCGGGGTTTAGCGCCCCGCGACGCGCGACGGCAAGCGATGGGAGGGTCCCTCAAGGCATTGTGATGAGCGCCGGCGAGGGCGGGCCGGCGCTATTTCGGCGCCAGCACCATCGTCATCTGCCGTCCTTCCATCAGCGGCTCGGCCTCGACCTTGGCGATCGGCGCGGTCTCGGTCCGCACCCGCTGTAAGAGCTTGAAGCCGATGTCCTGGTGCGCCATTTCGCGGCCGCGGAAGCGCAGCGTCACCTTGACCTTGTCGCCTTCCTCGAAGAAGCGCCTGACCGAGCGCATCTTGACCTCGTAATCATGGTCATCGATGCCCGGCCTGAGCTTGATCTCCTTGATTTCGACGATCTTCTGGCGCTTGCGCTGCTCGGAGGTCTTTTTCTGCTCGAGGAAGCGGAACTTGCCGAAATCGAGGATCTTGCAGACCGGCGGCGCAGCGTTGGGGACGATCTCGACCAGATCGAGGCCCGCTTCCTCCGCGAGGCGTAAGGCCTCCGCTATGTCGACAGCGCCGACGTTCTTTCCCTCGGCGTCGATGAGCTGGACTTGAAGGGCGTGAATGTCGCGATTGACTCGCGGCCCGCCTTTCTCCGGCGCCGCGGTCGACTTCATGGGACGACGAATGGCCACTCTCCTGGGTTGGTTGATTCAATGGGCTAAAAAGACGACGCGACCCTCCGTCCGGCGGAAAGCCGGCGAAAGGTCGCGCTACGGATTGTCCACGGAAGGGAGGGCCAAGTCAATCGGCGCTTTGCCGCTTTTGGGGAGGGCGGGGGCGGAGCGCCTTGTAGGCGCGGCCGTTGGCCGCGCGTCTTGTTCCTGCCGGACGCGCTCAGCGAGCGCGTCTACAACAACGGCGCGCGGCGTTCGCCAAGAGCCGCCTGGTCCACAACGCCCCTCGCGCTTCGACTCCTCAAAAAAAACGCGCAACCGAAGCGGCGAGGACGCAAAAACACGTCAACTGCGACGCGGCTTCGATTGTAGAAGCGCGCGCCGAATCTCTAACGCATGGCGGCGGATAAACTCCGGCGGAAGAGCGTTGCCAATCATAAGTGCAATCGCCTCTTTTCCCGCAGCAAGGTCAAAAACGTAATGTTGTGGAAACCCTTGTAGCAGAGCGGCCTCACGCATTGTTATTGCCCGATCTTGTTCCGGATGGAGAAAGCGACCTTTTGAAGGATTGGAGCAGCCGCTTGTAATAGTTGGCGACACTGCGTCCCATGCCATTCTTCCATACACGTCGCTGAATCCATTGCTATTCTTGTGGCAATCTAATTGACGACGTCTCGGTAGATCGCCGCGGCTTCCACCATCTTTTGGAATGGCTCGGATTAACTGCAACACCTTCTTCGCCCGCCTTTCCGGAATATTGTGAAGGCAATCGTCGCCTTTTCCTGGTTCTGGCATCTGTCCGATTGCATCCCGCACTGTACGAGTGCGTGGGACCTCGGCAGCGAATTGGAGATCAATGTTGCGGCTTGCCAGTAGTATAAGGCGTTGCCTCCTCTGCGGTACGCCGTATCGAGCTGCGTCCTTTATTTCGTATTCGAACTGATAACCGAGCTGGCGCAGCCCTTCGCAGAAATCCCGAAAAGGTTTATGCTGAGCAAGCCTTGGCACATTTTCCATCATTATCGCCTTCGGACGAAACGCGGCAGCAAAGCGCAGCATTTCGTGGATCAGGCCGTTGCGAGGGTCGTGATTGCGATTTGCACCGTTGCGCGTTCGAAGCGTTGAAAAGCCTTGGCAGGGTGGACATCCAGCAAGTAGGTCCAACTGACCGCGACGAAGGCCTAATTGGCTGCGCAATTTGTCGGGAGAAAGATCGCGTATGTCCAAATGTTTGACAATGACATCCTTGTGATTAGCTTCGTAGGTCCTGACTGCAGCAGAATCAATTTCAACTGCGCTCAAAACACGAAATCCCGCCTGCTTGAGCCCGAGGGTCAAACCGCCACAGCCCGAGAATAAATCTATCGCGCACGGTCGATTTAATTCCGCGCTATTCAATTCAATTGTTCTCATCTTAGTCATGATCTGCCGCAAGACAAAATTTCATCAAACCGCAAACGCAAAGGCGTAGCGTCCGTCCGGAAACCGAATTTGTGGCCACCAAGATGGGTTCTTCCCCCGACTACCCTTTGTCCGCAGCAAGAACAGGCCGATCTTGTCGTCCGGTACGTTGCGGTATTCGCCGCCCTCGATAATGCCCTGAGTTTCGCGGCGGCCTTGCTCAAGCCCACGATCACGGTCGACATATATGTAGCCGGTCTTCTGATCCCGGAGCTTGGCAAACTGTGCGACGGACTCCGCTACCGCGACCGGGTTCCACACGTGTTCCGATTCAGACGGATCCGGCCTCGTCCAACCGATGATCTCTCGAATTTCAGCAATCGATACTTCTGTGACGCTCTTGTCGGCTAAACCGTTCAACTTCTTGTCTATCTTTTCCGTTGGCGACCGAACGGAATCATCGCGTAAGACTTGCGCGGGATTGTAGTTGCTACCACCGGAATACACTCCGACGGAGCCAGGCGCCAAAATGTTCTTGCGCGTAGCGGTGAGTCCGGTCTCGACGTAAACCCCCCGAAATTCCTCGCTCGGGTTCTTCGCAATAAGGTCGCGCAGTCCGCGTTCCATCTTGTTGATCGCGCGAAATACGACGTGAAGCTCTTTAGGAAGAAAAAGTCTCAGAAGACCAATGTCGTTCCGCCGATAGCCGTACATACGAGCGTGCTGAAGTACTGTATCAGCCTGTGGATTCTTAGGGTGCCGTCCGTAATAGCTAACGAGAAGATTTTTGATCGTTACCCCGCGACCCAACTTATTGCCGCCGACGAACAGATTGTAAGGCGACCTGACGGCAACGTCCTCGTCGGTCTCGCCATTGACCAATTTGACGGTTATGCCGGGCGAAAAAAACTCGATCTTCTCCACCAGAGTGTCAAATGAGCTGGACCTCACTCCGACGTGTGTCGAGGCCAAGTCGTCATACGCAGCTTTCAATCTGGCTAGAATCTTGGAATCTTTCGCCTTAAGGCGGGCCGCTAACTCGGCTTTGTATTTTCGTAGCAGATCGACGATGTGATTGTGATCACTCTTGCGGGTGCTCACATGACAAAGAAACGCACAATTCTGATCGGCCTCCTTGGCGCGCTTGTATGTCGCTCCAATCATGAACGTATCCAGCGCCTTAAGCAGCGAGGAGGGAATTTCGAGCCGCGGCGTCGGTTGCGGTCCCGGCGCAACGACCGTGATGTCGTTTAAGTCAAATTCTCGTACAAGCTTCGAATCTTCGCCAAAGAAATCGTCGCCTCCGACGTAGTCGTGCCCTGGATGGCTAAGCACGGTGAATTTCGGCCGGAAGCTATGTCCGGGCCGCTGAAGAAATAGAGCCTGCGGCGTGGCCGTCACCTGCAAGTAAGTGTTTTTGTCAAAGAATCTGCGGAGTTCAGTGATTCGTTCATTGATGGTGCTCACGCTGCCGTCGCCGCGACTGGCCCGCGTATTTGGGCTCGCCTGATCCGCCTCGTCATCGATGATCAGGCACGACAACCCTCGCACATGGCCTTTCGTGAAGTTCTCAATAAGCGTCCTCAGTCGGCTGGCGTTTTTCGTCGTAACTATCGCGCACGTGCCGCCCTTGATTCGTGAAAGGAAACCGTCCTGGTCTTTGAAATCATTTTTTCCAAGAACATCGATTCCGGGGAAAGCCTCTTGAACGCGCCCCAGTGTCTGCATATACAGTGGATCATTATCTGAGGTTAGAATAATAACTGTGCGGTATCCCTCATCGGCACCCATTGCGCCCGTGACGGTCAAGACGCCAGTCTTTCCGCTCTGGACGAGACCATACACAAGGCCATTTGTCTCCTCCGTGCCGCCGGTGAGCGGCTTAACCCATTTTTCAACCACCTCTTTTGCGGTCTCATCGATTTCCCTCACTTCTTCATCGTTGCCAATTTGCGTCTTCAGCAATGCCAAGACTTGATCGCGATGCTTCATGTTCGTCGCGCCTTATTCCTTGAGGATTCTCTGCCAGTTTGACGGTGCCACCTTTTTTGCGAGCGTCCCGTCAGGGCCGTTGACCGTGTAGTATTTGTTGTGTCGTCGGTAACAAGCGAAATGGATCGCGCTGTTTTTGCGGGGTGCCACGCTTGCGTATGATTGGTAGCTGAAAGCCGCGACGCCATCCGCGCCGCATATCAGGGCGACAGCGGTACTGGAGGTGCAGGCTCTAGATTCGAGGATGCTCTGTTCGTCGGCTGTAAAAGTGAATGCCCATGGACTTCGTCCCCTTGTGCTGTATTTAAAGAGGACAGAAAGCCGACTATTGAATAAGAAGAACGGTGCGTCGTAGCGGATGCCCGAAACATGTCCCGAACACGCAATGAGATGCAACGCGGCCCCTTCATAAAATTCTTGCTTCTTTATGCTCATGCGCTTCTCGCTCGCGTCCGCTAAATAGCGCAATCGCACACCAGCACACGCAACTGGCGGTGGGCGCGAAAACGGCACCCTCGCGTGTATCCCCTACGAGCCTCTGTGATTCGGAATTTACGCTCTCGTGACCAAACGCGCTAGTTACCATCTGCCCTTCGGAAGCCTGAAAAGTCCGGCGACGGAGAGCGTACTGATTGCAGTTGATTACGGTGCCAGGACAGTTGCAAGTTTCACCCAGCCCTTTGGCGCGGCTTCCAGATGAGCGAGAACAGCGTCTTATCGATCATGCCGAAACCCGTCTTTTCGCCCGTTGCTGAAGGTATCGAAATAGAATCGCAAGCCCCAGTCGCAGCGGAGTAAGAGATTTGGCCGATCGACTGACGCTGGAGAGGCGGTCGTGGCTGATGTCGCGGATCGGCGGAAAAGACACGACTCCGGAGATCCGCGTTAGGCGAACCGCCCACACATTGGGCCTGAGGTTCAGACTTCATCGCCGCGATTTGCCCGGCACGCCAGATTTGGTGTTTCCAAAACGGCGCGTGGCGCTGTTCGTGCATGGATGCTTTTGGCACCGACACGCGGCGTGCAACAGGGCTTCGACTCCGATTACTCGCAGAGAATATTGGGAAGACAAATTTCGAACCAACGTAACTCGAGACAAACGAGCGACAGCCGAACTCGAGGCGCTGGGCTGGCGGGTCGTAATCGTGTGGGAATGCGAAACGAAGAACGATGGCGGGCTCAAGCAGATTCTTCGAAAGACAGTGTTGAATAGGCGCTTGAAGTGAGGGATTACGGTAGTCGCTTACTCAATGGTTACGGTGACACGATGCGAATTGTACAACGCCCCGATCCGCAGTCCGCGCTAGACCTTCAGAACCTGAACCGCTCCGGCCCTCGCCGCGAGACACCAAGCCGTCGACCTCTTGGAAGCGTGGCCTTCCGAGGTTTTGACCCTGTCAATGGTCTTCGACCGCCGCAGGCGGCGCGCGAAACGCGCGCCATTGACAGGGTCAAAACCTCGGAAAAAAGAGGCTTTCCTGAGGTCGACGGCGCTCTCCGCCAAGCTCTTGTCGCCGCTGATGAAATGCGGATCGTGCCCGCATGAGGCCGACAATGTCTTTGCCGGCGCCGAAAGCCGCGCTATCCTTCTTTCATCGCCCGCGACGGGTCAAAGCGGCGTCGGCCGCTTGAGTTCCGGTTGCAGCGCGGCTGTCAACGATTTGCCGGGCAAGTCGTTGAAATTGCAGAAAGCGCCGTCAAGCGAAGCCTTGACGAGCCTTGACAAGACTTGACGAAACTTGACAGGACTTGACAAAACTTGACGCGCCGCTTGACGTCGGCTTGACGAAATCGCGGATTACGGCGGCCGCTTGTTCAATCCCTCAAAGCGCCCGCCTCCGCCGGGGAGCAAAGCGTTGGCCGCCCGCCGAGAGCGTTCCGCTCTCATGTCGACGCGACGGCGCCGCGCCCCTTCTCCCCGCTTGCGGGGAGAAGGAAGGGATGAGGGGCGTGGCGATGAGCCGCGTCAGAAGCGGACAATCGCTTGGCCCCTCACCCTGCCTCTCCCCGCAAGCGGGGAGAGGGGATCATCGCGTACGCTCAAATCCAGAACGCCCTAGGCGGCGGAAAATTTCCGCGCATCCCGTTGAAAGCAAACCAACGCGCCAGAAAATGGCGCGGGCCTCAGGCGGTTCGGCCGCCGCCTCCGCCGCCGCCGCCGCGCGCGTCCTGGCCCTCGCTCACGCCGCGAGGTCGGCGACGACCGAATCGAGCAGCGGCGCGCCGACGCTGGTGACGCGGATGCGGCCCAGCGCATCCTCCTCGATGAAGCCCTCGGCGACGAGGTCGTCGATCTGGCGGCGGCGGAGCGTCCGGCCGCTCAGCGCCGCAAAGCGGGCTGAGTCGATCCCCTCGCGCAATCTCAGGCCCATCAGCAGGAATTCGTCGCCCTGCTCCTCGGCGCTGAGCAGCACGTTCTCGACCAGGCCGTGGCCTTCGCTCTCGACCTGGGTCAGCCACATTTCCGGGTGCTTCTCGGTCGCCTGCGCGCGCCGGCCGTCGCGGCCGAGGATGCGGCCGTGCGCGCCCGGACCGATCCCGGCGTATTCGCCGTAGCGCCAATAGATCATGTTGTGCCGGCATTCCGCCCCCGGCCGGGCATGGTTGGAGACCTCGTAGGCGGGCATGCCGTGCGCCTCGGCGATCTCCTGGGTCGCGTCGAACAGCGCGCGGCCGAGCTCTTCGTCCGGCGTCGCCAGTTTGCCGGCGCGCCACAGCCGCTCGAAGATCGTGTCGGGTTCGATGGTGAGCTGGTAGATCGACAGGTGCTCGCCGGCCATCGCCATCGCTTTGGTCAGCTCGGCGCGCCAGGCCGCCTCAGTCTGCCCGGGGCGGGCGTAGATGAGGTCGAACGAAGTGCGCGGGAAGATCGAGGCCGCGATTCTGACCGCTTCGACCGCCTCGGCGACGTTGTGACGACGGCCGAGCGCCTTGAGGTCCGCATTGTCGAGCGCCTGGACGCCGATCGAAAGGCGGTTGACGCCGGCGGCGCGATAGCCGCGGAAGCGCCCCGCCTCGACGCTGGTGGGATTGGCCTCGAGCGTGATTTCGGCGTCGGCGGCGAGCGGCCAGGCGGCCGCCACGGCGTCGATCAGGCTCTGCACCGTCTGTGGTTTCATCAGCGAGGGCGTGCCGCCGCCGAAGAAGATCGACCGCGCCTCGCGTCCCCGCGTCAGCGCGGCGCGATGGGCGATTTCGGTCTTGAAGGCGGCGACGAATCGCTCCTCGTCCACCGGGTCGGCCCGCACATGCGAGTTGAAGTCGCAATAGGGGCATTTGGCGAGGCAGAACGGCCAATGGATGTAGACGCCGAAACCGGCGTCGGCGACGCCGGACGCGGCCAGACCGAGGGATTCGCTCGTCGTCATCGTCGCCTTATGCCAGCTTGCCGGGCGCCGCGCCACAAACTTTGCTCGCTCTCGCGCTCGCCGCCAACCGCGTGCGGCGAGAGGGGGACTGGCGCCGGGCGCCAAAAGGCCGCAGATTCGCTTGCGGAGGAGACGCTAAAACCATGACCTTGCCCGTTGCGCCGCCATTCTGGCGCGCCCGCCCCGCCCACCGCCGCTGGCTCGCCGCCGAGGCCGATTCGCTGCTCGCGTTTTACGAGCCGGACCTGATCGATCCGTCGGGCGGCTTCGCCAATCTCGACGCGCGCGGCCGGCCGCTGGCGAGCGACCGCGTGCGGCCGCTGCACGAGACGACGCGCATGGTCCATTGCTTCGCCATCGCCCATCTGCTCGGCCGTCCCGGCGCCGCCGACCTCGTCGATCACGGCATGAGGGCGATCCGCGAACGCCATCGCGACGCCAAGCATGGCGGCTATTTCTGGTCGTTCGACGACGACGGCCCGCGCGAGCGCGACAAGCTCGCCTACGGCCACGCCTTCGTCCTGCTCGCGGCGGCGAGCGCCAAATGCGTCGGCCATCCGGACGCCGACGCGCTGCTCGCCGACGTCGCCGAGATTCTCGAGACGCGCTTCTGGGACAAGGCGCATGGCGCGAGCGCCGAGGAGTTTCGCGAAGACTGGACGCCGTTCTCCGACTATCGCGGCCAGAACGCCAATATGCACCTCACCGAAGCGCTGATGGCGGCCTACGAGGCGACCGGCGACGGCGGCTTCCTCGCCAAAGCCGAGAGCATCGCCGATCTCATTTTGCGCCGCTCCGCGGCCGCCTGCGACTGGCGCGTGCCCGAGCATTATCGCGCCGACTGGACGGTCGACCGCGACTACAAGGGCTCCGACATGTTCCGCCCCTATGGCGTGACGCCCGGCCATTCGCTCGAATGGACGCGGCTCGCCCTGCAGCTGTGGGCGCTCGGCGGCCGTCGTCTCGCATGGGCGCCCGAGGCCGCGCGCGGCCTGTTCGCGCGCGCGCTTGCGGAAGGGTGGGACAAGACGCTGGGCGGCCTCTACTACACGCTCGAATGGAGCGGCGCGCCGCGCGTGCGCAACCGGTTGTGGTGGCCGGTCTGCGAGGGAATCGGCGCGGCGACGTTTCTCGGCGCGCTCGACGGCGGCGCGGACGTCGAGGCGTGGTACCGGCGCCTGTGGGACTTCGCCGCGCGTCGCTTCATCGATCGGCGCGACGGCGGCTGGCTGCCGCAGCTCGATGATTCGCTCACGCCGATCGCCGGCTATTTCGTCGGCAAGCCTGACCTTTATCACGCGCTGCAGGCATGCCTGATCCCGCTCTATCCGACCGACGGGTCGCTGACGCGCGGGATTCTCGGCGAAACGAAGGGCGCAGCCTGAGCGCCTCCTACAGCCCTTCGAACAGCGCCGTCGACAGATAACGCTCGGCGAAGTCGGGGACGATGACGACGACCGTCTTGCCGTCGTTCTCCGGCCGCCGTGCGACGTCGATCGCCGCCGCCACCGCCGCGCCGGAAGAGATGCCGACCGGAATCCCCTCGAGCCGCGCGATCAGACGGGCGGTGTCGAACGCAGTCTGGTTGCCGACGGCGATGACCTCGTCGATCACGCCACGGTCGAGGACCGGCGGCGCGAAACCGGCGCCGAGGCCCTGGATCTTGTGCGGCCCCGGCGCGCAGCCGGACAACACGGCTGAGTCTTCGGGCTCGACCGCGATCACCCGCACGCTTGGCTTGCGCGCCTTCAGCACCTGGCCGACGCCGGTCAGCGTGCCGCCGGTGCCGACGCCGGCGACGAAGACGTCGACGCCGCCTTGGGTGTCGTTCCAGATTTCCTCCGCGGTGGTGCGGCGGTGGATCTCCGGATTGGCGGGGTTCTCGAACTGCTGCGGCATGACCGCGCCAGGGGTCGCGGCGACGAGCTCGTTGGCCTTGGCGATCGCGCCCTTCATGCCGAGCGAAGCGGGGGTCAGCACCAGCTCGGCGCCGAGCAGGGCGAGCATCTTGCGCCGCTCGATCGACATCGATTCCGGCATCACCAGGGTGAGCTTGTAGCCGCGCGCCGCGGCGACGAAAGCGAGCGCGATGCCGGTGTTGCCGGAGGTCGGCTCGATGATCACGCCGCGCCCCGATCCGATGCGCCCCTGCGCCTCCAGCGCGTCGATCATCGCCACGCCGATGCGGTCCTTGACGCTGGCGATCGGGTTGAAGAACTCGAGCT
>Ga0181529_10004413_pt1 | contig 15242 bp, 13 predicted proteins | sample PEATcosm2014_Bin_36_FD_119763 | JGI IMG/M metagenome (GOLD analysis project Ga0181529, IMG submission 119763) | Peatland microbial communities from MTU Mesocosm Facility, Houghton, MI, USA - PEATcosm2014_Bin10_30_metaG | ecosystem: Environmental > Terrestrial > Soil > Wetlands > Peat | place...
GACCGCGGCGCACGCGGCCGTCGACACTTTCATCGAGCAGCCCGCCTTCGCGCCATCGCAGATGATGCCAGCGACGTCGCCGACCATGTTCTGAACACAACAGCTGATCGCTTTCTTGTCACCACCCAGCAACCAGGTGATCGCGGCTCCGGAACCCATGGCCGCGGTGGTCGCCGCGCAAAGGGCGGACAGCGAGTTTTGGTGGGACTTTATGTAAATCGCGACGCTATGGCTTAGCGTGATGGCCCGGATGATCTGTTCCGTGCTGGCTTTCACGACCACGGCTGCCGCGACCACCGGCATCGTTGCGGCGATCCCCTGATTGCCGCTGCCGGAATTCGACATCGCGGGCAACATGGCGCCGTCCATCCGCGCATCGGAAGCCGCGGAAGACAGCCGCATGGCGAGCGTCATCAGGTCATCCGACAGCATGCCTTCCTGCACCTGGTCATAAAGAGTAGCGCCAATTTTCAGGCCATATTTCCCGCTCCGGCCCTCTTCGGACAGAGCCGAATTGACCTCTGCCGCCTCCAGCATGAAAGCGATTTCGCTCACCGGCACGGTGGTCGCGAAGTCGACCAATCCGTCCAGCGTCATTGGCGGCATGGCCCTCGCCGGAGAATCGCCCGAGTCCGCGCCCCCCCTGTACACTTCCCTCCCGTTGTGCTCCTTCAGGATGACGTGCGTATGCTGGTGGCAGATCACCACCCGCGCCGTCTCGTCGCCCGCTTCCGCCAGGACTTCCGCGTAGAGCGGATCGTCCACTTCCTTGACGGTCACGGTGACCAAATCGCACAAGGCGCGCGCGGCGGGCAGATGCTCCGGTCGAACGTTTCTCAGCACCTGCAGGCCGGCATTTGGATCGCCCGCCACCGCGCCGATTGCCGCCGCCGCCGGCAGGCCGACCATGCCGGTTCCGGGAATGCCCACGCCCATCCCATTCTTGTAGATATTGGGGCTCACCCAAACCGTGATTCGCTGCGGCATCTTGCCCAGCAATTCACAACACTGCGCGCTCGCGAGGGCGACTGCGATGGGTTCGGTGCACCCCAGGGCGGGAACAACCTGCTCGTGCAGCACCCGGATATAATCGGTCCAAAGCGGATCCATCGTATTGTCCATTCAACGTTCATCATATGGATCTCCACTCGGGATTGGTTACGCGCATGGGAGAGCCCTGCCATGCCCGCCAGCCCGCGTAGGGCGGCTGAGCGCAGCGTCATCCGCCAACGCAAGCCTTTGTTTTCATAGAAACTTCTGGATCAGGCACGATGCCGCGGCGTGTCACCCTCGCGCACAATCCCCTTGCATGCCCTAACTCTTCTGTGTTAGATTTACTGTCCATGCCGGCCAGCCCCACCCTCCTCCTCACTCCCGACTTCGCCCGCCGCCTCGGCGGCATCCTGCTCGCCCTCGCTGCCCTTATCGCCCGCAGCTTCCTGCGCGACCCGTTCCGGGCTCTTCTGATCCTCCCGCTCTGGACGCACCTCTCCCGCGCCGCCCGCCGCCTCGATGGCGCCTTCACCCGCCTCGCCGCGGCTCTTCCGCCGCGACCGCGCGCCGCGAAGCCTCATTCCTCCGGCCCGCATTCCAGGCCCGCGTTCCCCACCCGCCGCGGCTGGCTGGTCGCCGCCATCGGCCCCGAGGCCGCCGCCTACGCCAGCCAGATTGCAGCCGTCCTGGCCGAGCCGGCCGCCGCCGACGCGCTCGCCGGTTCGCTGGCGGCGCGGCGTACCCTCGCCCCGATCCGTCGCATGCTCGGCCTCACGCCGCCCCGCCCCCGCCGGTCCCGCGCCCGCGTCCGGCCGCCACCACCCCCGGCTCCTGTGGTCGCGCACCCCACTCCGCCGCCGTGGCTCCGCGACCCCCCGCACAGCCGCGCCGCCCGCCCGTGGTGGCTCCCGCCGCGTCGGCTGCGCTCCGGCTGAATCACCCCCGCGGGTGAGTCCGGTGCCACACTTCCAGCAGCCCGGCCTCGTCCACCGACGTGTAGCGCTGCGTGGTCGACAGGCTGGCGTGGCCCAGCAGGTCCTGGATGGACCGCAGATCGGCGCCGCCGGCCAGCAAATGGGTGGCGAACGAGTGCCGCAGCGCGTGCGGCGTGGCGTGCTCGGGCAGGCCGTTGTGCCGGCGGAAATCGCGCATCGTCCGCTGCGCCACCCCCGGGTTCAGCCGCCCCCCGCGCGCGCCGGTGAACAGCGGCGCCTCGGGCGTGGGCGAGGGGTGATGGCGCAGCCAGACCGCCATCGCCGCGCGCACCATCGGCAGCACCGGCACGATGCGTTCCTTCGCGCCCTTGCCCACCACCCGCAGCGCCGCGCTCCCGCCGGGCAGCGGCGCCGCCCCCACGTCGAGCCCCAGCGCCTCGGAAATCCGCAGCCCGCAGCCATACAAAAGCGAAAACAGGGCAACGTCGCGCGCCTGCATGGCGGCGGCCTCGGACTCCTCGCCGATATCCTCCGCCACCGCCCGGGCCTGCCCCCGGGTGAGTGCGCGCGGCAGCGGCCGGCGCGTCTTCGGGGATTCGAGCAGGCGGATCTGCGGATTGGCCAGGCCGTGCCGCCGCGCCAGGAAGCGGAAGAAGCTGCGCACCGCCGACAGATGCCGCGCCCGCGTCGTCCCGCCCGCGCCCTCGCCCGCCTCGTGGGCCAGCCAGGCCCGGAAATCCGCCAGCCGCAGCCCACCCAACGCCGCCAGATCGGGCTCGCCGCCCAGATGACCGGTCAGAAAGCCGAGAAACGAACCGATATCCCGCCCGTAAGCCTCCAGCGTCAGCGGGGACGCGCGCCGCTCATGGGCCAGCCAGTCAAGAAACTCTCCCCGCGCCGCGTCCGCGAGCATCACCGCCCCAGCGCGGCGGCGACGGCCCGGCCGAGGAAGGCGAGCGCGCCCGCCCCCTGCGCCGGGTCCAGCGTCCAGTACTCGCGTGCCGACAGCGCCAACAGGGCGGGCGGTTCGCCGGGCACGCGCACCAGCGCCTCGTGCCGGGCCAGGCCCGCCGCTTCGCCGTGCAGCAGGCGCGCCTCGGCGGGGTCGCTGGCATGCGCCACCGCGCGGCCGTCGAGCAGGTGCGCTACCGTCCCGGAAGGCAGCGTGTGCGCCCCAGCCAGCGGCGCCTCGATGCACAGCGCGGCCGCGTCCACCGCCAGCAAGGCGGGAAACACCGTGGCGACGCACTCGGCGATGTCGCCCGCGCCGATCAACGCCAGCACCGCCTCATGCACCCGCGCGGTCATCCCGGCGGCGGCACGCCCGGCCGCCAGCACGCCGTCGGCCCGCTCCGCCATGGCGGCGGCATGCGCCCGCTCGGCGCGCACCATTTCGGCCATATGGTCGGCGAGCACCTCGCCATGCACGCGCCGCGGCGGCGCCAGGGCACGGTACAGTTCCGGCCGCTCCGCCAGAAAACGCGGATGCGCCGCGAGAAAGGCGGCCACCGCCTCGGGATCGACAGACCCGTTGGCCGCTGCCGCCTTGGTCATCGGTTCCTGCCGGACTAGACGATTTTCTGGCCGGTCTTGGCCCAGTCGGCCAGGAAGGCCGCCAGGCCCTTGTCGGTCAGCGGGTGATGGTAGAGCGCGCGCAGCACCGCCGGCGGCAGCGTGGCCACGTGGGCGCCCAGCTTGGCCGCCTGGATGACATGGATCGGATGGCGCACGCTGGCCACCAGCACCTCGGTCGTCAGCGCCGGATAGTTGTCGTAGATCTGCACGATGTCGGCGATCAACTCCATGCCGTCCTGGCCGATGTCGTCGAGCCGGCCGACGAAGGGGCTGACGAAGGTGGCGCCCGCCTTGGCCGCCAGCAACGCCTGCGCCGCCGAGAAGCACAGCGTCACGTTGACCATCGTGCCCTGGCCCGTGAGCGTCTTGCAGGCGCGCAGCCCGTCCGGCGTCAGCGGCACCTTGATGGCGACGTTGGTGGCGATGTGGCGCAGCACCTCGGCCTCGCGCATCATCTGGTCGTATTCGGTGGCGGCCACCTCGGCGCTGACGGGGCCGGGGACGACGGCGCAGATTTCCGCCACCACCTCCAGGATGCGGCGGCCCGACTTGGCGATCAGCGAGGGATTGGTGGTCACCCCGTCCAACAGGCCGGTGGCGGCCAGCGACTTGATTTCCGCGATGTCCGCGGTGTCGACGAAGAATTTCATGGCAGGCGTCCCTTACTGACGATCTTTCCCGGCGGTGCCGAATGGGGCACAGCATAGCGGATGGCCGGCATCAACCAAAAGCGCAGGCTTGGCAAGTTGTTCGAGTCGCCCCCACCGGAGCCACCCCCGGCGACGGTGCGGGTGCCCGTGCTGCTCCCCTATCCCTTCGCCGGCCCCTTCGACTACCGGGTGCCGCGCGGCATGGCGGTGGCGCCCGGCGATCTGGTGCTGGTGCCGCTGAACCGGCGCGAGGAGGTGGGCGTCGTGTGGGATGGCGTGCCCGACGCGACGGTGGGCGACAACCGCCTCAGACCGATCTCCGGGCGCATCGACGCCAATCCGATGCGCGCCGACCTGCGTGGCCTGGTGGACTGGATCGCTTCCTACACGCTCACCCCGCCGGGCGATGTGCTGGCGATGGCGCTGCGCGTGAATGCGCTGCATCCGGAGCCGCAGCACACGGGCTGGCGTCTGGCCGACCCCTTGCCGGACACCCGCCTGACCGACGCGCGGCGGCGTGTGCTGGCGGTGCTGGCCGAGGGCCAGCCTCGCCTGGGCGCCGAACTGGCGCGCCTGGGCGCGGTCTCGCCGGGCGTGGTCCGCTCGATGGCCGAGGCGGGATTGCTGCTGCCCGCCACCATGCCGGTGGTGCCGCCGTTCCAGCGTCCCGACCCCGAGCACCCCGGCCGGATCCTCTCGCCGGATCAGGAAGCCGCCGCGGCGGCGCTGCGCGAGGCGGTCCGGGACGGCGCGTTCTCGGTGAGCCTGCTCGACGGTGTCACCGGGTCGGGCAAGACGGAAGTTTATCTGGAAGCGGTGGCGGAATGCCTGCGCGCCGGCCGCCAGGCGCTGGTGCTGCTGCCCGAGATCGCGCTGTCCGCCCAGTGGTTCGATCGCTTCACCCACCGCTTCGGCGTTGCCCCCGCGGTGTGGCATTCCGATCTGTCCTCCCGCGTGCGCCGCACCACCTGGCGGGCGGTGGACGGCGGCACGGCGCCGGTGGTGGTGGGCGCCCGATCCGCGCTGTTCCTGCCGTTCCCCAACCTCGGCCTGATCATCGTCGATGAGGAGCACGAGACCGCCTTCAAGCAGGAGGAGGGGGTCGTCTATCACGCCCGCGACATGGCGGTGGTGCGCGCCCGACTGTGCGAGGCGCCGGCGGTGCTGGTCTCCGCCACGCCCAGCCTGGAGACGGTGGCGAACGTGCAGGCCGGCCGCTACCGCTGCCTGCATCTGCCCGAGCGGCACGGCAGCGCCGGCATGCCGGAGATCGTGCTGGTCGACCAGCGCGCCAGCCCGCCGGAGCGCGGCCGCTTCCTCTCGCCGCCCCTGGTGGAGGCCGTACGGGCCGCCTTTGCCCAGGGCGAACAGGCGATGCTGTTCCTCAACCGCCGCGGCTATGCCCCGCTGACCTTGTGCCGGGCCTGCGGGCATCGCATGGCTTGCCCGAACTGCACCTCCTGGCTGGTCGAGCACCGGGCGCGCAAGCAGTTGCAATGCCACCACTGCGGCCATGCGGTGCCGATCCCGCCGGCCTGCCCGGCCTGCGGCGCCGAGCACAGCCTGACCCCCGTGGGCCCCGGCGTGGAGCGCATCACCGAGGAGGCCCAGGCCCTGTTCCCCGACGCGCGCAAGCTGGTGATGGCCTCCGACACGCTGCCCGGCCCGCACGCCAGCGCCGAGGCGGCGCGCGCCATCGCGGCGCGCGAGGTGGATTTGATCATCGGCACCCAGATCGTCGCCAAGGGCTGGCATTTCCCCCACCTGACGCTGGTGGGCGTGGTGGACGCCGACCTCGGCCTGTCCGGCGGCGACCTGCGGGCGGCGGAGCGCACGGTGCAGTTGCTGCACCAGGTGGCCGGCCGCGCCGGCCGCGCGGAAGCGCCGGGGCGGGTGCTGCTGCAAACCTTTTGCCCCGAACATCCGGTGATGCAGGCATTGCTGTCCGGCCAACTGTCGGAGTTCATGGCGCGCGAGGCGGCACAGCGCCGGCCCGGCAACTGGCCGCCATTCGGCCGGCTGGCTGCCCTGATCGTCTCGGCCGACACCGCCCAGGCGGCCGACTCGGTGGCCCACGACCTCGGCCGCGCCGCGCCGCGTGGCGATGGCATATTGGTCCTCGGCCCCGCGCCGGCGCCGCTGGCCATCCTGCGTGGCCGCCACCGGCGGCGCCTGCTGCTGAAAACGCGGCGCGACATTCCGGTGCAGCCCCTGCTGCGCGACTGGCTGGCCGCCGTGCCGGTGCGCGGCAGCGTGCGGGTGGACGTGGACGTGGACCCGGTGAGTTTCTTGTAGGCAACGACGCACCATCCCCGTTCGCGGCGTGTTGCACCCCCCAAAACCCCATGCTAGACGCCGACCGCCGCGCGTGCAGACGTGCCGGCGAACTCCCTGGCCGCCTCGGCGGCCCCAGCAGACGGAACCACAGCTTTGGCGTCTGGCGGCACAACAACACATACCGGGGGCGCACTGGCCAGCCGGTACGCTATCGCGCTCTACGCGTATGCCCAGGATGAGCATGCCCTCGATGCCACCATCGAGCAGATGGACGCGCTGGGTCGGCTCATCGACGAGAGCGCGCAGTTGCGCACCCTGCTGGCCTCCCCGCTGGTGGACGTAAACACCGCCGGCCGCGCCATGCGCGAGGTGCTGGTTGAACAGGGCTTCGGCAAGATCGTGCAGGATTTCGTCGGCGTCGTGGTGGCCAACCGCCGCATGCGCGCGCTCGCCGCCATCGTCGCCACCTTCGCCGCCCTGGTCGCCGAAAAGCGCGGCGTCGTGGTGGCCCACGTCGAGAGTGCCCATCCGCTGACCGACGTGCAGCAACAGCAGCTTCGTGCCCGCCTGATCGAGGCCGGCTACGGCAACGTCAACATCGTGACCGCGGTCGACCCCTCGCTGCTGGGGGGCCTGGTCGTCAAGGTTGGCGCCCGCCTCTATGACACCTCACTGAAGTCCAGGCTGCAGCGCCTGCAGTACGCCATGAAGGGAGCCGCCTGAGATGGAGATCCGTCCCGCCGAGATTTCGGACATCCTCAAGAAGCAGATCGCTTCGTTCGACACCGAGGCGAATGTCGCCGAAACCGGCCAGGTGCTGAGCGTGGGCGACGGCATCGCCCGCATCTTCGGCCTGCAGAACGTGATGTCCGGCGAACTGGTCGAGTTCCCCTCGGCCGGCGTGCGCGGCATGGTGCTGAACCTCGAGTCCGACAACGTCGGCGTGGTGATCTTCGGCGAGGACCGCGCCATCCGCGAGGGCGACACGGTCAGCCGCACCGGGCGCATCGTCGACGTGCCGGTGGGCAAGGGCCTGCTCGGCCGCGTGGTGGACGCGCTCGGCAACCCGATCGACGGCAAGGGCCCGATCGAGGGCGAGCGCCGCGTGGTCGAGGTGAAGGCGCCCGGCATCATCGCGCGCCGCTCCGTCTACGAGCCGATGCAGACCGGCATCAAGGCGATCGACAGCCTGATCCCGATCGGCCGCGGCCAGCGCGAGCTGATCATCGGCGACCGGCAGACCGGCAAGACGGCGGTGATCGTGGACACGATCATCAACCAGAAGTCGATCAACGCCGGCGACGACGAGAGCCGGAAGCTCTATTGCATCTACGTCGCGATCGGCCAGAAGCGTTCCACCGTGGCGCAGCTGGTGCACACGCTGGAGGAAAACGGCGCGATGGAATATTCCATCGTGGTCGCCGCCACCGCCTCCGATCCCGCTCCCATGCAGTTCCTGGCGCCCTACTCCGGCTGTTCGATGGGCGAGTATTTCCGCGACAACGGGATGCACGCGGTGATTTTCTACGACGACCTGTCCAAGCAGGCGGTGTCCTATCGCCAGATGTCGCTGCTGTTGCGCCGCCCGCCCGGCCGCGAGGCCTATCCGGGCGACGTGTTCTATCTGCACTCGCGCCTGCTCGAGCGGGCGGCGAAGATGAGCGACGCCCACGGCGGCGGCAGCCTCACCGCGCTCCCGGTCATCGAGACGCAGGCCGGCGACGTCTCGGCCTACATCCCGACCAACGTCATTTCGATCACCGACGGCCAGATCTTCCTGGAGACCGAGCTGTTCTTCAAGGGCATCCGACCCGCGGTGAATGTCGGCATCTCGGTCTCCCGCGTCGGCTCGGCGGCCCAGGTCAAGGCGATGAAGCAGGTCGCCGGGCGCGTCAAGCTGGAGCTTGCCCAGTACCGCGAAATGGCCTCCTTCGCGCAGTTCTCCTCCGACCTCGATGCCTCCACCCAGAAGCTGCTCGCCCGCGGCGCGCGGCTGACCGAGCTGCTCAAGCAGCCGCAGTTCGCCCCGGTGCCGGTCGAGGAGCAGGTGGTGGCGATCTTCGCCGGCACCCGCGGCTATCTCGACAATATCGAGGTGGGCAAGATCGGCGCCTTCGAGAGCCAGCTGCTGGGTGCCATCAAGTCGCGCGAACCCGGCCTCCTGGACACCATCCGCACCGATCGCGAGATCAAGCCGGGGACCGACAAGAAGCTGGCCGCCTTCCTGGACGGCTTCACCAAGAGCTTCGTCTGACCCCGCGGCAGTCAGGTAGCCCCCTCCCATGCCCAGCCTGAAGGCACTGCGCGGCCGCATCGCCAGCGTGAAATCGACGCAGAAGATCACCGCGGCCATGAAGATGGTGGCGGCCTCCAAGCTGCGCCGCGCCCAGACCCAGGCCGAATCGGCCCGGCCCTATGCCCAGCGGATGGAGCGGATGCTGGCCTCTCTTGCCGCCAGCATGGCGGGACGCTCGAACGCGCCCAAGCTGCTGGTCGGCACCGGGCGCGACCAAGTGCACCTGCTCATCGTGGTGACCGGCGACCGCGGCCTGGCCGGCGCGTTCAACGCCAATGTCGGGCGGCTGGCGCGCAACGTCGCCCGCCGGCTGGAGGGCGAGGGCAAGACGGTCAAGATCTTCGCCATCGGCCGCAAGGGGCGCGACTACCTGCGGCGTGAGTTCCCCGCCAACATCGTCGGCGACGTCAGCTATGTCGACCGCAAGTCGATCGCCTTCGCCGACGCCGCCGCCACCGCCGAGCGGGTCATCGCCATGCTCGGGGCCGGCGAGTTCGACGTCTGCACGATGATCTACAACCGTTTCCAGTCGGTGATTTCCCAGGTGCCCACCGAGATGCAGCTCATCCCGGTGGTGGTGCCGCCGCCGACCGCGGCCGGGCCGGGGCCGCAGGCCATGATCGAATGCGAGCCGGACGAGGAAACCATCCTCGCCCGCCTGCTGCCGCAGAACCTCGCGGTGCAGATCTACCGTGCCCAGATGGAAAACGCCGTCGGCTTCTTCGGATCGCAGATGAGCGCGATGGACAACGCCACCCGCAACGCCGGCGACATGATCAAGCGTCTGACGCTGCACTACAACCGGGCGCGCCAGGCGAACATCACCCGGGAACTGATCGAGATCATCTCCGGCGCCGAAGCCGCCTGATTATCGGACACGAGACAGGAGTCGAGAATGGCCAGCAACAACGTCGGGCGTGTCACGCAGGTTTTGGGCGCCGTGGTTGACGTGCAGTTCGACGGCGAGTTGCCGTTCATCCTGAACGCGCTCACCACCACCATCGGCGATCGCCCGCTGGTCCTCGAGGTGGCCCAGGAACTCGGCGAGAAGACCGTCCGCACCGTCGCCATGGACAGCACCGACGGCATGGTACGCGGCCAGGAGGTCACCGACACCGGCGGGCCGATCACCGTGCCGGTCGGCCCCGGCACGCTGGGCCGCATCCTCAATGTCATCGGCGATCCGATCGACGAGCGCGGCGCCGTGCCGTTCACCCGGCGCGACCCGATCCACCGCGCCGCGCCGAGCTTCGAGGACCAGGCCTCCACGGCCGAGATCCTGGTCACCGGCATCAAGGTGGTGGACCTGCTGGCACCCTACCTGAAGGGCGGCAAGGTCGGCCTGTTCGGCGGCGCCGGGGTCGGCAAGACCGTGCTCATCCAGGAGCTGATCAACAACATCGCCAAGGCGCATGGCGGCGTGTCGGTGTTCGCCGGGGTCGGCGAACGCACCCGCGAGGGCAACGACCTCTATCACGAGATGATCGACGCGGGCGTCATCAAGCTCGGCGAGGGCACCACCGAGGGCAGCAAGGTGGCGTTGGTTTATGGCCAGATGAACGAGCCGCCGGGCGCGCGCCAGCGCGTCGGCCTGTCCGGCCTGACGGTGGCGGAATACTTCCGCGACGAGGAAGGCCAGGACGTTCTTTTCTTCGTCGACAACATCTTTCGTTTCACCCAGGCCGGCGCCGAGGTTTCCGCCCTTCTCGGCCGCATCCCCTCGGCGGTGGGCTACCAGCCGACGCTCGCCACCGATATGGGCGCCTTGCAGGAGCGCATCACCTCGACGAAAAAGGGTTCGATCACCTCGGTGCAGGCCATCTACGTGCCCGCCGACGACCTCACCGACCCGGCGCCCGCCACCTCGTTCGCCCACCTCGACGCCACCACGGTGCTGAGCCGCCAGATCGCCGAGCTCGGCATCTACCCCGCCGTGGACCCGCTGGACTCGACCTCGCGCTCGCTCGATCCGCGCATCGTCGGCGAGGAGCACTACGCGGTGGCGCGCGAAGTGCAGCGCATCCTGCAGACCTATAAGTCGTTGCAGGACATCATCGCCATTCTCGGCATGGACGAGCTGTCCGAGGAGGACAAGCTGGTGGTCGCCCGGGCGCGCAAGCTCCAGCGCTTCCTGAGCCAGCCCTTCCACGTGGCCGAGGTTTTCACCGGCTTCCCGGGTGTGTTCGTGCCGATCGCCGACACGGTGCGCAGCTTCAAGGCAATCGTTGCCGGCGAGCACGACGACCTTCCCGAGGCCGCCTTCTACATGGTCGGCACCATCGAGGATGTGGTGAAGAAGGCCGAAGACATGAAGACCGCGGTCTGAGCGGGGGCACACGCGCCATGCCGGTCGATCTGGAAATCGTCAGCCCGGAGAAGCTGCTGCTCTCCCGGCCCGTCGATATGGTGGTGATCCCCGCCGCCGAGGGCGAGATGGGGGTGCTGGTGAACCACGCGCCCATGATCGTGCTGCTGCGCGGCGGCGTCATCCGCCTGTACCAGGGTGAGACCGTCACCGACCGTCTGTTCGTCACCGGCGGCTTCGCCGAGGTGACACCGGATCGGGTCACCGTGCTGGCCGACGAGGCGTTCGCGCTGGACGCGTTGTCGCGCGGCGAGGCCGAGCGCCGCCTGGCCGCCGCCCAGGCCGAGTACGATGCCGCCGACAAGATGGACATGGTGGCGCTCAACGCCGCCATGGACCGCATGCAGTCGGCGCGGGCGATGCTGGCGGCGGCACCGGCGGCCTGACCGGCGCGCCCGGCAATCTCGTGACCGCTCGGGCGGCCGGCGTACGGACGGAAGCAGTTTCACAAGGAGACGGAGAGGCGGAGAGAAGCTACGGATTTGGCGCTTCGCATCGCGGCCGGCCCCGTCAGCCGGCGGACGCGCGCAGCGCCAACGAATCTTCTCCCCGCCTCTCCGCCTCCCTGTGCAACTTTTTCTTTCTGCACGCGCCCCGGCCGATCATGTTCTGTTGACGCGCGCCGGGCCGGTCTTGAAAAAACGCTTGCGGTTCAGACGTTTTGCCCCGTTGTCGCGGCGGCACGGACGAGCACGATGAAGCACTGGCGGATCGAGGATGTGGCCTGGGACCGGTTCGCCGCTGAGCGGACCGACCGGGCGATCGTGCCGCTGGTGAAGGCGGCCGCCCTGGTTGAGCGCAACGGCACCGACTACGCGGTCTACCTGCACAACGTCTTTCGCGACGACCCCGATTTCGGCGGCGCCGTCGACACCTGGGCGGCCGAGGAGGTGCAGCACGGCGACACGCTCGGCCGCTGGGCCATGCTCGCCGACCCGTCCTGGGACTATGCCGCCGCCTTCGCCCAGTTCCGCCAGGGCTACCACATTCCGCTCGACGCCGAGACCTCGGTGCGCGGCTCGCGTACCGGCGAGCTGATCGCCCGCTGCATGGTGGAAACCGGCACGTCCAGCTACTACACCGCGCTGGCCGAGGCGGCCGCGGAGCCGGTGCTGCAGGAAATCTGCCGGTTGATCGCCGCCGACGAGTTCCGCCACTTCAAGCTGTTCTACGACCACATGCGCCGCTGGCTGGCGCGCGAGCGGATTGGCCTGCCCCGGCGGCTGCGCATCGCGGCCGGACGGATCGGCGAGAGCGAGGACGACGAGCTGGCCTACGCCTGGCACTGCGCCAACGAGCCCGCCGGCCTGCCCTACCAGCGCGCTCGCTGCGTCGCCGACTACCGGGGCGGTGCCATGTCGTTCTACCGGTTCCACCACATCGAGCGTGGCATGGGCATGGTCTTCAAGGCCGTCGGCCTGCCGCCGCGCGGCCGGCTGTCCGATGTATCGGCGCGGCTCGCCTGGTGGTTCGTGCGCCATCGCCAGCGCCGCTTCGCCCGCAGCACCGGCGCTGTCCCGGCCGTTGCCGCCTGATGGGGGGAAAGCGATGAAACAGCGATTCCTGGTCACCGGCGGCGCCGGTTACGTCGGCAGCCACCTGGTGGCCGAGTTGCTCAACCGCGGTGCCGACTGTGTCGTGCTCGACAATTTCTGCACCGGCCACCGTGAGGCGGTGCTGCCGGGCGCCCGCCTCATCGCGGGCGATCTGGCCGATCCCGGCCTCCTCGACGCGGTGCTGGCCGACGGGCCGTGGGACGCGGTGTTCCATTTCGCCGCCCGTTCGCTGGTCGGCGAGAGCATGCGCGAACCCATGCTCTATTTCATCGAGAATGCCGGCAACGGCGCGCGGCTGATCGATGCCTGCGTGCGCCACGGCGTGCGCCGTTTCGTGCTGTCCTCCACCGCCGCCCTGTTCGGCCGGCCTGGCGCCGAGCCGCTGGCCGAGGACGCGCCGATCGAGCCGGGATCGGCCTATGGCGAGAGCAAGCATATGATCGAGCGCATGCTGCTCTGGGCCGACCGGGTGCATGGGCTGCGCAGTGCCTGCCTGCGCTATTTCAACGCCGCCGGCGCCGACCCCGAGGGCCGGCTGGGCGAGGACCATCGGCCCGAAACGCACCTGATCCCGCTGGTCATCGATGCCGCCCTGGGCCGACGCGACATGCTGGAGGTGTTCGGCGACGATTTCGCCACCCCGGACGGCACGGCGATCCGCGACTACGTGCACGTCGCCGACCTGGCCGACGCCCATCTGCGGGTGCTCGACCAACTGGGGCAGGGCAGCGTCGCCTATAACCTGGGCACCGGCCGCGGCCACTCGGTGCTGGAGGTGGTGCGTGCGGTGGAGCGGGCAGGGGGCCGGCGCGTGCCGCTCCGCCATGTCGGCCGGCGGGCCGGCGATCCGCCGATGCTGGTCGCCTCGTCGGCGCGGATGGCGGCGGAAACCGGCTGGCGGCCGCGTTTCCCCGCGCTGCATGACATCGTCGTCACGGCACTGCGCTGGCGCGAGGCGCATCCCGCGGGCTACGGCACGATCTGAGACCGTATCCCGTGCCGCCCGATTGTGGCATGGGGGAAACGCGTGGTGGTTGCCGCGGGAGATTTGACGCGTGTTGGTGTTGGTCGTCGCAATTCTGGCGCTGCTGATCTGGGCAGCGTTTTTCTTTTTCAGTTACCGGCGGATCAAGAGTACCGGCGCCAAGGGGCATGAGGACGACCTCCAGTTCGAGTTGGACGCCGCCCCCTGGTCCGACCGACATGTCGAATCGCTGCTGGCGCGCAGTCCGGACAGTCCGGTTCTGCTGCGCCAGTATGTGGCCAATGCGATCGAACGGAACGACCTGCCGGAGGCACGGCGCCGCGCCGACCTCTTCATCGCCCGGGCGCCGCGGTCGCCGCATGCCCGGCTGGCCCGCATCGACATCCTGCGCCGCGCGGGCCGCGAGGAGGAGGCGGTGGCGGAACTGCGCAAGGCCATCCGCCGCATGCCGCGTGACCCCGGCATCCTGGTGGCCTGGGCGCGCGAGGCGGTGCGGACCCAGGACTGGGCCGAGGCATCGCGCCGCTTTGCGCGTGTGCGCCAGCACGCGCCCACGTATGTCGCCGGCTACCACGAGGCCGCCGACGCGCTCATCAACGATGGCCGCCCCGACGAGGCGGAGGCGATGATGACCGAGGGTACGCGACGGCTGCCGGAGGATTGGATGATGTGGCAAGCCGCCGCCTGGGTCGCCGACCGTCTGGGCAACCATGACGAGGCAGTCCGCCGCTGGGAGGCGATGCGGACCCGGTTTCCCGGCGAGCCTTCCGGCTTCCTGGAGGGGGCCGAGGCACTGAAGCGGGCCGGGCGCGGCGAGGAAGCGGTGGTGCTGATCCGCCAGGCCCACGACTTCTTCCCGGGCGACAAGGCGATTGTCGAGGCGGTGGCGCGCCTGGCCCCACCCGAGCCACCGGAGACCGCCGCCCCGTAGCGCGCGGCCTCACCCCATCAGCAATCCGGCCACGGCCCCGCTCGTGCACGTCGCGATCGTGCCCGATACCAGCGACCACAGCCCCAGTTTGGCCACTTCGTCGCGCCGCTCGGGGATCATCGCCGCGATCCCGCCCACCATGATCCCGACGCTGCCGAAATTGGCGAACCCGCAAAGGGCATAGGTGAGGATGAACCGGCTGTGCGCCGTGAGCGCCGCGCCCGGCAGGGCCAGATAGGCGACGAATTCGTTGAGCGCCGTCTTGGTGGCCATCAGCCCCGCCGCCGCGCCGGCCTGCTCCCAGGGCACGCCGATCAGCCACACGATCGGGCGGAACGGCAACGCGAACAGGCGTTGCAGACTCACCGCCTCGCCACCGATCGTCCCCAGCAGCCCGAGCATCATGTTCACCAGCGTCACCAGCGCCACCGTCACCAGCAGCACGGCGATGATGGAGGCCAGGATCGGGATACCCTGCGCGGTGCCCTTGACCACCGCGTCGAGCCAATCCGCGGGCGGATCGGGCAGCACCAGTCGTGCCTCGTCCTCCGAACCGGCGTCGAAGGGGATCATCAGCGCGGCGACGGCGATCGCCGCCGGCGTGCTGATGATGGCGGCCGACAGGATGTTGCCCAGCGCGTCCGGGATCACCGGGGCGAGGATGGTGCCGTAGATCACC
>Ga0181529_10004415_pt1 | contig 15233 bp, 12 predicted proteins | sample PEATcosm2014_Bin_36_FD_119763 | JGI IMG/M metagenome (GOLD analysis project Ga0181529, IMG submission 119763) | Peatland microbial communities from MTU Mesocosm Facility, Houghton, MI, USA - PEATcosm2014_Bin10_30_metaG | ecosystem: Environmental > Terrestrial > Soil > Wetlands > Peat | place...
AAGGCCTAATCGAGAAGGGACACATGAGCCATCCGTAACCTGTGCCGATCAGGAGAGGCGGCATCGCATTTACATGACAACGTTATGGACGCGAAGCAGCCAAACAATCGCTTCTCGCCCACGCAAAACAGGATTGCTGCGTTCCAGCGGAGGGAACGTCGTGTCATGCTAAAAAGGGCCGGGCCCTCATCATGAGCCTTGTCACCTATCCGAAAAAGCGGCACTTCGGCCGCACCGCAGAGCCGCAAGGCACAAGGGATGAGAAGCAGCAGTGGCAGCACGTCATCCAATGCCCCCGGCACGCGTCCAATCATCGCCGCTGGCGCCGACGTCGGACAATCGGGCAACCCTGCTCCGCGGTTTTCGTGACGGAGCCGTTCTTGATGGGGGGAGTTCGCCCGACACATCCGTGAGAATCTGCCGGACTCGCCGCTTCTGCGGCCCGTGCCGTCTGTCGCGGCGTTTGACAAATCGCGCGCCTGACCTAGGTTTTCGAGGGGTGTCGAGGCTTCCCAAAAGCCGATGTCGGCGGGGAAACACTTCTCCTAGCGGCGAGGCCGCATTCGGGCTACGGCCGTTCAAACCCACGACAAGGAGCAGCCCGTGCGAATCACCTGGACTGCCGCAGCACGTCGCCGCGGACTCTCGTTGCTGGAACTGGTAGCCGCCACGACGATTGCCGCGGTCATCGCGGGCGTCGTGCTCACCGGGGGGATGAAGGTCGTCGCCCTGGCCAGCAATATCCTGATTGTCTGGGAAATCGCTCAGCTTAACGATGCCGTCGAGGATTTTGCTTTGCAATTCGGCGAGCCCCCGCCCGACTTTCACGATCAGGCCGAGGTCGTGAAGTTCATGCAAGGGCACTTTCCCCAGTGCCCCCCGCAAAACTATCCGACGTTCGCCGGCCAGAGCCCCGCTTCGGCGTTGTATTTCTGGCTGGCTGGCCCGAACGGTCGGGGCTTCAGTACCGATCCGACCAATCCGTTCGGCAACGGCGTACGGCGCATCGGCCCATTTATCCACTTTGCCGATAACCGCCTGAAGAAGAAGGACGGTGTCATCCAATACTTCCCTCCGCACGTTACAAGCGGCGGCGCACCGTATGTCTATTTTCGTGCCGGAGCAAAAGGCTATCAGGGAAATTGCGGTTATCCACCCGCTCGTCCTTACCGTGACTCAGAGACCGGCAGATGGATCAACGCCGACTCCTTCCAAATCCTTTGTCCCGGCCAGGACGGAGTCTACGGAGCGGGCAATCATTTTCCGGGTGGCGCCGATTACGACAAGTTCAACCTCGACGACATCGCCAATTTTTCGCAATCGGGCACGATGCGGCAGGCTATGCCGCACGCCAGCCAGAGCGCAGCCGCGCCAAAACCGTAGCATTAGCCGCCCGAGCAGACGCCGCCTGAGCAGCAGCCCCGCGCGCAACAGACGCCCGAACACTAGAAATCGCTGCGACAGACAGCGGTTCGATCCGTCATGATTTCGGTTTCGCCCGTTCTTGGGCCTGCTGGGCGACAAGGTTCAAAAACTTCTCGGCGTCAAGGTATTCGCGGGCCGTCAGCTCGCCCGTCATCTGGCCGAGAAGAGCCCGCATCTGCTCGATCGGCTGGAGCATCGCCAGGTATTCTTCACGCGTGGGATAGCTCATCTTTCCGGGCGTACGGCGGTAAGGGGCCTCGATTTCAGCGCGCAGGCCCGCAAAACGAGGATCTTGCAGGGCGACGGGCCATTGCATGACCTCGTCGGCCGGCGCGGCCGCTGCAGTGGTAACCGGCGCCGATGGAGCCGCTGCTACCGGGGCCGGTTCAAAGCTAGTTGCCGGGGCCGCCAGCGGCGGCATGCGTGACGGCGTCGCACGGCGCTGGGCCGCCTGTTGTTGCTGTACCTGGAACCACCAGTCTTTGTTCGACTGGCGCTGGTTCAAGATGTTTTGGGTCTGCGATTGGGCCTGCGTCATCATCGTATTGCGAATGTTGTTTTGCATCGCCGCCGATTGTTGGGCCGCGATGACTTGACCGCTCAACTGGTCGGCGGCCTCAATGTTTCGGGTGGTGTTGTACTGGCTCGTGGCGCCCCAACCGCCATAGCCGTAGCCATATCCATTGCCATAATAACCGGGCCAAATCTGCCCAAAGGCCGTACCGGCGGCAGCCACGACTGCCAAGGCACAACAACACGAAAGCACCAAAGATATTCGCATGTCCGGACTCCCGTCGAACAACGTTGGTTTATCGCCTGCACCGGCAATCAACTTTCTAACACGTAACTCTACGCCCTGGACGGCAACAGGGCAAGCAAGTATTGCCATAGCCGCAATAGGGGGGGTGCCCAAGTCTTTTCCATAAACTATGATTGGGGGGACTAGCAGCTTTCGTGCCCACCGCGAGAGAATTGGAGGATTCCGATGCGTAACGTTTTTCTTATGGTCCTGGTGAACTTCACGACGGTACTCGTTCACCCGCTTTACGGTGGGGAGCAAGCGCCGGCCAAGCCACAGCCGGATGCAGCCATTGTTCAGTTGTTGACCACGCTGGCCGATGATTTTTGCCGCGCCGATACGAAAGGTGTGGCCTCGCTTTTCACGGCCGATGCCGATTTTCTCTCCGCCGACGGCACGCGAATCCGCGGCCGCAACGCCATTGAGAAGGCCTTCGGCGAAATGATGGCCGCGGGTCCAAAGCGGACCGTCAAGTTCCACCTTGTCGAGGCGCGCCGCATCGCCAACGATGCAGCCATGGTTGATGCAATTGTTCAGACGACGCCGCCGCGCAGCCCCGATCACACGCCCAGCATAACTCTCACGCTGGTGAGAGAGGCCGGCAAATGGCTGATCGCCAGCGCCCATGAGACCATCGACGTGATACCCGCTCCCGCGGCGCACTTGCAGGAGCTTGCCGGCCTGGTGGGCCAATGGGAAGGCCAATCGTCCGCCGCTGCGGGCGGGACCACGAAAAGCACCTGCGACTGGACGGCCAACCATAGCTTCTTGATCCGCAAGTTCACCACATCGGGCAAGGACGGCCGATCGCTGGCCGGTACCGAGGTGATCGGCTGGGACCCGCGGAACGGCCGGATTCGCTCCTGGGTCTTCGACTCGACGGGCGGCTTCGGCGAAAACCTCTGGCTTCACGACGGCAAACGTTGGATCATCCAACACACGGGAACCACGGCCGACGGCGGGCATGCCGCAGCCACGCACATTGTCACGCCGGTCGATGGCAACACACTCTCCGTGCAGACGCGGGACCGGACCATCAACGGTGAGCAAGAGCCGGCCAGTCCGGCAATCACCATCAAACGCAGCAGCGCCAAAAAGCCCGCTGCGAAGGCGCCGAGTGCGACGCCGGGTCTGCCCGCGCCAACGCCATGAGCGGCCGTTCTTTCAGGGACCCGTTTACGGTCTCTTTTTCCTGCTGGCCGGCTCTGCCGACAGCCGGTATTCCAGAGAGCGGCCACGAACGTGTCCTGTGGCGCGGAATTGCTCGATGTCCAAGCCGGTCGTCATGATACTGAGCGGCCGCGCCGCGCCATGCGGCTGACGCGCGTCGGCCGCATGGCCCCGGCCATCGACCAACACGAACCGCGGCTTGTGGCGGCCGCCTTCACCCGGCACTTCGAACGCCTCGATCCGTCGCGCGCTCATGAGCCGCGCTTGGCCGAAAAGTTTCGAGGTATGCTCAAAGCCAAGTTCCTGCAACTTCGTCCTCAGTTCGTCGAATGAGGCCGGATGGATATTCTGAGCGTAAAGCTTGGTCATTCCGGCAGCCAGAAAATCCAGTCGCCGCAGCGTCTCACGATAGTCGGTGGTCGAGGTAGTTTGCACGTAATTCTGCCATTTATGCTCCATCGCGCGAAAATCGGGCGTGCCGAAGGCGTTGACGAACGCGGCCCGCCAGTCGATGCCGCGATTGAGTTGCACGAGAAAGGCCAAGAAGCCGGGTTCGTACTTGCGGTTCTCGGCGAACAGGCAATAGTGGACCAGGCTCCATGCCTGCAAATAGTTCTCGCCTGCGGCTCCTTCGTGAAGTTGTTCGCCCCACTGCTTGCCCGTGACGGCAAAAAACTGGTCGAAGGGCCGGAGGCGATTCCCTTCGATGGCCGCCATCAAGCGAACCTTATCTCTCGGGGTGTACTCACCGAGGGCCAGCGTGTCGCCCACCATCACGCCACGCCCGAACAGCACGGCGAGGCCCTCGTCGGCCCACGGGGGCAACCGCGGGAAAAAATGCCGGGCGACCTGGTGAAACCCTTCGTGCTGCAACGACGACTTCATGTTCTCGATCGACTTGTCGCCACGGTACGTGGCAATGGCGATTTGCTGCCCGCGCGTGATGCATTGGGCCCCGGAACCGGTTCCGTTGGAGCCAAAACGAGTCGCCAAGACCGCCAGATAATCCTCCTGATCGGCAAATACGTAGAGCGACAGACGGGCCGGGCGCCGGAGCTGGATCGGCAGCTTCGAAAACAACAGCAGGTACGACTCGAAAGTCGCATCCATGTGCGTCCCCAGCGCCGTGGCGTCCGCCGCTTCCAAATCGCTCTTTGCGGCGTAATACTTCGTCTGGCAGACCGCTGCTCGCGTCCACCAATCCTGGGCTCGGTCTGCCGCGCGGGCCTGTGCGCCGAGCAATCCGCAAAGAATCGCGATCAAAACACTAGGTGGCCGCAAGTACTGCATCAGTCGCTATCCCATAACGATGGTCTGCCAACCATTGAACGCATCCTCCGCAGGATGTCAAGGGCGGACCGCGTGATGAGCCGTCGCCTGTTGACTTTGACGCCGTCCGGCAGGAGACTAGAAGCTGTTTCTTGTGTAGCATATAAGTTGGGAGACCTATCTTGAAAATCCCCTTGGCCTGCGGTATTGTCTCGATTTTGCTTGCCGGCTTGGCTCATGCGGCCACCGCCCCCGAGCCCTTCGGCCCCGTACCCAGCCCGCGGCAACTCGCCTGGCACGATCTGGAGGTTTATGGCTTCCTCCATTTCGGCGTGAACACGTTTACCGACAAGGATTGGGGCTATGGCGACGAATCGGAGAAGGTTTTCAATCCGACCGATTTCGACGCCGACCAGATCGCCCACACGGCCAAAGCGGCCGGCATGCGCGGACTGATCCTCACCTGCAAACATCACGACGGCTTCTGCCTGTGGCCCAGCAAGTATACCGAACACTCGGTCAAGAACAGTCCGTGGAAACACGGACATGGCGACGTGGTCCGCGAGATTTCCGACGCCTGCCACAAGTATGGCCTGGGCTTCGGCACGTATCTCTCGCCCTGGGACCGCAACCACAAGGACTACGGCCGTCCCGAGTACATCACCTATTACCGCACTCAACTCCGCGAACTAATGACCAACTATGGACCGATCTTCGAGGTGTGGTTTGACGGGGCCAACGGCGGCGACGGCTTCTATGGCGGTGCCCGTACCAAGCGGCACATCGATAACCGAATCTATTATGACTGGCCCAAGACCTGGAACATCGTCCGTACGTTACAGCCCGCGGCTTGCATGTTCAGCGACGGTGGGCCAGATTGTCGCTGGGTGGGCAACGAGTCGGGCTTTGCCGGCGAAACCTGCTGGGCGACCATCAATCGGGCCGGCCTGCTTCCCGGGGTGTGCTCCCCGGCGGTACTCAATCGCGGCCAGCGGCCCGGCACCCATTGGCTGCCGGCCGAAGTCGACGTTTCCATCCGTCCCAACTGGTTCTACCATGCCAAGGAAGACAGCAAAGTCAAGACCGTGGCACAGTTGCTCAAAATCTATTACGAATCGGTCGGCCGCGGCGCCAACCTGATCCTCAACGTTCCGCCCGATCGTCGCGGGCAGATTCACGAGGACGACGTCCAGGCGCTTCGCGGGTGGCGGCGCGTGCTCGATGCCACGTTTGCCACCGACCTGGCACGGGGGGCAAAAGCCACGGCCAGTAACACCCGCGGCAGCGATCCGCAGTTCGGGCCGGCTTGCGCCGTCGACGGCAATCGCGAAACCTATTGGGCGACCGACGATTCGGTCACCACCGGCGCGTTAGTGCTCGATCTGGGCAAGCCTGTCACGTTCAACGTGGTGCGGCTGCGGGAATATCTTCCGCTGGGCCAGCGGGTCGACAGTTTCGCCTTGGATTGCTGGCAGGACGGCCGCTGGACGGAGTTCGCCGCGGCCACGAGCATCGGCAGCCAGCGACTCTTGCGCACTCCTAGGATTACCGCGGCGAAGGTGCGGCTGCGGATCACCAAAGCGGCGGCCTGTCCGGCTATCTCGGAGCTTGGCTTGTTCCTCGCTCCGGCAAATTGAGAGTGACGTAGGTTATGCTTCAGCATAACGAATCGGCAAGCCGCCCAGCCGTTATGCTAAAGCATAACCTACTCGTTCAGCTCACCGCTTCTTTGCCTCTTTCGCCAGCGTCTCCTGCCACTGCTGGAGGCGTTGGATCGCCTGTAGCGGCGTGATGTTGTCGAGCTCAAGCTGGCGAAGTTCGTCCAACAGCGGGTGCTCGGCCGGGCCAAACAGCGTCAATTGGAAGTGGGGCTTCCGCGGCTCGATCGGCCGCCGGGCGATCTTCGCCCGGCCCTCGGCGTCGAGATGCTCCTCTTCCAGTTGGGCCAAAATCTCCTTCGACCGCTCGATCACCTCCCGCGGCACGCCGGCCAGACGGGCTACGTGAATGCCATAGCTCTTGTCGGCCGCACCGTCGATGATCTTGTGCAGGAAGATTACCTCTTCCTGCCACTCGCGGACCGCCACGTTCAAGTTTTTCACGCCCGAGAGCGATTTGGCCAGGTCGGTCAACTCGTGGTAGTGCGTGGCGAACAGCGTGCGGCAGCCGACGTGCTCGTGCAGATACTCGACCACCGACCAGGCGAGCGACATGCCGTCGTAGGTGCTCGTGCCGCGGCCGATCTCGTCGAGAATCACCAGGCTTCGCGCCGTGGCCGTGTTCAAAATTCGCGCCGTCTCGGTCATCTCGACCATGAACGTGCTCTGACCGCGGCTCAACTCGTCGCTGGCCCCGACGCGGGCGAAAATGCGGTCGGCAATGCCGATCGTGGCCTGGCGAGCGGGCACGAAGCTGCCGATTTGTGCCAACAGCGTCAACAACGCCACCTGGCGAATGTACGTGCTCTTGCCCGCCATGTTGGGGCCGGTAATCAACAAAATATATTTTCCGCTTGCGGCTTCGCCCGCCTCTTCGCTCGCGGCTTCGCCGGCTAACGTGTCGTTCGGAACGAACTTCCCTTCCGGCTCGACGACGTCTAGCACCGGGTGACGCCCATCGACGATCCGCAGCACCGGTTCGTCTACCACCTCCGGCCGGCAATAATTGCGTTGCCGGGCCAATTGGGCCAGGGCCGCCAAGACGTCGATTTGCGAAAGCGCCGCGGCCGTCGATTGCAGCCGTCGGCGGTCGGCGGCCACTACGTTCCGCAGGTCCAAAAACAGCGTACACTCCAACTGCTTGGCCTTCTCGTCGGCCGAAAGAACCTTCTCTTCGTATTCCTTCAACTCGGGCGTGATGTAACGCTCGGCGTTCTTGATCGTCTGCTTGCGGATGTATTCGGCCGGAATCTTCTCCCGCTGTGAGTTGGTGATCTCGATGTAATAGCCGAAGACCTGGTTGAAGCCGACTTTCAGGTTCGGGATGCCCGTCCGCTCGGTCTCTTGGGCCTGGTAGCGGGCGATCCACTGCTTGCCGCCCCGGGCCAACTCGCGCAGAGCGTCCAGTTCGGGGCTGAAACCGTCGCGAATGAACCCGCCGTCGCGGCTACTCAATAGGCGCTCATCGGCCAAGGCCGTCTCCAAGGTCGCCCGCAACTCGGGACACAGGTCAATTGCCGCCTCGAGCGTGCCCAACAGCTCGCTACGGCGCGCGGTCAGCTTGGCCTTCAACGCCGGCAACCCGCCGAGCGTACGGCCCAAAAAACTAAGATCTCGCGGGCTAGCCCGGCCCGTGCTCACGCGGGCCAGCAGTCGCTCCACGTCATAAACTCGCCGCAACCCCTCGTGCAGATCGTCGGCCAACGACTGGTTGCCGACCAGTTCCTCCACGGCGTCCAGCCGCGTGCGGATCGACGCTGCATCGGTCAGCGGATTGGCCACCCATTCGGCCAGCAGCCGGGCGCCCATCGCCGTGACCGTCCGATCGAGCACCCAGAGCAGCGAGCCCTCGCGACGGGCGTCGCGAATCGTGCGCGAGATTTCCAGGCTGCGGCGGCTGGCTTCGTCAATCTCCAGCGTGCCCGAGGCGCGGTACGGCAGCAGCCGATCGATGTGGGCGAGCGAGCTTTTTTGCGTTTCGGCAAGATAATCCAGTACGGCCCCGGCGGCACGGATCGCCTGCGCGTCGCCATCGCCATCGGAGAAACCGAACCCCTCAAGGCCGGCCGTGCCGAAATGCTTGACGAGCACCTGGCGGGCCGTGGGTGGCGAAAAGGCCCACCCTGGGCGACGGGTGATCATCATTTGCTCGCTGAGCCGCTCGGGCAGCGGGGCCGCCTCGTCGCTCAGCAGGCATTCGGCCGGCGCGATCCGCGCCAGTTGGTCGGCGAGCTCGCGGGCGGAAAAACCGGCCGCCACGAAGCGGCCCGTCGATAGCTCGACCCAGGCCAGCCCCACCGGGTCGCCCGGCGCCACGGCCGCCAGGAAGTTGCTCGCCCGCGGATCGAGCAAGGCATCGTCGGTGACCGTGCCGGGCGTAACGATGCGCGTCACCTCGCGGCGCACGAGCCCCTTCGCCAGCTTGGGGTCTTCGACCTGCTCGCACACGGCCGCACGCCATCCGGCGGCGATCAGCTTGCCCAGGTAATTCTCCAACTGGTGATAGGGAAAGCCGGCCATGGGGGTGGCATTCTCGCCCTTTTCACGACTGGTCAGCGCGAGGTTGAGCACGCGGGCGGCGGTCTTCGCATCGTCGTCAAACATCTCGTAAAAGTCGCCCATGCGAAACAGCAACAGCGCATCGGGACACGCCCGCTTCGCTTCCTCATACTGCTTCATCATGGGAGTGACGGCCATGTTGCCATGCTAACAGCGGAGGTGAGGGGCGGGAAGGGGGAGATGCCGCGTCCGCGTTGGCTGGCCTCACCCGCAATGGCACCCTGCATGTTGGATTACCGCGGGGTGGCACGGGCATCTTACCCGTGTTCCCGTGATCACTGGCGAGACGCCACTGGGGTACCCTCGCGAGATCCTTCGCTGCGCTCAGAGATGACAGGGGAACCCCCGCTTAGCTGGCGGCGCTGCGAACGGGCTGCTCTTCGCCCGCCGCCACGTCGACGCCGAACATCATCCGGCGGATATCGCGGGCTAACGGCGGCTCGGTCTCGGACAGCATGGCCAGCAAGCGACGCTCGACGGCCGGCGGCAAGACATTGAGAATTCTAACGACGCTGGCCACGCCCCGATTGTCCGCCAACCCCGCGACTGGAACAGAGAGGCGACGCTTCAGAGCATTCTCCACATCTCGAATGACTTCCCGACTTGCCGTGCCCACGGTGGCGATGCGGCAGATAAGCGACGTCTGATCCTCGGGCGTCAAAGCGGCGAGCACCGTGGCGGCTTGCTGCGGCGGCACGCAGGACAGTATCAAGGCCACGGTCTGCGGCTGTTCGGCCGCGATCAACTCCAGCAGGGCATCGCTCTCAAGGTCGTGAAGGAACTGGAAGGGAACCGTTTTCTCCGGCTGACGCAAGCGAGGCTTGACCGGATTGGCCTCGGCAAACTCGCGTATCACGGCCGCCCGCTCGCCGCTACCCACCTCGCCCAGTCGGTTCATCTCGACAACGACGGCCTCGGACTGTTGGGGTTCGAGCCGGCCGAGCAATTGCGACCGCTGCTCGTAGGGCAGGCTCAGCAGCAGCACGGCAGCTTTGCGAAGGTTCGAAATTGGCATCGCGCACTATCCTGGCGCAAGAGGAGATGTGCGCCAGTATCGGCCATCGCGAGCCAGAACTTTAGTTCAATATTTCGTCCGCCCAGATCACGGCAATTTGCACACGGCCGACGCGCCCGAGCCCTCGCCGATCTCGATCCGGACCAGGGCCGGCGTTTCGCCCAGGGTTACCAATGCGGCCAGCAGACGCTCGCTCACGTAGTGAGCCAGCAGCTCCGTCGTGGTGTTGGCTATCGGCAGCAGCAGACAATCGTCCTGCGGAAAGACCCAACGTCGCTGGGCGAGCATAACCTCGATTTCCCCCGCCCGGGACGATACGCGAATGGCCGGGTGCTGCGTGGGCAGCAGCATGCGATGATCCAGTTCGGCCAAGATGCCCTTCAGCGTGTTGCCGACAGCCACGAAATCGACCACATAATGCGCCTCGCCGAGGGGGCCGTAAATCTCGGCAGCCACGCGATAGGTATGCCCATGCAAGCGCTCGCACTGGCCGTCGGCCAGCGTGATGAAATGCCCGGCGGAGAAGGACAGATCGTCGCCGGCAAGTCGGATGTGGAATTGGGGCATGGGAGGGAAAGGGATCAGGGACCAGGGATTTTAGATTCTAGATTGGAGGAATGGTTGTTTAAAAATGTTTCCATCAGCGGCACGATTTGCTCGTGGGCGTCTTCTACCACGTAATGGCCCGCATCGTCCAGGCGATGGACCTCAGCCTGGGGAAAGATGTCGATAAACCGATCGAGGAACCACGGCGAAAAACACCAGTCTTGCATGCCCCAGATCAAACAGACCGGATGCCGCCGGAACTTTGCCAGCCCCTGTTCGATTTGCAGCAACGTCTCATAGGTGGGATGACTGGGTCGCAGGGGAATGTCCTGGACGAAGCGGTAGACAGCTACGCGATGTGCCCAGCAGTCGTAGGGGGCCAAATAGCCGGCTTTGACCGCGGGCGTCATCCGCTCGGCTTTGGCGGTCGTAGTACACAGGGCGGTCTGCACAAACAGGTTCATCCCCTGCACGGCCACTTGGCCCACGACGGGCACATGGCAGATGTGGATCGGCCAAGGACACCGCTCGGCGCGGAAGGCGGCCGTGTTCATCAGCACGAAGCGTGTGAATCGCTCGGGGGCGGCCACCGCCGCGCCCATGCCGATGCCGCCGCCCCAATCGTGAGCCACGAGCGTGATCTCGCGCAGGCCGAGCGTTTCGATGAACTGATTCAGATCGGCCACGCGTTGGGCCAGACGATACGAATAGTCTTTAGGCGACGGCTTGTCCGAGAGCCCGCAGCCGATGTGATCGACCGCTATGACGCGGTAGCGGTCGCGCAACGCGAGAACCAATTCCCGCCAGTAGAACGACCACGTCGGGTTCCCGTGCACCATCAGCAGCACCGGCCCGGTGCCTTCGTCGATGTAATGGTACCGATGCCCACCGAGCGAAACCTCGTGGGATCGGAAAGGATACAGGGCGTGCCAGTCGTGATTTGTGGTCATGTTTTGCTACTATATCAGATCATCCCCCCCTGGAAAAGCAGCCCCGCAAGCGCAACTGGCCGTCGCCTCGTTGCCGGTCGCCAGCACGTGGGGTAGAATAGAAACATGGTACAGTCCTTCACGCTTGAATATTGGGTTGACAACGGCTGGTACGTCGGTCGCCTGAAAGGGGTCCCCGGTGTCTTCAGCCAAGGTGAGTCGCTGGCCGCGCTGGAAGAGAACATCCGCGATGCCTACCGGATGATGGTTGAAGATGAGGGGCCTCCGCCTTCCCCGGATGCTCACACCAAGGAAATCGAGGTCTTGGTGTGAAGCGTCGCGACCTTGTGCGCGAATTGGAATCGGCCGGATGTGTTCTTCATCGGCACGGCGGCAGGCACGACATCTACATCGACCCACGGACCGGCCGCAAAGCCCCTGTCCCGCGACATTCTGAAATCCGAGCCAGCCTATGCAATCTTATCCGCAAACAGCTTGGGCTTGGCTAGCGGGCGGAGAGGCCGTCAAGGTCCCGATTACACCCATTGGCATGGGACGCAGTGACGGCGCGGGGACGATGGAACGTTGACACGTTCCCATGTTGACCACCGAATCCCGAACGTATGCCGAATCGTGCGGCCTGCGGTACCGAGGTTCTTGGCGGCGATCGACGTCCGCGGTACGATCCGGATGGTTACGGACGAGCACCGTTACGAAGGGGCTGCTTAGAGCAATCAGTTTTCGATCGGAAGAGATCGCGATGCACCTCATAGCCATTCCCCTACTCCTGGCCGCGCTGTGGCCACAGCCGCGCGAGGTTCACGAGCCGGTGCGTCTCCCGTTACGTCTGCCGGTGCAGATCATGGCACCGGTGGAGCTCGCTGGCCCAACCGCCCTCCTGCGTCGCGACATTCTCCGGCTCTTTGGGCCAACAGCACTGGCGGACGCGGGCGCCACAGTCATCCGCCTGGGATTGGCGCCCTCCGAGTTGCCTCACGTCGAAGAGTACACCGTCACGCCCGGTGCCGGGGAGGTGTTGCTGCGGGCGCACGACACCCAGGGGGCTTTTTGGGCGGTCCACACCGTCGCGGCCCTACTCGAGCAGGGCCGCCGCACTCTCGGCGGCTACCAGGTGATGATCCCCCGACTGCGTGACTGGCCGGACACGCCCTTCCGCGCCTTCATGATCCAGGGCGCGTGGACTAGCGACCTGAGCGACTTCAGACGCAATCTGGACCTCCTCGCCCGACAGCACATCACGTACGTCGCCCTGGAGTTTGGTCCGCAGGTCGTTCTCGATCTGGATCCCAAGATCGCCCAGGGAGGGCGATTCACCAAAGCCCAGACCCGCGAGGTTATGAACTACGCGCGCAGTCTCGGGCTCAAGCCGATCGGATATCTCGAGCTGCTCGGCCATCTCGAGCGCAGCTACCAGAAGGCCCCCTACACACAATACGGCGGCATCGATATTCGTAGCGAGGAGACCTACAAGAAGTTCGTCTACCCGATCTTGTCCGAGATGCTTGAGGTGTACGGTCCAATAGAATACTTCCACTGTGGCATGGACGAGGCTTTTGACCTCTTCTCGCGGCTGTCGAGGGACGGCTACGACGTCGCCAACCTGCTCGCCCACCACGTCATGCGTGTCGATCGGTTCCTCAAGGCGCGGGGCGTGCGGATGGTCATGTGGCATGACATGCTCTTCTCGCCGGATCTTCAGAAGCAACTCGCCGGGCCCATTGGCCCGGCGAACGGCGGTCCGCCGCAAAACACCGCCAGCGCGCTGGCGAAGATTCCGAGGGATGTCATCCTCGACTACTGGTTCTACGATCCGCTGGCCAAGTATCCCGCGCTCGACTACCTGCGGGCGCGGGGCTTCGAGGTGTGGGTCAGTCCGTGGCAAACGCCGTTTGCGCTGGTGCGCTATGGCCAGGCCCGGAACGTTTCCTCCATGGGGACGCTCTGGACTGGGCCGCCGGAGTGTTTCGGCTCGCCGACGTATAGTCCCGTGACGGCGTTCTATGCTCAGGCGGCTTGGAACGCGGCGATTTTCTCCAATGCTCCTTCGCCCGAATCCGTTTTGACTGCGGCGGCTCAGGACGCGACGAGTGCGGCCCTCTGGGCACGCCATGACCTGCGATTCCCGGGAACCGAAGCATTGCTGCTGTCGCCAGCGGGTCCGAGACGCGTCACTTGGCCGCAGGCCGGTGATATGGAGCAGCACTATGGTGTGCCGCTGTCGACCGCGGAACCGGTGCGGCTCAAGCCACTCGTGGGCAACGACACGCCCTTCGCCGGAACCGGCGCGACGAGCGTGCTGTTGCCGGGCGGTGTCAGGCTCGCTCTGGATGGCGTGAACGTCGGACGCGGCGAGGATCAGCTCATTCTCTACAGCGCGCCCAACTCTTGCAGCGGCACCAACCATTACGGCGTCGAGGCGAGTGTGTCGGCCGGGGGAGAGGTGCTAGAAGTCGTCGGCTACGGCGCGAGCGACCACGCCATCCCTGGGGGCGGCTTCGTCTTGTCGGCGAACTGGGGGCCCACGGCGAAGAAGTGCGGACGCCTGGAGGCATTGCGGGTTGGCGCTCGAATCGTCGTTCGCAATGCGCGGGACGAGTGGCTGGCCGGCTACAGCCCCACCCGGCTGCTGGCGGAGCTGTCCGGTGGCCGGACGTTGTCGATCGATGGCCACGACAGCCCTCGCAATGAGGATCAACTCGTGCTGTATCGCCCCGGCTATCATGACGGACACACGGGGACGAATCCATTCGGAACCGAGGTCGTGGTGCGAGCCGACAAGGTGATCGCGCGCCGCAACGCGCTGGGCAACACACCGATACCTGAGGACGGCTTCGTCCTGTCGGCGCACCAGGGCCGCTCCGGCAAGAAGGTTGCGGCTCTCGAAGACCTAAAGGTGGGCGACACGATGCGAATCGTGCTGGAGAAGGGCGGCCGGCGCTTCGACCTGGCCGAGGCCCTCGCCAAGCGGCGGCTCGTGTATCCGGTCGGCGCACGCTGTAGCGCGTTATATCTGGCGATGAGGGCGGATGCCTCAACTTTGCCGGGAACGCCTCTAGGAAACTGGGCCGTACGTTACGCGGACGGATCGGCCACGTACTTGCCAATACGATACGGGCGAGAGGTTCTGGGGCCGCCGCCGGAGTCGCTTCCCCAGCACACCGACGACCCAGTTTGGCTGGTGGACCAACCGCCGCAGCGGTTTCTGGTGCGCGAGTGGTCGAACCCACATCCGGCACGGGCCATACGCGAGGTGTCTTTTGAGCCGGCGCCGGCGCTGCTGGAGCTTGGCGCGCAGGTGCTCGCAGCCACCGCCGCCGTGGCGCCCTAGCAGGAAATCGTCAGGCACGGGGTGCCTGACCTACGACTGAAAGGAATGGCAACATGGCGATTACCATAAGACAAAGACGGCTGTCGGCATTCTCTTTGCGGATCGTGCTCGGCGGCGCGCTGGCTACGTGTCTGGTGCCCTTCGGTCTGGCCGCCGACCAGTCGACGCAGAAGGCAGTCGGCATTCTGTGCTGCGAGCAGCACTCGACACGCCTGTTGCTGCTGGATGAGAACGCCGATTGGAATAGCCGACGGGCCGTTCTGTGGTCCTGGTCGCCGAAAGAGTGCCCCGACATCCAGCCCGCCCATCGGCCTTGGTTCGGATCGCTGACCGACGGAAAACGCGTCCTCGGCGGGACGCATGTGATTGTTTCCGCCTCAGGAGGCGGCATTGCTCTGGTGCGGATAAAAGACAAGCGAGCCGTGTTTTATGCCCTGGCCGGTGGCAATACGCACTCGATCGAAATCCTGCCCGACGGAAACCTGGTCAGCGCTTCGAGCACCGGCGGCTATCT
>Ga0181529_10004416_pt1 | contig 15233 bp, 9 predicted proteins | sample PEATcosm2014_Bin_36_FD_119763 | JGI IMG/M metagenome (GOLD analysis project Ga0181529, IMG submission 119763) | Peatland microbial communities from MTU Mesocosm Facility, Houghton, MI, USA - PEATcosm2014_Bin10_30_metaG | ecosystem: Environmental > Terrestrial > Soil > Wetlands > Peat | place...
TACCTGCGCAGCCGGCCTTCCAATGGCAAACAAGTACCCGGCGCGGTTGGCGTACCAGATGGTCTGTGCAGTGTCCGGCGGGGGAATGGCCGCCGCCTGACCGCCCAAACCTCCTGCGCGCAGCCCGTTGGCCCGAATCTGCAATGCGTTCACTCCGCGCACCAGTTGGAAGTTCATCTGGTACTTGCCGTCGACCCCCGAACCGCCGCCCTCTTCCGCCCACACCTTAGGCTTGCCGAAGAGATGCGCGTCCGAAGAGGCCAGCTTGGGGAAGTTGTTGTTCACGGTCCAGGTCCCATCCGGACGATGCACCGCGCTGGGCACAAGCTGATCCAGGTTGTCGATGCCCGGAACCTGCACATAGCGTTCGTCGCGGAAGTAGTCGCCCTCGCTGCGCTCCAGTGCCTGCATCGTCTCCTCGTGGTTCAGGTGTACCAGGTACTCCACGTTGTGCGCCTTCGCCCAGTTGGCCTGCTCGCCGAAGAAGGAGTCCTTGAAGATGTTGCTCCACACATCGTAGTAGTCCGCCCGCGCCAGGTCAGCCCCCTTGATTGGCATACGGTCGAACCATGAAGGCAGATACGGAGCCAGGTCGTAGCCCTTCGCCGCCTTGAACTCCTCCAGCAGCTTCGGAGTCCAGGGAATGCCGCTGCTATAGTCCGGCTCGTCACCGAAGAAACCCAGTACGATCTTGCCGAACTGGTCGCCCACCGCGCCGTAGTAGGTCTCTTCCGTGATACGCAGGAACGCGTCGGTCGCCTTCGGGTCCAGATAATCGATCAGCGAGTAGGTCGCATCCTTCGCCCGTGTACCGTCCGCGCGATTGTCGTTGCGCGTTGGCGAACTAAGATACACATGCCGCAGGAACGTCACCTGCCAGCTATAGCGCGGCTCATTCGGCGTTGTGCCCTCGGCCGGCGTCAGATACTTCAACTTCAGGTCCGCCGGCACAGGGATCGGAATCACCTGCTTGATCGCCCCGGTCTGGTCCGTCTCGGTCGACCAGATTGCCAGGGTGTCCGGTGGAACAGGCATCTGAAGCGTCTGTCCGGGCGCAACATGCACCGTAATGTCCGCGGTGATGTCCTGCATTCCAAGCTCCGGGTAGCGTTGCTGGATGTAACCGCCGGCAAATCCGCTGGGGTAGTTCGACTCGTCCTGAATCCAGAACCGCATGTTCCGTTTGGCTGCTTCCTGAACGATGAACTTCACCTCGTCCATGTGTCCCGGCGATAGGTAGGGCGGTTCGCCTGGAGCCTTTCGTCCCGATGAAAGGTTAAAGAGGAACATCCCATTGGCCGACATCCGGTCCAGATCGGCCGTAATCCGCGGCTTGAGTGCCTCCAGGTCCGCTCCGCCCCAGCCGGTAAACGGAGAGATCGCCCCATACTCGTGCGGCGGTGCCTTGAAGTTCGCCGCGACCTCGCTGGTGGACGGAACCGTCACCTGCTGCCAGGGACGCGGGGACTGTGCCTGTGCCTGCGCGTGTGCAACCGTTGCCGTGCGGGGGAGGAACAAAATTGGAAGGAGGAAGAGCGGGACGAGGAACAACCTAAGGGCAGCCTTCATGGCGTCGACTCCAGAATGCAGAAGTTCGTTCGCACCGGAGTATACTTACTCGCCTCGGCAACTTGCAATCCGCCGCTTCCGGCAATGACGCCGTCTCCGCAACAACTCACCCAAATGACCGCTATATCCCTGTTGTGCGTGCGACCTACGTCCGTGGAATAAGCGGGGTCATCCATCTTGCAGACCTACGCCACCAAGTCCACGACCGCCGTAATCACACTGTAGTAGCGCAACTGCCGTCTACTCGACGTCGGTTGTCGTCACGGGATCGCCCTGCTTCACCTTGATCGTCAGCCCCTTCAGGTCCACGCTACGCGCATGGTCCAGTCGGAAGCCGCGGTCGGCCGTGATATTGCAGTTCTCAAACGTAACACCTTGAATCGGGCTTGCCGCCAGGCCATGGATGTTGCCGACCGATTGCACATCTCCGGTCACGTTGATGATCTTAATGTTGCGCATGACGGGCAGCGGGTTCGAGTCAGGCAGCCTCGGTCCCACCATCCGCCACTCCATATTCATCTCGAAGGCCTGGCGCGTGGCATGCACCACAATGTCCTTGTACGTGATGTTCTCCACCACTCCGCCGCGGCTGGGCTGCGATTTGAAGCGGATGGGCGCCCAGTTGCCATCGTCGAAGAGGCAGTTCAGCGTAGTCACGTTGCGGATGCTGCCGGAGACCTCGCTGCCCATGGCCACTCCGCCCTGTCCGTAGGCGAAGTGCGAATTCTCAATCAGGATGTCCTCGGCGGGCCGGTTCACGCGCAGCCCATCGGCGTCCTTGCCGGACTTGATGGAGATGCAGTCGTCGTCATCTTCCAGGTAGGAGTGATTGACGTGTACATGCTTCGACGACTCGATGTCCATGCCGTCGGAGGTGGGGATGTTGTGCTCGGCCGTGATCTTCACGCCGTCAATTTCGACGTTCTGGCTATACAGGACCCACAGGCACCACGTCGCCTGGTTGTGCAGATTCAAGCCGGAAATTTGCACGTCTTTAACATTCTTGATCGCCATCAGGCGAGGGCGGCCGCGTTCCTGGCGCGGAGTTGTAGGCGGTGCAGTTGTCGGCGCAGCGGAAGGCGGAGTTGCCGCTGGGGCGAGTGCCGCGCCACCGGCAGCGGGTGCTGCGGGACGACGGCCCTGCATCACCCAGTCTTCGCCCGATCCATCGATGGTGCCCTCGCCGGAGATGGTGAGGCCGGTGACGCCGTCCGCATTGACCAGCGCCGCGGTGCCTCCGCCGCGAAGGCCGCCGGGCAACTCCGGAAGCTCGGGGTAGTCGTCAATATTGGTGGTCCCTTTCAGCACTCCGTCCTTCTCCACCAGCAGGTTGACGCCCTGCTTCAGGAAGATGGAGCCGCTGAGGAAGGTACCTTTGGGAACCACTACCGTTCCACCATTCTTGTTTTCGGCGCACTTGTCGATGGCAGATTGGATGGAGTTGGTGTTCACAGTCTTGCCGTCGCCAACCGCGCCGGAGTCGGTGATGAGATAGCGGCGGGTGCGCTTAGGCAGATTGGGCGCGTAGGTGGGTGATCCCTTGACGGCCATCTGCGGAACTACTTCGGCCTCGGCCTCGGCTGTGGTCATGGGCGCCATCAACGGAGCGGGCCGGCTCGCAGGGGTCGCGGAGGGCTGGGCGGGGGTTTGGGCGGAGGCGATGCCGGTCAGCAACACGGTCATCGCAAGCAGCATGGCTTTTGGGTTCATCTCAAGGTCCTCGATTGGGTCACGGGGGATGCTAGCATGGGGACGTTGCCGGTGCCAATTTAGCCGCCGAAGACCACCTTCATTGCAACCGTCGCGCGCAAGTGGGTTTTGAAGTACTGCGCACGGCGGGGTCTTTGGCGATGGCGAACAATCAAACCCTCCGTACATACTGCAACAGTAGGAGAAGCAAAAAGTTTACGGAAGATTGGTAGTCATCCACTTTACAGCGTCATTCAGTGTGTTGTTGGGCAGGCGGTTGTAGTCCCATGGCTCGCTGATTACCAGCTTATCTCCCGCGCCATAGAGGGAGTAAACCTGCTTCGCCTGGGTGACTGCGGACGCAACATCCGCGGGAGTCGCGTCGCGGTCCAGTTGCGGCTCGACTACCAGCACGGGACGCGGCGCAATCATGCCCAACAGGTCCTGATAGTCGTAGGGAATCTGCGACTCGTGCCCGACAAAGAATCCCAGCTTCGGAATCAGATCGCGCTCCTGGCTGTAGCGAGCGACGCCGCCATCGCCACGTGCCGCCGTGTCCGCGCGCATCGGCGTAAAGCCTACGAGGGAAACAACTCCCTTTACCCGCGAATCAAGCGCCGCTTCATAGAGGGCGACCGTGCCGCCGAGTGAATACCCAAACAGGTAGATTCGATTCGCATCGACCAATGGTTCGTTGGAGAGTGCGTCGACGGCGGAGCGCGCATCCTCCACCAGTTTTCCCATGTGCGACCACTTCGGATAGCGGTCATAGAACGGGCCTGTCTCCGACAAGCGGCTGCCAAAGCCGCTCTGGTCATAAGCCAACACCGCATAGCCTGCATGAACCAGTGCCAGAATTGGGTGCAGGTCCGAGTGGTAAACCCACATGTAGCCCAATGGGTAGCTATATCCATGCAGCCAGATCACCGTGGGCAGCTTCTTGCCGGCAGGCGTGTCCTTGGGATAATAGAGGTCTCCCCCAATACCACCGAATGTAATGTGCCGTGAGGCTGCTTCGCTCTTCTCCGGCTCCAGCCAGCCGTAGGAGTTTCCGCCATTGCTAATGACCCACAAGGGAACGTTCGGCGCGAGCTGCCCGGGACTTGGCTGCATCCCTCCAACGCCGACATAGGTTGAGGGGACATTGGCGATGGGCGCTGCTGCTGCGCTTCCAAAGCCGAACCGCCCACCACCTGCTGCTCCTGCACCACCTCGACCTGCCACACCCGCACCTGCCGCACCTACAGCACCTCGACCTGGCGCGCCCGCACCCGGCGGCCCGAAGCCGATGCCCCCTCGCCCCGCGTCCGCGGCGGACAGTCTCGGCGGCTCAGTGCCCAGCATCGAGAGCACCGACTTGCGAAGTTCCGCCGACTTCTTCTCCCAGTCCGCCGGCGATGCGATAGCGCCGCCTGTTGCGGACTTCAAAATCTCATCGGTTGCCTGCTTCGGGAATTTGCTGAGGTCCAGCGAAGTCTTCGTGTTCACGCGCCATGTGTCCCAGTTCCACTGGAAGATCAGGTTGCTGGTCCACTTCTTCGTAGAGCGTCCAAACTGCTGATCCAGCCAGTCCAGGTCAGCCTCTTCGTCGTTCGCACCGTGAAAACCGGGGACGCGCAGCGTGCCGATGCGGTCTGGGACGCCGAGCAGCTTATAGACCTTCAGCGCAGAGTAGTACGTCTGTTCGATGCCCCAGGTGTTCGATACCTGATCGTTGTTTCCCCACTCCATCAAAATGGAACGCGGTGCAATCATCGCGGCCAGCAGGTTGCCATCCACGGGCAGCCGGTCTTCACGCCCGGCGAAGAAGCGTAGTTGCGGAGCGAACCATGTTGGGAAGGAGCGGGTGGTGCTCTCAATTCCCTCCCCGAAGCCACGCTCGCCGGACGCACGCCATGGCAGTACGCCGCCTACACCTGTGCTTCCTGCAATCACCGCGGTGATGCGCGGATCAAGCGCCGCGGCCAGGGCCGCCATCTTGCCATCGCGCGAGTAGCCGAAGATTGCGATGTGTTTCTTATCCACCTGCTGCAGCGAATATAGGTAGTCCACTACCAGGCCTGCGGCCCATCCGCGTCGCGGCAAGAGGGCAAAGTCGTAGTCAGGATAGAGTTGGGCCAGCGCGTCGGCATCGTCCATCGAGTCGCTGCCCGCGAATCCAGCCGAGATGTACCCGCGCCGGATCAGCGAAGACGCCCAGCCCGACAGGCTGGAGTTGATCAATACCGGGAACGGCCCACCGCCGTCGGGAATATACACGCGCACGCGCATCGTCCCTTTGTCGCCCGGCCCGAACTCCAGCCGCACATTGCGCACCGTGTAGCCGTCCGCATGATTCTCGTCGAGCTGCACCACGTGATCGATCTTTGGCCTCGGCGGTACCGTGCCCCACACATACTTCTGCGATAGCTTCGAAATTTCCTCCCGCCGCGCCGGCCACTGGGCGGCAGTGGTCACAGTGCGCCCATTGAGGAACGTCAGTGGATCGGGAAGGCTATTGTGCCGCGGCAACGAGTTGAAGTCCGGTGGCAGGGCGTTTGTCTTCTTCAGCCATGCGTCGAAGCTTCCATCCGGCACTGGCGGCAGAATCTGCAATAGCTTGTCGCGGTACTGCTCGCGGTCCGCAGTCGACATGGGTGCTTGCGATTGGGCCTGGACGACCGTGCCGAGAATGATTGTGGAAAGCGCTGCTCCAATAAGAATGCGATTTCCAAACGCCATGAGCGTTCCGTCCTTTCCGTCAGCCACGCACTACTCTCCAACAAAGAACAGTGACGAAACTGAAGCCAGCTTCAGATGCACCGTGGTAATGGGTTGGCCATTGGCATCGCCCGGCGTACTCTCCGCCGGCTCCTGCGCGCCGGTGTGCGGGTTCCAGATTGTCAGCGCCTTGTGGCCTTGTAGAACTACCTTGGTATCGATGTCCTTGGGCGACGAGTTAGCGAAAAAGTATAAATCGCGGTCATCTTTGACCTTATGGATGTAAGTCAGAGCACCTTCATACTCCGGCCCGGAGCGCAACTCGCCCATAGGCGCCTGAAATTCGACATCACGCTGGGGAAGCGCCATCCTTAATATAGTGTCCATCAGCCATGGATGGGTGTTGGGCAAATAATATGCCTGTCCTCCCGCGCTGTTCTTCTTGACGTAATACCAGAAGACATAGTAGTTCTGGCGGTCGAGCGCCCGCTTGAGGTCCGCCTTCAATGGCTCGCCCGCAGCAACGCCGAAGATATCCGCAATGACCTGCTGCACTTCCTTGTCTTTACCAAATTCGGATGAGTGTGTGGGAAACTGATCGGTGGCAATGATGGAACCGCCCTGGTCGTAAAACTCCTTGATCTTCCTGGCTGCCGCGGCGGAGAGCGTGTCGCCCGCGGGCAGAATCAAAACCTTGTACTCTTCCCGATTTTCCTTATTGTTGAGAATCAATCTTCCATGTTCGACGGTGCAGTTTTCTACCAGCACCTCCGGGTGCAGGTAGGTGTAATCCACACGCGATGCGCGAAACAAGTCTTCGCCGATACTTTGGTAGTCCGCGCCCGGTGCTACTCCGCCCTCGCGCGCATAGGCCGTCTCCGACACATTGGGCGCCGTTTCTCCGGTAGATAAGGGGAACTGCACGCCGTCGGCATTGTGATAGTCGGCATGAAGCGAGTCGATGGGATAGAGCACCGCGACATCCGCCACGTGCCGTCCACCCTGGAGCATGTAGCTGAGACGCCCGACATAGTCGTTTAGCTCCGCGCGCTTCGGCTGCACCGTACGCGCCGGGACCTGGGAATTAATTCCCATCGCATACTGGTCCATGGCCACCTGGAACGCTATCTTATCGGTCAGACCGGCATAGGCTGCATACGTCTCGGCGCGAATAAGTCGATGGTCATAATTAAACGCGGCTGAAGTAACAATTTTGTAGGACACATTGGATCGCCCGTACCACCAGATATCGTCAATGGTGGGAATGGTCTGATATTTAAACATTTTTATAAGGTCGCCGGTGAGGGGAGTAGGATTCAGCGGCTCCTCCTGGTCTGTATGCCCACCGAATTGCAGATGATGGTCGGCGCACCAGTCGTTCAGCCGCTTGATGTAGTTCTCCTCGTAGAGCGCGGCGCGGAAGCCAAACAGCGCATCCCGTGCGGCGGCGGTCTGCGGACCAATGTCGTACCACAGAGCCGGGTAATACTTCATGGGGGAGTACCCGTATCGCTTCTGGAAGGCAGCATTGAAGTCTGGCGTCCACATGCGGTCGGCGTGATGCATGGACGGCTCATCATAGAAGGTCTGCGTAATAATATTGCCGAAATATTTGCCTAGATATTGGTTGTATCGGTCATAGGTCAGCGACATATACGCCGTCATCGCGTTGGGATCCAGATAGTCAACCACCGTCGCGTTGCCTTCGACCAGATAGAAAGCCATCGCCTTCCAGTTACCCTTGGGCACCGTGGTGATAAGATGGCCGGCCTTCCCGCTGCTGCTCACATCCACCAGATCGTGGGTGTCCCGGTTCATCAGCACCGAGCCCATGTAGATGCCTGTGGGAATGACCAGATCGATCTTCTTCGGCCCGGTTACGTCTTTCTCCGCCATGTTGAGGCTCTTGGCCGCGTACTGGGGAAACTTGGAATAGAGCAGGCCTCCCGCCGTGCCACTGGGGAAGGAGTAATCGTCGTACAGGACGACCTCGAGGCCATCTTTGATGGCCTGCTGCACTCCGGCGTCATATAGCTTGAAGTAATCCGGGCTTAGAAACTCGACTCCCTTCGTGCTCGGAGCACCGCGGAAGAATCGTTTGAGATAGGCATCCGAAAGACCGAGAGTTGTACTACCTCCGGGCTCGAAGAAGAGGCCGCCATAGTTCAACTGCTTGGCCTGATCCACTTCCGCGGCGAGACTCTCGGGGGTGTCCCTGCTCAAGCTGATGCTGCCCATGGCATGCCCGCGGTACTGCGCAGGAGGGGCTTTAAATATCTGCGGATTGAAGTCGGCCGCAGATTGAGACTGGCTCTGTACGGGAGCACCCGCACCCAGCGTGAGAAGCACTCCTATGAAAAGAACGGCACGGATAGATTGCGCTTGCATGGGTATACCCTCGCTGCTATTTAGTTGGACTCTCCTTCTTCCCCGCCGAGTCGCTTGAATTGTACCCTCTTGAGAGGTTTGTTGCGGAACTGCCCTGATGTCGGCTTTGCGGCCGTTCGAGTCACAGTGTGACCGCTGAGTTGCAATCTTCGAAATCCAGGTCTTTCATGTACATCTGTGGTCTGGCTCATATTTCTCCACCAACGTGAGTGTTAGCCATCAGCTCAATATTTTAAAGGCCTAGTATTTCTCATTGCGGTAACTTCACATTCGCAGACCGCCGCTGGGGTGCATTTACAGTAATCAACATTGATATATGCATCGGTTGCGTGCGGGCCGCTTTAAACGACCATCGAGCGGAAAGCGCTCACGGATTTAGTAATGAGCGCCGGTGGGATTGAGGGATGATCATGACGATGGGGATGACAATGCGTAATAAGACCGCTGCTAGGCTAACTGCCTTATAGCTGCGGTCGCGTATCTCATAAGCGAGTACTCCCGTCTACTCCACCCCCAGCACCTTCACAATCACCCGCTTGCGGCGCTGTCCGTCGAACTCCGCATAGAAGACACGCTGCCATGTTCCCAGATCCAGCCGGCCATCGGTCACCGGCAGGGTCGTCTCGTGATGCAGCAACAGCGACTTTAGGTGCGCATCTCCGTTGTCCTCGCCGGTTCTGTGGTGCTTGTACTCCGGTCGTGCTGGCGCCAACTCCTCCAGCCATTTTCCGATGTCCTCGATCAACCCGTTCTCCAGGTCGTTCACATACACGGCCGCCGTGATGTGCATCGGCGATACGAAGCACAAGCCGTCCCGCACTCCGCTGCGTTTCACAATTCGCTCCACTTCGTCGGTAATATGGACCATCTCTCTGCGCTTTTTCGTCTCAAAGACCAGGTACTCCGTGTGGCTCTTCATCTCATCCTCCTGGCACTCCTCTGACGGCGCGCGCATCGTTACTGTACCTATAAGCAGACTATAAAGGAGTTAAGCTGTATGCTGGAGCCGGTTTTAGAGGCACATCCGGCGGGGCCGCGTTTTGCTTTCGGATAAGGAGCGGGTTGTGAATCGACGCAAATTTGTACAGGCGGCTGCAGTCGCTGCATTGGGTGGTGGCAGGTGGTTGCGCGCGCAGAGTGCACCTGCGGCGAGGATTGCCAGCGCCGCGTCGATTCCGGCTTCGATGCTATGGCGGCAGTTTGAGGTGACAGCTGCCTTGTATGCCTGGGACCTGCACGATGAAGGTGTGGAGCAGGTCCTGGACAATGTGCAGTCGATGGCAGCGGTCAACTCCGTCTACATCATTGGGCAGATGCATCCGGAGCGCAGGCCGGAGACCTCAGCGACGTATCCGCACAATCCGGTGCGGCCGTTCTGGATGGCCGAGGACGCGCGGGCGAACTGGTACTTCGATCCCAAGCGCTATGGGCGCATCAAGCCCCGGCCCTCCGACTTCGCCTGGCTAGCCGACACCGACTGGACGCGCGTATTCGTGGATGCGGCGCGCAAACGCGGACTGCGCGTGGGCTTCGAGTTCTCCCACTCGCTGGTCGACAAGCAACGTGTGGAGGGTGAGTTTGCCGATCTGGCGAATCGCAATATCCATGGAGAAATCACCCATGTACGCAATTGGCTTCGTCCCGTGTGCCCCAACCAGCCGGACGTCCGCGAGTATGCCGTCAACGCGTTCACTGAGGTCATCGAGAAGTACGACGTGGACTGGGTCGAGTCAGCGATCGTGTTGATGGACGAGGCGGTGGGCGGCAGCCCGGCGGGTGGCGGCGGATGCTTTTGCGCGGCATGCAAAAAGGCCGCTCCTGGCTTTGGGTTCGATCTGGAGAAGATCCAGGCGGCATTGCTGAAAGATCCGGCGTCGCAGCCGGAGCTCGGACAGTGGCAACAATTCCGCTTTGCCTCGGTAGCCGCGTTTTACAAAGTGCTGCAGCCGGCGGTACACAAGGCGAAGCCCGGCATCGTGCTGCGTTATGACATCCATGCGAAAAATATTCGCGACTTTGGCGTGGACATCGTGCAGTTGAAACCGCATCTGGATGCGCTGCGCATCCAGGACTACTCCGAGCAGACCGGCCAGGCATCGGCGATGGATGGCAAGCGAACGTGGCTGACCGAGGAGCGCGGAAACGTGGGGCCGGATTTCAAGCTAATCAGTGGAGTTGCGGTGCGGCCACGCGCGACGCCCGAGCTGATCCGGCAGGGCGTGAAGATCGCGGTCGAAACCAAGATGAACGGGATTATGTTGGGTTTCTACGATGGGGCGGATTTCCCCAACCTGCGTGCGGTCCGTGCGGGGCTGGCGGACGCGGGACTTCCCGTAGCGCCAGCCTAGAGAAGTTAAATCGCAACCAACAAGTTCTCAGCGAATCCCCATTCCTCGTCCACCCATTGCGTAACACACTCGAACCCGGTGCGGCTGGCCATCTCCAGCGGTTCATCCCTTGCGTACTTATGACAACTCTCGGTCCAGATGGTCTCATCGGTACGGAACGTGAAACTCGACTCATCGAGGTTGACTGTCTGGGTCTGCATGGAACGAAGATGCATTTCGATCCTTCGTTCCCGATCGTTGTATAGGGCAACATGTTCAAATCGAGACATGTCAAAATCCCCGCCCAACTCGCGGTTGATACGCGCCAACAGATTGCGGTTGAACGCCTCGGTCACACCTAGCGAGTCATCGTAAGCAGGAATGAGTTGGGCCAGCGGTTTTTCCAGGTCTGTGCCCAGCAGCAATGTATCTCCAGACTCAATCGTCTGGCGAATTCCGCGCAGGAAGTCCTCGGCGGGTCTGCGATCGAAGTTGCCGATGGAGCTGCCCAGGAATAACACCACCACCGCGTCACCGGGTTTGCGACGTGCCAGTGCTTTGCTCAAGCCGACCAGGTACTCCGCCTCGAACCCCCGAATGCTGACGTGGGCCAGATCGTCCAGTTCGCGCTCGCAGCATACCAGTGCCGCCGATGATATTTCGATTGGGCAGTAGGTCATCGACTTAAGGTGGGCAAGTGATTCCAGTATTTGGCGCGTCTTTCGCCCGCTGCCACTTCCCAATTCCACAACCATGCCATGCGCGGACAATAACTGGGCGATGTCGCGCGAGTGGCGGCGCAAAATTCGCTCCTCTGCTCGCGTCAGCCCGTATTCGGGAAGCCGGGTGATCGCTTCAAACAAGGCAGAGCCTATGTCGTCGTAAAGATACTTCGACGGCAACATCTTTTGCCCAGTCTGTCCCAAGCCATCGCGCACGTCTTCGGCGAATGAGTCGACGGTCTGGATGGCGCCATCGCGGATCAGCATAGCGGCTCCCTTCAGTTCTGCACACAGCGGAACGAGGCGTAAACATACGGATAATGTGGCTGGAACCAGTTGCGGAACGAGCGTCGCAACAGGCACGCAGCGGTCCTGGGCGAGGCGCCTTTGGCCACGAAATGCTGTCCATCGAAGAAGTCCGCTGAGTAGCCGGGGTAATAGGGAAAGGGCTCAAATCCAGGGTGAGGCACAAACGTAGTGGAGGTCCACTCCCATCCATTGCCCACCGTGTCCTCCGCTCCGAAGGCGCTGCGCCCGGCGGGAGTACTGCCCACCGCAACCGGGTCCCAATGATGAAATGCGAAGTTGCCACGAGTAGCATCCGGGGCCGCATCGCCCCACGGATACGCCTGCTCCACACCTTCCGGCGTGCCGTAGGCTGCGCGATGGAACTGCGCTTCGGTGGGAAGCGATTCGCCGGCAAAACGTGCATAGGCCGATGCCTCCGCGTGGCTGACATAGACCGGCCAGTCCAGCGGCAAGGGTATCTCTTCAAACATGGCGCGATAGAACCACTGGTTCTGGAGCATGAACCAGAGATTTGGATGTGTGATGTTCTGTGCCTTGATCCAGTCCCAATCCTCATCGCCCCAGAAGCGGCGGTCGTCATATCCGCCTTCGCGCATAAATCGTAGGAACTCCCCGTTGGTGACCTTGTGGGAAGCAATCGTGAAGGCCTGCACTGGCACGGAATGTTCTTCAAACTCGTTGTCCCAGCCGAATGTTTCCCCTCCGCGAGGAACTCCCAGTGTCGCGGTTCCTTCTGGAATCACAACCATCCGGGCAACCGCTGGCGGACCGTGCTGCGTAGAGTCCACCGAACGATAATCTTGCGGCACCATCTTCCGCTCTGAGCTCAACTGGTGAAGCATGTAGGTTAGGGTTTCTGCATGCATTAATCGATGTTCGATAGCGACGTTCAGGATGGCGTCCTGAGGGAATTGCCAATCGCTCTCCGCGACCCGCAAGCGGCCGCTGAGAAGGTCATCCAGCACTCTTTGGACGTGATGGGCATAACTCTCAACCTGTGCCAGCGGCGGCCAATCGGAGGGCGTGTCCTGGGGTAAGCCGCCACCCACTGGATCGATGCCGAATGCGAAGAGGCGATCGAATTCCGTGTCGGCAGGGCCCAGGCCGAGTGCCTGGCCTGCGATCAAATTCCAGTCGAATGCCTCCAGGTGCCCGATGTAGAAGACAATTCGATGCCGTTCGCGAATGGGCCGGTCGTACAACGCGTCCGAGCGCACCCTGCGAAATAAATCTTCGGTTATGGAACGAGCCTGGGCCAGACGCGCCAGTAGCTGCGCCTGATTGTCCAGTTGAGTTGCCAGGGAACTCATCGGTTGCTCTCTTCCCTTTCGACTTCAAACATAACGTCCTGGCCCGATCACGCATAGATTTCCAGATCTAACTGGATGTTCTTTGCTCCATTTCGATTCTTCAAAGTTGTTTGGATGCTCAGCGAACATTTGTCCTGGGCCTGTGTGGAAATGGCTCCAACATAATTTCGTCAACGTAGCACCATCCCCAGTCTTCACCCGGTTCAATCGATCGCATGATGGGGTGCTTTGTCTTGTGGAAGTGTTTGGTGGCGTGACGGTTCTTGGAGGAGTCGCAGCATCCGACGTGTCCGCAGCTCTCGCATAGGCGCAGATGGACCCATGAATCGCCCATCTTCAAGCACTCCTCGCATCCATCGGTATTAGGCGATGGGTTTTGTATCTGGCCCAGGTGCGAACAGTTTCCCTGCATCGTCTTCCTCCTCAGCCATGCTAGTGGCTGTGCTTTTCGGCTGTGTTACAGGTAGGTAAACCTGGAAGCGCGTGTCGCCTGGGTGCGACGTGACGCGGATCTCGCCATGATGGTTGCGAATGATGCGGCAGACCGTATCCAGCCCCAGGCCCGTGCCCTCGCCGACTTCTTTGGTGGTGTAAAAAGGCTCAAAGATGTGGGGCAGCACTTCGGGAGGAATTCCCGGCCCACTATCGCCAATCTCCACCAGTACGCGGTCCAGTTCCCGCGCCGTCCGCACCCGCAACTCCCCCTTCCCATGCATGGCCTCGATGGCGTTAGCCATCAGGTTTGTCCATATCTGATTGAGCTCCCCGCCATAGGCGCAGATATGCGGCAGGCCTTCGTCGTACTGGCGGACCACTTTGATTCCTGCCCTGAGCTTGTGCTGCAGGATGGTGAGCGTGTTCTCAAGCCCCTGATGCAGGTCGACCTCCTTCATCGCAGCCTGGTCCATGTAGGAATATTCTTTGATGGCTTGCACCAGGTCAGAGATGCGCCTGGTGCTGATCTCAATCTCGCCAATCAATCTGGAGATGGTGAGCAGCGATGCGATGCGTGTGAGGGCATCTGCCAACACTACGTCACCCACCTGGCTGGCAAGATCTTCCAGCTTTGGAATCTCCACACAGGTATCGGCGATGGTGGGCGCGATCTTCCATGGATCCGGCACATGGCGTGCTTCCAGCCAGGATGTAATGCGTTCTTCGCGGTCGCTCTGCGCCAGCGGATCCGCGGAGATTGTGGGCGCGAGCCCAGCCTTGCGCTCGAAGAGGAGGATGGTCTCTCTTTGCTCGGTGGTGAGCGCATGGCGCGACAACCGGATGCTGGCGTCTCGGACGGTCTCCAGTGTCTCGCGCAGGCTTGCGGTTGCCCGCTGGGCAGCGGCGGCGGGGTTGTTGAGTTCATGCGCCAGACCGGCGGAGAGCTTGCCCAGCGCCATCATCTTGTCGCGCTGCGTCTCGGTCCGTGTCGTCTCGCGGATGCGGTCGGCCATGATGGAGACCAGTCGCTGGCCGAGTAACGGTAGGCGCTTGAGCATCTCCGGAAAATCGCTTCTGTGCAGCGCGGCAATGCGAGTGGGAAGCACCGCGCGCGTGGTGCCGCCGTAATGTGTTAGCCGCGAGTACGGAAGCAGGCCGGTAACCTGGCCCGCATAGCCATTGAAGAGGATCTCGCCCGTGCCGCCTGCCCGCTGGATGCGAATCTCGCCCTCCAGAATCACGATGAGATTGTCCAGGGGATCCCCCTCCCGGCCCATCACCTCTCCCGGTTGGAAGCGCTTCTCCTCAAGATGTTCAGCCAGCCATTCGAGCTGTTCCTGGGAAAGGTCCGCGAAGACCTCTATCTTGCGCAGATCGTCGACCAAGTTTCCGCCCGTCGTATTCGCAAGCTTCTCTGCCAAGTCACACCTCGCTGAGGTACTGATGGGTAAACTGCACAGCGATAGAGCCTTCGCCCACGCCCGATGCAACGCGCTTCACAGAACCATGACGGACATCGCCGGCGGCAAAGATGCCGGGCACGCTGCATTCCACCCAGTATGGGTTGCGCTCCAACTGCCATCCCGCAGGCCTTTTGCCGTCGCGCACTAGGTCCGCGCCGGTCAGAATGAACCCGCGCTCATCCCGTTCCACCACGCCGGAGAGCCAGTCCGTATTAGGCTCCGCGCCAATGAAGATCGAAAGCAGGTTTGTCGGAACCGTGGGCGCATGTCCGTTGTCGCCGCCTCGAATGGAGATGGCTTCCAGGTGAGTGTCTCCGTGAA
>Ga0181529_10004419_pt1 | contig 15232 bp, 12 predicted proteins | sample PEATcosm2014_Bin_36_FD_119763 | JGI IMG/M metagenome (GOLD analysis project Ga0181529, IMG submission 119763) | Peatland microbial communities from MTU Mesocosm Facility, Houghton, MI, USA - PEATcosm2014_Bin10_30_metaG | ecosystem: Environmental > Terrestrial > Soil > Wetlands > Peat | place...
CTGCAGCGGCTTGGGCTGCAACTGCCGACCAACCTCGAAATGGCACGAGTGTAGTGAAGACTTCGCTATACTCGCGTTGCAGGGAAAGGACTTGCCCGTTCAAGTGCGGAAGTTGGGCTAAAGCAGGAGAAGTTGGTGCTCGACTGGCGGAAACAGCAGACCACCAGAGCGATGGTGCTGGTCACGATTCAGGAGATCTTGGACGGTCTGACAAGGGTGTACTCGAAGGATCTTTACGATCAGAAGTGCGATGTGGTTTACCAGCACGTTTACGAGTCGTACATGGGCCAAGGGAAGAGTGCATACTCCGTGAATTGATGCCCGTGGACCTGCCGTGCCAGTTCAGTTCTTGAGCGTTTCCAGGCCGCTGGCTGCGTCGGAGTGGGGTCTGGTGGTGTACAAGATGGCGTGGGTCGGCGATCACAATCCCGGAGTTTTCCACAGAAATTTGTACCAACGTCCGTACAACTTGTTTCGGACAATCTGCAAGATACTGATTTTAAATGATTTGGCTCCCCGGCATGGATTCGAACCACGATTCACGGCTCCAAAGGCCGCTGTCCTACCATTAGACGACCGGGGAATTCTGGCGAGTCGTTTTCAGTGTAGCGTCTTCCGCAGCCGCGCTGCAACGCTCGCGCGCGGACGCATTCGCGCTCCCCGTTGCGCGCGAGCCTGTGATACAGTGACGGGAAACCATGCGCGACATTCCCGGTTGGGACCGGTATTACCTGGACATCTGTAAAGTGGTGGCGGCTCGCAGCAAGGATCCGAACACGCAGATCGGCTGTGTGGTCGTCGGACCGAACCACGAGATTCGCTCCACCGGTTACAATTCGTTTCCGCGCGGCATACGCGACGACGTGCCGGAGCGCCTCGTACGTCCAACCAAGTACCTATGGATCGAGCACGCCGAGCGCAACGCCATCTGCAATGCGGCCCGCGCCGGCACGGCCACCGAGGGCTGCACCATTTACGTCGAAATCATGCCCTGCATGGATTGCGCGCGCGCCGTGGTGCAGGCGGGCATTGTCCAGGTGGTGGTTTCGCGCGAACGCATGGCCGATTATTCGAGCCAGTATTACGACGAGCATTTCAGCATGGTCGAAGTGCTGTTCGGTGAAGCCGGCGTGGTTGTCCGGCGAGTTTGACGCGGGCTCTACGCCGGCACCAACTCAATTATTAATTGTCGTCCGCGTCCGTGCTTTCCTCCTGCGGGGTTTCCACTCTTTCGCCTGCGGCCGGCACATATTGATAATAGCGGCGGGAGCATGCCCGGCAGCGAAACGGGAACCTGCGGAACTGGGACATGAGGAGGTCCAGAAAGCCCCGCGAATGAGACCGCCGGACGTCGTGTCCTCCGCAATTGGTGCAGGACGGCATGCAGCTCGCTTCCAGTATCTCCTAAAGCCCGCTCCGCATTGTAACAACAATCAACTGGCTCCCCCAACCGGCAACCTCAATCCGGCTGGAGCCTTCCCACAACAAACCGCACCGGCCTCGCACGCGGTTCGGGCGATACAGGGTTTGCCAAGTGGCAAACCCGAGCTCCGTGCGCCGAAAGATTCCCAGGGCGGGCCACGCTCGCCGGGCGCCAAGGTTCGCCGCTATCGCCGATGACTACGAATTGCCCAGGTACATCACGTGAACATAGGTACCCAGGCGGACGTTGTAGGCCAGGTACCAGCCATCGTGGTCGGGATCCGCGTACAGCACGATCGAATCCGTGTCCCAAAGCCAGCCGTTGCAAAATGCGATGTCGGCCGCAGCCACGTTGAAATAGAATCCACCAAACCAGAACCGTTGCGGGCCTCCGCCTACCAGACGGAACATATGTCCACGGCCGACGCCGCCCGGGAAGCGGCCATGCTCAAACGGTCTGTCCAGATGATACGCCGCGTCGCCCCGGCCGGAGTCGTGCCCGACCCATTCGCCGTTCGTGTGAACGTGAGGAGTTTCCGGATGGCCGGGCTTGTCGGCAACCCGGTTAGCCGGTGCCGGCGCTGCCTGGCGCACCGGAGCGGGACCGTGTTTCGGAATATATCCGCCGCCCACTTCCGGTTTCGCGCCCTTTCCCTTTTGCGCCAAACCAACCACCGAAAGCCATAACACCACTGAGAGAACCGTCAGCGTTTTCTTCATACTTTCGATCATAGCCTGAACCTGCACGGCCCGGCGCACGGAGTCGCTCGTCTTGCGCCGGCGGCCGTGCCACGCCCGGACAACGCGCTATTGCGCGGTCCATCCACCATCGATCACAATGTCCGATCCGGTGATAAACGCGGCGTCCGTCGAGCACAGGAACAGGGCCAGCCGGCCCACCTCCCGCACATCTCCCCAGCGGCCAACCGGGATTCGCGAGATGAATTGGGCCTTCAGTGCCGCATCCTCCAGCAACGGCCCGTTCATCTCCGTGACGAACGGCCCCGGACTGAGGGCGACCACCGTGATTCCCTCGGCGGCAAGCTCCAACGCCAGTGCCCTGGTGAACCCGAGCAGGCCGGACTTGCTGGCGGAATAGGCTGTCCGCCCGGGCAGCGAGACGTGGCCCATCATCGAAGCCATGTTGAGAATGCGCCCGTATCCGCGGCCCTTCATCTGCGGCACAAAGGACCGGGACAACAGAAACGCGCTCGTCAGGTTGGTCGAGATCACGCGGTTCCAATCTTCCAGCGTGAATTCTTCCACCGGGCAGCGCACGTTGGTGCCGGCATTATTCACCAGTATGTCCACGTGTTCGAAGAGGGCCAGCACATCGCGCTCCAACTGCCGTACCTGCCGCTCGTCGGTCACGTCCGCGAGGAAAACTTCCACCTCGGCTCCGCCGCCGCGGATCTCGGCCGCAGTGGCCTCGAGCGCCGCTCTATCGCGAGCCACCAGCGCCAGCCGCGCGCCAGCCGCGCCGAGCTCGAGCGCGATTGCCTTTCCCAGCCCCCGGTTGCCTCCCGTGATCAGCGCCGTGCGTCCTTGCAAGGAATTGCTGTCCATAGTGACGTATTGTAACCGGCGCGCGGGTCCGCATTTGCAAGCCGCGCTTCGGTTGGGGACAATCGTAGCTGATGCAGATCACGCTCGAACGAATCCCCGCCGCGCAGGTTGCCACCGGCGCTCTCATCGTCCCGGTGCTCGAAGGCGAGAAGGAATCGCGCTTCGGCGCCGCGCCATTCGCCGAATCCGGCGAAGTCGCCGGCAAGGCGGCCGAATTCACACTGCTGCACAACCCGGCTGGCGTCGCTGCCACACGCGTGCTACTGGCCGGCGCCGGCAAGGCGGCGCGTTTCGACGCCGCCGCGTTGCGCAAGCTGGTGGCCGCGTCGGTCCGCTTCCTCAAGGAGAAGAAGGTGCTGTCGGCCGCGGTGCTGCTCGAGGGCAACCGGACCGGCGCCGAGTTCGCATCGGCCGCCGTCGAAGGCGCCATCCTCGGCGATTTCGAGCCCGATCGCCATAAGACCGGCAACGATAAGAAAGCGCTCGCCTCGTTCGCCGTGGTGTGCCCGGACGGCGCGGCCGAGCTCGACGCCGCGGTATCGCGCGGCCAGGTGCTGGCGGAATCGCAGAACTTCACGCGCGCGTTGGCGAACGAGCCTGCCAACCTTCTCACTCCGCTCCAAATGGCCGCAGCCGCTCGCGAGATGTCCCAGCAACAAGGACTGGAGTGCGAGGTGCTCGAACGCAGCGAACTCGAACGCCTCGGCATGGGCGCGCTGCTCGGCGTGGCGCAGGGCAGCGCCGCACCGCCCGCGCTCATCGTCATCCGCTACCGGCCGCAACAGGCTGCGTCATCGGCGCACCTTGGCCTAGTCGGCAAAGGCGTCACGTTCGACACCGGCGGCATCTCCATCAAACCCTCCGAGGGGATGGAGAAGATGAAGTACGATATGTGCGGCGGCGCGGCCATGCTCGGCGCCATGCGCGCCATTGCCCAACTGAAACCGCCGATCGCGGTGACGGCCTTCGTTCCCTGCGTCGAAAATATGCCCGGTAGCCGCGCGCAGCGCCCCGGAGATATCGTAACAGCTATGTCCGGCAAAACCATTGAGGTCTTGAATACCGATGCCGAAGGCCGTTTGATTCTGGCCGACGCGCTGGCCTACGCGCGCCGGCAGGGCTGCACCCACCTGGTGGACGCCGCCACGCTCACCGGCGCTATCGTGGTCGCGCTGGGCCACATCCATGTGGGCCTGTTCTCGAATAACGATGCCATGCGCGACCGCGTGCTGCGCGCAGCCCGTGCCGAAGGAGAGCGCATGTGGCCGATGCCGCTCGACGACGATTACCAGGAGGGTCTGAAGACCCCCTTCGCCGACATCGCCAACATCGGTTCGCGCTGGGGCGGCGCCGTCACCGCGGCGATTTTCCTGAGAGAATTCGCCGAAGATACCCCGTGGGTTCACCTGGATATCGCCGGCACCGCCTACTTGGAGGAGGCCCAGCCGCACATGCCAAAGGGCCCCACCGGTTTGCCCGTGCGCACCCTGGTGCGCTTAGCAGTCGAGTGGACGGACTGAAGCGTGGCGTGTCTTAGCCTGAACAGGCCACGCATCGCCCCGCGCACCTGCCGCTCTCCAGTCGCGCGCACTCAATTCCGATCCAGTGCGGGACAAATGCTGCGGCGCGCCACATGCCACCAGCTACAATAGATCCGGAAATCCAAAACCCATGTCCAGGTTTCCCCGGTTTGGGAAGTGATGCCCACGGTTTGCGCAGTCTCGAACGCTCGCGTGCTAAGGCGCACGATGGAGCGATAGGAATCTTCGCATGGTTCGCGGCCTGATCGATTTCGCCCTCAACAATCGCTTCCTGGTTACCGTGGCCGCTTTCCTGCTGCTGATCTGGGGCGCCATTTCCTTCCACAATCTGCCGGTCGAGGCCTATCCCGACGTAGCCAACAACTATGTGCAGGTGATCACGCAGTGGCCGGGGCACGCCGCCGAAGAAGTGGAGCAGCAGGTCACCATCCCGATCGAAATCGTGATGAACGGCATCCCGCACCTGGAGCATCTGCGCTCGACTTCGCTGTTCGGCCTCTCCAGCCTGATGCTGATCTTCGACGACGAATCCTCCAACGACTGGAATCGCCAGAAGGTGTTGGAGCGGCTCTCGCAGCTCAACCTGCCTGCCGGGCTGCAACCGCAGATCGGTTCCGACTACAGCCCGGTCGGTCAGATCTACTGGTACACGCTGAAGAGCACCAACCCGCAGTACGATCTGATGGAGCTGAAGTCGCTCGAGGATTGGACGCTCGAAAAGCAGTTCAAGTCGGTGCCCGACGTGGTCGATGTCTCGAGCTTCGGCGGCATCACGCGCGAATACCAGGTTTCGCTCGACCCGGACCAGCTTGTAGCGTATGGCCTCAGCATCGCTCAGGTAGAGCAGCAACTGGCCAACAACAACGTCAACGCCGGCGGCAGCTTCGTCGAAGCCGGTTTGCAACAGATCAATGTGCGCGCGGTCGGCCTCGTGCGCGGCGTTCAGGACATCGCCAATACCGTAATCAAGACGGTGAACGGCACGCCGATCCGGATCAAGGATCTGGGTACGATTTCGCAGGGGCCGAAAATCCGGCTGGGGCAGATCGGTAAGGCGATCCACCGCAACGATGGCAAGGTGATCGACGACGGCGACGTGATCGAGGGCGTCGTGCTGCTGCGCAAGGGCGCCGATGCCGATGCCGTTCTCGACGCCATCCACGCCAAGGTCGACCAGTTGAACCATCACATTCTGCCGCCTGGCGTTCAAGTGGTTCCGTTCCTCGACCGCAGCAGCTTGGTGCACCTCACCACCCACACCGTGCTGCACAACCTGACCGAAGGCATAGTGCTGGTGGCGCTGATCCTGTTCCTGTTTCTGGGCAACGCACGCGGCGCTCTGATCGTCGCGCTGACCATTCCGTTCTCCCTGCTGTTCGCCGCGATTTGCCTCAACCTGAACCACATTCCCGCCAACCTGCTCTCGCTGGGCGCGCTCGACTTCGGCATGGTGGTGGAAGGCGCGGTGGTGATCGTGGAAAACATCGTGCGCCACCTGGGCCGCAACCAAGGTCCCTCGGCACTCGGGCCTGTGCGCGCGGCGGCGCACGAGGTGCAGCGGCCGGTGTTTTACTCGATCGGCATCATCATCACGGCCTACCTGCCGATCTTCACGTTGCAGCGCGTGGAGGGCCGGCTATTCAAGCCGATGGCGTGGACGGTGTCGTTCGCTCTGCTCGGTTCGCTGCTGTTTTCGCTGCTGATCGCGCCCGTGCTTTCGAGCTTCGTGTTCGGCAAGCATGTCCGGGAGTGGCCCAATCCGGTGATGAACTGGATCACCCGTCTTTACGGCGCCGCGTTGCGCGCGGCGATTCGCCTCAGATGGGGAATCGTGTTGGTCGCGGCCTGCGCGCTGGGCGGTTCGATTTATCTCGCCACCAGCGGCATCATCGGCTCCGAGTTTCTGCCGCATCTGGACGAGGGCGCCATCTGGGCGCGCGCCACGCTGGCCCCCAGCACCGGCCCCACCGAAGGCGAGCGGGTGATGCGCGAGGCGCGGCGTGTTTTCGCCACATTCCCCGAAGTAACCCAAGTGGTGAGCCAGGTGGGCCGTCCCGACGATGGCACCGACACGACCGGTTTCTTTAACACCGAATATTTCGTCGATCTCAAACCCAAGGCGCTATGGCGGCCGGTCTTCGCTCAGGACAAGGAAGAGCTGGTCGGCGCCATGGACCGCGAGGTGGAGCGAATCCCGGGCACCTTGTGGAACTTCTCGCAGCCCATCGCCGACAACATGGAAGAGGCCGTGAGCGGCGTCAAAGGGGAACTGGCAATCAAGATTTACGGCGACGATTTGAAAATGCTGGAGGCCACCGGCGACAAGATCGTCAACGTGCTGCGTACCGTCAATGGCATTTCCGATCTCGGCCTCTTCCGCGTCATCGGGCAGCCGAACCTCGAATTCGAAGTCGATCGCGACGCCGCAGCGCGCTATGGCATCAACGTGGCCGACGTTCAGGACGCGGTGGAAACCGCCGTCGGCGGCAAGGCCGTCACCCAGGTTCTGCGCGGCGAGCAGCGCTACGACCTGGCGGTCCGCTACCAAGCCGCCTACCGCGCCGACCGTCAGGCGATTGAAAATATACGCCTGCTGGCGCCCTCGGGCGAACGCGTCTCGCTCGCGCAACTCTGCCAGGTGCGAGTGCGCGACGGCGCCTCGGAAATCTACCGCGAGGGCAATTCCCGCTACGTCGCGCTGAAGTACAGCGTCCCCAAGCGCGACCTGGGCAGCACGGTGGAGGAGGCCATGCGCAAGGTGGACGCGCAGGTGAAACTGCCGACGGGTTATAGCATCGATTGGGCCGGCGAATACGAAAGCGCCAAGCGCTCCTCGCGGCGGCTGATGATCGTGCTGCCCATCACCATTCTGGTGATCTGCATGATCCTGTTCACCATGTTCAAATCCGCCAAGTGGGTGCTACTGATTCTAGCCAACGTCGCCATGGCGCCCATCGGCGGCCTGCTGGCGCTGCTGATCACCGGCACGCACATGAGCGTCTCTTCCGGCATCGGTTTCCTGGCGCTGTTCGGCGTGGCCGTGCAGACGGGCGTCATCATGCTCGAATACATCAACCAGCTCCGCGCGCGCGGCCACAGCATCCTCGATGCCGCCATCGAAGGATCGGTCGAAAGGCTGCGCCCGATTATGATGACCATGCTGGTGGCCAGCTTCGGGCTCTTGCCCGCGGCGCTGTCGCGCGCTATCGGCTCGGATTCGCAGCGCCCCTTCGCCATCGTAATCGTGGGCGGGCTGATGGCCGCGCTGATCCTCGGCATTTTCCTGCTCCCGGTGCTCTACGTTTGGGTAGCCCGCGAACAGGACAACCTACCGGAGCCGGATACGGCGGAAGAGTAAGACCAGCGGGGCACGCGACCTAGGAGTGGTTTCCACATTCCGAAGTCGGGTGCGCGTCAAGCTCCTCCGGGCTGATAGCATTACGAAACCGTTCGCCGCGGATTACGGATTTTTCATCGAAAGTGCCGCTCGTACCCGTAACCACGCTGCGTTTGCGGTAATCTATCAAAGCGGAAGGTCTCGCGGGCGTCCACGCGATGCTCCGAAGCCGGGAGGTGCCTATGTCGCTGAAATCGATTGCCGTGATTCTACTGGCGTTTGGCCTGCTGGCTAGCCTGCAAATGCTGCCGGCGCAGGAGCCTGTGGCGCCGCCGCCGGACCAGACTCTGACGCCGGACCAACTGCAGGACCTGGTAGCACCCATCGCGCTGTATCCGGACCCGCTGCTCGGCCAGACACTGGCCGCCTCCACCTATCCGCTCGAAGTGGTTGAAGCCTGGCAGTGGCTGCAAAAGAATCCCAACCTCACGGGCGCCGTGCTCACCGCCGCGGTCCAACAGGAGAACTGGGACGCCAGCGTGCAAGCGCTGGTCCTGTTTCCCGACGTATTGAAGCAGCTCAACGCCGACGTGAACTGGACCACCAACCTGGGCAATGCTTTCCTGGCACAACAGCAGGACGTGATGGAAGCGGTACAGGCGCTGCGGCAGAAGGCGCAGCAGGCGGGCAGGCTGGCCTCCACGCCGCAGGAGCAGGTCTCCGACGACCAGGGCGCGATCGATATCAATCCGGCGGACCCGAGCGTAATCTACGTGCCGGAATACAACCCGGTGTGGATCTGGGGGCCGGCACTCTACTATCCCTACCCGGGCTGGTATTGGCCGCCGGATTCCGTGATGGTGGGCGGCGTGTGGTTTGGGTTCTACCCGCCGATTTCGATGGTCTCCTACTTCGGCTATGGCTGGACCGGCTGGGGCGGCTGGGGATGGCGCCCCGTCTGGGCAAACCACGGCGTGATCGTCAACAACTCGTTCATTCATCGCTACAACTTCAACGAAGCCAGGAGCATGAGCGCAAACGGCACAGCGGCTTGGACGCATGACCCCTTGCACCGGATGGGCGTTCCTTACGCCAATGCGGCGCTGCGCACCCAGTACCGGGCCAGCGTGCGGAGCAACCTGGGCACCCGCACGCCGGCCCAGTATCGAAACACGGGCGAACCAACCGAGAGGATGGGCGACCGCGCCGTGCCGCAGAACGCTCCGGCCGCCAACCGCAGCGCGTTCAGCGGCTATGAAAACGGCGCCGCCGCGCAACAGCACAGCGACCACGGCTATTCCAGCCTCGGACCCGCGCGCAGCCAGCCTGCGCCGCGCGCCGCCCCGGAGCGTCCGGCCCCGAAACCCGCCCCGAGGAGTTCGGACAAGCAACGTTAGGAGGCTCGATACCGTCATGCGATCGCTCACCTTTGCCGCCATCGTTTTCGCCGGAGCCTGCATTTCGATTAACGCCGCTCCCCCAGCCGTCCAGCGCACCTTCGCCACACCGCAGGAGGCGGCGCACGCGCTAGCCACCGCGGCGGAAGATAATGACACGGCAGCGCTCCTCAAGATCCTCGGGCCGGAAGGCAAGGACATCGTCTCCTCCGGCGATGCCAACGAGGACACGGCCGGGCGCGCCCATTTCGCCCGCCTGGCGGTGGAGAAGCTGCAAATTCGCCAGGATGAGGCCAACCGCAACACGATCCTCGCCGGCAACCAGGAGTGGCCGTTTCCAGTGCCGCTGGTCCGCAGGGACGGCATGTGGCACTTCGATTCCGCGGCCGGCCGCGTGGAAGTGCTGGCGCGGCGCATTGGCCACCATGAGCTGGATGCCACCGAGGTTTGCCGAGGCTACGTGGAAGCGCAGATGGAATACGCGACACTTCACCACGAAGGCGGCGGCACCATGCAATACGCGCAGAGGATTGTCGGCTCACCGGGCAAGGGGGACGGTTTGTACACGGAGGGCGATCACGACAGCCTGGTTCCCAAGTCCTTCGCCACCGCGGCCGCTGCCATGTTCACCGAGGGCAAGAAGCCGGTTCCGTATCACGGTTACTACTTCCACGTCCTGAAGGCGCAGGGACCGGACGCCGAGGGTGGCGCCGCGGACTATGTCGTAAAAGGCCAGATGATCGGCGGCTTCGCGCTGGTGGCCTTCCCGGCCGAATACGGCGTCTCCGGCATCCAGACATTCATCGTCAACCAGCGCGGCGTGGTTTACAGCAAGGACCTGGGACCGAACACGATGACGCTGGGGCGCCAGATGACCAGCTTCAATCCCGATAAGAGCTGGAAGCCCGCCCATCTCGAATAACCTGGTGGGCATCCTTTAGGTTGCCCTGGCTACACGGGCAACCTAAAGGACGCTCCACCACGGACGCACCCTGACCAATATTCGCCCGTGCAACGTGGTAGTAATAAACCTTCAGGTCTCAAATCCAGGTAATTCACATTTCAGGACGGCTATGAGTATACGTTTATCCGACGGAACCGAAATTCCAATCGAAATGCACAAAGTGCGCATTGTGCAGAAAACGCGGCTGGCGCCCGCCCGCGAACGGTTGAAAGCGATCGAGGAGGCAGGGTACAACACGTTCCTGCTCCGCTCGCGCGATCTTTTTCTCGACATGCTGACCGACAGCGGCACCAATGCCATGAGCGACAATCAGCAGGCCGCGATGATGCAATCCGACGACGCCTACGCGGGCTCGGAGAGCTTCTACCGGCTGTTCGATTCGGTGAAAGAGATCTTCGGTTACGAGTACCTGCTGCCTTGCCATCAGGGCCGCGCCGCCGAGCACCTGCTGGCCAAGACCTTCGTCAAGCCCGGCCAAGTCGTGCCGATGAATTACCACTTCACCACCACCAAGGCGCATTTCAACCTGGCGGGCGGCAAGGTGCTGGAACTCTATGGACCCGAGGCACTGAACACCGAGAGCGCGCACCCGTTCAAGGGGAACATGGATATCGGCCGGCTGCGCGAGGCCATCACTCAGGCGGGCCCGAGCAATGTCTCATTCGTGCGCATGGAGGCCACCACCAATCTCATCGGCGGCCAGCCGTTTTCCATGGAGAACCTGCGCCACGTGAAAGCGCTGATTGAGCCGCTGGGGATCTTCCTGGTGGTCGATGGCAGCCTGATTTCCGAAAACGCCTACTTCATTCGCCAGCGTGAAGCCGGCTATGAGAACACATCCATCCGCGACATCATCCGGGAAATGATGAGCATCGCGGACCTCCTCTACCTCTCCGGACGCAAGAGTTGCAGCGTGCGCGGCGGCCTGATCGCCACCAATCGCAAGGACCTGCATGATGCCATCCGGCCCTGGCTTCCGGTCTACGAGGGCTTCTTCACCTATGGCGGCATGTCCTCGAAGGAGATCGAAGCGATGGCGGTTGGCATCCGCGAGATGACGGAACTCGATGTGGCCGGCTCCTCGGCGGACGCAGTCAAGTACCTCGTCGGCCTGTTGCTACAGAAGGGGGTTCCGGTGGTCACGCCCGCCGGCGGCCTGGCCTGCCACGTCGATGCGATGCGCTTCATCGATCACGTGCCGCAGTCGGAATACCCGGCTGGCGCCTTGGCTGCAGCGTTCTTTATCGCTTCCGGAGCCCGCGGGATGGAGCGCGGCTCGGTGTCGATGGATCGCGACGAAGAAGGACGCGACGTTCCGGCGGACCTCGAACTGCTCCGGCTCGCCGTGCCCCGGCGCGTCTACACCATGTCGCACTTCCAGTACGTCGCGGACCGTTTGCGTTGGCTCTACGACCATCGCAAACTGATTGGCGGACTCGAGTTCTACGAAGAGCCGCCCGTGCTTCGCTTCTTCGCCGGCCGCATGAAGACAAAAGGCGATTGGGGCAAAGCGCTCATGGAAGCCTTCGAGAAAGATTTCGGCAAGGACTGCTGAGATCGATACACCGGTGGTTCGTGGCGACCGCTCCCTTCGGCCGCGGCATTAATCCGAGCCGCGGCCGAAGGGAGCGGTTGCCGTTTGAACGGCCTATTCCCCGGCCGGCCCGGCTATTGGCCTAGGATGTCGTACGTCGTGGTGTGCTCCACGCGGACCTTGGAATAGGCTTCGACCCAGGTCGTGTGATAGGGATCCGCGGCGTAAGCCTTCAACACGTCGGGGCCGGCCATTTCCATGCACATGCCGTAATCGCGCGCCACGCGCTGGACGGGGACAGTCACCGTTTCGCCGGCGACAAATTTGTGAACCGTATCCATCTCCATGTGACTCGGCGCGACTTGGGTGAGTGGCGATTGCAGCTTACCATACCAGACTTTCGTGACGCCCTTGATCTTGGAGGGCAGCGCGTCGCTGGCCTGATAGAAGGCTTGCCAGTCGGCTGGCGTAGCGTCCTTGACCGAGGTCCAGGCAAAGCAGTGCATCAGGGTCTTCTCGCCGGCACGCGCTCCCGGTGAGACTGTCAGTATGACGACGGCGCACGCTACGAGGTGCGCCATTTGGGAAAACTTCATCGGTGGATTCTCCTTGGGGCGGCTTACCGCCACCCTTGGATCTTATCACCGAAGCCGGCGAAGGAACGCACCCGCAAGCGGGCGTTGACATGATGAATCCTGCCCCACTTACACGCCCCAGCAGTAGTCCTCGACGGCGCGTTCGATGGAGGGGTCGTGCTCGGTGAGGCGCATCAGCTCGAGGCGGATCGCATCCACCAGTGCGCGCCAGCTCGCTTCAATTACGTTATCCGACACGCCGACCGTGGTCCAGCTCCTGCGGTGATCCGACCATTCGATCAGCACGCGCACATTGGCGGCGGTTCCTTTGTTCGAATCGAGCACGCGCACCTTGTAGTCGGTCAGCCGCACTTCGGCGACTTGGGGGTAGAGCTTGCCGAGGCACTTGCGGAGGCACAGGTGCAGCGCGTGGAAGGGGCCGTGCCCGGTGGTGGTGGCCGAATGCGCGCCGTCTTTGGTGCGCAACGTGACCGAGGCCGTGCTGTGCGATCCGCCGGTGGCGCCGGCGCGCGTCGAGACTTCGTAGCTGTCGATATCGAAGAAATGCACGCCTGGATTCAGGGCCTCGCGCACCAGCAGCTCGAAGGTACCTTCGGCCGCTTCGAGTTCGTAGCCTTCGTATTCCAATTGCTTGATACGTTCCAACAATTCGCGGCGCGCATCCTCGCTCAGGCGGTCGGCCAGTCCGTGCTGCTTCAGCTTGTAGAGAATATTGCCGCGGCCGGAAAGGTCGCTCACCAACACGCGCTGGCGGTTACCGACCGTCGCCGGCTGGACGTGTTCGTAAGTGGCCGCATCCTTCAGCACGGCGGCGACGTGTACGCCGCCCTTGTGCGCAAACGCGCTCTTGCCGACGTACGGCTGATCGCCCGGCAGCGGCAGGTTGGCCAGCTCCGCGATGAATTTGCACGTGCCGGCTAGATTCGCCAGGCGTTCCGGCCCGATCGTAGTGTGGCCCAGCTTCAACTCCAGATTGGCGATGACGGAGGAGAGATTGGCGTTGCCGCATCGCTCGCCATAGCCGTTGAGACAGCCTTGCACGTGCGTGGCGCCGGCCTCGACCGCGGCCACGCTGTTGGCCACAGCCACGTCCGAATCGTTGTGGGTGTGGATGCCGATCACGCCGTCGAAGCGCTTGCGCACCTCGGCGACGATCTCGACCAGCCGCCCGGTGAGCGTGCCACCATTCGTATCGCACAGGCAGAGCACGTCCGCGCCAGCCTTCTGCGCCGCTTCGAGCGTGCGAAACGCATAGTCCGCATTGGCGCGGTAGCCGTCGAAAAAGTGTTCGGCGTCGTAGATCACTTCCTTGCCGTGCCGGTGGAGATACTCGACCGTCTCGGCAATCAGCTTGAGATTTTCGTCGAGAGTAATCCCCAGCGCGCGTTCGACGTGCAGGTCCCACGTCTTGCCGAAAATCGTCGTCACCGGAGTGCCGGCTTCCACCAGCGCTCGCACGTTGCGGTCCTCCGCCACGCTGTTCTTGGCGAAGCGGGTCGAGCCAAACGCGGCCAGCTTGGCGTGCTGCAGATGCAGGTCGCGCGCCCGCTCGAAGAACTCCTTGTCCTTCGGGTTCGAGCCCGGCCAGCCACCTTCGATATAGTCGATGCCCAACTCGTCGAGCTTCTGCGCGACGACCAGTTTGTCGTCCACCGAAAAGGACACCGATTCCCCCTGCGTCCCATCGCGCAGCGTGGTATCGAACGTAAAGATTCTCATATTCCACCCGCGTTGCAAGAGGCGGGCGCGCCCGCCTCCTGCCACGCCTTCACTACCGAAATAGTTATTCCTGCGGGACTCCGGCTTCCTTCTTCTTCTTGAGGAACGGCATCATCTCGCGCAACTCGCGGCCCACCTCTTCGATTTGCGAATGGCGGGCGGCTTCCCGCATGGCCAGGAAGTTCTTGCGGCCGGTCTTATTCTCTTCGATCCACGCCTTGGCGAATTCGCCGGATTGGATCTCGCCCAGAATCTTCTTCATCTCGGCGCGCGTTTGCGCATTGACGACGCGCGGGCCGCGGGTGTAGTCGCCGTATTCGGCGGTATCGGAAACCGAGAACCGCATGTAGCCCAGGCCGCCTTCCTGAATCAGATCGACGATCAGTTTCAGCTCGTGCAGGCACTCGAAGTAGGCGATTTCGGGCGCGTAGCCAGCGGCGACCAGGGTTTCGAAACCGGCTTTGATCAACTCGCTCACACCGCCGCACAGCACGGCCTGCTCGCCGAACAGGTCGCTTTCGGTCTCTTCCTTGAATGTGGTTTCGATCACGCCGGCCTTGAGCGAGCCGAGTGCCTTGGCATAAGCCAGCGCGCGGTTGAGCGCCTCACCGGTGGCGTCCTGGTAGATGGCCACCAGCGACGGAACGCCCACACCCTCGGTGAACAGCTCGCGCACGCGGTGCCCGGGTGCCTTGGGCGCGATCATCGAGACGTCGATATCGGCCGGCGGCGCGATCTGCTTGAAATGGATATTGAAGCCGTGCGCGAACATGAGCGTCTTGCCGGCGGTCAGGTGGGGCGCGATTTCCTTGGTGTAGACTTCGCCTTGCACATGGTCCGCCACCAGGATCATGATCACGTTGGCAACCTTGGCGGCTTCCGCGGTGCGCATCACTTTGAGGCCGGCGGCTTCTGCCTTAGCCCAGTTCGACGTGCCGGGAGCATCGCTCACCACCACGTCCACGCCGGAATCACGCAGGTTCAGTGCGTGCGCGTGGCCCTGGCTACCGTAACCTATAATGGCGACCGTGCGGCCCTTCAAGTAATCCAAGTTTCCGTCTTTTTCGTAATAACGTTTCGGCATTTTCACTCCGTATCTAAATCGCTTTCTCTTCCACTTGGTTCCCGCCCTTGGTGGGAACCGGCGGCTGCAGCC
>Ga0181529_10004422_pt1 | contig 15221 bp, 19 predicted proteins | sample PEATcosm2014_Bin_36_FD_119763 | JGI IMG/M metagenome (GOLD analysis project Ga0181529, IMG submission 119763) | Peatland microbial communities from MTU Mesocosm Facility, Houghton, MI, USA - PEATcosm2014_Bin10_30_metaG | ecosystem: Environmental > Terrestrial > Soil > Wetlands > Peat | place...
AGTTTGCCGGTGACCATACTGCGAGGGATCACCCGTTCCCATCCCGAACACGGAAGTTAAGCCTCGCTGGGCCGATGGTACTGCACGGGTGACTGTGTGGGAGATTAGGTGATCGCCGGCAATGATATTTCATCACGAAAGCCATGCCTCTGCGGCGTGGCTTTCGCGCATTTGAGCGTCAGAGACTTATAGCGCGTTCCCCACACACCTTCAGAACGGGAATCGGCTTCGCAGACTCCCTTGTCAGCGGCTGCCGAACACATCCGAGAAAACATACGAACTTTCTGTACGATCAGCGTTGCGCGTCCTGAAACTCCTGATGCCACGCCATCTGAATAGCCTCCAGCCGCGTTTCGTTGGACTTAGCTGGGTCATCGGCGAAACCTTCGAGGTCCGTCACGTAGCGGCGCAGATCGGTGAAGCGCACCGTCAAAGGGTCGAGGCCGGGAAACTTTTCGGCTAACTGAATGCCGATCTCTTCGGCGTCGGTCCACAGAATCTCGCGCGGCATCGGGGATCACTCCTTACTTTTGCTCCGCCAGGATCAACGGCTTGCCCTCGGAGACGTAATTGCGGTTCCAATCGGGAATCTCGACCACGTATTCGCCGGGGCGAACGATAACGGCCTGGCATCCAAGCCGCGAGTTCAACTGCTGATCGGCTGCCATATCCAGCCGGTCTAGCTCATCGTCATCGGGAGCGGTAAGTCCGCGCTCGCCGGACTTAACCAGAATATGGCAGGTGGAACAGGCGCAGACCCCTCCGCAGGCGTGATCGAGAAAAATATCGTTGTTCTCGGCCACGTCGAGAAACGACATCGGCTTGCCGTGGCGTTCGTATGGCAATGTGCCGAACTCGAACTCGACTGTTTTGCCTTCAGGAAGAAAGGTGACACGCACGAGTTTTTCGGCTGAAATGTGTTTCTCGGTTGATTCGCTCATACAAACAGTCTCTTTCACGGCCGATTGCCGGTCTTCCGCCCCGATCATTTGAACTCCGCCGGAGCCATTGCATGGGGCGCTGTAACTGACTCGCCCAATTCATCGTCCGCAGCGGCCATCGTCTTGCCGCGAATGGCGGTCGAGACGGCGGCCTCCATCATCAACTCGGCAAAGCGGCGTGTGGCTTGGTCTAACACGAGAGTTGCTTCGCGTATGGCCGCCGAATCCTCGCCTTGTTTTGCGGCGACCAGCGAATTGCGCGCCGCGAAGATTCCCGATCGCTCCTCGCCGGTCAACTGCATCCACGCTGCGCTTTGCGGAGCGCGCTCGACTGCCGCAAGAATCGTCTCCGCCTCGTTGCGCGCTTCGATCAGCAGCCGCTTGGAGAAGTCCTCCTCGGCGTGGTCGAAAGAATCCAGAATCATGCTCTCGACCTGCTCGTCCGTCAAGCCATAGGTCGGCTTCACTTCGATCCGCGCGGCCTGTCCGCTGCGCTGTTCGCGGGCCGTCACGCGCAGAATGCCGTCGGCATCAATGAGAAACTTAACCTCTATCCGAGGCAAGCCTGCGTTCATCGGGGGAATGCTCTTGAGATCGAAGCGCGCCAGCGAGCGGCAGTCTGCGGCTAACTCGCGTTCGCCTTGCACCACATGAATCGCCACATTCGTCTGGCCGTCCACGCCGGTGGTAAAGTGCTCGGTGGCGGAAGCGGGAATCGTCGAGTTGCGCTGGACGATGCGCGCCACGGTTCCGCCCAGAGCCTCGATTCCCAGCGAGAGTGGAGTTACATCGAGCAATAACATTTCCTCGGTAGTCTTCGATGCGCCAGCCAATATGCCGGCCTGCACCGCCGCGCCCAGAGCCACGACTTCGTCGGGATTCAACTCCGTGTGCGGCTTCTTGCCGCGCAAACTCAGATGAAATAGATTGTCCACTAACTTGCGCACGGCGGGAATGCGCGTGGAGCCTCCGACCAGCACAACTTCGTCGATCCCCTCCGGCTTAACTCCGGCATCGGCAAGGGCCTGCTTGCAAGGGGCGGCGGTGCGCCTCAGAACCGGCTCGATCAGTATCTCGAAGACCTCGCGGGGAATCTCGCGCCGATAGCGGTCGCCGTTGGGCAAATCGATATCGAAGCTCGCGGACCGCTCGGCGGAGAGCCGAATCTTGGCCTCGATGGCGGCCTTGCGCACAGCTTGCACCGCGCCCGGATGCCGGCGCAGATCGACTCCATGCTCGGAGTGAATCTCATCGAGGGCGATGGAGAGAAGCAAGTTATCGATATCGTCGCCGCCCAGATGCGTGTCGCCGTTGGTGGATTGCACCTCGAAGATGCCGTCGCGCAGCTTGAGGATGGATATATCAAATGTCCCGCCGCCCAGATCGTAGACGGCGATGGTTCCCTCTTTGGCGCGGTCCAGTCCATAGGCCAAGGCCGCCGCGGTGGGTTCATTCACCAGGCGAAGCACTTCAAGTCCAGCCATGCGGCCAGCGTCTTTCGTAGCTTGCCGCTGCGCGTCGTTGAAGTACGCGGGCACGGTGATGACGGCCTGCGTGACCGGCGTGCCGAAGAACCGCTCAGCGTTGCGCTTGAGCTGGCGCAGAATGTATGCGGAAATCTCCGGCGGAGTAAATTTCATTTCGCCTAACTGAATGCGCGGAACCTCATTGGGATCGGGAGAGCCTGCTTCCAGATTGTCGGCCAGACGGAAAGGAAAGAGCTTCAACTCTTCCTGTATCTCTTCCAGCCCGCGGCCCATCAGGCGCTTGACGGAATAGATGACCCGCTCCGGGGTTTCGATCAGCGCGCGGCGCGCGGTATTGCCCACAGTAACCGTAGGCCTGCCGCCCCCGGCGTGAGCGGGATCGAGCGCGACCACCGACGGAACAAGATTCAAGCCGTCCACCCCGGGAATCACTGCCGGAGCATCTCCCTGCATATAGGCAACCAGGGAATTGGTGGTTCCGAGATCGATTCCGACTACTCGTCCTTCCGTCATGCTTGGTTTCAATCTCCTAAGACCGAGTTCACGTCGCGCACCAGATTGCCGAGATAGCGCCTCCTGTTGAGCAGAGCCACCATCATGCATTGGGCGGCTATTCGCGTGGCGGCGTCGCCCGCATCCCACCTCTTCCATTCGACGCGCAAGTCGCCATCCACGGCTTCGAGCAGACCGTCGAATTTGTTCTTGGTTTCCGCCAAGCTCACTTCGAGCGCCGGGTCCGTTTTGCCCATATTGCGCGCCATGCGCATCTCTTCGATCTGCATATTCAGTTCGAAGACCTCGGCAAGCAAGTCGGTTGGAACGCGCGAAGTTTCTTTGCGATCCTTGCCGCTATGCTCCTCGCCGATCTCGGCGCCCTGCAGTTTAAGCAGATATTCGGTGCGGCGAATGGGATCTTTGAGGGTGCGATAAGCGTCGTTGAGCAGAGCCGTATCGGCGAGGCTCCACTGTTTCTCGTTCTCTTCAGCGCGGGCGAAACGATCCGGGTGCAGCTTGCGGCTCAGGCGATGAAACTCCTGCTCCAGCGCGGCAAGGTCCAAGTCGAGGCCGGGCTTCAATCCGAAGACTGAAAAATAATCTCCGCCGGGTGGAGGCTGAATCTTGCTGCAGTGCGGGCAAAATAGGGTCGAGTCGTTGTGGCCGATGGCACAGGACCAACAGGCAATGGGAACCGCGGAATCGAGAACGCAGATCATCTTTGAACTCCGGCCAAGCTGTACCCTACGACGAGAAGGACGAACCGCAGCCGCATGAGCGCGTGGAGTTCGGGTTGATGAAGTTGAATCCCTGCCGCATCAGCGTCTCCTCGTAGTCCAGCGTCATGCCGTGAAGATAGAGGAACGACTTGGGATCGACAAAGACGCGCACCCCGTCGAATTCGTAGATGCGGTCGCGCTCCCGTGGCCGCGTATCGAACTTGATCGAATAAGACAGTCCCGAACAGCCGCCGCCCATCACGCCCAGGCGCAGCCCTCCTTCTTCCTCCGAGACTCCTTCCTTGGCCATCGCCGTGCGAATGCGCTTGATCGCCTTCTCGGTCACATGCAATCCCTTTGACGCTTGCGGTGGGGCGGGAGGCGGCTGTGCCGCAAATGTTTCCTGCGATGGTTTTGTTTCGATGGTCACCGTGTTCGACATAACTTCCTTTCCGATCGACAATCTCCGCTTTCAAAGGAATAGGGGCAAGCCGCTCCCTTCCAAAAGCTGGGGGAAACAAACCGCTCTTACTGTGCCACAGCGACGGGCGAGGCATCCGCCGTCTGCGCCGCGCCGTTCTTCTTCTTCCAGTCGCCGATGGCCGCGCGAATGGCGTCCTCGGCCAGCACCGAGCAATGAATCTTCACTGGCGGCAGCGAAAGTTCTTTCACAATGTCCGTGTTCTTGATGTCCAGGGCATCGTCGACGGTGCGCCCCTTGATCCACTCAGTGGCCAAAGACGAGCTGGCAATCGCCGAGCCGCAGCCGAAGGTCTTGAACTTGGCCTCTTCGATAATCTGGGTTTCGGGGTTCACTCGAATCTGCAAGCGCATCACGTCGCCGCACTCCGGCGCGCCCACCAGACCCGTGCCGACCTCCGTCGAACTCTTGTCCAGTTGGCCCACATTGCGCGGGTTGTTGTAGTGGTCGATTACCTTGTCGCTGTACGCCATGTTGTTGCTCCTTCTGCGGGGAAGCCGCGTTGTCGTAGCTATTAGCTCCTAGCTCCTAGCTTCTAGCTTCTAGCTAATGGCTAACAGCTAGAAGCTAGAGGCTGTTTCTTAGTGCGCCGCCCATTGAATCTTGCTCAGGTCGATGCCGTCCTGCACCATCTCATAAAGCGGCGAGAGCTTGCGCAGATGCTTGACCACATCGATCACCTTGGCGGCCACGTAGTCCACCTCGGCTTGAGTATTGAAGCGTCCCAATCCGAATCGAATCGAACTGTGGGCCACATCGTCGCCCAGCCCGAGCGCCTTGAGCACATAAGAAGGCTCAAGCGTCGCCGATGTGCAAGCGGAGCCGCTCGAAACCGCAATGTCGTTGATACCCATCAGCAGAGACTCACCCTCGACGTACACAAAACTCACGTTCAGGTTGCCGGGCAGTCTGCGCTCCATCGAGCCGTTCACGTGAATGTAGTCCAACTCCGATTCGAGCTTCGTCTTCAGTCGGTCGCGCAAGCCGCGCAGATAAGCCGCCTCGGAATCCATCTCTTCCCGCGCGATCTCGCAGGCCTTGCCCAGGCCCACGATCCCCGGCACGTTCAGCGTCCCCGACCTCATGCCGCGTTCGTGGCCGCCGCCGTCGATCTGCGCGGCAATCTGCACCCGTGGATTGCGCCGGCGAACGTAGAGCGCACCCACGCCCTTGGGTCCGTATATCTTGTGGCCGGAGAGCGAAAGCACGTCGATGTTATCCGCAACTACATTCACCGGAACCTTGCCCAGCGCCTGCACCGCGTCGGAATGGAAGATCACGCCCCGCTCATGGCAGAGCTTGCCGATTTCGGCGATGGGCTGCAAGACGCCGATCTCGTTGTTGGCCGCCATGATCGAAACCAGGATGGTCTTGTCGTCCATCGCCCGCGCAAGATCGTCGAGGTCGATCAGCCCGTCGGCCTTCACCGGCAGATAGGTGACGCGGTAGCCGTGCTTTTCAAGGCGCTTGCAGGTATCCAGAATCGCCTTGTGCTCGGTAACTTGCGTGACGATATGGTTGCCGCGCTCGCGATACATCTCGGCGATGCCCTTGATGGCCAGGTTGTTCGACTCTGTGGCGCCGGAGGTAAAGACGATCTCCTTGGCCGTTGCCCCGATCAACCTGGCAATCTGTTCGCGCGCCGTCTCCACAGCCTGCTCCGCCTCCCATCCGAACGAGTGGTTGCGGCTGGCCGCGTTGCCGAACTTCGCGGTGAAGTAAGGCAGCATCGCCTGCAGAACCCGCGGGTCCAGCGGGCTGGTGGCATGGTTGTCCATATAGATAGGCAAACTTACGCCTTCCGGCACTTCGACTTGACTGGCAACTGTGCTCATCCTGATATCCATCCTCCTGAAAGCAACGTTCCGCGCAATACCCGATGCGGAAGGGGAAAACTTCCGTTACAACGTCAATGCCACCAACCTGCCCGATTCCCGCGCCCGCGCGGCCGGTTGCTCGTGCTCCGCCAGGTCGTGAATGCTGATGCTCTTCAGCACCCCGGCGATGGTCTCGTTCACTCTTGCCAACGGCTCCTTGATGGTGCAACTCGGGGTCAGTTCGCATCCCGTCTTGCCTTTGCTGCATGAAGTGATGAAAAAGGGTCCGTCGATGGCCAGAATCACCTCGAAGGCTGAAATCTCGCGCGCATCCCGAGCCAGCGCGTAGCCGCCGTTCATGCCCGCGTGTGAGCGAAGCAGACCGGATTTGGTCAACAGTTGCAGAATCTTGGCCAGAAGTTGCGCCGGAATACCATATGCGTCGGCCACGTCCTTGGCGCTCAACGCGGGCATCTCCGGGTGCTCGGCAAGGTACTTGAGCGCCATCAATCCGTAATCGGCTTTCTTGGTGAGCTTGAGCATCGCAATATCCGACTTCTTTGATCCGCTTTCAGTATACGACCGATTCTGTCGGGATTTCAAGCCCGATCCTGGAAATGTTTTTCCGCCGGCTGTGAGAATTCCCGCCCGACAGCGAAAAATTTACCAAATTTTCCGTTTTAATTTCTCGAAAAGAACGCTACAATCTGGCCGGAAGCATCCAAATCCAACCGACTTCACGAGCGATGGCAACCGCCTGTAAACATCCCAGGGTACGAATCGTCTCCCGGCACGAAGATACAGAATTTGTCGAATGCCAGGATTGTGGCGAGGTCTTTGACTCCGAAGAGTTCCGCGATATGGAGATCGAAGAAACCGTCGATGCGGAGGACGCCGCGGGCGATTGAAGCCCCAGGCAACGTCCGACAACCAGTTGAAAACGATCCTCTACCGTCCGCCGGGGCTGTTTGCCGCCGCGGCGCCCACGCGCCTCGACGCGGTCCATGCGTAGTGCAGGCCGGAGGCCACGGTGAGCGCCATGGTGGCGTAGAAGAGCAGCAGCCGCAGATTCATCACCCACTGAGCCGCTGTCAATTGATGCAACAGAACGGCGGCGACGGTAGAGACCTGAACCGCGGTGTTGGCCTTGCCGACCAAGCTGGGGCTGAAGTCCCTCCGCCCCACGGCCGCGTAAAGAATGGCCGCGACCGCCAGAATCCCAAGATCGCGGCCGAATACCAGCACCGTCACCCGCACCGGAATCAGCCCCATGTGCGTGAGCACAAGAAACAACGTACTCAAGAGCAGTTTGTCGGCCACCGGGTCCAGGTACTGTCCCAGCCGGGTGCGCTGCTTCAGCGCCCGCGCCAGCGCGCCATCCAGCGCGTCCGTCAGGCCGGCTGCCAGAAACAAGCCGAGGCTCAGCTCATAGCGCCGCTCAAGAATCGCGGCCACCAGGAACGGCGCCAGACAGATGCGCAACAGCGTAAGCAGGTTAGGTGCGGAGCGGAACGGATTCAGTCGCGGATCCAGAGCGTCGATCATGCCAGCATCTTAGAAGTTAATCCTCCATTTGGAAACCGTCTCCGATGTGGAAATCGAAACAGATGCGAGCCTCTCGCACAATTCCGATGAAAAGAGTTGACAACCTCACATCGTCATTCTAGAGTTGCACAGATCGGAATTGAACGAGATTCCTGTCCCCAAGTCCCCGAGTCGAAAGAATCGATCGAAGTGTCCCGCGAATCAAGGCGCTTCATTCACTCCCAACAGATCGGAGAACATGATTATGCTGAAAACGCCTAAGTGTGCGGCTATGCTCTTTGCATTTGCCGTTGTATTTCTGCTTGCGGCTCCCGCCGTCTCCTTTGCCGAAAGCGGCCAGGGAAAGCAGGAAGGACCGACCAAGCAGGGAGAGAAGGCTACCCCGAAGAAACGGGAAACCCACGGCCATGGCGCCGTGACATCCCATAACCCGAATGTCGGTCGTCTGAAGGGACCGGAAATCCGTGAGAGCGGCAAGGGCAAGCTCGAGGGCGGCGAAAAGCAAGGCGACAAGTCCACCCCCAAGAAGACTCCGACGCACGACTCGAAGCCCATCTAACTCCGCCGCGGCCGGATGAATTCCGCTCTGAAGTTGAAAGGGTTTCACTCACGAGTTGTTTGAACACCGAAAGGAGATTCCCCTGATGAAACGCATCTGTATCTGGATCGCCCTGGTTTTGACGATGACATCGACGTCCGCATTCGCGATCTCCAAGACTTACAACTTCAATGGCTGGTTTGCCGACGAGCCCAGCGTGGCGGCAGGCGAATACGCCTTGGCTTCAGGCCAGGCCGCCAAAGTCTGCCCGTCCTATGGAAGCTGGACCGATAGCTTCCAGCCTTTCACATACACATGGACAAACTTCGGCTTCTGGATGGACTATTCAGCCAGCAACGTGAATTTCTCCGTGACCTGCACCTGGGAGTCGGTCAACCATACCTTCTCGGGCGCCTGGTTTGCCGATGAAGGCAGCGTCCAGGACGGCGAAAACGCCATTCAGAACGACCTGTGGCAGGGTACGTGCGGCGGCGGCAACCATCAGCTCACGAATATGCACTTCAATTCCTTCACTTACACGCATACGAACTTCGGCTTCTGGCAGGACTATTCGGCCTCTAGCATAAGCGGTTCATTCACCTGCGACGAATAGGACGATCCCGCCAGCCTGGCCGCAAAGGCCATGTTGGCGGGATTTCTAGCCAAGATTCGACTCCTGTAGCGATCTTCCATAGCGGACGTTGAGCGCGTTCGCCTATCCACGGACATTTCTCTTCCGCGACTGCATGGTTCCTTTTTTTGAGGATGAGATATTGCTGGGAACCTTCCAAGCTCTTTCGGTTAAATGCAACCGGGGAAACCGAATTCAATCGGCTCTCATCGGCTGCCGGCGATCATCTGCGCGGCGTGCTGGAGACTGGTTTCGGTCACGGTTGCGCCGGAGAGCATTCTGGCGACTTCGCGGTTGCGGGCGCGGTCGTCGAGGAGGGTGACTTTGGTCTTGGTGCGTCCGTCGGCTTCGCGCTTGTCGATTAAAAAGTGCTGATCGGCGAAGGCGGCAATTTGTGGAAGGTGTGTCACGCACAAGACCTGCTGGCCTCGGCTGAGGGATTTGAGCTTTTGGCCGACCGCTTCCGCGGCGCGGCCGCCGATGCCGATGTCGATCTCGTCGAAGACCAGGGTGCGCGGGGTGGGATTCTTGGCCTTGGGCTTGACCGCGCCCTCTTCCACGCTGACCTTGAGGGCGAGCATCACGCGGGACATCTCGCCGCCGGAGGCGATCTCGTGGAGGGGCTTGAGCGGTTCGCCGGGGTTGGTGGCGATGCGGTACTCGACCTGATCCCAGCCATTGGCGGTCCAACTGGCTTGGCTTTCCCCAGCGTTGACGCCAACCTCGAAGCGCACCTTCATCGCCAACGAGTTGATCTGCGCTTCAGCCAGCTTGGAGAGCTTGGCGGCGGCGGCCTTGCGCTCGGCGCTGAGGGCGGCGGCGGCGGCGCGATAGGCCGTAGCAGCCTCCTCCACGGCGGCGCGCAACGCCTTCACAATCTCGTCGCGGTCCTCGACTTCGGCGAGGTTTCGCGCGGCCTCCTCTCCGAAGGCGATCACCTCGGCGACCGTCTTGCCATACTTGCGCTTGAGGCGATCAAGCAAGGCTAGGCGGTCTTCTATCTCGGCCAATCGCTGCGGCGAGGCGTCGATGCCTTCGGCGTAATCGCGCAGGCTGGCGCTCACCTCGCCCAGCGTGGCGCGGGCCGACTCAAGCTGCTGGGCCGGCTCGACGAAGCGGCTGTCGAAGCGGGCCAGCTCCTCGACGTTGCGCAAGGCGGCGCGCAACGCAACTTCGGCAGACGAGCCGCCCTCGTAAAGCTGCTCGAAGGCTCCCATGGCCGCGGCGTAGAGCTTTTCCGCGTTGGCCAGGACGCGCTTTTCCGTCTCCAGCGCCTCGTCCTCGCCGGCTTCGAGGCGCGCGGCCTCGATCTCCTTGCGCTGATAGCTCCACAGATCGACCATGCGCAGCCGGTCCTGCTCGCCCTGGAGCAGTTCTTCCAGCTTGCCCGCCGCCTGGCGCCAGCGGGCGTGGGCCTCGGCGACGGCTTCGGTGGAGATCGCTCCGAAGCGGTCGAGGAGAATGCGCTGCTGCATCTGGTCGAAGCTGGTCAGGCTTTCGCTCTGCGCGTGGACCAGCGCCAGCTCCGGCGCAAGCTGCTTGAGCACGGCCACGGTGGCCGGCTGGTTGTTGACGAAGACGCGGCCCTTACCGGAGGCGAGAATCTCGCGGCGCAGGATGATCTCGTTGCCTTCGGCGTCGATGCCGTTCTCCTCGAGGATGGCATCGGCGCCGCGCGTGGCCTCGAAAACGCAGGCGACGACGGCCTTCTCCGCGCCGTGGCGGACGACCTCGGCGGAGGATTTGCCGCCCATCAGCAGGGCCAGAGCGTCCACCAGGATCGACTTGCCCGCGCCGGTCTCGCCGGTGAGCAGGTTGAGGCCGGGGCCAAAGGAGGCGATGGCGTGATCGATGACAGCGTAGTTCTCGGCGCGCAGTTCTACGAGCATTGCTGAACGAACCTCTTGGATGACCGAAACGGCGGCGGATCGCGGCTCTCGCGGCCACAATCCGAGCGCAGCATAGCATGAATGGTAATGCCTTTGGCTCTGTGCGCGGGCCGCGGGCGCGCCGCGCGTACCCGAACGATCACTTGGAGCGCATCTCCGCGTCTGATACCGTGAAGTGTGAGGTGAATTCCGATTCTATTTGCCATCTTTCTTTTTTTCTTGCAGACTGACAGCGCCGTTCCTCCAGCCGCCGCGCCGGCTCCCGGCCAAAGCGCGCTGTGGGAGATGCTCACCAACAGCGGACCGGTGGCGCTGGCTGTGCTGGCGCTTCTGGCGGTGGCCAGCCTCTACTCCTGGACCGTGATCCTGGGCAAGATTTCCGCCTTCGGCAAGGCCACGCACGAGAGCCGCCGCTTCATTCAGGCCTTTCGCAAGGCCACGCGCTTGCAGGAGATTGCGTCGGTTGCCGAGCGGTTCAAGCACAGCCCGCTGGCGCAGGTCTTCGCGGATGTGTACGAGAGCTACAAGCGGCAGACCGGCGGCTCCGGCCCGCCGCGCAATCTGGCGGCGCTGGAGCGCACGGCGCAGACCGCGGCCAGCGCGGCGATTACCGCGCTCGAAGGCCGCCTTACCTGGCTGGCGACAATCGCCTCGGCCAGCCCCTTCGTCGGCCTCTTCGGCACAGTGATGGGCATTGTGGACGCCTTTCACGGGCTGGGCACGGCGGGCGCGGCCACGCTGCGGGCCGTCGCTCCGGGCATCTCCGAGGCGCTCATCACCACCGCCGCCGGCCTGTTTGTGGCCGTCCCCGCGGTAATCGCCTATAACCAGTTCTCGGCGCGCATTCGGGTCTTCGCCTCGGCCACCGACGACTTCAGCCGCGAGCTGCTCAACTCGCTCGACGAGATTCCCGCCCGCGCGCCCGCCCCGCCGCAGCGCGCCCCAGAGTCTTTAGAGGTGCAGCGTGGCCTTTACAAATAGTAGCGGCCAGACCCGAAGCTCGCTGGCGGAGATCAACATCACGCCGCTGGTGGACGTGGTGCTGGTGCTGCTGGTCATCTTCATGATTACCGCGCCGGTGCTGCAATCGGGGATTGAAGTGGCGGTGCCCAAGACGCGCACGGTGAAAGAGATCACCGAGCAGCGGGTGGTGGTGACCATCGACCGCGATCAGCGCATCTTCCTCGGCGATCAGCCGGTGAACATTCACGAACTGGCGCAAAAGCTGCGCAGGCCGGGCGTGGACGAAGCCAAGAAGACGATCTATCTCCGCGCCGACGAGCGGGTTCCCTTCGGGGCTTTTGCCAGCGTGATGGATGCTGTGAAGCAGGCCGGAATAACTAACATTTCCATTGTGACACAGCCGTTGGAGACGAAGGGCGCGCGGGGATTGTAGAAAACTCCTGATAGGAAATGAATGGAAATCGCATGAGTAAAGCGGCCATGAAAAGCGGCGAAGACGAAGCGAGAAGCAAACGCGGCGTCTCGCCAATTTTCCTCGACGAAGAAGACTCCGCTAGCGGGTCGAACGTCGTCTATCTTCGTGGCGATGGCCAGCGGCGCATAGCATTTGGATGGTATGGAGGCAAGTTTTCGCATTTGGATTGGCTTATTCCGCTTCTTCCGCAGTGCCACCATTACTGCGAACCATTTGCAGGCTCCGGCGCGGTGCTTCTGAATCGAGAGCCATCCCCGGTCGAGACTTATAACGATATTGACGGCGACGTTGTTACGTTCTTTCGCGTTCTGCGGGATCGGCATGAAGAACTTATTCGAAGCATCTCTCTTACACCCTTCTCCCGAGAGGAATACAACCTGGCGATTAACGGGCCCGATAAGGAAATCTCCGATGTGGAACGCGCGCGCCGCTTTTATATCAGAGCGCGACAAACAAGGACCGGTCTCGCGCAGACCGCATCGTTGGGGCGTTGGGCTAATTGCAAGAACACAAGCCGATCCGGTATGTCCGGGGTTGTTTCAAGATGGCTTGGAGGAGTGGAAGCGCTCGATGACATAGTTCAGCGGCTAATTCGCGTTCAAATCGAAAACCGTCCCGCGATCGACGTGATCGGTTTGTACGACAGTCCGGAGACCTTGTTCTACTGCGATCCCCCATATCTTCACGCAACCAGAGGCGATGCAAAGGCTTACGGCTTTGAAATGGACGAGGACCAACACCGAGAGCTTGCCTGCGCATTGAAGCAATGCCGCGCCAAAGTTGCCGTTTCCGGATACGACCATTCGGTGATGGAAGAAATGTTTCCAAGCTCTAGTTGGATGAAAACGATAGCTCCGGAAAAGACCAATCACGCCACGAAGGGTATGCGGCAAGAGGTGCTTTGGACGAATTACAAGGCCAGTCCTCAAGAGGATCTTTTCCGATGAGTCCGGAAGAAATACTGCAAGAAGTTTATAGGAAAGCTGCGGCGAATCTGGAATCCTCGGCGGTTGCGGACGAAGTCATACGCGAGAAAGTGGAATATGTATGCCGGTGTATCGGCAACCGAAGATGGAAAGGCCAGTTATTGCATGAACAAGACGCAACGGGCCGCTTTCAATGCTCTCTGCTTACGCCCGATACGAGCCGGCATTCGCTGGTCTTCGATAGAGTCTCTATCCGAGCATTGGGAGGCGAGGTCACGGATAGGGTAGACAGTTCCTTCGAGAGGTATAAGTATGCTCTGGCAATACACGAAGCGATCTGATGGGAAAATATCCATCACTCTCGATAACAATGTGTGGAACTTCTTGTTTGACAAGAAACTCGATTTGGCGTCAGAACTTCCAGGCGATCAGTTTGTAATTTTTGTTACTCGCGAAGTTGAGATAGAGACATTAGCTATCCCGGACCATCCTTCAAAGACCGCACTCAAGGATTACATTGCCCGGACGATAGACGACTGCCATATCAGGACAACATCTGTGTTTGGGTTTGCCAGACAGGTCCCCGGTCCACAACGATGCGGGGGATTTGGTCAAGGGACGTGGCAGTCTCAGACCGAACGTGAATTTTACGCAGCAATCAGTAATCAATATCTCGTTGGGAGGCCCGAAAAGAATAGCCTACTCACTGACAACGAGGCAGATGCTGCTATCGCAGCCACATCCTTTTTCTCAATAGTTCTGACATGCGAACATCCAAAGAAAACTGGCCCTCTGCGTTTTGCCGCTGAGCATGGCGGCAAAATCCTCTACTTGAGGAACCTCGACCAATGTGGACTGCCGTTGAGAGAGTATATCAAGGCTTTTTATATGCAGATATGATAGGACAAAATGAGGCGAATAGCGACCGCCGCTTCCCTGGTCGGGGTGAAGTAAGGACGACTCCAGCCAGCCAGAGAATTTTTTGCTGAGTTTGATGCCTCACATGATCTATAAAGGAGTTTCAGACGAGATGAACGAAGTACTCGAAGTCGGCAGGCAACTGGAGCGCGAGTTGGCTCCCTCGGCGGAGCCGTTGGGCCGTCCCGCCGCCGCTTCGCTGGCGCTGCACGGGGCACTGGCGGGCGGCATCGTGCTCTATGGCATTCTGGGCGGCTTCTTCCATCACAATCAATGGGGCAGCCCCGGATCGGGCGGAGCCATCGAGGTAAAACTGGTTTCTAGCGCGCTGCCCTTGCCCTCCGATCAGCCGCAAAACCAGAACGTGCTAACCACGGAGACTCCCAGCCAAGCCCCCGCCGAGCCGAGTCCCAAAGAGAAGCAAGCCGTGGACGAGGAGGCGATTCCCATCCCCGGCCATCAGGCCAAGCCGCAGCCGCAAACCGCTCCCAAGACTCAGCCGCATCAGCCTCAGCCTGACAACCGCGCCGAGTACGGTGAGCAGACCGGCTCCTTCATGCCCCGCGCCACGCAGCCGCAAACCGGATCGAACGGCCCGGCATCGGTCAACGGCAACTTCGGCAATCTTTATCCCTGGTACATCGACGGCATCCAGCGCAAGATGACGGCGAGTTGGAACCGCTACGAGGTGGACCAGCGCACCGCGCGGGGAGCGCGCGCCTACATCGAGTTCGCCATTCACCGCGACGGCAGCGTGAGCGGCGTGAAGCTCGATCAATCAAGCGGAAGCGGTACGCTGGACAGCTCTTGCTTGCGCGCTGCCCAGCGCGTGGACACCTTCGGCGCGCTACCCACACAGTACAACCAAAGCACCGTTCTTACGTCGTACTATTGCGAGTATTAGGGAGCCTCTGCGCAGGCTCCTGATTTCATGGCGATGACGCAGTTAACCTATTTTCAGCGTTTTCGGATCGAAATTAGCAGAAGAGAGGCGTTTCCAAGTTTGTTATCCCAGTCTCCGGAGGCCCTTTTTCGGCCTGCAAAGACACTATGTCCCTTGAAAGGCCAGGCAATTGCGGTGCTGCCTGGCCGTGCAGACCTGAAGCTGCTGACGGCGTTGAAGAGGTTGACCTTGCTCACGGAGTGCCTGACGGCGCGGCCCAGGGACAAGCGTCCGTCGCATCTTCCTTCCACGCCGCAGTCCTCGCCCTTCCGTCCATTGACAAAAACCTTCGGCGGGTGTCTATTGTATGCGGGGATTTTTAATCTATTGGCCCCCTATTGAAAGGAATTACACCTGTGAAAGACGTCCGCTTCCATTGCATTTCATCTTTGCGTCCGCGGCTGGGGCATGGCCCCTGCCTGTGGGCGTTCGTCTGCGCCACGTTGCTGGCGC
>Ga0181529_10004426_pt1 | contig 15209 bp, 12 predicted proteins | sample PEATcosm2014_Bin_36_FD_119763 | JGI IMG/M metagenome (GOLD analysis project Ga0181529, IMG submission 119763) | Peatland microbial communities from MTU Mesocosm Facility, Houghton, MI, USA - PEATcosm2014_Bin10_30_metaG | ecosystem: Environmental > Terrestrial > Soil > Wetlands > Peat | place...
CCATCACCCTGCAACTCAAGGGGGACCAAGTCCTTGTGGCGCCGATTGTCTCGGTTGCCGTGCTCGACTATCGCAGCCGTCAAGTGGTGGTGGCTGGAGCGGTCAAGATGCCCGGAGTGGTGCAGGTGGTGGGCAAGTTCACCGTCCTCGATGCCCTCTCCAAGGCACAGGGAGTGGCGCCTGAGGCGGGTCCGGAACTCATCCTGATCAGGGCCGCGACCGATGGACAGCCCGCTCCGGTGCTGCGGATTCTGCTCAAGCCGCTCCTCGAAGGTCTGACTCCCGAGAATAACTACCAGTTACGCGGTGGAGATGAGATACGGGTCCCCGAGGTGCAGAAGATTTACCTGGTTGGCAATTTGAAGATGCCCGGAAGTTACGCGGTCAACGAGCCGGGAGGAACCACGGTGATGAAGGCTTTGGCCATGTCGCAAGGGCAGTTGCCCTTCACCACGCATCTGGCTTACATCTACCGTACCGTGGACGGGCAGCGCAACGAGATTCCGGTGCCGCTGCACGACATTCTTCGCCGCAAGGCGCCCGACGTTGCACTCCAGCCCAACGACATCCTGTATGTCCCGGAAGCCGAGGGCAAGCATCTTACCGCCAGCTTCTTTGATCGCCTGCTGGGTCTTGGCGGACAACTGGGTTCCGAGATGATGATTCTGTCGGTGCTGTAAATGATTTTCAAGACACGGGAAAGGAATCAATAGAGTGCAGATGCTTAGCCATCAACAGGATCTATCTCTTGTGGAGACGCGGCGCGGTCGTCAGACGGCATTGGCCGGCGGAGCTCAGCTTGCGTCCTTCCAGCACGATGCAGTGGCTACGGCCACTACAGCCTCGTTCAAAGACTTCTTCCGCATCCTCTTTCGTCACCGCTTCAAGATGCTGCTGTTGGTCATTGTTCTTGTGTCAACCGCGGTAGCCGTGCAGTTTGTAGTGCCGAAGATGTACGAAGGGATAGCTTTGCTCAAGATCGATCGGCACAGCAGTTCGATCGACATCCAGCCGGAAAACATCGCCTCTGGCAGTGACGAAATGGACGGCATTCTCACCACGGAGATGGAACTGGCGAAGTCGGATACCGTGCTGCGTCCCGTGGCTGAGAAGTTCAATCTCTGGGCGGTTGAAAAGCAGGATAAGGGCATGTCGGCGGACGCGGCCAAGATGCTTCGGGCAGCGCCTGTCCAGCTGAGCAAGCTGATCGTCAAACGGCCACCAAACTCTAACCTGATCAACATCATCTATCGTGCCAAAGATCCCGTGTTAGCGGCCAACGTGGCCAATGCCATTGCTGAGTCACTGGTAGAACACACCAATGACTCAGCTCGCGCTTCGGTGGCGCAGACCTCGGAGGCTGTGAAGACAAGCCTGGAGCAGATGCGCGCCAAGATGGATCAGGCCAATGTGCAGCTGGCAGCGTACCAGGCAGAGTTGGGGATCGTAGATCCGGCAGATCGCGCCACGGTTTTGAGTACCCGGTTAAAGGATTTGACCGGCGATCTGACCAGTGCGCAGGCTGAGCGTGTGAACCGCGGAGCTACAAAGCGGCAAATGCAACAGGCGTCCTCGCTTCCTCCCGCTCAGGCGCTGGCGGCGGCGCAGGTGGCAGACCAACTGGGACTGCCGAATTCCACCGCGCTCAATACCGCGGTGGACCGGCTCAACGAAGCCAACACGCAGTTTGCCAACGTCAAGTCCTACTACGGCAACGGGCACCCAGAATACGCGCGGGCGCAGCAGCAAGTGACCGAAGCGGCAAGGCAGGTTTCAGCGATGGTGGCTGGCGCCGCGTCGCGGTCCAATGTTGCGTTCCAGCAAGCTGTGGACCGGGAGCAGAATCTGGCCAAGCTGGTGGAGCAAACCAAATCCGAAGTGGATGGAATGCAATCCAAGGCGGCGCTCTACGATCAGCTGAAAGAAGAAGCAGAAACTGACCGCAAGTTCTATGCCGATCTGCTGAACCGGACCCGCATCGCGGACATCAACAAGGGCTTCGATAATGCCAATGCACAGTTGTTCGTCCCGGCTCGTCCATCGCAGAATGTCATCTTTCCCAAGCTATTCCTGAACCTGGCCGTGGCAGTGATGTTGTCGCTGCTGCTGGGGCCCATTCTTGCGCTGCTGTTGGAGGCACTGGACACGAAACTTTCTAGCCCTGCCGACGTGGCCATCCGCCTGCAGCTTCCGGTAATGGCCACCATTCCCGATTCCAAATTGCAATTTGGTTCCGCCGCCAATGCTCCCAAGAGTGGCGAGCTTTCCCTCAGCCGCCAGTCCATTCGCGACGGAAGATCGGTTGCGCGGTTCAAGGAAGCTCTGCGCATCTTCCGCACCTCTCTGTTACCCGGCTTGATGGAGGGTGGGATGAAGACACTCCAGGTGACAAGCGCGGTTCCGGGCGAAGGCAAGACGACTCTTACTTCATGGTTGGCGCTCTCCCTTGCCCAACTTGGCAAGAAGGTTCTGCTCATCGACGCCGACATGCGCCGGCCGAACGTACACCGCTTCTTCAAGATCTCGGCGTCGCCGGGGTTGTCCGAGGTTCTCGAAGGAGAAGTGGACTTCCGCAGCGCGATTGTGACGGTGGAAGGTGGGTTATCTGTATTGCCTGCCGGCCCGGTTTCAACACGCTCCGCGGAACTGGTCTCAATTTCCTTCTCCACGATGTTGAGCAAGGTGGCTCGCGATTACGACCTGGTAATCGTCGATTGTCCGCCGGTGCTGGGCATAGCCGAGACAGTTGAAATCTCCCGCTTTGTGGACGGCACGATCCTTGTCGTGAGTGCACAAAAGCCGAGCGGTGAAGCAGTGAGCGCGACGGTGAATGCCATCCGCAGCGCAAACGGCCAGATTCTGGGCGTCGTGATGAACCGGGTGAGCGAAGAAAGCAGCGGCTACGGTTATGGCTACGGTTATGGCTATGGCGCGGATGCCGGAACTCTTGATGCTCAACCAGCCACAACGGGAACGCACTCCTAAGGCGTTTGCTGCTGCTGCCAAGCCGGTCCGCTTGTGGTTGTTCCCTATCAAAGGCGGTATCCAACTCAACGCTTTTCCTTCTGCCGGGCTATTGTGGCCCGGCAAGGGAAAACCTCAGCCAAAACCGGCTGGCGCCAACGTAAGGCGATGTCCTGAGGCCAGGCAATGGAGAAGTGCGGATGAATTGGCGAAACTATTTTGTAGGCGAACGGGCGCGAGCGCTGTATCTGATCGCCGCCGCAATCGCGGTGTCGGGGCTCTTCAAAATCGCAGCGTTTGCGCGCGAGGCTTTCATCGCCACGCGGTTCGGCCTGAGCTCCGTGACGGATGCGTATTTTGCCATTCAGCAATTTCCACTGGCCTTGGCGACTTATGCCTTTGGCGCCTTCACGCTGGCCTTTGTGCCTGCCTATGTGCGCAGTCGTAAGGAAGAGGGTACGGTCAGCTGGATGCCGGGTCTTCTGTTATGGGGATCGATCTTGGGTGTCCTGCTTACCGCTGCGATGGCCGCGGCCCGACAGTTACTGGTTGCGGGCCTGCATATTCGTGGCTCCGCGGACGTGAATTCCACCGTCCTGATCTTGAGCGCCTGCTTTGCGCCAATCATTGCCACCGGATTGTGGGCGGCAATCTGCACCGCAAGAGGACACAACCTGTGGGCGATGAGCATGACCGGGTTTCCGTATCTGCTCATGACCATTGCATTGCTCGCTGTTTATGCGGCGCATCAGTTGAATAACCTCAGCCTTCCGCTCTCCATGACCCTGGGCTTTGTGTCGGTCGGTATCTACTCCGCGGTGCGGGTGCTGTTCTCGCAGCCATGGGGCAAGCCGGAGCTGGCCATCTGGCGCAACTCCGGATTTCGCAGCTTCCTGAAACAGCTGGCTGCATCTTCAGCGGAGAATGTCGGCTACACCGCCAATCAGTTTCTGATTCTTTACTTCCTGTCCATGGGCGGTGCGGGCATAATCTCCGGCAATACCTGCGCCATGCGTATCGCCATGCTGGCCTTTACGTTGCTCGGCATGCCGCTGCAGCAGCTGATCCAGGCAAAGCTGGCCACGGCGAGCGAATTGGATCGTCCCCTGGTCTTCCGTCGCTGGATGGTGCGCATTGCGGCGTTACTGGTCCCAGGCGCGATCCTGCTGCTGACTCTTCGCTATCCCATTGTGCGACTGGTCTACATGCACGGCAAATTCCAGGAAACAGCGCTGGAGATTGTTGTCAGTTTGATGCCGGCATGGGTGATCTATGTCGTGGTGATGAGCCTGAACGGAGCCTTGGCCCGCTACTTGTTTATCCTGGGCCGCGGAACGGTTTACGTAAGAGTGCAACTGGCTGCCTATGTTATCGCCAATCTGATTCGCGTTGCGGTGGCGGGCAGGATGGACACGGTTTGGATTCTCTGGGCTTCGGTACTGGCGGAAGGAATCTCCTTTGCCGTGAATCTCCGCTTTTGCCTGGGCGCCACCTATCAGCAAGAAGCGCCCGAGCCCGCGGTGGAATTGGCCTGAATGGCCACGCTGCAACAAACGACTCAAACGGATTGCAAAGAGGATGTAAGAATGCCAACTCAAAGGGCCATGATCAGTACGCCAGAACCGAAAGGCGGCGCGGCGCAATACGCGGCGGAACTGGCATCTGCAGTGGCGCAAAGCGGAGTCGAGACGATTCTGTTTTGCCCCCAGAACTTCGAGTTCAAATCGATTGCCGAAGCGGGAGGCGCGCGGGTGGAAGCGGCTCCGAACCGTGAAGTGAGCTTTGCCAGTTTGCCCCGCCGCATCTGGCGCAACCTGGTCTTTCTGGTGCGCTCTGCCTGCGCTCAATATCGCTTGAGTGCCAAGGGCTATATCGTGCATTTCCAGAACCCCCTCCATTTTCCTCTGGGATTTGTTTACTACCTGTTGGTGTGGCTGCGTGGAGGAAAGATCGTACTGACCGCGCATGATCCACTGCCGCATCGTTGGAGACTGGCTGGGGTTCTGGCTGGTTTTGAGCGCGCCATGTTGAAGCTGGCTTACCGCCTGGCTGACGGATTGGTGGTGCATAACGAAACCGGCCTGCGGATACTTCGGGATACCTTTGAAATCCCGGAACAAAGAATTCGTGTCATTCCTCATGGACCGTACGAAGTGGCGGCCAAGAGTTCCAGCTATCCGGAGTTTGAGACCTTTCGCTTGTTGTGCTTCGGCGCGATCCGCGAGAACAAGGGTTTGCATCTGGCCATTGAGGCCTTCGGGCGAGTGAAGAACAGCCTCTCCGTTCCCGTAACACTTACGATCCGCGGAGAGCTGCACACAACGGCCGAATCCGAGTATTGGCAACAATGCAGGAAGACTATCGAAGCGAACGCCGACGGGATCGATGTACGGCTTGCGTTTGTAGCGGACAGCGATATCCCGGAGCTGTTTGAGCAGCACCACGCGATTCTTCTTCCGTACACGGACTTCTATTCCGAAAGCGGAGTTGCCACGCTGGCGATCTCCAACCGCAGGCCGCTTTTGGCAACCGATGCGGGCGGGTTAGGTGAGCTGCTCAGAGAATGCGAGTGCGGATTTCTCATTGAGTCGCCCACCGTGGAAGGGGTTGCGCTAGCCATCGAGGCTGCCGTCCATGCAGGCCGGGAGAAGCTGGAAGCCATGGGCATCCATGGAGAACAGCTCTTGCGCGAACGGCGCTCGTGGAAGTCAATCGGAAGCCGGACAGCTGCGTTTTACCACGAGTTGACGAACTAAGGTATCGAAAACTTCCTCGCGTAAGGCGGCGACAGGAGATTACTCCAGAAGGGTTTTTGCCATGCTGAAAAGAACGATCCGACAAGCCGGCGGTGCGGAGAATGAGGTCCCTTTTGGGGTTCGCTCTTCAGCGCTCGATGGAATTCGCGGCCTTGCCATCATCCTGGTTATCGCCTTTCACACGCTTCTTGTAACTCTGACGGCCAATCCACTTGTCAAAGCCTGGTATGCAACCTGGGGTCTGAGTTGGGCCGGCGTCGATCTCTTCTTTACACTAAGCGGCTTTCTCATTACCGGCATCCTGTTGGACTCCAAAGGACGGCCAGGTTATTTCAGGAATTTCTATGCGCGCCGCTCGTTGCGCATCATGCCGCTCTATTACGCTGTCCTGATTCTCTCCATCGTTGTGGTGCCGCTGGTGGCGCGCGGGCATCTGCCCGCAATGTTCCGCAACCTGCAGGACAATCAGGCGTGGCTATGGCTTTATGTGCAGAATTTCCTCATGGCCCGCGGGCCGCATCAGCTCCCGGGCTTTGGACATTTCTGGTCCTTGGCGGTTGAAGAACAGTTCTATTGGTTCTGGCCGCTGATCGTGTTGGTCGCGCCGCGCAAGTGGTTGCTCCGCATCTCCCTTGCGATTTGTGCCGTTGAGCCGCTGATTCGTTTCCTGTTACTTGAGCACGGGTTCAGCACGTGGGCGGTTCGGCAGTTGACCTATACCCGGATCGATTCCCTGCTCTTCGGAGCCATTGGAGCCATTCTGGTTCGGCAGTCCTCGTCGTTCCGCGAGTATGGACGATGGATGCTGGCCGCATGCGTCCCCAGCCTTGCCCTGCTGGGCTATTTGATCTATCGCGATGGCTACGTGCAGTACGAGAATCCAACCACGATCATCTTCGGTTTCTCGGCACTGGGAATCCTTTCACTCACCCTGATTCACTTCAGTTACTTCGACCAGGGGTTTGTCGCCCGGATTCTTTCCGCACCTGTTCTTCGCTGGTTCGGACGGCACGCCTACGCTCTCTATGTCTTCCATCCGATGATCGATGCTTGGTGGAATTTGAAATACCCACCGGAGACGGGGCCCCACACAGCGCTGCAAGCTGTGGCTCACTTGGCGGTTGTCTTCTTGCCCAGTTGCATTTTGGCATGGATAAGTTGGGTCGCCATCGAACGGCCGTTTTTGCGGATGAAGAAGTGGTTTGAATATCGCGATCCAGCCACGGTGAACAGCAGAGTTGCAGAGATGAGCGACAGGAGCGAGAGACAACATGCCTAAGACTGAACAATTCGGCAGAAGCTCCAAAGGAACTCCGCGCATCTTCATCCACACGCCTGAGCCAGCATCTTCAGCGGCACTGTACGTAGCCGCGCTGGCCAAGGCGCTGAGTGATGACGGTTGCACTGTGCACCTGATTTGCCCTGCGAATCTGGAATCCCTGTCCGAGTTCCAAAGCAACAAACGAGTGGTGGCCCATCCCACTCTTGCCCGCGCCATCGAGAGCCCCGTGGGCCTCCTCACTAAACTGTGGCATAACCTCGCATTTCTTGTAAGTTCCAATATCGTTCTCTTTACCTCGGTGCGAAGAGGGGACTGGATCAATTTCCAGTATGTTCTCCATCCCCCGTTCGGTGCGCTGTTCTTTCTGGTAGCCAGATTGCGCGGCGCAAGGATTGTCTTTACTGCCCACGACCCGCTGCCGCACAAGTGGCTGTTTCCCTCCTGGCTACGCTGGGTGGAGCGCAATACGCTGGGTTGGATGTATCGAGTCAGCGACAGAGTTCTGGTTCACAGCGAGGCGGGCAGGCGCACTTTGTTGCAACATTTCGGCCTTGCGGCGGAACGCGTTTCCATTGTCGTTCATGGGCCTTATGAGTTGGGGCACGGATTTCTTCCCATGCCTGTCTCTGAACGCCTTCAAGTGCTGATGTTCGGCTCACTGCGCGAAAACAAATGCCCGCACCTGGCCATTGAGGCCGTGCAGAGCCTGAACAAGAAGGGTGTCCCGGTAAGGCTCACCATTGCCGGCCAGGTCCTGAATCGCAAAGAGCAAAGTTACTGGGATAACTGCCGGGACTTGATCGCTCGAGACTCTGAGGCGATCGAGCTGATCGAACGATTCATTCCCGACGGGGAATTGCCGGCTCTGTTCAGCGCATCGCATTGTCTGATACTGCCCTACGGAGAGTTCCATTCCGACAGTGGCGTCGCCTTCATGGCGTTGGCCAACGGACGGCCGATTCTAGCAACCTCCGCGGGTGGGTTGGGGCAGATGATCCAGGATTCGAAGGGCGGCATTGCAATTGAATCGGCGAGCGCAGATGAGATTGAGAAGACCATTGTGGCAGCAGTCGAACTAGGGTCGAAGAGCCTTGGGGAACTGGGCAAACGTGGGATGGATTGGGTGCTGCGTGAATGTGGATGGACCAGGCTTTCAGAGCAAATGCGCGCCGTCTTTGCCTCGCTTGAAGCAAAGGGCTGAGGCCGCTACCGGGTTCCGGACTGAAGCCGGATGATCTCAACCCCGGAACGCGATGGACGAATGACAACGGGAATCAGAAGTCAGGATGCAGGGCCGGCATCATGGTGAACAGGTAAATACCAAGCAGGATGATAACCGCTACAAGCCCCACGAAGGCCGACCACAGGATGAGAGTTTTACGCGTCAGTTTCACTTGATCTCCGTATGGCTGAAGTATAACGCGGACGGTGTCTGCGTTGGCCAGGAAAACTCTTCTGCTTCAAACAGACTTGGCGTTCGTGGTACTGCTCCACGCCGCACTACGAAACAGAAGTTGCTCAACTGAATGATTGAATCGGCTCCATGAGCTATCCAGAGGAACGATGACCGCACAAAAGACCGTAAAGCGAATCCTGTTGCTGGTTACACACCTGACCTTCGGCGGCGCCGAGACCCAGGTGGTACGGCTTGCGCAGGAATATACACAACTCGGCAAGAAGGTTTGTGTCGTTTCGATGATTCATCCCGAGACCTGGGTGGAAAAGCTTCGTCAATCCGGTGTTGAGGTGCGCTCTCTAGGGATGGCGCGCGGTTTGCCGGACCCGCGAGCTATCTTGCGCCTGCGACAGGTAATCCGCGAGTTTTGTCCTGACGTGGTGCACTGTCACATGTTTCACGCCAACATGCTGGGACGCATCACCAGGCTCATTTGCAGGATGCCGGTGGTAATTTCCACGGTTCACAATTTGCGGGAGACCTCGGAGCGCGGAGGTTCTACGGAGTGGAAGGAGCTGCTGTACCGGTTTACAGACCGGCTTGGCACTCGGACCACGATCATATGCCAAGCGGCCTTTGATCGCTACGTAGCCGTGAAGGCGGTGCCGCGCCACCGGCTCACGATGATCCCCAACGGCGTGGATGTGGAACAGTTCCAGCCGTCCGCCGAAGCGCGAACCCGGGCACGGTTAGCCTTGGGAATAGATAACAAGTTTTTTTGGCTTGCGGTAGGGCGGTTGGTTGCACAGAAGGATTATCCAAATCTCTTTGGTGCTCTTGAGCAGATGGAGGGTGACAGCTTTGCGGTCGCCGTTGCCGGCAGCGGTCCACTGGATGCGGCATTAAGAGCAGAGTGCGAACGTCGCGGCCTCAACGGGAAGGTACGTTTTCTTGGCGCTCGCGAGGATATTCGCGACCTCTATAACGCAGCGGATGCTTTTGTGATGTCCTCCGAATTTGAAGGTTTCTCGATGGCGTTGCTCGAAGCCGCATGCACGGAGTTACCCATTGTGGCTACGGATGCCGGCGGCAATCGAGAGATTGTATGCGATCAGACAACAGGTTTCCTGGTTCCCACGAACAATTCGCGGGAACTGGCCAAAGCCATGAAGCAAGTTATGGACCTGCCTGCCGCAAGCCGTCTACAGATGGGGCAAGCTGGACGAAAGTTTTGCTACGACAGATTCCAGATTCGAAGGGTTGTCGAGCAATGGTTCGATTTCTATTCCAAGTGCCTTAGTGGTTCTGGACACGCATCGTATTCCAATCCTACTGATGCCGAATTTGCTCGCAGAGGAGAACTCTCTTGAAAGTTCTGTTCGTTATCACACGTGCTGACCATGGCGGTGCGCAGGTGGCCGTACTTGACCTTGTAGGTCATTTACCGGAAGGAATTCATCCCGTGGTGGCAGCCGGTGAACGCGGCTTCCTGGAGGATGAGTGCGTGAAAATGGGAGTGCCATTCCGGCTGGTCCCGCACCTGGTCCAGCCTATGAGCCCGAAGAATGACTTGCTTGCCCTCCTCGAAGTATGGCGGCTGATCCGATCAGAAAAGCCGGCCGTGGTGCATTCGCATACGTCTAAAGCTGGATTGCTCGCCAGGGTCGCCGCATGGGCCGCGAAAACTCCATCGGTCTTTACCGCGCACACCTGGAGTTTCGACGAAGGGGTTCCGCGACTTAGACAGATTCTGGGTATTCCGCTGGAACGGTTGGTGAGCCGTTTGGGCGGCAAGATCATTACCGTTTCTGACGCGAATACGGAGAAGGCTTTAAAGCGGAGAATCGCTCCCGCGGACCGGATTGTGCGCATCTGGAACGGTGCGCCCGACACCGTCCAGTTGGCCTCACCCGGCACCCACACTCCGATGGTGATGATCTCCGTGGCGCGCATGGTACAGCAAAAAGATTTCTCCACTTTGCTGAAAGCTGCCGCCGGACTAACTGGAGACTGGCAGCTTTGGCTGATCGGCGATGGACCCAATCGCGCGCAACTCGAGGCGCAAACTATCGAGCTTGGACTTACAGGCCGGGTGCACTTTCTTGGCGCTCGCAGGGATGTTCCGGAACTCTTGGCGAAGGCGGATCTGTTTGTTCTCGCATCACGTTGGGAAGGGTTGCCCATCTCCATCAATGAAGCCATGCGCGCCGGGCTGCCGGTTGTGGCTTCGAATGTCGGGGGCGTGAGTGAACAAGTTACGGATGGAGTTAGTGGCTTTCTGACCCCCGCCACAGACGTGGAAAGCTTGCGCGGCAAGTTGCAGACGCTCATCGATTCACCTGAATTGACAAAGCGAATGGGAGCGGCCGGACGCAAACGTTTCGAAGATGATTTTCGGATCGAAAGCGCCATCGCTCGAACCGTCGAGGTCTATCAGTCAGTCTCACGCTAGAACCAGAACGCGAACCCTGATTTCAGAAAGAAATGCCATGACGCTGACGACTTCCGCAACCTCCAACCATGTACCGCAAACGCCGCTTGTAGCGGTGCCTCGGCTGCGGCGCACGGGAGCGGCGATGGTGGTCTCTCTCGATTTTGAACTCCATTGGGGGGTACGCGATTTCACCCCGCTGGACCGGAACGAGCGGAAACGCCTGCTGATGGCGCGCGGCATGGTGGAACGTATTTTGGCCGTATTTGCTGAATACCGTATCCATGCAACCTGGGCGACGGTTGGGCTATTGTTTGCACGTTCCGGCGAGGAGGCCGAATATTTTCGGCCTACGGTTGTACCCAACTATAGCGCTCCGAACCTGAATCCCTACCAGGAGAAGTTGGGAAGAAGTGAAGATGAAGATCCATTCCACTTTGCACCCAGCTTGATCGAAAGGATAAGTGCGGCACCGGGGCAGGAGATAGGTTCACATTCGTTCTCCCACTATTACTGCCTGGAAGCAGGGCAATCGGCAACCAGCTTTGCAGCCGATCTGACCAGCGCTATGGCCATCGCGCAACTGCGCGGCATCCAGATTCAGTCCTATGTCTTCCCGAGGAATCAGGTGATTCCCTGCTACCTGCCGATTCTGGCCGACCACGGCATCGCTATCTACCGTGGAGTAGGCAAGCAGGAACCGTATCAAGCCGCTAACTTTGAATCGCAACGCAAACTGGTTCACCGCGCGGCGCGGCTGGCTGACACACTTGTGGACTTGTATGGTGCGCAGGCTGCTCCCTGGCCAATCAAAGACTCGCCCCGATGCCTGGAGCCGAGCCGCTATCTTCAGCGTTGTCGCAGAATGTTAACTCCATTTCGTCCCTTGCAACTGCGCAGGATGCAACAACAAATGCAAGCCGCGGCGGCGCAAGAAGGAATCTTCCATCTCTGGTGGCATCCGGAGGACTTCACCACCGGTGGGGACGCAAATCTGGACCTTCTTCGCCGCCTCCTGGATTCATTCTCAACTCTGCAAGCGAGAGGAAAGATGTCGAGCCTCTCCATGTCCGAAACACTTCGCATCATGGAGTCGAAGCAGGAAGATGAAAGGGCTTAGTCACATGGTATCGATGCCGAACCCTGTACCGAACGCTCCTGGCGTTGGGCAAGATCAGGATGAAAAGATGCGACTTCTCTATCTCATCACCCAAGCTGATCGAGCTGGAGCGCAGATGCATCTTCTGCATCTAGCCACCGCTATGTCGGAACGCCATCAGGTGCACGTTGCCGTGGGGGAGGAAGGGTTCTTGACTGCGTCCCTGCGCCTTCATGGAATTCAAGTGCACATTCTTCCCAATCTGCGCCGCTCGGCAAATGTGCTTTCCGATCTGAAGGCGGTACGCGAGACCTGGAAACTCATCAAGGAAGTGTCTCCGGATCTGGTTCATGTTCACACGTTCAAGGCCGGCTTCATTGGCCGCTTTGTGGCCTGGATGCTGGGCGTACCGGCTATCTATACCATTCATGCGTGGCTGTGGGGAACCTCGGCCGTGTCGGGTTGGTCCTCGCGTTTCGCGCTGCCGCTGGAGAGAATTGCCGCCCACTGGTGCGCACAGATCATTGCTGTCTCTCATGCGGGCGAAGAGCTGATCCGCAAGAACAGCATAGCTTCCGGAACGAAAGTTGTCACCATCCATAACTGCATTGAGGACCTCCCGGCGTTGCATGCGCCAAGGATCAATCAACAGCCTGTACTGGCGATGGTGGCGCGGTTCACCGCGGGGAAGAACTTTGCGCTTTTGCTGCGCGCCTTTGCGCCATTGGCCGATCGGGCTCGCTTGCTCCTGGTTGGCGATGGCGAAACCCGGCAGGCTATGGAAGCACTGACGGCACAGCTTGGAATTGAGCATGCGGTGACTTTTCTGGGCGAGAGAAGCGATGTTGAAGTCTTGCTTTCCGAGGTCGATGTCTTTGTGCTTGCTTCGGAGAGTGAGATGTTTCCCATCAGCATCCTGGAGGCCATGCGCGCTGAGATTCCCGTCATTGCCTCCGATGTAGGGGGGATACGGGAGGCAGTTATTCCAGGAAAGACAGGTGTTCTGGTCCCTGCCGCGGACGGCGCATCCCTGACCAGGACGATGGAGGATGCGATCGAGAACAGGCAGCATTGGCAGAGCATGGGCCAGCAGGGCCGTCAAGCCTTTGAGAAGCAATTCAGGATCAGTGAAATGGCTAGTCGAATGCAGCAGCTCTATCTCAATGTCCTCAGCGAGCGGCGGAACAAGACCCGCCTCTCCGTTCCAACCAATCGCATTGCGACTCCGGGCGATAAGCAAATTCGGGATCATTTCAAGTCGTAGCGCCTATCAAAACAAATAGCCGACGCAACCCCGCGTGTCGCCTGGAGTAAGACATTTGAACAGCCTGGCCCGGTGCTGAAGGATTGGTTCTTTGGGGCGGAGGCCATGACCTTGTTCCCTGACGCGCTCTAGAACATCAACCCCGGATGATTGCCTGTCTCAATGCAGTCGCAAGGTGACGGACAACGTCCTACTTTTTCCTCACATCAAGTTTCAACCCCGCAACTCAAAAGAAAGGAGCAACTCTATATGTCTTCCCCTATCGCTGTAAACCACGCTGGCATTGCCTACCGAATGAGGTTTCTTCTTATCGCAAAGCGAGCGATCGATATCCTTGGAGCCGGTCTGATACTCCTCCTGCTGTCTCCAACTCTTTTGGTCGTAGCCTTGCTCATCAAGTTCTACGACAGAGGTCCGATTTTTCACAGCCGCCGGATGGTGGGCAATAAGAGCGAATTCCGTATGTTCAAGTTTCGCTCGATGTGCCTGAATGCCGATGAAGTGTTGCGCCGGGATCCGGTCCTCTGGGCGGAGTACCAAAAGAACTTCAAGCTGGATCAAGATCCTCGCATCACGCCCGTGGGGCGATTCATCCGCCGATACAGTCTGGATGAGTTGCCGCAACTGATCAACGTTCTGAAAGGTGACATGAGCCTGGTTGGGCCGCGCTCCATCACCCACGCGGAGTTAGAGAAGTACGGCCACTTTCGGCATCTGCTGCAGACCGTCAAGCCGGGACTGAGCGGATATTGGCAAACCGAAGGCCGCTCCCGTGTCTCCTACGATGAGCGGGTCAGCATGGATGTTTACTACATCAAAAACTGGTCCCTGCTGTTCGACTTGAAGATCCTGCTCAAGACGCCGCTGGTCGTACTCAGGGCCGATGGGGCCTGCTAGCACTCTGACGCGCCTCGATAGCTCCGAGATAACACCACGCCGCTTCTTGCTCGGAGCTATTCGGCTGCCAACCTGCTGGGTCATGGAGGGTTTCTCAATACCCTGTGTCCAGAGTGGCGTTCCGATCCGATCCGCAGCTTGGAGAAGCCTTGCTTCTTCCTGAACGACTCGTCCCATGAATTGGGGCGTTACTCCGGCGGCCCTTCTATCCATGCAACTCAAAGCGTCGCCATGGCGGCATAGCTCCACGTTCAGGAGTTACGCTTCCTGCCGAGTTTCTCCGTCTCCCAAAGGTCAGAGGAGATTCTTGAAAGACTGCGGGCCCGATACGGTCCGCTTGGATTAGGAACCCATGAACAAGAGAACATCCGTCGTTGTGCTTCACCCTCGCAATCTTCTTGGCGACCTCATTCAGACGGCGTTGAAGGCCGATGAAAGCGTGCATATAGCGGCCTGCTTGGAATCCACACGTCAGTTCGAGCGAGACGAGATTCCAGCTTCAGCCGAGGTGCTCCTCTTCGGCGCTGACTGGTGCGGTTCAATCAGTGAACGGCTACAGCTCATGCGCCACGTTCGATCTCTCGTACCGCATGCCAAGCCAATCATCATCAGTGGACAGCTGGATCGACAAACCGTGCTGGCGGCCTTCTCGGGGGGCGCACGAGGTGTATTGAATTCGAATACCTGCGGATTGGAACAGCTGTGCCAATGCGTGAGCAAGGTTGCGGAGGGACAAATCTGGGCAAATCAGACGCAGTTGAATTGGATTGTGAGTGCGCTCTCGGAGCGCGATCTGGCAGTTCGGCTTGCGGAAACGGGATTGAGCCAGCGACAGATCGTCGAATGGCAACTTACTCCTCGCGAGGCGGACATCGTCAAACGCCTGATTGAGGGAGTTACAAACCGAAAGATAGCGCAAGATCTGTCGCTAAGTGAGAATACGGTCAAGCGCAACCTGCTCCACGTCTTCGTAAAAACCGGGGTCTCGTGCCGCTCGGAGCTGATGTTACGAGTACTCAGTCCCAGCGAGACGGTGCAGTGACGGCATTTCGATAGTTAACATCGCCGCGCGACCCGCTGCGCGCGAATGCGTGCATTGATTCTTTGGGGATCAGGGTGC
>Ga0181529_10004429_pt1 | contig 15205 bp, 13 predicted proteins | sample PEATcosm2014_Bin_36_FD_119763 | JGI IMG/M metagenome (GOLD analysis project Ga0181529, IMG submission 119763) | Peatland microbial communities from MTU Mesocosm Facility, Houghton, MI, USA - PEATcosm2014_Bin10_30_metaG | ecosystem: Environmental > Terrestrial > Soil > Wetlands > Peat | place...
CGAGTACCCCTCGCCGTGCGCGTGCGACGGCAGGTTCAGCGGCATATCGTCGAGGAAAATGGCGATATCCGTGCCGTGGTCGAGATTGAAGCCGCGAAGAAAATACTGGTTGGCCTTGCCGCCGCCGGCGTGTTGCGTGATGATGAGACCGGGAACCGTCTCCAAAACTTCTCCAGAGCGAAGAATCGGACGATCCTGGATTTCCTCTGCGCCCACCGTTCCCTGGGTGCCGGATTCGGCAATTCCGATAAGGTCATCCTCCCGGCCCTGCACGTTGATGGTGGTGCTCACGGAGCCCACTACCAGAGAGATGCGCAGCGGCGCCGGTGCCCCGGTGGTCCCGATGGTGACAAGGATTTCTTTGGTTTCAAAACCAGGATTCGATACCACGAGTCGATAATTACCTGCATCGAGTCCAGAAATAATGAAAGAGCCGTTCGTTTGCGACTGTGCCGTTCTTTGTACAGCACCGTTTGCGCTTTGAACCTGCACGATAGCCCCGGCAATCACTGCGCCAGACGTGTCAACGACAATTCCCGATAGCTGAGGCGAATAAGCCTTATCGCTCGTGGCGACCGGGTGCCCCTGAGGATCGACGACCGTGCCGGTGAAGCGGACGCCGCCGGCTTGGGCACGGGCTCCAATGGCCCAGGCAGCAACGCAAAAGAAGAGTAGTACGATTCTTAATTTCGTGCTACCGGCCACGATGGTTCTTCGCTCCTTATATATAGACTGCGCGTGCATTAGTGTTTGTGGTTGTGTTTGTGCCCGTGGCTGTGCGCGTGCGCAAGCGCGCGCGCGGGAACGGTCATCACCAGCCGGCCGTGCTGCACGCCCTTCAATCCGATCAGACGGTCGGCAAACTGGGCCACGCGCGCCGATTGGCCGTGGACGATCAGCACCTCAAGGCAGGATTCGTGATCGAGATGGGCATGGCTGGTCGAGACCACAAGATCGTGGTTCTCGTGCTGCACTTCAGTCAGTTTTTCGGTAATGCCGTAGGTGTGGTGGTCGTAGATAAGAGTGATCGTGCCGACTACGATCGCATTGGGCTCGGCGGTCTGCTCAGCGACAAGACGATCGCGGATCAAGTCTCTAAAGGCCTCGGACCGGTTGGTGTAACCCCGCCGGCTGATGGAGCGGTCAAACCGCGTCAAAAGGTCCGAATCGAGCGCAATGCCTATTCTGCTTAAAACGCCCATCACGGCTCCAGGAACAGAAATCGACTCTCCAGGGAAAAGTATAGAGTAGCACTAAAACTAAACTCGTGCTACCGCCGCACCACCCCACTGACTTGCTGTCGTTTGCAAAATTGCTCCGCGGACCGATGAGAAGAACTTCAGATTCACCACATTGGCCTGGGATGAAACTCCAAAGGCCGGCTCTTCGGCGAATCTACTTTGCGTTGTATTCCGCGTCCGTGACCTTATCCATCCACGCCACGCCAATGCCCTTGTCATCCACTTCCTGCATGGCCAGGTGCACCATGGTGTTGCAGGCTGCCGCGCCGTGCCAGTGCCGCGCGCCGGGTTCAATCATCACCGTGTCTCCGGGATGAATCTCTTGTATCGGCTCGCCCTGCTTCTGCACCAGCCCTAGCCCCGTGAGCACGTGCAACACCTGCCCGAGTGGATGCGTATGCCATGCCGTGCGCGCGCCGGGCTCAAAGCTGACGCGATAGAGACGCACCCGCGAGGGTTCGGCGCCAACGGCAATCTCATCCACCCAGACATTTCCACTGAAATAGTCCGCCTCGCCCTTGCGGCTGGCTCGATCTTTACTGCTCATAATTCTCATGGGAACCTCCACGCGCATGCGCAGCTTCGATTGTAATAAGGCAACCCGCGCAATGCACCTTGAGCATTCCTTCAGGGGCTTTAGAGGCTGCGGAAAGAGGTCTGAATTTGATTTTGGCGAGGAGTGGAGTTTTGCAGGATCTGATAAGAAACAGGGTGTCGAATGGACCTGGATTGAATGATTAGCGGGAAGGTGCGGCAAGGATTGTGGTCATAAATTCAGCAAGTTAGCGTCCGCTTCGCGGACATGGCAAGTTAGCGAGTTGGCGGCGGCATTGCCAAGCGAAGGTTTCATACCACTTGGGTCGGCAACGCCCGTGAAGCCGCCGCTGATTTAGATGTGCTGACGGCCCCGCGAGAGGCGCATTCCGCTAATGTCCACACGCAGAACGGCCACCCCGAAGGGTGGCCGTTCCGCGTCCGTGCCGAAAAAGGAAAGCGGTTTAGCGCTCGCCTTTCCGCCAGTTGATCAAATCGCCAAGGGTTGTCGTCGAGCTGGAGACCGGATGCTTGTGCGTATCCGCCTTGTAGTTCTCCACCTGGGCGCGGCTGGCTTCGTGGCCCACTGCACGCAGGCTCAAGCCCACCTTTTTCTCCTCGACATTGATCTTGATGATCTTGAAGTCGTGCTCCAGGCCCGTCTCAAGCTTCGAGCCGCCGTCGTCGCCGGCCTCGGAGATGTGGCAAAGACCCTCCACGCCCTCCGCGATCTCGACAAACGCGCCGAACTGCGCCGTCCGCAGCACCTTGCCGTGGACCACGTCGCCCACGCGATGCGTGGCGAAGAAGCTCTCCCACACGTCGGGCTGCAGTTGCTTGATGCCCAGGCTGAGGCGGCGATTCTGTGGCTCAACGCCGAGAACGACAGCCTTCACCTTTTCGCCCTTCTTCACGATCTCCGAAGGATGCTTCACGCGCTTGGTCCAGCTCAGGTTTGAGACGTGAACCAGGCCGTCGATGCCATCCTCGATCTCGATGAAGGCGCCGAAGTCGGTGAGGTTGCGAACGCGCCCCTCGACCACGGTGCCGGTGGGATATTTCTCGGTCAGGTTCTCCCAGGGATTCTCGAGCAGTTGTTTCATGCCCAGCGAAATGCGGCGGTCGGCCGGATTCACGCTCAGCACAACTGTCTCGACCTCGTCGCCCGGTTTTACCAGTTTTGACGGATGCTTGAGGCGCTTGGACCAGGTCATCTCCGAAAGATGCACCAAACCCTCGATGCCCTGTTCCAGCTCCACGAACGCGCCGTAGTCGGTGACCGAAAGAACGCGACCCTTGACGTGCGCGCCCACCGGGTAGCGCTCGGTTGCGTCCAGCCACGGATCCGGCGTCAACTGCTTGAAGCCGAGCGAAACGCGCTGCTTGTCCTTGTCGAACTTCAGCACTTTTACCTGGATCTCGTCGCCTACGTTTACCAGATCGCGGGGATGCGTCAGCCGTCCCCAGCTCATGTCGGTAATGTGCAGCAAGCCGTCGATGCCGCCCAGGTCGACAAACGCGCCGTAGTCGGTCAGGTTCTTCACCGTGCCGGTAAGGATCGTGCCTTCGCCCAGGTGCTCGAGAGTGGTGGAGCGCTTGGCGTTCTGCTCTTCCTCGAGAATTTCCTTGCGGCTGACCACGACGTTGCCGCGCTTCTTGTTCAGCTTGATGACCCGGATCTCAATCTGCTGACCCAGGTAGCCGTCCAGGTTGCGCACCGGACGAATCTCAAGCTGCGAACCGGGCAAGAACGCCTTCAGGCCGATGTCCACCGTAAGGCCGCCCTTGACGCGGCTGATCACAGTGCCGATCATCGGGGTCTTGTCGTTGGCGGCCTTTTCGATCGTGTCCCACACCCGCAAACGCTGCGCGCGCTCGTAGCTGACCAGATAGCCGCCTTCCGGCTCCTCGCGCTCGATGACCACATCAATCACGTCGCCGGGGTTGAACCTGACCGCTCCGGTGTGATCCAGAACCTGCTCCAGCGGCACCAAGCCTTCGGACTTCAGGCCCACGTCTACCACCAGGTGCTTCTCGGTCTGTTTGATCACGGTGCCGGAGACAATCTTGTCTCCATAGGCCTCGACGGCTGCCGCCTCGGCGGCCTGCTCACGCTCAAAAGCTGCCAGCGCGGCAGAAAAGTCGTCCATGGACTCAAGTCCATGCTCGGGGGCCTTGGCGTGCGTGGCTATAGGAGCCGCTGCTGCTTCGGCTGCTGGCGCCTCGGGTGCCGCTTGCGCCTCGGATACAGCTGGCGCTTCAGATACAGCTGGCGCCTCGGGTGCCGCTTGCGCCTCGGAAACTGCTGACGCTTCTGAAACTGCTGGCGCTTCGGATACAGCTGGCGCTTCGGATACTGCTGCCGGCGTCTCGGGTGTTGCCTGCACCACAGTTTCAGGTGCGGTCTCTTCGGCGGGCGCGGCCTCCACTGTTTCGGCCTGGGCTACAGGCTCGGTTGGGGCATCGGCGTCCAGCGCGGGTACTTCGACTACTTCGGCGGTCTCGGGGTTGGACGTGGATTCGTACAACGGCTGCTCAAGCTCCGTCGCAGGTTCTAGCGTGGGTGTTTCCAATGTGGTGTTCAGGGTTATGCTCTCGGGTTCGGGATTGAGGACGTTTGCCATTGCTGCGGGCTCCGGAATTCCTTGCTCCCTCAGCCAACCTTGCTGGCCAGGGGTGGCTTCCTCGCTGCGATTGCTGCAACTGGAGATGCCAAATGGCCGTGCCCCTGCCTTTGCTATCCGTGACCGAACCGGGAGTTTTTTCCGAGAGGGAGCGCCGCCCAGCTGGATGCTGGCGCAGTAAAAAACTCCTGGTCTCCTAGAAACACAACCGGCAGGCTACGGCTTGCTGGAGGGCGGCCGCAACTTACTGCTGGAATCCGCGCAGGAAGCTACGCTCACGAGTGTACCAACCCAGGCAACCCAAGGTCAATCCAACCCCATGGTCAGAAAGGCCTGTGTGCCGCGTTTCAAGCTAAAATTCACACGAGTGCCGATTGATTCCGCGAACGGCTGCGACTTCAATTCCAGTATTCGGAAACCGCGGGCGCCCGGCTCTCGCTTGCGAAACCTGGGAATTGAGGAAGCTCGCACTCAAAGGAGCTTAAACCTCGCACTCAGGAACTCAAGATAAAACCGCGATCGAGAATCCCTTCTATACTGATTTGAACGGACGAGCCGCAATGGATCATCTCTGGACTCCCTGGCGCTATGCTTACGTCACTTCGGCGGATACCGCCGTGCGGCCCGGTGTTCCCGAGAGTCTCGCCGCGTGGCCCGGCGACCTGGGCTGCGTCTTCTGCAATCTGATTGCTTCTATCGACTTCGCCATTGCCAATGGCATGGACGCCGATCGGGCAGAAGCGGCGGGCGGGCTCATCCTGCGCGGAAAGCACTGCTTCATCTGCCTCAACGCCTACCCATACACCTCAGGCCATTTGATGGCGATGCCCTACGCGCATCTTGACCGCCTGGGGGCCCTGCCCACCGAAACCGCCCACGAACTCATCGATCTTGCCCAGCGTACGGAGAGAGCTCTGGAGCGCATCTACAAGCCGCACGGCTTCAACTTCGGCATGAATGTCGGCAAAGCCGGCGGCGCCGGCGTGGCTGGCCATCTGCACCTGCACGCGTTGCCCCGCTGGGCCGGCGACACCAACTTCATGACCACGGTTGGCGAGACCCGCGTTCTGCCGGAAGACCTTGAAATTACCTGGAAGCGCATGCGCGAAGCATTTGCGGCGGGGCCGGCTTAACAAAGTTCGCGCGGGCTGCCCGATCTGCGCCATTCTCAATTGCCTTGTTCCACATTGAAACACGATTTCCAAAAGGGAATCTGCTTCGCTGAATTTCCCTCCGGCACGGGCGCGTTCCGCTGGCCGTTTGACGATAGATACATTTAGACCATCGTCCCCGGAGGTTCAGCCAGTGCTCGCGTTCGCCAACACGGGTGGTCCAGGCCAGGAGTCTACTGAAACCGCGAATGGGGATCAGGTGGGCGCTTCGTCCTTCCCTGACCAGTGCGAGGACTTCGAGAGCACGTCAATACCCAATCGAGGCATCGTCATCGGCCTTCTGGTTTCCGGCCTTCTCTGGGCCGCCATCCTCTTCGCCGCTCGCACGCTCTGGCTGTGGCTGCGCTAGACTTCAGCCCTATCTCCCTCCGCATTCGCGCCATCGCCCAGCAGGGTCCGCGACCACTCTTCCGACTCCATCTCGCGCACATCCGGTTGCAGCTTCACAACCTCGGCGAGCTCTCCATTCGCATGCGCCAGCTCGCCCAGTTGCCGGCCATACGAGAAAACTCCGCCTTTGCCCTCGATCGACCCGAGAAACTTGTTGTAATAGTCCACGCTATTCCCAAGAGCATTGCCAAGACGCGCCACGTGCCCCTGCGCAACCACGAGCTTTTCGTAAATTCTCTTGCCCATCTCGTGGATCGCCTTGGCGTTCTTGGTGATCTCCATTTGCTGCCAGCCGAACTCGACCGCGCGCAGCAGCGCTATCAGCGTTGTAGGCGTGGCCATCACCACTTGATTTTGCGCGCTGAATTCAATCAATGAAGGATCGGCTTCCAGTGCAGCGCTGAATAGCGCCTCGCTGGGCAAGAAGCAGACCACAAAATCCGGAGCTTTTTCAAACTGCTTCCAATACGCCTTGCCTGACAACTCCTTCAGATGCTCCTTCACGCGCCGCGCATGAGTTGCGAAGCTCAGCTTCTGCGCGGCCGGATCGGTGCTGCCCGTGGCGTCGAGGAATGCATCGAGCGGAGTTTTGGCATCCACCACAATCTCGCGTCCATTCGGCAACTGAATCGTCATGTCGGGGCGCAGCAGCCTGTCGTCTTCGTTGCGCGCCGTCACTTGCTCTGAGAAGGAGCAGTACTGCACCATGCCCGCGTACTCCACGCAGCGCTTGAGTTGCAGCTCACCCCAGTTGCCGCGGGTCTTGGGAGCACGCAGCGCCGAGATCAATTGCGCGGTCTCGTGCTTGAGCGCATCGAGCGACGCGGGAATCGAGCTTTGCATGGTCTCGACCAGCGTCTTTACCTCCGAATAGGCGCCGGAGCGTTTCACCTCCATTGCGCGGGTCTGCTCGTCCAGGCTCTTCAGCGCGGCGCCCAGCGGATCGAGCATAGTCTTGATCGCCAGTTCCTTGGCTTCAAGGGTCTGTTTCGCGTCTTTGGCTTGTCCGCCAAGCTCCTGTTTTGCCAGCGTGAGAAAACTCTGATTGTTGGCGCTCAGTGCCTTGGCCGCCAGATCTCCGAAGGCTTTTTCCATATCGGCCTGCATCTGCGCGTATTTGTTTTTTTCCGCCGCAACCTGAGCCTCCATTGCGCGCAGTTCGCCCGTCAGATGCGTGACCGTCTCCTGCAGGCCCCTCGCCGCCTCTGCCTGCGCCGCTCTTTCTGCCTCAAGCCCTGCCACCCGCTCGCGCAGCAACCGGCATTCCGCCTGGCCTGCGGCTCTTCCAAGCCAATAGCCCAGCAGCACCCCGGCAAACACCGCAATCGCCCCTAAAATCAAAGACTGCATCCCATAGCCCTCTTCGCCGAATATACGCCTTCGCCCCTGTGCATTTCCCGCCAAATTCGGCAGCTTTTCTTTTCCGTGTTCCCTGTTCCCTATTCCCTGTTCCCTCGCCGCTTTACACACCCCAACCCACCCGGTAGACTTGAAGTTTCGGGGCCATTCGCTTTTTTTTCTGCGCGATGGTTGTCTTTTCCTGCCTTGGGCCGTTATCGTAGGCAGGCGGAATGGGATCGCTCATAAAGCCCCCCGGAAAGTGTCTCGATTTTCCAAAATTACGAGGAGAAGCACAGTATGGCCGTTGAAGAGAAAGTAAAGCAGATCATCGTCGAGCAGTTGCAGGTGGACGAAGCCGAGGTAACCCCTGGCGCCAGCTTCCAGGAAGACCTGGGCGCCGACTCGCTGGACGTGGTCGAACTGGTAATGCAGTTTGAAGAAGCCTTCGATCTCGAAATTCCCGACGAAGACGCCGAGAAGATCAAGACCGTCAAGGACGCCACCGACTACATCGAGAAGAACGCGAAAGGCGGCAAATAGCCCTTGGCGCGCAGAGTTGTCATCACCGGCCTTGGGCTGGTGTGCGGTGTCGGCAACACCGCTCCCGAAGTGTGGCAGGGTCTTCTGGCCGGGGTCAGTGGCATGGGGCCGATTCATGGCTTCGATATCACCGGCTTTCCAGTTACCTTCGCCGCCGAGGTCAAGAATTTTGACCCGCTGAATTTTGTCGACAAGAAGGAAGCGCGCAAAATGGGGCGCTTCATCCACTTTGCCTTCGCCGCCACCCAGGAAGCGATGGCCCAATCGGGTCTCCGGATCACCCCGGAGAATGCCGAGCGCGTCGGTGTTTTTATCGGCTCGGGCATTGGCGGATTCGAGATCATCGAGCGCGAGCACTCCAACCTGCTTGCCGGCGGCCCGCGCAAAATTTCTCCCTTCTTTATTCCCGCAGTCATCGTAAACATGGCAGCCGGCCAAATCAGCATCCGTTACGGCGCCCAGGGGCCCATCTCGGCCACGGCCACGGCCTGCGCCACCAGCGCTAACTCCATCGGCGATTCGGTGCGCATGATCATGCACGGCGATGCCGATGCTATGATCGCCGGCGGCGCCGAGGCCTCGGTCACGGCGCTCTCGGTCGGCGGCTTTGCAGCCATGCGCGCTCTGTCCACGCGCAACCAAGAGCCCACGCGCGCCAGCCGCCCCTTTGACAAGGACCGCGACGGTTTTGTCATCGGCGAAGGCGCAGGCATCCTCATTCTTGAAGAGCTGGAGTTTGCCAAGGCCCGCGGCGCAAAGATTCTGGCTGAAGTGATCGGCTACGGCATGAGCGCCGACGCCTATCACATGACGGGCATCGCACCGGAAGGCGCAGGCGCCCAGCGCGCCATGAGAGCGGCGTTGAAAGACGCTGGCATCAAGCCGGAAGAAGTCGGCTACGTCAACGCGCACGCCACTTCAACCCCGGCAGGCGACGGCAACGAGTCGCGCGCCATAGAACTGGTCTTCGGCGAACACGCCACCAGCCACAAGCTCAAGATCTCCGGCACCAAGTCAATGCATGGCCATTTGCTCGGCGGCGCCGGCGGCCTTGAAGCCGGCATCACCGTGCTGGCTTTGCAGAACCAGATGCTGCCGCCCACCATCAACCTAGAAAACGTCGACCCCGCGTGCAAGCTCGACTATGTGCCCAACAAGGCCATAGCCCACAGCTTCGACATCGGCCTGTCGAATTCCTTCGGCTTCGGCGGCATCAACGCCACGCTGATCATGCGGCGGTGGACGGAGTAAGAACAGCTTCTAGCTTTTAGCTGCTAGCTGCTAGCTCGTCCGGCGATCGGCATTCTCAAAGAAATCGGCGCGCATTCATCCCGAATGTGCGCCGATTTGTTTTGGATTAACTGATTAAGACTCACGAAGGAACCCGCTGTCAGCTGACTTGCTGACTCGCTAACCCCGCACTGCCTCTCAGCCCCTGATCGCCGCGGTTGCCACGCCCAGCAGCACAATCACCGCCCACCATCCAAACACTGCAATGTAGCCCGAGCCGCGCTTCACGCCTGCCACGGTCGCGATTCCCATGCTCATCAGCACCAGTGTCCAGATGGTAATTGCATCCATCGAGGTGGCCAGTGCGTAGAGCGCCTTGTTGGTCTCAACCGGATCGAGAAATGCCCCCAGGTTGGTTGGCGCAAAGTTTTTGATGTTGAACGACTCCGGCGCCATCCCCGCAAGAATCACCACAACCCCCAGCAGGGATTTGAAAATCGATGGCAGCATTGCATAAAACCACACCGCGAAAACGCTGCCGAATGTCGCCTTCCCTCCGAGGACAAAGTTGATGGTGCCCATCAACACCACCGACACAACGGCGGCCACCAGCATCAACATCACCGGGCTGGCGATGAAGACACCCTCGGTAATGTACAAGGAGATCTTCGCGCCCATCTCGCGCTGTTCCGGCGTCGCCTGCGCCATGCGTTCCGTCGCCTTGGGGTCCAGGCGAATCTGGTTGTCTACCACCTGCTGCATCCCGATCATCGAGTAAATAACCGCAAAGAGTATGTAGCCAACCACCGCCATGATCAGCAGCGGCATCCACCAGCTCTTATTGCCACGCTTGATGTCTTCAAAGGTCTTCGACGGTGCGGCAAACGTGTCCGCAACGCGCTGCCATTGACTGAGTCCGACGGTGGGCTCGGCCGCAGGTTGCACTTCCATATCGCTCATGAATTCACCTTTCGCCAAAAACAAAATCGGCCTCGCCCGCGATTGTAAACGCGCCCGGGGAAAAAGTCGCAATCAATTTATGGCATCGGATCAAAACACGACGATGGAACCAGGATCGGCTGGCGCCGAACGTCAGGCTCTAGCGGCCCTGCGAGGGGAATACCCCGGCCGCAAGATCGGCGGGCAGTTGACTACCGGGCTTTTCGGTGGCTGGTTGCGCCGCTTTGCGCCGCGTGCCCGTACCGCCTGTGACTGGCTCTCCGCTTTTGTGCGCGGCCCTGGCCGGCGCGTAGCTCTTGTAAACCGTAATGTGGAAGCAGGCCTGCTGAAACTCTTCTTCCACGTCGATCTTGCCCGCCTGTTCGAGGCCCAGCAGTTGGCGGCGCATCCAGGCCATCTCCTGGCGGCTCAGCCCTTGCTTGGCAATGTCGACAGTTGCCCCGGTCAGGTGCGGGCTCACCACGTCGCCTTCCGCCGCGGCCGCATTGCCGTTGGTATTCATCAGCCGCTTCTGGTACTCCACGGTCCGCACCGCCGAGCTCACCTCAATCGGCTTGTGAAATACGGTTGCATGGGCCCGCGCCAGGTCGGCCAGGAAGCGTGCCGTCCAGGGACGGCAGTAGCGATGGTTCTCAATCAGGTCCGGATTCACGGTCAGCGCCGTCGAGGCAGGCAAGGGAACCAGCAGCTTATTCTCAATGCGGCTGGATAGATCGGCCTCATCCAGAATCCGTTCCAGTCCGTCGGTCTCGAGGCGCGCGTTCTGCCGTTCAAGCGATGCCAGCGACCCGCGCAGCGACGCCGGCATCCCGGCCCCGTTCAGATGCAGTGAAGCAGTCTCCTCCAGCGGGGGCGTTTCCAGCGTTTCCGTTTCGATTGCGTCCGGCATGCCCAGCGATTTGAGCGATCTTTGCGCCGTCGTCCTGTCCGTGGCATCCCCTGCGGCAGCGGGCTCGGCCGCTGAAGGCACGCGCGTCCGAAAGGAGTTCTCGCCCGCCGCGGCAGCGCCGGAATCCCGCCCCGTCAACCTCGCGTTCGCGCTGTCGCCTTCCAGTTGCTTGCGCGCAGCCGCCAGTCCCGCCTCGTATCCGGTTTTGTAACCGGCTTCGTAGCCTGAATCGGCGCCCGCCTCCACCGGCGCATGGGCTGGCCGTCTGTCCGACGTGTACCGCGCCTTGCGCTCCGTGGCGCGGACTTCCGGGCGCAGCTTCGAACGGCGCCCCGATTCCCGCACAGTTCTCCAGGAGCCCGTCCGCGAGCCTTCCCTCAAACCGGCGATTGACCCGGTCCTGGAACCTGCGCTTGAACTTGTTTTTGGAGCAGGCTTCCGCGCGGCCGCGCGGGTTCCGGCTGAGGTTTTCCCCTGAGCCTGCGCAGGCTGAACCGGTGAGCCAACGGCTGAGGCAGCCGACACCGTCGCCAGAAAGATAGCGAATAGAAAGGTCCGGCGCATTGCGGAGTATGCGGACAATCGAGAGCTTCTCCAGTGTAGCCCGATCCGTCCTCACCTCTGAGTACCTAGCCGGATTCGGATTCGTCTGATAACTGGACGCACCGGCGCCGCTTTCGTTTGCCCTGGGGATCATATCCAGTCCAGCACCAGGATGGCCCGCAGCCCGTAAACCCTTATAAATAAAGACACAGCGGACGAATCTCCAAACCTTATCTTGGTGCCTTTTGGGTTTGGATGGGACCAAGCAAACGCACTCGCATGGCCCTGAAAGCTAGAAGCTAGGAGCTAGAAGCTGCCCTCGTCAACATGTATCGCACCGCCGCCTCCAGCTCGGCTGCCGACACATCTTCCACCACGCCCGCATCGCCAATCCCCAGGGGCAGAATGAACCGTCTCACCCCGCCCACATTCTTCTTGTCCGCGCCGGTAGCCGCCACCACCTTCGCCGGTCGCAACTTCAGCGCCGGCAGTGGCCCATAGAGATAGATCAGCCGTTCGAGCCGTACGAATTGCGCCTCGGAAATCGTTCCCCGCTGCCGCGCCAGATGAAGCGCTGCGATCATGCCCCACGCCACAGCCTCCCCGTGCAGCAGCGCCTTGTAACGGGTCGCCTGCTCGATCGCGTGGCCCACCGTGTGGCCAAAATTCAGAATCATCCGCAAACCGGCCTCGCGCTCGTCCTGGTTCACCACGCCGGCCTTCATGCGGATCGACGCCGCAATCACCTTCTCCAGCGCCTTCGCGTCCCGGCCCACAATCGCGCGCGCGTTCTCTTCCATAAAGTGCACCAGCGCCCGGTCGCGGATCATGCCGGCCTTCACGCTCTCCATCAGCCCGGCCTTCAGCTCGCGCTCCGGCAGCGTGCCCAGCACGCCGATATCGGCAAACACCGCCCGCGGCTGGTGAAAGCTCCCCACCAGGTTCTTGCCCTCGGGCAGGTTCACGCCCGTCTTGCCGCCCACCGAAGAATCCACCTGCGCCAGAAACGTCGTCGGTACCTGCACGTATCGAATTCCGCGCATGAAGATCGCGGCCAGAAACCCGCCCATATCGCCCACAATGCCGCCGCCAAAGGCGATCAGCAAACTTCCGCGATCCGCCCCCGCGCGCAGCATCTCCCGCGCCAACCGCTCCACACTCGCCATGGTCTTGAACTTCTCGCCGGCAGGCAGAAACAGCGCCGTGGGAGGCTCGCGAAACGAAGCGAGGAACCGCTCGCTCCACAGCGCCCAGATGCTCGGCGAGGTCAGTACAAAAACCCGCCGCGGTAGCCTGCCGATAGCCCGCTCAATGCGCGGCGCCAGCGTCTCCAGCAGGCCGCTGCCCGCAACCACTTCATATTTCGCCGTTGGCGTCTCTACTCGTATCGTTTGCACCCTTCAATCCTAAATGCACACCATCACCCGCTCCGATTCGACGCCTCCAACTCCCAGCCCGAAGCATTTCGGGAACTGAACTTGCTGCAGCCTGCAACTATTGACGTAGCATTCTTGTCATGCAGCCAGAACTGATAGACAATAAAGATAGAGGTTCCCCGCATATTTCCCCGTGCTTTCTGCCGCTTCTGAGCTGCTTGTCACGCAGCATCCCTCCAGCCACTCAAAGCATCCAGCTCAAACCGAGAGAATCTAATCGAGCGAGTGGACTTCTGTTCTGAGGAGGATCGCGATGGCACAGACAGCTTTCAGCGAAGACACCGTGACGGACGTACAGGAAGGGCCCCACCTGTGGCCCTCCATCGACAGGCTTGTTCGCGATGACCGCGAAGATACGAGACCTGGCGCGATTGCGGCCCCTGTCAGCGCCCGGCGCGCTGAAGTGCGCATGGGCCGAGCCGAGAATGAAACCGGCCTGGTGTGGATTACCGCTGTCTTCATGGCCATCTTTCACATAGGCGCGATTGCCGCGCTCTTCTTCTTCAGTTGGACAAACCTGATTGTCGCGATAGTCCTGTATGTGTTTGCCATCAACTTTGGAATCGGCATGGGCTATCACCGTCTACTGGTTCACCGCGGTTATCAGGTGCCCAAGGCGGTTGAGTATTTCCTCTCCGTCTGCGGCACGCTGGCACTGGAGGGCGGACCGATCGCCTGGGTGGCGACCCACCGCATCCACCATCAACACAGCGACAAGGCGGGTGACCCGCACACGCCGCAGGAAGGGACCTGGTGGGCGCACATGGGTTGGATCATCTCCGGCCGCGCGCTCAACACCGAGACGGCTGCGCTGGCCCACTACGCGCCCGATCTTGCCAAAGACCGCTTCCTCGTCTGGCTGAGCAAATACCATTGGGTGCCGTTGTCGCTGCTCGGGGCTTTGCTGCTGGTTGTGGGGACTCTTGTTGGCGGCATCAAAGCCGGCATCGGCCTTTTCCTGTGGGGCATTTTTCTGCGCGTCACGCTTGGCCTGCATGCCACCTGGCTGGTCAACTCCGCAACCCACCTGCACGGCGGACGCCGATTCGAAACCCGCGACGACTCGCGCAACAGCTGGTGGGTGGCTCTGCTTACCGGCGGCGAAGGCTGGCACAACAACCACCACGCCTATCCCGTGTCAGCACGCCACGGCCTTGCATGGTATGAGTTCGATCCCAATTACTACGGCATCTGGCTGATGAAAAAGGTCGGCTTGGCTCGCCAGGTGAAGATAGCCAAGTTTACCCGCAGAGATCCCGACGAGACCGGCCCCCGGGTGACTCATATGACGACGTCGTGATGGCTCGCGATCCTGCTCTGGTTTTCGAACCGCGATCTGTCCACGCGTTCGCGGCGAAAGCGTAGAGCTGCTTCAAATCACCCCAGCCAGAAAAGCGGAATCAACCCGGCCGCGGCCAGGCCGATCAGGAACAGCAGGCTCTGCAAGCCCGTCTTCTTGTCGGCGAGGCTGTAGGCGTAGATCCCTTTCACCACGTTGTTGCTTGCAGCGGCAATCAGGATCGCGCCCGCGGCGACCTTCACCGGAGTCAGCGATCCGGCCGCCTGCGTCAGTCCCATGATGAACGGGTCCACGTCGCTGACGCCCATGATCGCCGCCAGCGTGTACACGCCGCCCTGGCCCAGATACGTCACGGCCAACTGGGTAATAATCAGCATGGCCAGAAACAACCCGGCAAACATGAATGCCGTCACCAACTCGAGCGGATTCTTCGGATCGGATTCACGCTGCACATCCGCCGTACTCTTGTCCGCGCGCCGCGACCAGAGCCAGCCGCAAAGCAGCGCCACCGCCGCTAGTACAACAAACGGCGCCCACAGCACAGTCAGCAGTTGCCGGTTGAACAAGGCCAGCAGCGCCGCCAGCCGCAGATACATCACGCCGCAAGCAATCAGGATGCCGCCCGAGAACAGATGCGGATGCTCCTCGCGCGCGGCCCGCCTGGCTATAACCACCGTCGTCACCGTCGAAGAATATGCGCCGCCCAGCAGCGCGGCCAGCACAATGCCGCCCTGTCCCTTGGTCATTTTTTGCAGCACATAACTTGCGTAAGAGATGGCGCTGATGGCCACCACCACCAGCCATGTCTTGAAAGGATTGATGTGGAACTGGCCGAACTCCTGGTTGGGTAGCGCCGGAAGAATCACTCCGCTCAGCAGCAGAAACTTCGCGAACGTAAATATCTCGTTGGGCGCGATCGTTGTTGCCAGCTTCTCCAGAGTGGCTTTCAAATCCAGCAGCAGCAGGCTGGCAACGGCTAGCGTGGTTGCAATCCAGAAATGCCCG
>Ga0181529_10004432_pt1 | contig 15197 bp, 9 predicted proteins | sample PEATcosm2014_Bin_36_FD_119763 | JGI IMG/M metagenome (GOLD analysis project Ga0181529, IMG submission 119763) | Peatland microbial communities from MTU Mesocosm Facility, Houghton, MI, USA - PEATcosm2014_Bin10_30_metaG | ecosystem: Environmental > Terrestrial > Soil > Wetlands > Peat | place...
ATTGCAAGATCATCGCTTGGTTCCCGGCGTCAAGATTCGATAGCGCCTCGTCCAAAATCAGAAGACGCGGGCCGAGCGCTAGCGCCCTGGCGATCGCCAGCCGCTGCCGCTGCCCGCCGCTGAATTCCAGCGGCCGTTTGTGCTCCCATGCGGGGTCCAGGCCCACTTGCTGCATTAATATCAATGCACGTTCACGCCGCTGCGATTTCGTCCCCTCTTTCTGGATTAACAGCGGCTCCGCGATAATCTCGCAGGCCGACAGTCGCGGGTTCAGGGCCGACGACGGGTCCTGGAAAATCAGCTGAACTTCGCGCCGCATCGGGAAAAGTTCCGTCGCACTGAGTGCGGCCAAATTCTTTCCTGCGAACTCAATCGTTCCCGCGCTCGGGCGCTCCAGCAGAGCAATGCATCGCGCGAGACTGGACTTGCCCGCGCCAGATTCCCCTACCACCGCCAGCGTCGTCGCTGGAAAAATCGTAAGGGAAACATCCTGAAACGCATGAACTGCAGTCCGCTTGCGTGAAAAAGGCCGCCGCTGCACATATTCTTTGCTCAGGTTGCAGACGCGCAAGAGCGGCGCGATCTGGCTGACGTTTGAAGGCGGCGCCGCCATCATCCTTTGCTCCTGTCGTTCTCGTATCGAGGCGCAAAGATCATCTACGTAGCCATCTCGAAATCAATTTCTTCAGCAAGGCGCGCCGGCGGCGTCGTGCGCAGCATCGTCCGCGTGCAGGTGTGCGAGGGATTCCGATACAACTGCTCGAATGGTCCCTGTTCCACGATTCGGCCGTTCTCCATCACCATCAGCCGGTCCGCGAGCCTCGCCTGCACTTCCGGCGCGTGGCTGATCAGCAGAATCGCAATGCGCATCTCACGCTGCAATTCCCGCAGCAAAGCCAGAAATTCGTTCTGGCTGCGCGCGTCCAGCGAAGCCGCAGGTTCGTCGGCGATCAACAAGGCCGGCTTGCACGCCAGCGCCTGCGCCAGGACCACGCGCTGCCGTTGCCCTCCGCTCAACTGGTGCGGATACGCTGAAAAAATCCGCGGCGTGTTCGGCAACCCAACCCGCACGAGAGCCATTTCCGCATCGGCGCGACAACGCTGCCATTTCCAATCGTGGTGCGCGTGAATCACTTCCGCCACCTGCTCTCTCGCATTCATCACGGGGCTCAGCGCAAGCTCCGGCTCCTGGAACACCAGCGAAATTCCCGATCCGCGGATGGCGCGCAGCGCATTCCGGTCCGTCGTGAGCAGCTCCTTCCCGCGAAACTGGACTGAACCCGACACGTGAGCCTGGCTCTTTGAAAGCAGACCAAGCAAGGCGAGTGCGATGCTCGTTTTTCCGCATCCCGATCCACCCATCAAGCCCAGGACTTCGCCCTCGCCGATTTCAAAACTCACATTCTCCACCGCGCGCTGCTGGCCCGAGCTAGTCCCGCGATAGGAGACATTCAAATCTTGAACTCGCAGCAAAACTTCCATCAAATCAAATCCTTCGTGCGCATATTTCGCGCGTAATCAGTGCCAATCAGCCCGAGCTTCAGCCAGCGCATCGCAATCGCGTTCGAGCGAACTCCGACGCATGTCGCCGCCAGCGCGGCTTTGGCAGGCTTCACCTATTAAGGTAGGGGTGCACTGTGCGGGTGTCGATGGGCCGCAGACCGCCGGTAGCCCGGTAAGTTACTGGTACCAAAGTACTAAGACAGTACACGCCGGTGAAATTCACACAGGAGCCCTTGCAAAATCACAGCGCGCCTGTACGCCCTCTTGCGGCGAATAACCTCATGTCGCGAGCCGCAGTCTTGCGGCTTTCATTTCACGACGGCCGTCCCGCGCCCAGCATACCGAGCCAGAATCTGATCAAGCTCTGGCGCGCGAATGGGCTTGGCCAAATAGTCATCCATGCCGCCGGCAAGACAAAGTTCCTGATCGCCCTTCATCGCATGCGCCGTCAGCGCTACTACCGTCAGGTGTTCACCCGTGAGCTTTTCCTTTTCTCGAATCCTGGCGGTCGCCTCCATACCATTCATTTCCGGCATCTGTATATCCATCAGGACCAAATCGTAGCTTTCCTTCTCCAGTGCCGTCAGAGCTTCACGGCCGGTGCCCGCAACCACTACGCGATGGCCTCTTTTTTCAAGCATGCGCGTAGCCAGCCGCTGATTTACTAGGTTGTCCTCGGCCAGCAGTATGCGCAATCCTGCGGTTGGCACGCGCTCACTATGCAATGAGAAACGAGTAATCAGCGGAATTGCCTCCTTTTGATCGCGCGCCCCCACCACGCGCGCAATCGCCTGGTGCAACTCCGACGGCCGGATCGGTTTCAGCAAATAGGCTGACACACCCAAGTCTTTGCAACGCTCGGCGTCTCCGCGAGCCCCGGCCGATGTGAGCATCACGATGGCCGCAGTCGATAATTCCGGCGTGTGCCGGATTCGCTCGACGAGTTCGAATCCGTCCATTCCCGGCATGTGCATATCGGTGAGAATCAGCGCGTACGCTTCCCCGGCCTTGCTGGCGGCACACAGTTCCGCTAGAGCCTCTTCACCGCTTTCCACGGATTTCGCTTTCATCGCCCAACCCTTCAGCACCCCTTCGAGAATCCGGCGATTGGTGGCATTGTCATCGGTGACCAGCACTTTGACGCCGCGTAGAATTTCAGGTGGAGCGATCGTTGCTATCGGCGCTTTCCCACCAACATGCTTGAACTGCACCGTGAAGTGGAATTGTGTTCCCCGGCCAATTTCACTTTCCACCCAGATCTTGCCGTCCATCATGCTCACCAAGCGGGATGAGATGGTCAGTCCCAGCCCGGTTCCACCGTACTTGCGAGTCGTGGATGTATCGGCCTGCGTGAAAGGATCAAATATCAGTTTTTGTTTCTCCGCAGGGATGCCGATCCCGGTGTCGGAAACCGTAAAGCGCAGCAGACTCTCGTCGCCATCTTTGATCTGCAATTGGACACTCAGAGCCACCTCGCCTTTGTCAGTGAACTTGATGGCGTTACCCACCAGGTTTACTAGCACCTGCCGCAAGCGGCTGGAATCGCCTCGCACGACTTCTGGAACTCCGGGCGCAATCTCGCAAAGCAGTTCCAATCCCTTTTCCTCGGCGCGTAAAGCCATCGTCTTCAGCATCGTTTCCAGACAATCCCGTAAATTGAAATCCACTGCTTCCAGGTCAATCTTTCCCGCCTCGATCTTCGAAAAGTCCAGAATGTCGTTGATTACCGTGAGTAGGGAATCGGACGACATTTTGACCGTATCGAGATACTCCCGCTGCTCCGTGGTTAGCTCCGTGTCCAGCGCCAGATCGGTCATGCCCATAATGCCGTTGAGCGGAGTGCGAATTTCATGGCTCATGTTGGCCAGAAATTCGCTCTTAGCCTGGCTGGCCGCCTCCGCGGCTTCCCGTGCTTTCTGCATCGCGCGCTCGGCCTTCAGGCGTTCGGTGATGTTCCGGCCCACGCCGACGATACCCGTCACCTCGCCGCGGCTGTCGAACAGTGGAACCTTGGTGGTCAACAGGAAAATTTTGTCGCCCTTTTCGTTAACGCATTCTTCTTCGCGATCGAATAGTGGTTGCTTGGCGCGCATCACGTCCTGGTCGTCTCGCAAGTAGGCGTCCGCAAGCTCTTTCGGGTAGACATCGTGGTCCGTTTGTCCCACCACCTGTTCATGGTTCGGCACTCCGATAGAACGTGCCAAGGTTGCGTTGACCACCACAAAACGCGACTTCACGTCTTTCACATACATGAAGTCCGGCACGTTATCAATCAGCGCGCGCAACATGCGCCGCTCCTCGGACAGCGTTTCCTCCGCCCGCACTCGGTCGCTGACTTGTGCCTGCAATTGCACTGTCCGCTCTTGCACCCGGTCTTCCAGTTTAATGTTGGAATCCTGCAGGGCGGCGTCGCGATCCCGAACGCGATCGAGCATCTGATTGAACGAGCGAATCACTTGCGCGATTTCATCTGACCCGTGCGGTGTAGCCCGTAGCGTGTAGTTTTCCTCCTGCGAAACTCTCCCTGCCACGTCCGCCAATTGCAGCAGCGGGCCGGTGATGACGCGGAGGAAACGGGTGGAGATCAAGGACGTCGCAAAAATCGAAACCAGCAGCACCAGGCTGGCGATCTTAGCGTACTGCCACATGGTGGCGCGGAAGCCGCTCAAGTCAGAGATGATCGCGATCGAGCCGGTTTTTTCCCCGTTCAAAGAAACCGCTCGGAACAGCGTAAAAGACTCTGGCCCGAAATATTCGCCGTCCGTGCGCGACGCCGGCATTTCGAAATCGCGTCCCAGGCCGGCCCGGCGGTATTCGGCGAAGATGGTTCCTTGATTGTCATAGAGGCAAGCGCCCAGAATTCGATGGTCTGCTTGCAGCGCTCCCAGCATATCCCGCGCGGTCTTCTGGTCGTCGAATGCCAAAGACGCCGCCGTGTTCGCGCCCAACGTGTTCGCCAGAGTGGAAAGCTCCCGGGCGACCTCGGAGCGGAAGCTGGCGCGTTCGTAGATTCCAAATCCCACCGAAGCCAGGACCAGCGCGAACAAGCTCGCGGAGAGAACCAGCAGCGCTAGTTTTCTTTGTATGGATGCGCCGTCAAAAAACATTCGCTTCCTCGTTACCCATGATTTCCGACTACCGTTTTCGCCAGCAGCAGCAGCCGCGAACTGATTTTCAGTTTGGCCCGCTCCGCTGCTTCCAGGTTGATTTCGAAGCGGACCTTGTTATCCACGACCAGAAATCCGATCATGCCTCCTTGTTCCACGAACCCATTCGACTCGCCCACGGTTAAGACGGGTCCGTCCTTAAGTTCTTGAAGCAGGCGAGCAAGGTGAGCCGCTTCATGTCCGTTCACAAAAAGCACATGGCATCCCTGAAAATCCTCCGCTTCCTTCAAATGCCGGACGCGCAATGACCGAGTTCCCACGGTCTTGCCCGCCAGTGTGGCTTCCAGGTCCCCGCCAAATGGATCTTCGCCGGTTATGCAAAGCGTCACCGGACTTGATTCACTTCCCAGCGAATTCGCCGGCCACTCCACCAACTGCACAAAATGATAAAGAAAGGCCGCCTTCACGTGGTACTCACCCGCTTGCGATTGCGCCAGCGCGATGCCTGGGTTTTCCACCAGCGATATGGCTAGAAGAGCTGACAAAATCGCAATCGGCCACGCACAATGCGTGCGTTGCGCTATCCAGCCGAATTTCATGGCCGGGCGGCCAGCGCCTTCGATTCGATTTACGAAGCCTTCACGATCCACTGAGTTTCCTCGTCTAGAATCGCCACGTCAGCTTCACGTATCCGCTGCGCTTTACCAGCGTCGAGATTCCTGTTCCCGCCGTGTTGATAAATTCCAGGTGACGGTCGCTCTCTAAATTCTGCCCAACCACGCTAATGGAAAGATGCTCTCGGGTCTGCCAAGTCAGCTGCGTATCGAGCCTGGTATACGCGGGTACGCCGAGCGTGGCGAGACGGTCCACGAAGTTGGCGCTGGCATCCCACCACAAATTGCCGGGCAATTTGACGTGAGAATCCAGGCGCGCCCACTGATGCGGGGTGTCACCTTCGCCCCCCGCTACCGACGTCGTGTCCAGGCTCGTCGGCGCCAAGTGGAGATGAATGTTCTCGAACGTGTATGCCGGAGTGATCGTCCAGCGCGTTGCAACTTTCCAGTTCGCCGACACTTCGACTCCATGAGTTTCGCCGTGCATCAAGTTCTCTGGCACAACCGGCAACACTAGATGCGGAGGCGAAGGTGATGTTTCGAGGAAGGGGGCGCCAGGCTCCTCCGTCTGCAGACGATTGTAGGAATTGTAGTAAGCCGCGATGTCCAGCGAGAGCCGGGTGGATAACTGCGAGCGGTAGCCTGCCTCATACGCGATCAGCGTCTCGTCTTGAAAGTTGGGATTGCCGATTGCCCGGACAATCACCGGCGTGCCATTCGGTTCCACGAAGCCCGCCTGGTCGATGCGTTCGGAAATATCCACACTCCCAGGGGTTCGAATCGCCCGTGAAATTGCCGCCCACACCAGCTGATGCTCATCCAAATTCCACGCCATGCGCGCGCTGGGCATCACGCCGAAACCCGTGTAGTAATTGTGTTCCAGTTTCGTACCCACGGTCAGGGACAACTTGTTAGGAATCAGGGCAATCTCGTCCTGAATAAACGAGCTAAACAGCTGCGTGTTTAAATTTGCAGGGTCGAGCGAAATAAATGCGCTTCCTGCCGTCGTCGATCTGGAATAGCGGTAGCCCACTCCCCAGACCACGTCTTGTCTGCTGCCCCAGGCAAAGTGGTGCTGAAAGTCTGCGCTCCAGGTGTGGCGGATTTCGCTTACCGCTTCGTGGCGATCGTAACTGTCGTACGACACCTGCAAGTTCATGTCGGATCGCTCGGAGAAGCGATGGTGCCAGTCCGTTTGGATGTCTCCACCGGTCGCATTGACCGACAAGAAAGTCAATTGCGGAACAGGCGAGGCGAACGACTGAACATACGCGTTGAGGCCGCCAACCCGCGCCGAGTACATGTCTGCCTGCACCGTCAACTCATCGTTAGATGACAACTTGCTGTCGGCGCGAAATCCTCCGCGCAGCGCACGCCAGCCATCGCCACCATCCGCACCCGATTGGCTTGGCTGGTGCTCCTGATTGAAGTACTTCGCATACACCCGATAATCGGTGTTCTGTCCTGCGGCTCCTCCATATTGCGCAGTGCCAAATCCTTGGTCCAGATTCCCGCCACCGGCCACCACCATTCCTCCGCGGCTCTCGGACGCCTTCTTCGTGATGATATTGATCACCCCATCCACCGCGTTCGCTCCCCAGGTAGTTCCGCCCGGGCCTCGGATCACCTCGATTCGCGCGATGTCCTCCAGCGGCACGTCCAGCACGTCCCAGAACACGCCGGTAAAACCGGGCAGGTAAACGCTGCGTCCGTCCACCATCACCAGCAACTTGTTGCTGAACTCCCCGTTGAACCCCCGTATGCTGATCTCCCAAATGTGTGAGCTGCTCTGCGCCACATTTACGCCCGGCACCATGCGCAGCAAGTCGGGAATATTGTTTGCCGCCGAACCGCGGATGTCTTCTTGCGTAATCACAAAAATCGCCGCGGCCGTCTGCGATACCTTCTGCTCCTTCTTTGAAACCGAAGTCACCTCGACGTTCATCAAATCCTCGACGCTCAACTTGGAAAGATCTTCGGGAGGGTTCTGTGCTCGGGCAGAGAAGGCCAGCGATACAGCGACTAGCAGCGCGATGCAGCCACGCATCAGGATCCTTCGCGTGGCGCACTCCAGCGCGTCAATTCGAAAGTTTTCGGTGCCGCCGCTATTGGACGACGCAATCGAGAATTTCGTACCTCTGTAATTCTGTCGCGGTGCTTTTGTTTTCGTCACTTTTTGTCCTGGCACGCTCTGATTTCGTGATCGAAACAACGCCAAGCTGCTGCGACTGCGGGACTGACGCGTTTCTCCCGCTGCGCTCCCTGAGCGCGTTGCATTCAGTGAACCGCCCGCGATTTCCGGCTGACACCGGCCAAAAATCAGCGCGCGACACCATGCGCACAGCGGTGCGTAGGGCTCCGGCGTTCGTTGAAGGGGGTTACATCTTGGGAGGATTGAGCGTCAGCACAACTGTAGCGAGCGCCCAAATCGAGAGGTGGTCCCAGGTCCGGCTGTTTCAGAACTACTGCTTTGTTTTTATCACTTTCCGAAATCTGATGAGCTTGGAACTGCCGCCACAGTGACGTATGCGCCACGCCCTCGCCTCCGACAACTGAATCGGAAGACAGAGCACACAGCTGCAGCAACGTGCGCACCCGCGGCGGCCTCTTCCTCCGGCGCTAACCGCAGCGTTCTTCGAGTAGGCGAACTTGCAGCGATTAAGGATAGAATTCGGCTCTGCTTCCATCGAGCCTTTGGGAGGTTTATCAATGGCAGCGAGTTTTAGGCAATTATTCGTCGCACTGCTTTCAATGCTGTACGCAGCGTTGCCGCACGTCTGTTCCGCGCAGCAGCAGCCGGCCGCACCGCCCGCGCCGTTGCAACTCACGCTGAAACAAGCCGTGCAGCTCGCGCTCAAACAAAATCCGCAGCGCGTCATCGCTCAAATCCTGGTTTCCGAAAGCGATCGCAATAGCCAGATCGCGCGTTCGGCTCTGCTTCCCCAGGCCGGCGTGGCCGCTTCCGGCGTGCTGAATCAGTACAATATCGTGACCATTGAGCGCGCCCCCAGCCGCGCAGAGGCTGGACCCTATCAGTTCATACAGGCGGGTCCAACGTTTTCGCAAACCGTCCTGGACTTCCCGAAGATTCGCGCATACCAGATCGGCCGCGAAGGCACGCATCTGGCGCGCGCCGACGAACAAACCACCCGTGAGATTGTGGTAAACGCCGTCGTGGACCAATACATTCTGATTCTCCGCGCCCTGGCGACGCGCGATGCGGCCAATGAGCGTGTCGTGCTCGCACGGCGCCTCTACGACCAGGCTACCGAATTGCAAAAAACCGGCATCGGACTGAACATTGACACCGTGCGCGCCAACGTCGAATTGCAGAACGAGCGCCAAAATCTGATTGACGCTGAAACGCTGACCCACACCACCAAGTACGGTTTGGCCGCACTGCTCGATCTACCTCGTGACCAGGATCTGGAGGTCAGCGACCATCTCGACTTCTACGACCTTCCGGAGCTCGACAAACGAACGCTGCTCGATCAAGCGTTAACCGCGCGCCCGGAGATCCACTCCTTGAATTCGCAACAACGCATCGCCAAACTCGACAGGGACTCAGCCCGCGAGCAGCGTCTTCCAGAATTAGATTTCTCCGGCTTCTGGTTCTATCAGGGGTCCCGCTTCAACAATGGCATTCCGGCCTACAACTACACGCTCTCTCTGCAATTTCCAATCTTCACCGGCGGCCGCATTCGCGCCGAAGAAGCACGCGCCAAGCTCGAAGAACAGCACGTGGCGGAAACCCGCCGCCAGCTGGAAGCGCAAATCGTAGATGAAGTAAAATCCGCTCTCGATGAACTGACGGCCGCGCGCAATTCCGTGGATGTTGCGAATCTAGGCCTTAAGCTGGCCCAGGAGGAAGTAGCCCAGGCGCAACGCCGCTTTGCTGCCGGTGTCACCACCAACGTAGAAGTCATCACTGCGCAGGATGAGCTGGCTCGCGCGAGCGATAATCAAATCGGCGCTCTGTATCAATTCAATCTGTCTCGCGCATCACTCGCACGCGCCACGGGCCAGATCGAAGCCATGTACTCGAAGTGAAAGGTGAACTAGATCATGAGCTCCACACCACCTACGCCAACGCCACAACCGAGCGCTGTGGCTCCTGACGCGGCGCCGCAGATCCCGCAGGAATCTTTTTCATTGCGGCGCTGGTTCCAAAATCTGAATCCCATCGTGAAGGGCGGATTCGTCGTCGTTCTCATCTTGCTCGCAATCGTGTGGTACATTTTTACCGGTCGCGTCACCACCGACGACGCGCAAGTGGATTGCCACATCACCGCCGTGGCTCCGCAAGTTCCCGGCTATGTAGTCGACCTCAAGATCGACGACAATACGCCCGTGAAGGTCGGCGATCTGCTCGTGCAGATCGATCCCCGCACCTACCAGGATGAAGTGGATCAGGCCAAAGCGAATCTCGATTTCGCCGCAGCCCAGGCAAACTCCGCAAAAATCCAAATCGGCCTCACGCGCGAGACCACCACCCACAGCACCAGTGGCGCTTCCGCGCAAAAGGAATCAGACGCCGCTGATTACCTCAGCTCTCAGGCGCAACTCGAACAGTCCGCCACCGCGAATCTTCAGGTAGCCGAGGCCAACGTCGCCGCCAAACAAGCCACCAACGAACGCGCCCAGGCCGATCTCGCCCGCTTCACTCCGCTGCTCGGCACCGACGACGTCTCCAAGTTTCAATTCGATGCCGTCGAAGCCACCGCGCGCGTCGCGAAAAGCGATCTGGCCGCGGCCCAGCAACAGCTTTCCGCCGCGCAACAAGCCGTGGTCATCGCCCGCGCGAATGCAAAATCTGCGCAGGCCCGCGTCTCCCGCTCCGAATCTCAATTCATGGAGACCAAAGCGCGCGAGCAACAAGTCCCCATCGCCGAAGCTACCTACAAATCCGCGCTCGCCGCCGTCGAACGCGCCAAAGCCCTGCTGCAACAAGCCGAGCTGAATCTCGCCTACACCCACATCACCGCCCCCATAACCGGCCAGGTCACGCAGAAGTCCGTGGACCTGGGCCAGTACGTTTCCCCGGGGCAATTGCTCTTCACCATCGTTCCCCTGGATCAGGTCTACGTCACCGCGAATTTCAAGGAAACTCAGCTGGACGACGTCGCCCCCGGCCAGAAGGTTCGCATCCACGTCGATACCTACCGCACGGAGTTCGAGGGCGTGGTCGATTCCATTGCCGGAGCCGCCGGCTCGCGCCAAGCTTTGCTGCCGCCGCAAAACGCCACCGGAAATTTCATCAAAGTCGTGCAGCGCATTCCCGTGAAAATTCTGGTCAAGCCCAACAAAAATCCGCGTCTGGTCCTTCGGCCCGGCATGAACGTCGAAGCCACGATTTACACTCGCTGACGGAGAAGAAGCGGAATGAGTTATATAAGCAGCAGCCCGCCAGAATCCTGGGAGGTCGAACAGGAGCAGTTCCTCAACAGCATTGTGCCGAGCCTGTCTTACAATCGGCGCTTGGCCGTCCTCCTCACGATCGGCATGGTTGCCGCCATCGAAATCTCCAACCGCCTCTCCATCAACGTGTTCCTCCCGGACATGCAAGGCAACGTAGGCGCCAGCTCCGATGAAATCAGCTGGGTGATTATTCTTTATAACGTCGGCTACCTCTGCTCCATCGCCATGGCCTCATGGATGACGCGCGTCATTGGCGCCAGGCGTCACATGCTGTTAAGCATCGCGATCTATGCCACCGGTGCGATGGGCTGCGTGCTCAGCACGGGCAGTCTGGTCCAGTTGCTGGCTTCGCGCCTGATTATGGGTTTCGGCGGCGGCGCGTTTCTGGTGCGCGTGATCATTCTCACCGGGCTGCTGTTTCCCGGAAAAGCCAGGGCGGCGGCGGCTACCAAGCTTTACCTCGTCCTTGCTGCGTTTGAAGTTCCTTATCCCACGGTCATGGGCTGGGTCACCGATACGTTTCACTGGAATTATGCCTTCCTGGTTGATTTTCCCTTTCTGGCGATCGGCGCTTTTCTTATCTGGAAGCTTGTCCCGCCAGGATTTTTGTACGAGCGCCGGAAAGACGGCCAGGTTGACCTGTGGGGCGCGCTGCTACTGATTGCCTCGCTGGCCTGCCTGGAAACTGCCACCAGTCGCGGTGAGCGCGACCTGTGGTTCCAGTCGAATTGGATTACCCTGGCTCTGGTGGCTGCAGTGATTTTCTTTATCGCGTTTCTCTGGTGGGATTATCGCCCGCAGAACCTCTCGCCGATCTTGCATTTGCGCATGATCGTTCGCCATGCTGCGCTGCGCACCTACTTCCTGGTGATTCTGATCGTCGGAGCGTTTTTCGGCGCGGGCCTTTATGTCGTGCCGCAATACCTCCGCTTCGTCCAGGATTATAGCGCCTTGCAAGCGGGCGGTTTTATTTCGATGTACACGCTCGGCCTGGGGCTGGGGCTCCAGTACGCTTTGCATCTGCTGATTCCGCGCTTGGGTCCCCTGCGCACGCTGGCCGGCGGCTTGCTGATCCTGGTCGCGGCCTACCTCACGATCTGTTATATCTGGACGCCAACCACCCCCACCATCGTCTTGGCGCCCGTAATTTTCCTGCAAGGATTTTGCATCGGGCCGGTAATCCTCGCCGCAGGAACCGTAGTCTCTGCCAATGCGCCGGTAGCCCAGGTCAACGATATTTCCACCACCTACTTTTTCGTGCGCCAGCTTGGCAACACTTTTGGTGTCACCGCGGCGACCGTCTTGTTCGATCGGCGCATGACCCTGCATTCGTCGCGCCTCTTGGACGTCTCCAATCGCCTGAACGCCACCACTCGCTCCACATTGGCCCAATACGCGAATCTGATTCACCGCAACGGCGGCGCTACCAGCATCCCCTCACAAGGCGCGCTGCAGCTCTTTCAAAATAACGTCATCACCCAGAGCCGACTGTTCTCTTACATAGACATCTACTTCGGCCTGGCGATGCTAGGTCTGGTCGCGGTCATCTCGATAGCCGTCACCCAAGTAGAACGCAAGCTCGGTCCCCGCCATTTTCTCCCGTGGTAAATTGCTCCCGCTCCGCGGGAGCAATTCACTCTGAGCCGCCGCCTTTCGTAGCGCCAGCCTGCCTGCCGGTAGGCAGGCGTCTCGCCGGCTCTTTCGCTTTTTCCACTTTCGGTCGTACCACAACCCTGCCTCTGGCAAGCACCCCTGGACGTGCGCTCCAACAGATTCGCGAACAACAATAATTGGTAGGGGCTCCCCCGGCTTGCCCAGCCGTAAACCTAACCGAAGGCCCGTAGGGCACGGCATGCCGTGCCCGCTGCGCCGGATTCGACCGCCCCAATTTCCCCGCGCTCCTCGGAACAGATACGCGTCACATTCGAATTTTGTACAGCTAGTACTGGTTCTGTACCACGTCTGTCCCAACTCCCAGCTGTTTTCGCGTGGCCATTGTATTAGCCTCAAAGGGGAACCGAAAAAATGAAACCACAATCGAATTCGCGCAATTCTCGCCGCCGCCCAGCACCGTTGGCCGCCGGCTCGCGCGTTCTCAACGCATCCCGCGGTTCGCACGCCACGAATCTGGAATGGCCACTCGCTCATCACTGCTCACGATTCCCGCATATTCTAATCGGCGCCTCCGCGATTAGAAATCGCTCCGTCTCACTGAAAACAAAAGGCGGGACCGATTTCTAATCGGTCGATATAACGATGTTTTCGCCCACCATAAACGCGTCACGTTCCACGAATCACGACTCACCAATCACCAATCATCCCTCACCTGCCCTTTCTCAGGCGAATCACTCCGCCCTTGGATTGCCGTTTCTCAAAACTCGTTCATCCGGTGTAATGTTGCGCTTCGCAGCCCATGTCCGCGCAAATTCAACCGCACAGCTCTACACAAGTCGCCGTCGAACCCGAACTGATCAAGGGTTTGGGTCTGCTCGACGCCAGCATGATCGTCGCCGGCTCGATGATCGGCTCCGGAATTTTCATCGTCTCCGCCGGCATCGCGCGGCAAGTTGGCAGTCCCGCGTTGCTGCTGATTGTCTGGTTGGTAAGCGGCCTGATGAGCACGATGGCCGCTCTTTGCTACGGCGAGCTCGCCGCGGCGATGCCCATCGCCGGTGGCGAATACATTTTCTTGCGCGAATCTCTTGGCCCGATGTGGGGTTTTCTCTACGGTTGGGCCACGCTCCTTGTCATCCAGACGGCCACCATTGCAGCCGTGGCCATTGCTTTCGCAAACTTCACTGGCGTTCTGTTCTCCGCGGTCTCGTCGTCCGCCTGGATTTGGAAGCTGGGGACATTCGGCCCCTACCAAATGTGGTTCGGCGCGCTGGGGCCGTACAATGTCGGGCTGAACACGCAGAACCTGCTGGCCATTTCCTCGATCGTTTTTCTCACGTGGATGAACACCCGCGGCCTTCGCGTCGGCGCGGTGGTGCAGAATATTTTCACGTTCGCAAAAATCGCCGCCCTCGCGGGATTAACACTGCTGGGCTTGGTTTTTGCGACGCGAGCAGCGCGCCAATCCAACTTCAGCGATTTTTGGCGCCACGCAAATTTCTCCGGATTACATCAATATCAAGTCGGCCAAAACACTGTGTGGGTCAGCGTTCTCACGCTGATTGGTCTAGCGATGGTCGGCGCTCTCTTCTCCTCGAGTGCCTGGACCAACGTCACCTACATCGCCTCCGAAGTGCGGAACCCGAGGCGCAATCTGCCGCTCGCTCTGGCCCTCGGCACGGGAATTGTCACGCTGCTCTACGTTCTGGCCAACCTCGCGTACCTAAGGGTGCTGCCATTGGCGGGAACTCCAGGCGGCGGATCGGTGCTGGCTCGAGGACTCCAGTTCGCCGCCGGCGATCGCGTGGGCACGGCAGTCGCCGAAGCAATCGTCGGCCCCGGCGGCGCGATTCTGGTGGCCTTCGTCGTGATGATTTCCACATTTGGCTGCAACAACGGGCTGATCTTGGCCGGAGCGCGCGTTTATTACGCGATGGCCAAGGACGGTCTGTTCTTCCGGAGTGTCAGCACCGTGAATCGGCACAACACTCCTGCCGTCGCGCTGTGGGTGCAATGCATGTGGGCCTGCATTTTGTGTCTCTCCGGGACGTATGGGCAATTGCTCGACTTTCTGGTTTTTGCAGTCGTCATGTTTTACATCCTGACGATCTTCGGTCTTTTTCTTTTGCGTTTTCAGCGGCCAAATATGGAGCGGCCGTACAGAGTCCTTGGTTACCCCGTACTTCCAGCGATGTATCTGCTGCTCGCGTCGTTCATCGAAGTGCAATTGTTGCGCTACAAGCCGCAGTACACTTGGCCGGGTTTGATTCTGATATTGTCGGGAGTGCCGGTTTACTGGCTGTGGCGAAAATCGCAAGAAGTGCACTCAAGAATAAATTCCTAACCGCAGATCTAGATGCGCGAGTTGTCTTGCGACAACCGCGAGAGCGCGCTCAGCTCCACTCCGGCTTCTCGCAATGTTTTTGCCACGGCGGCGGCAATCACCGGCGCGCCCGGAGTATCGCCGTGGATGCAAATGGTCTGCGCATTCGCGACGATCTCGCTCCCGTCGTGGGCAATGACTGTCCCGCGCTCCGCGATGCGCAGCGCCTGCTGCCCCGCTTCCGCCGGATCTGGTATCAGCGCATCCTCAAACTTGCGCGAACGCAGGCTGCCATCGGCTTCGTATCGCCGGTCCGCGAACGCTTCCGCGGCCACACGGAAGCCTGCTGCGCGAAACACATCCAACATCAGCGACCCAGCCAGGCCGACGAGCGTGACGTCCCGGCTCCAATGCGCGACTCCGGCAGCGATCGCGCGAGCCACCACGCGATCCCGCGCCGCCTGGTTGTAAAGTGCGCCGTGCGGCTTCACGTGCGTCACGCTGGCGCCGCATTCGGTGGCAATCTCGGCGAGCGCTCGGACTTGCTCGAATACGGAGTCGGCGATTATTTCCGGCGACAGTTGCAATTCCAGGCGGCCAAAATTAGCGCGATCCGCA
>Ga0181529_10004435_pt1 | contig 15191 bp, 18 predicted proteins | sample PEATcosm2014_Bin_36_FD_119763 | JGI IMG/M metagenome (GOLD analysis project Ga0181529, IMG submission 119763) | Peatland microbial communities from MTU Mesocosm Facility, Houghton, MI, USA - PEATcosm2014_Bin10_30_metaG | ecosystem: Environmental > Terrestrial > Soil > Wetlands > Peat | place...
CCAACATCACCACGACGATGAACATCTACACCAAAGCTCTGACGCCAGCCAAGCGGGAGGCTCAAAGCCGGGTAGTCGATGTTCTTCTGGACCGTTCGAGGATTGCCAAGGGAAGCGCTACGGAAAACGCAGCTTGAGAACCAACGTATCGAAAACGTATCGCGTTTTTCGATGCTTGGCCGTAAGTAATTGAAAAATATGGTAGGCACGACTGGATTCGAACCAGCGACCTCTTCCGTGTCAAGGAAGCGCTCTAACCAACTGAGCTACGCGCCTGCAACGCAACTTCAGTTAGTCTATCAGGGTAGGGGCGGCAGGAAAACATGGGCGGCCATACCCGCCATCCTGTACTATCTTGATTTGTATCTAAATTGCCATGAATGACATTGCCAACGTCCGATTCCACCGATACCGCACCGCTCCCAACCTGCTCACGCTGTTGCGCATCTGTCTGGCGCCGTTTCTGGTGGCCGCCATTCTGGAACGCCATTTTGCGGTGAGCTTCGGACTCTTCGTGGCCGCGGGGCTGACCGACGCGCTGGATGGCCTGCTGGCGCGCTACCTGAAGCAGCGCAGCATGCTGGGCGAGTACCTTGACCCGGTGGCCGACAAACTGCTGCTGAGCACGCTGTTTCTGGTGCTCATGCACATGTCGCTGATTCCCGTCACAGTGACGGTGCTGGTCTTCGGCAGGGACGTGGGCATCCTGGTGGTGGCGGCCATTCTGTATGCGGCTACGGGCAGGCGGGAGTTCAGTCCCAGCCTCCTGGGCAAGGCCAACACGCTAGTCCAGGTGGCCGCGGTGGCTGCCGTGCTGTTACAAGCCATGTTGCGGGATCAACACGCCTCAGTCCGCTGGGTCGAGGTCTTCGAGGCCTGGGCACTCTATGCAACGATGGCGCTGACCGTCGCCTCGGGGCTGCAATATGCATGGATCGCGGCCCGGCGCGTGGGCGCTCAGACCGCCAACGCGCACGGCGCTAAATAAACAGGCCAAATCCCACGCCACTTCACACACGCGGCAAGGTGCGGGCAATCCCCGCCCTGTAGGTGAGCCAAAGGCCGGCGCGCGCTTCAGGCGTCTTCCAGGCTGGGTTCCGATTCGGCGCTCTCTTCAATCTCCATGTCGCGAAACTCTTCGGAGTCAAAGACATCGCCACATTCCAGGCATTCGACAAACTCACAGTCTTCGTGCCGGGAAACAATACGTACTTTAGGGTGTCTACAGATGGTTGCCATCGCTCGCAGGATCGGTGAAATAAAGTGCCCTTCCCGCAAATTGTATCGGCATTTCCTACAAATTCATACCGGAATTTGGTGAATATTTTCATACCCTTGGTTTTTTGGCGCGGGCCAAAAGATTTTCTGCGGGGACTTGTAATCCCGACAGAAACGGTCGTATACTGAATACGGACCGAAGAAGTCGGATATCAGGGTCTGTTAACACTACTGGGATGGCGGCGACGGGAGCCGGTTTTTCCCAGTTCTAGAAGCGAGGGGCGAACTGTGGTCAATTACTGGAGCGACGAGAGACAACGAAATGGGGAAAACCGACCCCGTCCCGAAGGGTTGCGGCGGAAATCTGGCCATACCTCGTTGTCGCCCTTGTGGTTGGAACATCCAAACCCTGCGGACTCCGCCTCGTCTGGCCGAATTTCCGCTCGCAACGCAATCCACCCCAGTAGTGTTAACAGGCCCTAGATGCTCAAGCTGACCAAAAAAGCGGATTACGGCCTGATGGCGCTCAAGTTTCTGGCCGAGCACCCGGAGAGGCCCGCGCTCAGCGCCAAAGATGTGGCCGACGCCTACGGGATTCCGGCGCAACTGCTGGCCAAAATCCTGCAACAGTTGACCAGGTCCGGCCTGCTGCGCTCGACCGCCGGCATGAACGGCGGCTACGCGCTGGCGCGGGAGGCGCGCTCGATCTCCGCCTACGAGGTGATTCTGTCCATCGACGGGCCGTTTTTCATAACCTCCTGCACCAAGGGCAAGACGGGCTGCGAGCTGACCACGAACTGCACCATCAAGGAGCCGTTGGCGCGGGTGAACGAGACCATCGCCGGCGTGCTGAAGAGCATCAGCATTCAGGATCTGGCGGAGCACGAACAACCGGCGGCGCGAGAACGTAATGCAAGAGAGCTGGTGGCATTGACGCTGTAAAGAGCGGAGCTAGCGTTGTTCGCGGAGTTAGCGGTGTTAGCTGCTCTGCCAACTCCGCCAACTCCGCTAACCCCGCTAACAACGCTAACGAAGGATGGAGATCAAGATGAGCACAGTGGACAGCCAAGTTGAAGTACCCGCGGGCGTACGCCTTCCGATTTATATGGACAACCACGCCACCACGCCGCTGGATCCGCGAGTTTTGGCCGCGATGATGCCCTACTTCACCGAGAAGTTCGGCAACGCGGCCAGCCGCAACCACTCCTTCGGCTGGGAGGCGGAAGCCGCGGTGGAAGCGGCGCGAGAGCAGATTGCCGCGCTGATCGGCGCGACCGCCAAGGAGATCATCTTCACCAGCGGCGCCACGGAGTCGAACAACCTGGCCATCAAGGGCATCGCCGAGATGTATCGCGAGCGCGGCAACCACATCATCACCCAGGTGACCGAGCACAAGGCGATTCTGGACACCTGCAAGCGGCTGGAGAAGCACGGCTATCGCGTCACGTATCTCCCAGTCAAGGCTGACGGGCTGATCGATTTGGACGACCTGGCGCGGGCCATCGACGAGAAGACCATTCTGGTTTCGATCATGGCGGCGAATAATGAGATCGGTGTCCTGCAGCCCATCGCCGAGATCGGCAAGCTTTGTCATGAGCGCGGCGTGCTCTTCCATACGGATGCGGTGCAGGCGGTGGGCAAGGTTCCCATCGACGTGATCGCCGACAACATCGACGTGCTCTCGCTGAGCGGGCACAAGATTTACGGTCCCAAGGGCGTGGGCGCGCTCTACGTTCGCCGCCGCAACCCGCGCGTGCAGATTGCGGCGCAGATCGACGGCGGCGGCCACGAGCGCGGCATGAGGTCGGGCACGCTGAATGTGCCCGGCATCGTCGGCCTGGGCAAGGCCTGTGAGATTGCCCGCGAAGAAATGACCAGCGAGGCCGCGTTCCTGACCGGCTTGCGCGACCGGCTCAAGGAGAAGCTCGAAGCGAACCTCGACTACATTCATGTGAACGGTTCGATGGATCACCGGCTGCCCGGAAACCTGAACGTGAGCTTTGTTTACGTTGAAGGCGAGTCGCTGCTGATGGGCATCAACGACGTTGCGGTTTCCAGCGGCTCGGCCTGCACCTCGGCGACGCTTGAACCATCGTATGTACTAAAAGCTCTCGGCCTCGGCGACGATGTGGCGCACAGTTCGATTCGATTTGGGCTGGGCCGCTTCAATACCCAGGCCGAAGTGGATTACGTGGCCGAGAAGGTCATCGACGTAGTGAAGCATTTGCGCAAGCTGTCGCCGCTCTACGAGATGGTGCTGGACGGCATCGATCTGAGCAAGATTCAGTGGGCGGCGCATTGAGAAGCAGCTTTCAGCCTTCAGCTCTCAGCTATCAGGCAAAAGCCGAAGCGGGCGCAAAAAAGCTGAGAGCTGATAACTGAAAGCTAAAAGAAACCGCGGCTTCCCCCGCAGAAGGAGCAAAGACATGGCGTACAGCGAGAGAGTGATCGACCACTACAACAACCCGCGCAATGTGGGCCAACTGGACAAGAGTTCGACGGAGGTCGGCACGGGTCTGGTGGGCGCGCCGGAGTGCGGCGACGTGATGCGCTTGCAGATTCGCGTGAACCCCGCGACGCAGGTGATCGAAGAGGCGAAGTTCAAGACCTTCGGCTGCGGCTCGGCGATTGCCAGTTCATCGCTGGCCACCGAGTGGATCAAGGGCCGCACCGTGGACGATGCGCTGGGCATCAAGAACACCGACATCGTGAAGGAACTTTCACTGCCGCCGGTGAAGATTCACTGCTCGGTGCTGGCCGAGGATGCGATTCGCGCGGCTATCGGCGACTGGAAGAAGAAGAACGGCGCGCCAGCGGCTGCGGTTGAGGCCGAGGCTGTTGCCGTGGCCGGGTAAGAAGAGGCACGTATGTCGAACATGGTAAGTATCGAGTCGAAGCCTGCTGATGGCGCGTTTGCCGCACCGCAGGCGCCGGAGTTGGCCTCGCCGCAGGGCTTGCAGGTGACGGAGAAGGCCATCAAGCGCATTCGCATCGCCATGGCCAAGGAAGGCATCTCGCCGGAAGAGGGTGGGTTGCGCATTGGCGTGATGGGCGGCGGATGCTCGGGGCTTTCCTACTCGATCAAGTTCGACACCAAGCCACGCGAGCGCGACAGAATTTATGAGTTCGACGGCGTGAGAGTTTTCGTCGACCCAAAATCTTATTTGTATCTGCACGGCATGACGCTGGACTATGAAGAGACGCTGATGCGCCAGGGATTCAACTTCATCAACCCGAACGCAACGCGCTCCTGCGGCTGCGGTTCGTCGTTTTCCTGAAAGGTACGCGCGAAACAGGCTGCGGAAAAACTCGATTGCAGGCCTGTTTTGTAAAAGGGCACGACTTTAGTCGGGCCGCAATTGCAACAAAACAAATGTTGGGCTTTAGCCCCTGCGGTCTACTTTTTGGGCATATATTCTGAATACTTGCCTTTTCCGCAGCCTGTGAAGCCCGAACCTTTCACTTCACTGTGGAAGTTTTTGGAAAGACGCAAGAGTGCAATCATGTTCAAGGTGATCGATTCCGCGGTACCCATAGCCTGTTGGTCGTGCTCCATTGGCCACAACGATTCCACGCTGTTTTGCCCGCATTGCAGCAAGATTCAGCCCCCTCCGGGCGGCGATTATTTTTCTGTTTTTAGTTTGGAGCCACGGCTCAATCTGGACTTGACGGCGCTGGAGCACGAGTTTCATCGCCTCAGCCGCAAACTGCATCCCGACCGTTTTGCCCGCGCCGAGGAGAATGAAAAGCAGTGGAGCCTGGCCGATACCGCGCTGCTCAACGACGCCTATCGCACGCTGAAAGATCCGCTGCGCCGCACCGAATACCTGCTCAAGCTGCTGGGTGCGGAGATTGACGCCGGCCAGGAAAGCAAAGAAGAAAAAGCTGCGCGCGTGCCGGCCGATCTGCTGGAAGAGGTCTTCGAGTTGAATATGCAGCTCGAAGAGATGCGCGCGGCGAGCCAGGCGGGCGAGGAAGATCCCGAATTGCAGGCAGGCCTGGAGCAGGCAAAGAGAAGGTTCGACGGGCTGCTGGTTGAGGTGGATCAGGATCTTCGCAAGCAGTGGCAGAAGTGGGACGAGGGTGACGCGGCGGCGCGCGCCTCTGCGCAGAGGAGAATGGTGGCCCTGCTCGACCGCCGGCGCTACCTCAGCAATCTGGTCCGCGACGTGACCGAAACCCTGGGAGCTTGAAAGAAATCATGGCGGAAGGACACGTAGTCGGAATCGATCTGGGAACCACCAACTCCCTGGTCGCTTATATGGAGGGTGGCGCGCCGGTGGTGATTCCCGGCGTGGACGGCTTGAATCTGGTGCCGTCGGTGGTGGCGCTCGATCCCATCCCGGTTGGCGGCGGACGGCCTACGGTCACCGTGGGCAACAGCGCGCGCAAGGCGCTCATCCAGACGCCGGAGCGAGTAATCTATTCCGTCAAGCGGCTGATGGGCCGCGGCCTCACAGAGATTCAGGATGAGTTGAAGCTCTTTCCCTTTCACCTGGCGGGAGACGTGGAAGAAGGTGAAGTGCCGCGCATTCAGTTGGGCGAGCTGCGCTTCACGCCGCCGGAGATCTCCGCCTATATTCTGCGCCAGCTCAAGCGCAATGCCGAGCGCTTCTTTGGCGCGCCGGTCACGCAAGCGGTCATCACCGTGCCCGCATACTTCAACGACGCGCAGCGCCAGGCCACGAAAGACGCGGGGCGCATGGCCGGCCTGGAAGTGCTGCGGCTGGTCAACGAACCGACCGCGGCCGCGCTGGCTTATGGCCTCGACCGCGCCAAGGTGGGAACGATTGCGGTCTACGACCTGGGCGGCGGGACATTTGATATTTCGATTCTCAAACTGCGCGACGGCATCTTCGAGGTGCAGTCCACCAACGGCGACACGCACCTGGGCGGCGACGACATTGACAATCTTTTGTTGGCCATCGCGCTGAACGAAATTCACGCCGAGCACGGCGTCGATCTGCGGCTGCATCCAGGCGCGGTGCAGGCGGTGCGCAAGGCCGCTATCGAAGCCAAGATTCTGCTCTCGACTGAAGCGGCGGCGCACTTCGACATCGAGCTGCCCAATGGCGACCGCTATCAGAGAGAGATTCCCCGCGCGGTCTTCGAGCTGCTGATTGAGCCGGTGCTGAAGCGAACGGTAGACCCGTGTAAGCAGGCGCTGGCCGACGCCGGTCTCACGCCCGAGCTGATCGACGAAGTGGTGCTCGTTGGCGGCTCCACGCGCATCCCTGCGGTACGGCAACTGGTGGACGATCTTTTTCATCTGGCGGCGCGCGGCAAACGCCCGCACATTGAGTTGAATCCCGACGAGGTGGTGGCACTGGGCGCGGCGGTGCAGGCCGACATTCTGGCCGGCGCATCGAAGAGCACCGAAGAGATGCTGCTGCTGGATGTGACGCCGCTCTCGCTGGGCATTGAAGCGCTGGGCGGGACGGTGGCGCGGATCATCCAACGCAACTCGACGATTCCAGCCTCGGCCACCGAGCACTTCACAACCGGCGTGGACGGGCAGACCAACGTCGCCATTCACGTGGTGCAAGGCGAGCGGGAACTTGCTGCCGATTGCCGGTCGCTGGCGCGCTTCGACCTGAAAAACATTCCGCCGATGAGCGCCGGATTACCGCGCATTGAAGTGAAGTTTCTCATCGACGCCGACGGCATTTTGCACGTGACCGCGCGCGAGCAGCGCAGCGGGCAGGCCGCGCAGATCGAAGTGAAGCCGACCTATGGCCTCACCGACGAGCAGGTCGAGAGCATGATTCTGGATTCCTTCGACCACGCCGAAGAAGACTTTGCCAAGCGGCTGCTGATCGAGGCGCGCAACGAAGCGGAGACGATTCTTGCCGCGGTCGAGCGCGCGCCGCAGAGTCCGGCGTGGGCGCTGCTGCGCGGTGAGGAGCAGGCGGCCATCACGGCTGCGCGCGACCGGCTGGTTCAAATCAAGCTGGGCGAGAACGCCGCCGCGATCCGCGAGGCGACGCTGGCTCTCGATCAGGCCACGCGCCGCTTTGCCGAGTTGATGATGGAGGCGGCTGTCTCGACAGCCTTGACTGGAAAAACAATGAACGCAGCCGGCGAGGAGCTGGCCGAAGCTGTCACTGCGCCACACGCCATGGCGGCGGCGGAGTTCAAGTAGAGCGGAGTTAGCGTGGTTAGCGGAGTATGCGGAGTTAGCAAAAAATCAACACCGCTAACACCGCTAGCCCCGCTACGGAGGATTCTATGAGTGAACCTAACGAGAAAAACATTCCCGCCGAGAAGCGGGTGCGCGTCACCTTTCTTCCCGAAGGCAGAACGGTGGAGTTCGAATTCGGCGCGATGCCCTATCAGCATCACGGCAAGCCTATGTCGTTTCTTGATGTGGCGGAGAACCACGACGTTTTTCTCGACCACGCCTGCGGCGGCGTCTGCGCCTGCACCACCTGCCACTTGTGGATCAAAGATCAGAACGGCATCAGCGAGGCCGACGACGACGAGCTGGACCGGATGGACATGGCCGCCGATCAGCAGTTGAATTCGCGGCTAGGCTGCCAGGCCGTCATCACACGCCCCGGCGACTACGTGGTCGAGATTCCCAAGTGGAATCGCAACTACGTCTCCGAAGGCAAGCCGCTGACGCTGGCGGAAGAGAAGTAAGGAGCTGCCATGCCCCACGAGATTCTATGGACCGACGCCGAGGAGATCGGCATTCAATTGGCGGAGAAGTTTCCCGGCCTGGACCCGCTGACCGTGCGCTTCACCGACCTGCACCGGTACGTCACCGAGTTGGCGGGCTTTGCCGACGACCCGGCGAAATCGAATGAGCCGCGTCTGGAGGCCATTCAGATGGCCTGGCACGAGGAGTACGAGGACGCCCAGGGGTAAGCCTCTGCACAGTTTTTAAATGAACTCAACCGAAAAGCCGCTTTGGCGAGCGGCCTCCGCGAGACGCTGATCGGCCGTGATGAAGACGTTGCTTTGGGGTTTGTCTTCACAGGCATCCAACGCGGCTGCCAATTGCAACGCATCTGCGGCGCGCAGCGGATAAAGCTCAAGCAATGAACAGGCGCGCGCAGCGATACTTGCGGTCGGACCGATAGGCACCCATACCCGCGCGAGTTCCAGTGCTCGTTGCTTCCCAATCAGAAATTCGTCTTGATCGATCTCACTCATGCGCTTCAAGCGAGTAAGCCCACTGACAATTTCAACGGGAGTGGCCCACCAGACACCTACCGCATGGTTCAGATAGAGGACTCTTGCTTGTGGCGTTTGAATCTGGCGCACGCACAGTGGGATCAGCGCGCTCGCGTCCCAAAATGCAAGCGGCAGACTCATCGGCCGTCCCGCTCCTCACGCCATACCTGGTCCATCACTTCACGGGAGATGCAGTGCGGGCCGGGCGGCTCGGGCCACGGTTTCCCAATCACGCGCGGCTCTTTCGGCGGCGTGACGATGCCCTTGGCAATCAGACGGCGCATGCGCGCGTCTTCTTCGTCGACCGGCCCTACAGAAACGAGCCGCGCAACGGGCGTGTTCCGGTCAAAGATCAGCACCTCCTCGCCGTTCTTGACGAACTGGATGTGGGCGCTGAGCTTGGCTTTCAATTCGCTGATTTTGGCAGTCCGCATAACTCATTGTAGCGCAACATGACCAACATGGTCACGTTTTTCACAGTGATCGAAAAGGGGCTGAATCAAGAACGCGACTTGATGAACTCTTTGCGGCGGAAGCGCAGCGCGGTCCAATCCCCGTCGATGGCGACGGCGCGCACGGTGTCGAATCCCACAACCTTTAATGCGTCCCATCCGGTGTCGCGGTTGAAGTCGCACTTGTACTTCTTCGATGCGCCTTTGGGATAGGCGAACCAGACGGTTGCATCGCCCGTGGCGCGCGCGGCCACCGGCCCGGCCAGAGCGTCTACTTCACTCTTCTTTGTGACAAACGCGAGGAAATAGCCGATGCGCGGAACTGACTCGATGTGGGAGTGAATGGTGAGCACGGGAAGCCGCGCCAGCTCCGGCAGGAAACTCTCGGGCGCGCGCAGAACGAGGATCTCCTGCTGATCCTTGAGGTTGAGTTTTTCGAATAATCCGGCCATGGATCTTATGATATTCCAGCTCCGTAAATAATCTGCAAACGATTTCGAGCGAAGTTGGCAGAGTTAACGAGGGTTCCCACGCTTCACGCAGAGAGCACGGAAAGGATGGGGCATGGCGCTAAAAAGCTATAGATAGGTGAGTCTATTGACTCTTGTCGGTCAAGATTGCAGGAAATGTCAGTTGCGCCGACGCGCTCAGCGAGCGATCCATCGGAATTTCTTGACAGATCTCCAGAGTCAACCGGGCGAGGCGAGCAGTGCGGTTGCGCCGCACCGATCTATTTCCAAAAATAAAATGCAGCTCTTGATCAAGGGCTTGAACCCCCGTCCAACCAGCCAAGCGGCCCACATTCCAGACTTCCCGCCCAAGCCCCGCCGCGCCTTTCTTCCCTAGTCCCTGTTCCTTCGATGGACACGGCGATTGCGGCAAATTAAACTAGCATTCAGCCTGCCGCAAATTCGAAGATGAGAGGATTCACCCAACTTCATGGCCGCTCAACTCTCGTTCGTCGGATTTGCCTGGAAGAATCTCTGGCGCAGGAGTCTGAGAACCTCGCTCACGCTGTGCGGAATTGGCATGGCTATCGGCGCATTTGTAGCGCTGGTCGGCTTCTCGCGCGCCTTTGAGCAGGAGTGGCTGCGCCTCTACACCAGCAGCGGCACCGACATCGACGTCGTCGAGAAGACCTTCCTCAACACCTCGGTCGATGAGGCCCTCGCTCCCCGGCTGCGCGCCGTGCCCGTCGTCGACCGGGCGGAGCCGATGATGTACAACATCATGGACCTCACGCCGGAGATCAACGCTATCGTCTTCGGCTGGCAGGCGGATTCCTACGAAATCGATTCGCTCACCTTCACTTCGGGAGGGCGATTTCATGATGGCAAGCCGGAGATCATTCTCGGCGAACTTCTCGCCCGCAACCTGAACAAGAAGGCGGGCGAAACCGTCCAGATACAAGGCGCCGGCTTTCTCGTCACGGGAATCTATCATGGCGGCTCCGGCCTGGAGGCCGCCGCGGTGATCATGCCGCTCGATCAGTTGCAGCAGATCTCCAGCCTGCAAGGGAAGGTCTCCGGCTTTCATGTGCGCCTGCGTCCTACTCCGGCCGGCGAATCTCGCGACCATTATTTGAAGCGCGCCCAGGCACTGATTGAAGCCGCCCTGCCCGGCCTGAACGCCGCGCCGGCCGCCGAGTACGCCGCCAACAACCAATTCGTGACGCTGGCGAAGGCCATCGCCTGGGGCACCTCGTCCATTGCATTGCTGATGGGCATTCTCGGCATCGCCAACACCATGGCCATGTCGGTATTCGAGCGCACGCGCGAGATCGGCATCCTGCGTGCGCTGGGCTGGAAGAGCTGGCGCATCCTGCTGCTCATCCAAACCGAAGCGATGGCGCTCGGCATCGGCGGCGGATTCATCGGCATCGGCTTTGGCTGGGGAGTGCTGCGCCTGCTGGCTGCCTTGCCGCAAACCGCCAGCATCGTCAGCGCATCGCTCACTCCGCTCTATCTGGCCCAGGCGCTCGGCGTCGCCGTGCTCTCCGGGCTTGCCGCCGGAGCATACCCCGCCTGGCGCGCCGCCCATCTTTCCCCAGTGGAGGCCCTCCTCCATGACTGAGCCGATGCCGACTGCGCCGATTCTGCAAGCGCGCGAGCTGCGCAAGAGCTACGACGAGGGACGCATCGAAGCCCTGCGCGGCGTCGATCTCACCATTGATGCCGGGGATTTCGTCTCCATCAGCGGAGCCAGCGGCAGCGGCAAATCCACATTGCTGCACCTGCTGGGCGGACTCGACACACCCACCACCGGCGATGTACTTTTCAAAAACGAAAAACTCGGCTCGGCGATCGATCTGGATACCTATCGGTCGCGTAGCGTCGGCTTCATCTTTCAGGCATTTCATCTGCTGCCCACTTTGCGCGTCCTCGAAAATGTTCAGGTTCCGATGCTGGCCCTGAGCCCCACGCCGCACAATCGCGCCGAACGCGCCGAGGCTCTGCTCGGCGAGATGGGCCTTGAGCATCGCTTGCGGCAGTACCCCAATGAATTATCCGCGGGAGAGCGGCAGCGGGTGGCGATTGCCCGCGCGCTGGCCAACGAGCCGGAGTTGTTGTTGGCCGACGAGCCGACCGGCAATCTGGACAGCGTCAACTCGGCGCGCATCATGGAAATCCTGACCGGGATTCAGAAGGCGCGCGGGATGACGCTGATTGTGGTGACGCACGAGAACGCTATTGCGCACTCGGCCGCGCGCCAGATTCGCATTCGCGACGGAAGGATCGAGTTATGAGAATTGCATGGGCCGCTCTGGCCGCGACGATACTGCTGCCGATGGCCGCACAGGCCGCCGATACAGCCACGCCCAAGGCGCTCGCCATCCCGCGCGCGCGCATCGAGTCGGCGGATTATCGCGCCAGCGGACATCTGGTCCGTGTGCACGCGAACGGCATTCGCTTCAGTTATCCCATCACCATCAAGGCGCACTGGTTTCCCGGCGTGCTGCGCGTGCTGGTGGAAGTGGGTACTCTGTCAAATGCGGATGCGAATTCTCTCGCCAGCTTCCTCCATATTCCTGTCCACATCCTCATGGAGATGCGGCCCGGCGGGAAGAATACGATTCTGGTAGCGCATCCCGGCGATAAGGCGCCCGTGGATTTGCCCTTCGACAAGTGGAGCGAGGGTCCGTTCGGCAACGAATTCAGCTACGAGGACTTTCTCGAAGAGCAGTACTTCTGGGCGGGCCAGACGGCGCTCGGTGAAGCAAAGTTTGGCGCGCACGATTGCGATCAGTTGAAGAGCACGCCGGGAGCAACCGACATGAGCCACTACGCCGAAGTCACCAGTTGGCTCGATCGCGCCATCGGCTTTCCGGTGTACATGGAGAAGACGCTGAAAGACGGGACGGTGAAAGAGTTTACCTCCTTCGGCCTGCGCCAGGAGAGCGGCGTTTGGTCGGCGCATCAGATAGAAGTCAAACTGCGTGGCCGCGCCGGTTCCACGTTGCTGATTATCGACCGCGGCGCGCCCCACGCAAACCTTAGCCTGAAGGACTTCAGCCCCGCGCAGCTCACGCACTTCTAGGTTTATTGATGCCCCTGCTTCTTTCCATCCTCGCGTTGATTGCGGCTCTGCTCACGGCGGGCGTTGTATATCAGCGCCTCGGTGAGCGCAGCGACCGCCGGCGCTACACCGGCGATGGCCGCTGGATCGACATTGGCGGCAAGCGCAGGCTCTACCTCGTGGAAAAGGGATCGAGCGGCCCCACCGTGATCTTTGAAGCGGGAATTGCCGCCACCAATCTGAACTGGTTTCACATTCAGGAGGCGGTCTCGCGCTTTGCATCGACAGCCTCCTACGATCGCGGCGGACTGGGCTGGAGCAGCCCTTGCCGCACAGCGCGCACGCCCGCCAACATCGCCGCCGAACTGCATCAACTGCTGGAGGCAGCCGGCATCAAGCCGCCCTACTTCCTGGTGGGACATTCCTTCGGCGGGCTGGTGATGCGCCGCTTTGCGCTCGACTATCCGGAGGAAGTCAGCGGCATCGTGCTGGTGGACCCAATGAGAATCGAAGAGTGGCCGCCGCTTGACCCCGGCAAGCAATCCGAGATCGACCGCGGCAGGAAGCTATTCCGTATCGCCATTCCGGCGGCGCGCGTCGGACTTGCCCGCCTGGCTGTCACTTCGCTCTTCCTGCGCTCCGGCCGCGCGGCGCAGCAGTTGGCCGGCGCCGCCGGCAATGGCGGCCGGCACGTCCTCGACCGCATCAAGGACGAGGTGGGCAAGATGCCGCGTGAGGTTTGGCCCATCGTTGCCGCCCATTGGTCGCGGCCCAGCATCTATGACGGAATGCGCCGCCACGTCGAGGCCGTGCCCGACACCGTCCGCGAGATGCGCAACGCGGAACCGATCCAGCAGATTCCTGTGCGGGTGCTGACCCCGGGAAATTCGACGCCGCTCACTGATGAACAAATAGGCCGCATCGGCAATCAAGTACAGCAAGTGATTGCGCCGGCCAGCGCGCATTGGATTCACCTCGACCAGCCCGGCCTGGTGATCGATTCCATCCGCGAGATGGTGATGGCCGCAGCCGCAAAGTCAATGGCGGCTGCCGATTGAGGCGATGGGCTGCTCCGCACCGCATCCCGATCCTGTGACCGGAAGTGTTTGCGATAGACGATTCAGTTTCATCGATCTGTTCTTAACTTTTCTGGTTTCAGCTTTTTAGATAGACAGAAAAAGCCCGCGGATTCAGCGGAATTTAGTGATTCATCCCCACACTCGTTTAATGAGGCACTCTTTATATCAAGACGAGGTGGATATTCTGATGGCTCATCTCTGGATGCAAGACGAGAATGGTTGGGGCGCGCGGAAGCTGGACGCCGCACTCTACGATCTTGCCGCCTCTGCGATCCCACATGCGGAAGAGGCGCCGATAAGCTCGGCAAGCCGGAAGTCGGCTTGTCTCATTCGCGCGGATGCGGGCGGGCTGCCTGCCTGGGCGCTGATCGCTTCGCCGGACTCCGCAGTTCGCGTGAACAGCCGCGCACTGCCCGCCGGCTTGTGTGTTCTCGCAGACCGCGACGAGATTCGCACGGGCGACGGCGTTCAGTATTTCTTTTCCACGGAGTCGCTGGCCACCGTCGTCGCGTTTCCCGGAGCGGAGCGGCCCGTCTACTGCGGCCGATGCCGGGAGCCGATTGAAGCGGGCGCGCCCGCCGTGTGCTGCCCTGGTTGCGGCATCTGGTACAACCAGTCCGACGAATTTCCTTGCTGGACATACTCAGACAAATGCGCATTCTGCGGCCATCCCACCGCGCTCGATACAGGCTTCTCATGGACTCCGGAGGATTGATGCAATGAAGCCAGTTCACATTGTCGTGGCCGGCGCCGGCGGCAACACCGGCTCGCATCTGCTGCCGCATCTGGCGCGCATGAGCGGGATTGCGCGACTCACTCTGGTCGATTCGGATGTTTATGAGCCCGCCAATCTCGCGGTGCAGAACATCGACAGCCGCGACATCGGCCAACCCAAAGTTGCAGCGCAGGCAAAAAAGTTGCAGCTCATCAATTCGCATCTCGAAATCAATGCCCTTCAAGAGCGGATTGAGGATGTGCCGCGAGGGCTGTTGCGCGGCGGACTGATTGTGAGTTGTCTTGACAGCCGCGCTGCGCGGCAGCACGTCAACGAGATTGCATGGCGGCTGAAGACGCCGTGGATAGATTGCGGAATTCTGGGCAGCCAGAATCTTGCGCGTGTGAACTACTACACTTCAGAGCAAGACGCTCCGTGTCTGGAGTGCGCCTGGGGGCCCGATGAGTATGCGCTGATTGAGCAGGAGTATCTGTGCGGCGCGGGCAGCGGCTCCGCGTATCCGTCCATGGCGTCTTCGGCGCTGGGAGCGCTGGCGGCTTCACTGATGGCTCTGGAAATCGCCAAGCTGATCTCCAGTGAATTCTCTGAGCCGATCCCCGCACGGCAAGTACTCATCGATGCACAGCATCATCATCTGCGCATCAGCACCAGCCGGCGCAATCCCTGGTGCCGCTTCGATCATCGCCATTGGGTCATTAAACCATGGCGCTGCCAGACTGAGTCCACAACGCTTGGAGCCGCGTTGAAGACGCTGGGCAGCTTGCGCGTGGAAGGACATCGCTTTGTACAAGAGATGCTGTGCCCTGGCTGCGGACACATGGAAAATGCGCTGCGTTTGAACCGGCCGCTGGCGCGTTGCTCAGTCTGCAACCGCCGCATGGTCTCCGCGGGCTTTGGCTCGCTGGAGCGTCTGGACAAAGATTTGGCGGGAGAGTCTGTCAACCTCACACTGGCGCAGATCGGGCTGCGCGCCGGCGACATAGTGAGCTGCGGTAAGTGGCAACACCGGGA